>Ga0066860_10000372_pt1 | contig 19371 bp, 33 predicted proteins | sample ETN07SmetaG_FD_65601 | JGI IMG/M metagenome (GOLD analysis project Ga0066860, IMG submission 65601) | Marine microbial and viral communities from oxygen minimum zone, Eastern Pacific Ocean - ETNP2014F14-07SV275 | ecosystem: Environmental > Aquatic > Marine > Oceanic ... | reverse complement strand
TTAGAGAGATTTCTTTGAGAATGGCTCAAAAGATTGCTGACCTAAGAAACATGGATTCAAATAGATGGAAACTTCTGACTGAATCAACTTGTATGAAACGAGCAGTTTAAACTGCTCGTCAACTAAAACTAATAGGAGTATAATATGAAAAAATTTACAATTGGAATGATTTTTACTTTATTGATATTTTTTGTAGGTTCTGCATTTGCTGACACATTTTGTATGACAAGTGATGCAACTGTCTTCATAGATGGGCAAGAAGATATGTTGGAGAGTTCAAGTACCAAAAGAGCAGGGGTTGAGGCTGGAATGTTTGACCTTGACTTTAATGCTCCAAAATATACCATTTTAAAAGATGATGAATACCAATGGATTGGTTGGGAATTCAAGAGTGAAGGTGAAAATACTATGAGTACTATTGCTACAATGGACTGGCCTACAATGACGTATACAAAACACCTGGCAATGTTTGCCTCTGAGGATGGTGGACATACTGCAAATTATTTTATAGTTAATAAATGTAAAGGTAGCAGATAAAGTTTAAAAAGTTAACCTCCCCGGCGGCAGTAAGAGAAATTTTACTGCCGTTTTTTTACATCTGAGACTAAAATCACTTGTATTTTGTGTCAGAATATGTTATACTAACACATATGTTGAGAATAATGTAATAAATGAATAAATGTACAATTATAATCAAGGACGAAGTAAACGTAAAGTTAGAAGGACTTGACCCGGCAACACGCAGAAAGTGTAGTGATAAACTGAAATTTTTCTTACCACATGCCTTTCATATGCCTGCGTATAAACTAGGTAGATGGGATGGAACAATTCGTTTTTGCGATGTCGGTGGAAGAACTTTCTTAAATTTACTAGATGATGTATTGCCTGTAATCATTGAACAAGGTTATGAAATAACGATTGATGATAGGCGTAAAAATGAAGAAATGGAATTCGAACTTGTTGCCGAAGATTTTTGGAAAGGAGTTGTTTGGCCAGAAGGACATATACATGCAGGCGAACAGATACTATTAAGAGATTACCAAGTAGAAGTAATCAATCAGTTCATATCTGCCCCACAATGTCTTCAGGAGATAGCCACAGGCGCTGGTAAGACGATTATGACTGCGACTATGAGTAAGGTAGTAGAGAAGTATGGTAGGTCAATAATCATTGTTCCAAACAAAGACTTAGTAAGACAGACAGAAGAAGATTACAGTAACTGCGGATTAGATGTTGGTGTGTACTTTGGAGACAAAAAGGATATTGGAAAGACACATACAATTTGTACTTGGCAGAGTTTGAATTCATTAATGAAGAAAACTAAGAAAGGTGAAGCAAACATTCAGGAATTTATCGAGGACGTATGTTGTGTTATTGTTGATGAAACACATCAAGCAAAAGCAGATGTGTTGAAAGATTTATTGACAAGTGTGTTTGCTAATGTGCCTATTCGGTGGGGATTGACTGGTACTATTCCAAAGAGTGATTGGGAATCTGCTAGTTTGCGGAGTTCAATTGGTAATGTAATAAACAAACTATCAGCAAAAGAATTACAGGACAAGGGAATCTTAGCAAATTGCCACGTTAATATTATACAAACACAGGAGACTGCAAGTTATACTAATTATCAAAATGAAATGACATACTTGCTTGAAGATAAAAAGAGATTAGATTTTATCGCTAATAGAATTAAAAATATTTCTGTTACTGGCAACACTCTAGTTCTAACGAATAGAATAAAGAACGGAAAAGAATTACAAGAATTGATTCCAGATGCTGAATTTGTACAAGGTGCAATGAAGGTCGTAGATAGGAAGAATGCATACAATGATATAAACGAAGGAACAAATACAGTTACTATTGCTACTTATGGAGTGGCTTCTGTTGGAATTAACATTCCTCGTATATTTAATTTAGTGTTATTAGAACCAGGTAAGTCGTTTGTCAGAGTTATTCAGTCGATTGGTCGTGGAGTTAGAATTGCTAAAGATAAAGATTTCGTGCAAATATGGGATGTGACTAGTCGATGTAAGTATTCAAAAAGACATTTAACACAACGAAAAAAATATTACAAAGAAGCGTCATACCCATTTACAATAGACAAGGTAACATATTAATAAAATAAAGGAAACTAAATGAAAATATTAACACCAGAAAACAGATGTTTCGAAATGAATAGTCTACCAGAAGAAATAGACGATATTCGATATTGTGTGATGGATGTAACTGATAAAGATGACCCAGATTTCTTTTTTATTCCTTTAGTTTTTATAGAAACATTTAGTGCGCCTAGTATGAGTCTTAGTCTTGGACCATATAACATTGAAATGCCGATTGATTGGAATATTTTGATTGGTGAAGCCGAACTTGGACTATTAGAATTTATCCCATTGACAAGTATCAATGAACGCAAGTTTGATACGCTATTGACAAATCCATTAAAAGGGTATACAATGGATTGGCAACCAATAAAAGTTAATAATGTATTCGCAGACGTGAAATGGTTTTTTCCTAAGTTGAAATACGGACATATTCTTGCGATACCTATTGAATACGGAGATAATCCAAAATGTGCATATTTTGTAAAAGACTTAAATCGAATTCCAGACCAAATGAGTAGTTATGATTTTTTCTGATAGTAATAATGGACATAGAGTAGTCATTGATTCATATAAGAAAGGCGATGAGGCGTATCAGTGGTGTTCGGATCATCTTCCATTGTCGGAATGGACAGTAGTATCAGACGAGAATGGTGATTCTTTTTATTTTGAGGAAGAACAATATGCTCAGAACTTTTTATTAGTTCATGGCGGAAGGTATTATAAACATGGCGGCTAAGTTACCATTAAATGATGTATTAAATGCAATCGATAGAAAAGATTTTAATTGGTATGCTAACCTTGATGATGAGAAAAAGAAAGCATGGGGTAGTTGGTTGTTCTTGCGTTATGCGAGTTCAACTACGGGAAAAGATAAAGAAGAATTGTTGCTCAATACAAATGAGTTTGTGAACAAATATTATGGTGATATCTATAAGCATGATGAATTAGTTTGGAAGTTAATGTGTTTGACGGGTACAGGTAAAAAACAATATCATGAGTGGATTAAACCACCAAATGCGAAGATAAAAACAGATACGATTTCACAGTTCGTATCAAAAACATATCCTACCATGAATGGTGATGAGATAGAACTGTTTCAAAAAATGAACGATGTTTCAGATTTGAAACAAATGGCAGGTGATATGGGTATGACTGATAAAGAGATTAGTGAAATTTTTGACAAAAAGAAAATAAAAAGGAAGAAGAAAAAATAAATGTTTGAATGTCAATATTGCGGCGCACAGTTTAAGTCTGAAAGGACTATAATGATTCATGTTTGTGAACCTAAAAGACGCTATATGAATAAAGACGAAAAGTATTCAAGACTTGCGTTTCATGCCTATAGTAGATTTTATGAATTAACACAAGCAGTTGGTGGAAGAACATTTGATGATTTTGCAAAAAGTAAGTTTTATTTGGGGTTTACCAAGTTTGGAATGCATATAATCAACATAAATGCAGTAAATCCTGAAGATTTTATTGACTTTGTTATACGAAATAGTGTAAAATTAGATAGATGGTGTTCAGATTCTGTATATGAAACGTATATACAAGAATTAAATAGAAAAGAAACAGCCGACAGAGCAGTAGAACGTAGTATATTGTTAATGCAAAAATGGGGGACAGATTATGGCAGACCGTTTAATGGATTTTTTAAAGAAGTTAGTAAACCGTTAGCAATACATTATATTACATCGGGCCGACTTAGTCCTTGGGTAATTTTTAATTGCGACTCGGGTGCAGAACTAATTGATAGTTTTTCTGACCAAGAACTAATTATGATTAATGAGTATTTAGAACCCTCATTCTGGACAAGAAAATTTGAAACTAGACGAGAGGATGTGCAATTTGTAAAAATGATATTAAAAAAGGCAGAAATATAATGGCAACTAAAAGAGAAACACAAAAAACTGGTAATCTAGTAATACAGAAAGATCCAGATACTGGAGAACTATATTTAGAACTACCCCAGACGGCATTAGACGAGTTAGGTTGGTCTGAAGATGATGAGTTAGAATGGATAGAGAATCTAGATGGAACTTGGACGGTACAGAAAGTGGAGAATGACGAAAATGAATGATACAGAATATGATGCAGTATGGGACAATACTTACTCTAATACTACTATAACTTTAGATGATGTGTGGGGCGACCCTAGTGAAGATAACGACCAAGAGGCATTTAAATCAATCAACGATAGATTGAAAACTATAGAAAATCGTCTTTCAATTTTAGTACCAGACAAAGAGATGTTAAAGAAATATGAAGTATTACAAGACATATACAGTCAATATAAGGCCGCAGAGGCGTTGTTAGACGGACCAGATTCGGAGCAAATGACATGAAGAATAGAAAATACACTTGGGATGGAGTACAAGAAGCGGTTAGTTCAATTGCAATGCAAATGTTTAAAGACGAATGGCGTCCAGATTACATCGTGGGAATCACTCGAGGCGGACTTATTCCAGCAGTTCTTCTTTCACATATTACTGAAATTCCGATGCATACGTTATGTGTTCAACTAGAATCTGATGGACTAGATGCGAATACAGAATCTAATTGTTGGATGGCAGAAGAGGCATTGATAGAGAAGAAAAAAATTCTAATCATTGACGATATTAATCGAGGTGGAGACGCAATAAGTTGGATTATGGATGATTGGCAACTAAGTGTTCCAGGTATTTCTTCTGGTGATACCGCCTGGCATAATAATATAAGATTTGCATCTTTGATTGATAACCCAAATTCTAAAGTACCAATGGACTATAGTAATGATGAAATTGACTTAGACGAAGAAGACATCTGGGTGGAGTTCCCGTGGGAGAATTAATAAGACGAAATCCCAAAAGAACACAAGAAAGACTAGCGAGGCTTCGTTCTATTGTAAATCCGAAGAAACCTAAAAGACGATTTCTATCAGATTTTGACAATGAGGAATACTTAGAATGGACTTTTATTTCTTCTGACAATGTAGATTACGAAGTAACTCCATTAGTAAAAGGAGCAGGTCGTCTGGGAGAATTAGTAGATTGGTGTGATGATAATTGTAGCAAATTATATATTATAGGAAAAGCCAATAAAATATATTTTGAAGATGAAAATGATGCGGCAATGTTTACTTTAGTATGGAAATGAATATAGTAAAAACTGATATTGATATTGATGTGATTGACAGAGAATCGTTATTGATTCACTTCAAACATATCCCTGCGATTATTAAGAAAAAAGATGATACATACGACAAGCATAATAGTGGAGTGTATCTTCAATCTATTCCGTGTGACCAGTTAACCGGTCTTTCATCAATTGATTATAAAGAAGCAGAAGACCGTGGATATTTTAAGTTAGATTTTCTTAATAATAGTTTGTATGAAGGTGTGCGTGACGAAGACCATCTCGACAGTTTAACGACTCAAGAACCTATATGGGATTTATTACAACACGAAGATGTTGTTAAAAATCTAGCACATGTTCATAATCATATTAATGTATTGAATGTTTTGAAACCAACAAACATTGTAGAATTAGCAGAAGTTCTGGCAATCATTCGACCAGCAAAAAGACCTCTCTTAAACGAGAGTAAAGAAAAAATTAAAAAAGAAGTTTGGGTGAAACCAACCGATGGTTCTTATTATTTTAAAAAAGCACATGCGATTGCATATGCAGTAAGTATTGTTGTACAACTTAATCTATTTTGCGAACAAGTTGAACAGAACGCCGTTTAATTCTCTTTTGAATAATATTCATCAAACTCGTTTCTGGTCCCCATAGCACTTCACAATCTTTTGAATTCATATTTAGAATACATCCTCTGAATGGCTCTATCTGTGTTTTTAGAAATAGATTTATAGGAATTAATCTGTTCGATTCCCACCACCATTGTTCACCAAGTTCTATGAAATGTTTTCTTGCTTCCGCATCATTAATCATTTCAAAGTTATACATTGATGTTATTGTGGAGTCGCTGTTGATGATGATTCCAAGGTATTCTGTATATTCTTTTTTGTTTCCATATTTAACACAGGAAAAGAAAGGATAGTTATCTTGTAGCCATTGTATCTTATCTTCGTCTATCATAGAATATATTTATCAATCTAAAAATTCACCCCTTGGAAGAATTAAAGCCATTTTAATTCCTTTAACTTGGATAGAAGACAATCTTCTGTAAATGATTTAAAGCCCTCTTGTGAAGGATGAATATCCTCGTCTTTTTCGTTATGAAAGTTATGTCTTTGCGACCATTGAAGAATTGATTCCTCTATGTAATCTATACCGTGTTTTTTAAAAAACTCCATAATTCTGTACTTTTCTTCATTTTCAAAACAAGAATCCCAACCAAACATTACTAATAACTTGTTGTTGTTTCTTTTTACCCCATTGAGTTGCCAAACTGTATTATATGTAGTAGTTTGTGGAAAGTATTCTTTTAATCTTCTTAAATATTCGTTATAATAAGGGTTACCCATTCCGATAGAATAATTACAAAGACTCATATATTTGTTAGTAAAAATATTTTTAATTATATTATCATTTTTATTTTGGTTAACCCCTGCTATTCGCCTAGGACAAGAAATTTGCCATAAAATAATATCATCTTTCAGTATGTTTCCAGTGTATTCTGCGTTTACATACTGTATATGTTGAAGGTCATTACCATTTCCAGCAATGGAATAATCAAACATATTAATCTCATCTTTGGTCCATTCATCATATCCCCACATTTCACAACGTCTTTTGATGGTAGTAACAGGAGTATTTCTTACTAGATATTTCCAATTATGATAGGAAGTTAAACTGCACCCAAATGATATTATTCTCTTCATAGTATTATTTAGTAGAATAGAATAGATAGATAAATACTACTATGATAAATTTTAACTTATACCAATACCAACGAGAAATAGAAGTTGTTGTCTTGGACGCTGACAACAATACAACTATGACTCAATACCTGGGGAATATGCCAATGTATGATAACGCACACAAACTACATAAGGGTATCGACAATACTCTTAGATTTAAATTTAGGGACACAGACAGAAAGTCAATAGACCTTACAAATAAAACTGTTATATGGAAAATGTATGACAGAGAATCGAGAGAAAATGTTCTGTTTCGATATTTGACAGTAACGAATGCAACGAAAGGGATGGCAATGTTAGAAATCCCAACTTCAGATACTATATTACTTCCAGAGGGATTTTATCAGTTCGCCATGTACACAGTCGAAGATGGCGTAGAGCAAATAATTTACACTGACACAAATGACAATGCTCATGGTGTTCTTGAAGTATTAGATGATGTTTATCCTGAGTTCGAAAACTCACAGGAAACAGCAACGTTCTTTGATGATGGTACTAGATTTATCTCAACAGTATTTGATGGTGCTGGTAACACTATTAAATCAAAATCAATACATACATTTGCTGTATATTATAACGGATTTACAGGAGTTATAAAAATAGAAGGTGACTTGAGTGAACAACCTAGTACAGCAGACCAAGATTGGTTTGATTTAACTCCAAGACTTATGTATGATCCAGATATTACAATTAATAACGAAACTGGAGTTCAAGGATATGTCGTACAAGCCAACGTTAATTGGATGAGAGTTACACATCTTAATACAGCAACTGGCACTGTAGATAAAATTATGATGAGAAACTAATCATATAATCACTTGACTTTTTGCTTCCATTATAGTATTATAACTGTATGGAACTTCAACAAACGGTTTATCAATTTATTCCCGGTAAGACAAGACAAAGTTCAGGCGGTTGGCTGAGTTTTAATTGTCCGTGCTGTATCGACCAGGGAGAATCTCGTGGCGATACAAGAATGAGAGGTGGATTGAAGACAGAGGGTGATTTAATATCATATCATTGTTTTAATTGTGGTATTACAGCATCTCACAGAAAAGGTCACGTTATAAACAAGAATTTTGTTAAGTTTATGAGATTATTAGGTGTTGCTGAAAGTGAAATAAAAAGATTGCAAATTGAAAGTATACGAGATAAAGAGTTATCAGAGGGTCCTTGGGTATTTGCATCAAAGACTCAAACGACAAGAATTCCATCATTTCCCGGTATGAAATTGCCCGAGAACTCAGAATTGTTAGATGATATAATAAATAAAGAATCTCCACCAGAAGGCGCGATTATGGCTGCTAAATATCTTTTAGACAGAGGTTTATATGACTTTGTTGATACATATTGGAGCAGTGCATTTGGATTTAAGAATCGTGTTATATTTCCGTTCACACAAGGTGACAGAGTTGTAGGTTATACAGGAAGAGATTTTACAGGTAAGTCAGAATCTAAATATATGACGAAACAACCAAAGAATTTTTTATATAATTCTGATAAAATAAGAGAAGATAAAGAGTTTTTAATTGTAGTTGAAGGAACGATTGATGCGGCAGTCTTAGATTGTATTGCAATAATGAGTAATGAAGCATCACAAAAACAAATTGATTATATTAATCAGTTTAAAGGGGAAGTAATTGTGTGTCCTGATAAAGATAGTGCAGGAAAGAAACTAATATATCAGGCACAAGAAAATGGTTGGAGTGTTTCATTTCCAATCTGGGAAGAACATATTAAAGATGCGGCAGATTCAGTAAAAGAATATGGAAAATTATATACGTTAAAATCAATTGTTGATGGCCGTATAAGTAATAAAACGAAAATAAGTGTGAAAACACGTATAATGTAACGTAATCAAACTCAAGGTAGCGGGTGACCCAAACGACCGCACTAAAAAGCGTAGGAGAAATAATGGAAAAAGATATAGATATTAAACAGAATATAATACCGAAACCTAAAGAAATGCCAGAAGCGCCACCACCGCCACCAATGCCAATGCCACCGCCTCTACCAAAGCCGCCAGGCGAGTTTCTAAGGGATAATGGTATCTTGCATATGGATAAAGAATTTAATCAGGAAAATTGTATGCCATTAGTTAAGATGATTATGGAGTATAATTTAATGCCAGAAAAAGAGGCACCAGAAATTATTCATTTGTATATTAATAGTCCAGGTGGATTTGTTGATAGTTGTATGCATTTAATTGATGTTGTAAAACAGTCACGAATTCCAGTATACACATACGGAATGGGCTCAATTGCGTCCTGTGGTGTTATGCTTATGATGGCTGGTAAGAAAGGACATCGTTATCTAACACAAAATACAGCAGTGATGTCGCATGAATTTAGTGGTGGGACTCGTGGTCAATATCACGATATGCTAGATGCACAATCTCATATGGAATGGACGAATCAGAAACTTCTTGAACATTATATAAAATGTACAGGAAAGAAACAAGCATACGTTCGTAAACATATGTTAGCACCAAAAACAGACCATTGGTTGACTCCAGAAGAGGCAGTCAAACATGGTATTGCAGATATAATAGTTGAAACATATTAGTATTGACAAAATGGTAATAATTTTGTATAATAGAGTAATAACTCCAGAGAAATAAATGTCAGAAGTCAAAAATTATTCCGCAGATATGCAGAAATTATTCGTTCAGTTCATGCTGACCGATCCTCAGTTATTCACTAGAATCATGGGGATTATTGATGACCGTCACTTTGATAGAGAAGTCCGAGATGTTGTAAAATTTCTTATTTCGTATAGTAATGAATATCAGACTATGCCAACAGTTGAGCAGATAAAAGCAGAAACTGGGCAGGTAATAGAGTTACTTGATAGTGTAGAACAACATAGTGACTGGTTTATAGATGAGTTTGAAACATTCTGTAGACATAAAGCAATTGAACGAGCAATCGTCAATAGTGCAGATTTACTTGAAGAGGGTAAATACGGTGAAGTAGAAACAACTATCAAAGATGCAGTTCAGATTGGTTTAACTAGGTCATTAGGTACAGATTATTTTGATAACCCAAGAAAACGCCTTGAGAATTTAAAAGATAATAATGGACAAGTTACTACAGGTTGGAAAGATTTAGATGATAAACTTTATGGTGGTATTAATCGAGGTGAAGTAACTATCTTTGCTGGTGGCTCTGGTTCAGGTAAATCATTATTCATGCAGAATATGTCATTGAATTGGGCACAGATGGGAATGAATGTCGTTTATATTACCTTAGAATTATCGGAAGAGTTGTCGGCGATGCGTATTGACGCAATGGTAACTGACCGTAGCACCAGACGTATTTTTAAAGAACTAGATGATGTTGAATTGCAAGTTAGAACAGTTGGTAAGAAATCTGGAATGCTTAGAATTAAATATATGCCATCTGGTTCAACAATTAATGATGTACGTTCGTATTTGAAAGAACTTCAAATCGTTACAGGCAAAGTAGTTGATTGTGTATGTATCGATTATTTAGACCTTGTTATGCCAGCAACTAAGAAGGTTAATCCTGGCGATTTGTTTATTAAAGATAAGTATGTTACAGAAGAAATGCGTAACTTTTCTATGGAAACACAGACAGTATTTGTTACAGCATCACAATTAAATCGTTCAGCAGTCGAAGAAATTGAGTTTGACCACTCTCATATTGCTGGTGGTATCTCTAAAATTCAAACTGCTGACAATGTTATTGGTATCTTTACAAGTAATGCAATGAGAGAACGCGGCCAATATCAACTCCAATTATTGAAAACACGAAGTTCAAGTGGTGTTGGTTCTAAAATAAATCTCGTATTTGATAGAGATAGTCTAAGAATTAGTGATTCAGATTTAGATGATGATGATTTGGCAGTCGGAACTCAAGACTCACAAACTTCAAAGGTGATGAACACATTAAAAAGAAAAAGTACCATTACAGGCTCTGATGACACTACATCCGCTATTCCACCAGAGAAATCAGAGTCAGCCATAAATCTTCGGGCTATGGTAAAGTCAAAAAAATCTAATCCATTTGATGATAATTGATAAATACTGATAATAGAGAAATTATCTCTTGGAGAACAATTTTATGACTAGAAAACCTCGTAGAAGTCTATTTGAAGAGTTAAACTCGATGGCGATTTCTAAAAATGAGCCAGAAAGATTTGTCGAACAAAAAGGCGAACATATAATTTCTGGCGCAATAAATTTAATTGAATTCATACATCGTGAATTTGATGAGGAAGTTGCATTAGATTTAACTAAACGTCTTGTTAATAGCATACGTAGTGGTGACATGAGAAAGTTCAAACGAGGAATAACTCATGCGAAACGAAAAAATGACACTTGAGCAACAGTTAAAAGAATTAAAAGTTCTTGCGGGCATCTATAAACCATATCAACCAAAAGATGAACCACAAGAAAATATTTCTTATATAGGAACTGCTAAATCTAAGTATCAAAAGAAGCATAAAATAGAACCAGGAACAGATGATTGGTTTAGACTTTGGTTTGCTCGTCCTAGATTAACAGGCGAGTCTCCATACGGCAAGGAATGATATGAAGATTAAAGAACTTAATTTATGGAAAGGACGAGAACGTAGATTCAGAGGACCTAGAAAACCTCGTAATGTACAAATTGGCTTTCATAAGAGAATGAAAGAACTTATTGACGCCGCTATTAAAGAGGCAGATAATGGAGCAAGAATTCAACACTTAGAAGACTTGATTATATGGGATGGCTCTAATGGTGGAAAATACGCAATTCAAAAACTACATCAAGTAGAATCTTCACCAAAATCAATCAGCATCAAATGGGATGGCTCACCAGCCGTTATCTTTGGTAGAAATGCAAACGGAGAATTCGTATTAACCGATAAAAGTGGATTTACTGCAAAAGGTTATAACGGAAAAGTTACAAGTGGCGATGATTTAGAGAAAATGTTTCTAGGTAGAGCCAAAGGTGAGATAGATGATAGTAGACGAGATTTTGCATCAAAGATGAAGAACATATGGAACACTGTAGAAAGTGTTATACCTGACGACTTTAGAGGATACTTACATGGTGATTTATTGTGGTTCTCTACTCCACTGTCAAAAAATGGCAGACTTACATTTAAACCAAACGTAACTACATATTCAGTAGATGCTAAAAGTGATATTGGTCAAAAGATTACAAAGTTTGATGTCGGTATTGTAGTACATCAGTCTATTGACTTAGAAGGAAATAAAAATAGTGTAGATATGGGGCAACTTAGAGGTGGTAAAACATTTATTATGCCACCAGTATATGTTACTCACTCTCCTGGCGTTGACCTTCCAGAAGTAGACAGATTAGAAAATTATTTAACAGCAAATGCTAAATCAATTGATACATTACTAGCAGTACCACCCGAATTAAAAATGGCAGACTTTGGTAATATTCTTTACACTTATATTAATAATAGTGTAAAAGCAGGCAACCTAGATAAACTAGGAACAAATTTTAGTCAATGGGTTGAAATCTCAAAACTAAGTGGACCTAAGAAAGAACGAGTGGTTCAATGGATTCAACAAAACAGTGATGGCTTTGAAGCAATATTTACATTCATCAAAGGTGTTATGACTACAAAGAATAAGATTATAAAAACGTTAGATTCTCAACCAGCAGATATAGAAGCCATCACAAATGGCGAAAAGGGCGGGGAAGGATATGTAATAGATAAAGACGTGAAACTAGTGAACAGAGCAGGATTCACGGCAGCGAACATGAGGCAAGAGAGATAACCAGTATCACTTAATTAGTGCAAGTAATTATAGGAGAACTTGGATGGGCAAAAGAGCAGTACCATTTGTACAAATAAAAAGAAATGAAAATACTCGTAAAGCAGTAGCATCTAAGAAACACATGAGTCATAGTTCGTTTAGATGTAAAAGACATCCCAATAGTAAGAGATGTAGGAATGGCGCTGAGAGATAAATACAATTAGATTAAGAGATGAGGGGGGGAGTTATGTTTAAGGAGTCTAAAAAACACCTTATTGATAATGATATGACTTATTGGGAACATTTTATCTTTGCATTTATGTTTATGATAGAGTGTTTAAAGATGGTTTTAGCATTAATCGTACATATGATTATACCAGGAGTTTTTACTACATATTCAAGTGAAAAAACTTTTGAAAATGCAAAAATGTTAGAAGAAATGGAAAGAAAATAGATGGAACAATATAGAGAAAAGTTACAACTTGTAAATACATTGTCTGAAAGTAGATTATTCAGAACTAAAAAGATGGCCAATGATGTCAATATAGATGACGCGAGTGATTTAGTTTTTGTCCACTTTCTTGTATTGAATATATTTAATAAAGATTATGATTTTGCCCCATTGGCATCTGACGTAGCATCACGTACTATGGTTTATAGAAATTTTGATTATTTCAGAACAAATGGAACGGATATGTATATGGCTCTTAATCGTTTGATGGGCAAAGATAATGATATCGGTGATGATGAAAAAGATGAGATAGCAAAAGAAAGACTTTCGTTACATAAAGCCGATATTTTAAGATTTTTACTTCATTATTCAAACAATAGAAGCGATTCATCATTTGAACAAAGATATTTATTACGTTATCAGAGAAATCTTAACGTCCAAGACGGCATGTTAAAATCAGTTCGCAGATTAGTTGGAGATTGGGATAATTTAAGTCAAAATCAGAGAGCATTAGTAGTAACACGATTAGTTCAATGGTTCCGTAGAAAGGCAAGACTTGCAGAAATATTTCCAGCACTTCTAAAATTACAAAAACGTGGTAATTATGCGGTTGACGACAAAAAAGATGATAAGAAAAAGATGTGGGATAAGCCAATAGTACAAGTCGGCGCAGTTATCGCCGCCCACCAAGCAGGTAAAGCCATTGGCAAGAGATTGGGTCGAACAACGTATACTACTAAGAGAGATCTTAGTCATAAGTACGCAGATAGATATCAAAGAGACTAATTAATTAATTAATTAATTAAAGAGGGGGGCAATTTGTCCTCTTTTTTAGTTTTACTTGAAGATAAATAACATACTGAGGAAGATAAATACAATTAGAAATTAATTTTATTTGAGGAGATTTTATGGCTGATAAAGAACCAAGATTAGCACACTTAGAAGCGGAGAGTTTGGAAACTCACGTGGCTGTATGCTATGAAAGATACCATCATTTTAATAAGTCATTAAAAGATATTAATGATAAGATTGACAAGAATGAAAAAGAGATGGATAAAGGTTTTACTGAAATAAAGAGAATGTTGATATGGACAGCATCAACTTTGTTTTCTACCATGTTGATTGCCATATTTGCACAATTTTTTAAAATATTTTAAGAGTAATTACAATGTTATTTAATGAACTTGTCCAAGAAGAGATATATGAAGCAAAGTTAGTATATGCTAGAAAGGGAAGAACGATTATTCGTAAATATAGATGTGGTTCTGGAAGACTTAAGGGTAAAACAGTATCAACACCTGGCGCATGTTTTAAACCAGTTAATATGAAGAAACGTTTCACATTAGCAAGAACAAAAGCAAAAATGGGTGCAAGAATGAAACGTAAGGCTAAGATGACTCGTAGAATGAATCCAGCCAGTAAAAGATTAAAAACTCTAAATAGAAGATAACGGAGAATATAATGTCATTAAAGAATGAAATAGAAAAAACAATGTTTAAAGAAGGTATGGAAGATAGAATACAAGATATTGCTAGTCTTATTGGTGCTTCAGTAGAAGGCGTACAGAAAAGACTAAAAACATTGACATTTTCTGATTATATTTTTGTGATGAATGCAGTAGAAAATAAAGACAAACTCTCTATTGAACGTCTTCTGGGATTGGTACATTCTCCCATTGATGATGTTGATGAGGGTACAAAGAGAGATTTAGCCAAAGCACACACACTTAAACATACACTTCCACGTTTAGACAGAGAAAAATATGAATCACGTGATGGACTAGAAGGTCCTATTATGACAAAATCAGGTAAAGTAGTATACTACGACCCGAAAGAAGGAAAGTATTTAGATCCAGATACAGATATATATTTGTCATATGAAGAATGGAAAAAACTAAGTGAAGCATATAGCACAGGCTCACAAGGTCCAGATGCAGAAGGCGGTGACGCATATGTAGATGCAGATGCAGATGTAGAAGTGGACGAACCGGTAGGGGCAACAGCACCGATGGATAATGCGACAATGGGTAAAATTAAATCGGCAAGAATTCAAGCAATGCAACGTCTTGGAAGAGACAACTTAGGCGGAGCAACAGCGGCACAGACAGCAGATGCAATGGACAAAGCAGAACAGGGTAAACCATTGACTCCTATTCAGCGTAGGGCTATGGCATATCAAGCACAGAATTTAGACAATCTGGCAGGAAGTCCAGATACTAGAATACAGTTTAGAAATTTACTTAATAGATTAAGAAAGCAACAACAAAGATTACAACAAGAACAAGAATGAAATTAAAAGAAATATTAGGTGGGTTATACGTAATGATTACAGAGGAAGAAGAAGATTTGATTACCAAATACTTCTCCGAGGGAGATTATGTGAATGAATCGCAACTGTCAGGTAGAGAAATGAGACTGGCAGAGGGATTATCATACAAAGGTGTGTTAGTTCCTACTTTACGAGGATATAAAACTGTTTAACAACTAGGAGTCTCAGATGTCTGCACCAACCAAAAAAGATATAGATTTAATGTCGAATCTGATGAAAGTCATGGAAGGCAAAAAACCAACTAAACTCACAGAAACAACTAAACAAGGCGACACATCTCCTGTAGATGTCACTTCTGGCGTAAAACGTTCAGATATAGATGCAATGTCAAAAATCATTAAAGGATTTGAAAAAGCAACTTCAAATGTTGCGGCTAAAGTCAAAACGACAATTAGTGAATCCACTAGAACTGAAAAAGGAGTCAATGTAGGCGCATTTTCAGTAGAAAAAAATGACGAAGATAGATATAACATAATTGACCGCCGTAGCAATAGTATATTGTTTGAAGATATACAATTATATGAATCAGTTTGTTGTATTGCCAAATATCTTAATGAAGATAAACCAATTAATTCTCCAGAAATTACTGATATAATTAGAATAAATGAATTATTTGAACGTCATTATATTGGAGCAATTCAACATAAACATTCATATCAAGTTGCCAAACGTGAAAATAATGGTGGCAGAATGGATATTGCCCAAGCAAGATTTTCCCAATCAAAAAATGAAGCAGGTAGAGCCAAGAAAAAAATTACAAATCTTTACGAAGATATAATTTTTTAAATATTATATTTGTGTATTAAAAAGATAAATACATGTAATATACAGTATACTGGGATAATTAATATGAATTTACATACAACAAGTTTCTTTAATTCGACTGAAGTTAGCATATCTTCACGAATGAATGAATATCTGAAGAAAAACTTCGGCTATGAAGTTGAAGGTGATTTCGATACATTACAAGAAGCAAGAAAATCACTTCAGGCAGAACAACTTGAATTAAAAGACAACTACATGAGTGCGAAATATGTAGAAAATATGTTAATGATTGAAACAATTACTTCATTATTAAAAGCACATGGTGAGGAACCCAGCAGTGAAGAATCTTTAGAAGAAGCAACTAACAAGGTCAGTATGGCCAAACTTAAGACTGGCGATATAGTAACACTTCTTGCAAAGGGACCTGGGGCTGTTAGAAATGGATTCAAAAGAGGAGAAAATCCTTTCGGTGAAGGAAACGAAATTAAGATTTTAGGATTTGGAGTAGTTCCATATAAGGAGAAGGCGGATAAAAGGCATGTATTGGCTAATAGCCTTGCTGATTTTAAAAGCAAATATAAAAAAGAAATAAGAGATTTGAAATCTGATGATGATTACGAAAGAGGACTTCAAATGAAATTTAACTCTCGTGCTAGATTGAGTACAATAGTTAATGATATAGTTGACCAACCCGGATTTGTAGGATACATCATAGAACCATTAGGTGATGCCAAAAAAATTGACTTGTTATATATCTCACTAAGTATGAGTGATGACAAATGGGTTATAGGTTATACAGTAGATGAAATGGAGTTTGATTTAGTATCAGGTGGTGCAAGTCAATCAGAATCTTTAGAAGAAGATGAAGAAAAAGGTCCTGACCATTATAAATGGAAAAATGACTCTCAATTGGCTGTTGCTCTAGGTCGTATTGAAAGTGCTATGGAAGCCCTAGATTATGCGATACAATACAGAAGTGAGAATAGTGATAAATTTTTAAGGGGATTTGAAGAACGAGCAGGAGTTGGCGACTTAATGAGAATTAAGGAAAAACTTGTAGACATACATTCTAATTGGGAAAAAGAAACCGAATACTACGGAATGTAATATATTATAATTGAGGAAATAAAATGGAAAGAACAGAATTAGAAAAAACTTTACATGAGCAATTAAATGCTCTACTTGAAGTTGATGCCGCAGAAGCAGAAATTACAATGGCTGCCAGAGGCATTGTTGATGAATTGCAAGATGTTATTGAAAAGTTAGGCAAGATTCAAAACGACCAAATTGGTCCACTAGCAGACGAAATGGCATATTCACATGGACCAGAACAAGCGGCAACGTTTAAAGGTCAAGTTGATGATGCAATTAATGGTTTACTAGGACAAGCACGTTCTGCCAAAGATGCAGTAGCAGATGCTACACTTGTACTATCAGGCGAAAAAATGGCTGATGACATGAGTGATGTTGAACTTGGTGGCGATATGGGTGCAGACCTAGAAGATGATATCACAGCAGACATTGGTGGTGATGAATCAGCATCAGGTGAAGAATCAAATCCGTTAGGCAGAGAAGAAAGAGCCTAATATGAATATTCGTCTACTCTTACAAGAGAAGGCAAATTATGATGCACAGTTAATGGGTGACATCAATGCCTATCTCATTTCATTAAAGGCAAATGATATTCCTTCAGTTACTATGGACATGATGGTCCGTGAGTTAATAGGAATGGGATATACGGTAGATGCTGAATCAATGGTTGATTTATTAGCAAATAGTAAGTATATATCAAAGGTTACAGTAGATACGATAGAGTTAGAACACAGACTGAATAAAAGTGACAAGGCTGGCAAAGATTCAGTACACAAATTAGCAGTTAAAACAGCAAAAAAGAAGGTGAAATAATGGCATTAATAGTTAGAGGCGAAACAAAAACTATCTCTAAAGAAGAGATGAAAAAACTTGTCGAAGATTTAAAGAAAAATCCAGATGATGACGCATTTGAAGGACTTTCTCCAGCAAAGAAAGAAATTAGAAAAGAAATTCAAGATGCAAAAAGACATCGTGAATTTATGCATCGTGTTGCACAAAACGAAGAAAGAGATTTGCAAAATGTAATAGCAACGAGTGAAATCGTAACAATCGCAGTAGGTGAGACAGTTTCAACAATTGAAGAACTTGCAGAGTTACCAGAAGTAGATTTCGAATCAATGACTAAAAAGCAAATTGACGAATGGGCTGAAGAAAATCTTGGAATTCAATTAGACCGTAGGCGCACCAAAGCAAGACTAATCGCAGAAGTTAAAGAAAATTTATAAATCACTTGATTTTTAAGTCAAAGTGTAGTATACTTATGCTATGCTTAAAGAAAAATTCACATATAATCCCCTAGAACGAGTAAATATCAAAGGCAGTCGCCATTATCAAACGCCTGGCGGGCAGTCTTTGCCAAGTGTTACAACAATATTAGATGCATTAAAAGATAAAACTGCATTATTTGAATGGCGCAAACGTGTCGGAAATGAAGAAGCAGATAGAATTGTACGTCTTGCTGTTGGTATAGGAACACAAGTTCACTTACATTTAGAAAAATTCATCTTAGAAGAAGATAGACCTGGCGGTACAAATCTCATTCATCAAATGGCAAGAGAGTTATCAGAAATTGTCATTGAACAAGGCTTATCAAATTTAGATGAAGTATGGGGAACAGAAGTTCCACTGTATTATCCTGGTCTGTATGCAGGCACAACTGATTGTGTTGGTGTATGGAAAGGTAAACAAGCAATCATTGATTTTAAGACGACTCGCAAACCAAAGAAGCGACAGTGGATTGATGATTACTTCTTACAAGGTGCGGCTTACGCCGAAGCCCATAATGAAATATATGGCACTGATATCAAAACAATTGTTATAATGATGATTGGTTGGGATGAAGAAGCAGATAATATGGGTAACTATCAAGAATTTGTTGTTGAAAGTGACGAGTATGAACGTTATGCAAGATTGTGGGCAAATAAGGTCCAAGTGTATTTTGATAAATACATGTAATAATGGGAGTTTAAGAAATGGCAACAAATGTAAAAATTTTATTAAGACGCGGTGCTAGATCCGAGATATCAGCAG
>Ga0066860_10000366_pt1 | contig 19456 bp, 20 predicted proteins | sample ETN07SmetaG_FD_65601 | JGI IMG/M metagenome (GOLD analysis project Ga0066860, IMG submission 65601) | Marine microbial and viral communities from oxygen minimum zone, Eastern Pacific Ocean - ETNP2014F14-07SV275 | ecosystem: Environmental > Aquatic > Marine > Oceanic ... | reverse complement strand
TCCGCTGTGCCTTATCACCTTAAATGGGCAAAAAGTTAATAAGCCCTAGAAATATAAATCGCCTATACCAAAAGCTTGCCAAGAATTTATCAGAGGCTAAATCGGAACTGGTATTCAAAAATCATTATGAGCTTCTTATATCAGTCATTTTAAGTGCTCAATCTACAGATAAAACGGTAAATAAAGTTACCCCCTCTCTTTTCTCCTTATGCCCTACCCCAACTGAAATGTTAGCCCTGGGGCAATCCAAACTTGCAAAAATCATCAAACCTATAGGCTTGGCCCCTGCTAAATCTAAAAATATTATAAATACCTGTAAAATTTTACTGGAGAAACATAATGGGAGAGTTCCTGATATCCGGGAAGACTTGGAAAATTTTCCTGGCGTAGGACGCAAAACAGCTAATGTAGTATTGAATGAAGGATTTGGCAACCCTACAATCGCTGTAGATACTCATGTCTTTCGAGTGGCAAACCGCACGGGATTAGCACCTGGAAAATCTGTATTGGAAACGGAATTAAAACTTTTAGAGGTGACTCCTAAGAAATGGTTGAAAAATGCCCACCGTTATCTCATTCTTCATGGACGATATACTTGCACAGCCAAGAATTTTAACTGCCAAAAATGCGTTATCAAACAGGAATGTAGTTTTACCGAAAAGACGAACGATGAAAACAAGTCATGAATTTCAAGAAAAATGATATTGAAATAATTTACTCCAGATTACGTAAACATTTGCCTGGGGAAAATGAGTTTGCCATAAACCATCTTATGGAAACCCCGAAGTATTCCTTGGTCAAATTTGTTTTGGGCGAAGGAAATCGGCTTAAGGCACTGATATCGGCAGGAATTCATGGCGATGAACCAAGTGGTGTGGAGGCAATTTGTTCATTCCTGGAAAACAACCGCTTTGAAAATTTTGCTGATGTATGGGAGTTGACCTTTTTGCCCTGCTTGAACCCCTATGGCTATGAATATGGATCGAGAGAAAACCATGAAGGCAAAGACTTGAATCGATTATTTAAACATGACTCACCCCCGCAGGAAGTTAAGTTCGCAATGTCCATTTTTGACAAATACTATGATCTGACAATTGAGCTTCATGAGGATTTCATGACCCCTGGATATTACCTGTATCAAAAGGGAAGGCGTGCGGAAGATGATAGCTTGGGGGAAAAAATACTGCAGGATGTGAAAAATATCATGCCCATAAATCTAAATGGTGAGATAGATGGTTGTTCCGCCCAAGAAGGAATTATAATCCCAGAAAACGATTTCGAATCCATGGATTGGTGGCCCATGGCTTTATACTCGTTCTTCAAAGGAACAAGAAGATGCCTGACATTGGAAACTGCCACCAAGTTTTCAATGGCTGTACGGATAGAAGCCCATTTAGTGGCCATTGATACGGCACTGAATTATTTTTCCAGGAAAGAATAAAACTCAGGTGTTTTTATGCCTTAGGAATAATTACGGGTATGACAATGGGCTCACCAACGGCAAGTGAATTAATATCTTTCTCAGCGTTGTAGCTACGCAAAAGCCAAAGAGGAATGGTATAAATCTCGTTACATATTTCCCATAAGGTCTCACCCTTTTCAACACTTCTTATGGCTAATTTGCTGATTTCATAATTATTGAAAAAGTCTTCCTGAATTGCCTTATGATATTCCTGCCTTTTTTCTTCGAAATTTCCGGGGCGGGTCTTGGAAAAACTAACGCGAATCTTATCGTGAACTACTATGCCACCTCTTTTGCCAATCCGGTTCATCCTTCTCAACGCTTTTATGGATTGTCGCGACCATTCTGCATAATGGCTGAGCGTTTCATCAAAATCGACAGTGATGGTGCCTATAAGAGAATCAGAATCCCCGTCAGGAGAAAACGATACCGGTTTAAAAGCTGGACGGTTTTTGTTGATACGATCGGTACTGTTCCGGGCTACTTGAAGAGTGCCCGGTGAAACGGCCCTTGCTGTTTTTATTTTCGTTGACTTTTTCGCGGTATTTGATGATTTGGATACCTGTGGGCGATTTACCGACAATTTAAAATTCCGGGTTTTTACGTTACTTGATGCTAGCTTAATTTGCCCACCAATTATTTCTCGACGGGGAACTTTTATTTTTTGTCCCGGATAAAGAGAATCAGGATTTCGGAATCGGTTGATACGAGTAAGATGGCTTACATTAGTGTCAAACCGCTTTGCGATTTTAGAAAGGTTGTCGTGTCGGCGAACCCTATAAGAAACAATTGTTGTTGAATATTTGCTGGAATCCAGTTTAGCCAGCCGAAATGTAGGCTGGCGTCGGGAATTTCTTCTGGGCAATTGCAGAACCTGACCGACATAAATGCGATTGCGCCTGCCTAAATTATTGAAACCTTTCAAAGATCCTACCGTTGTCCCAAAACGCAAAGCAATTCCTGACAATGTATCCCCTCTTCTGACGGTATACCACTTGGATCGCAATTGACTTCCATACTTAACCTTTTGCGGAATTTGTCCATATCGAGCCATCAAATTATCAATCTTCCTGAGTGGAGCCTGAAAAACAAATCCTTTTGGGATGCGTTTCTCCCCATTTAAAACCGGGCGTCTGAGAGAAGGGTTTGCTTCCGCTAATTCTTCTCGCGACATATTAAAATAATTCATAGCTGTTCGAATATGAATATAATCGGGCAGTACAAGAGAAACCTTTCGGATTGGTTTTTTTATAACCAGTTTCGGAAAATACTTATTCTGATTTTTAATTACGTGCAGTGCGGCAAGAAACTCCGCATAAAAATTTTGCGAGGCAAAACCAAAAGTTCGGCTTTTATATTTAGCTATTACTTTTACAATATCGCTCCCAAACCTTTTTTTTGCGCGTTTCATCCCCTGTAAACCGTGGTTATAAGCGGTAATTGCCAAGGGCCAGGATCCCACGCTTTCAAAATTCTTTTTTAACAGTTTGGCGGCACCATAAGTAGCCAGTATCGGGTCTCGTCTTTCATCTACATCATATCCAACACGCATGAACAACCGCCCCGTGCCTCGGGTGAATTGCCAGATCCCCGCCGCGCCGGCGCTTGAATATGCACCGATCTGAAAAGAGGACTCGACATGGGGAAGCAGACTCAGTTCCACAGGAAGGTTGAATTCTTTAAAGATCCGTTTGATTTCGTCCATATACAGGCCCGAGCGCTCAATCCCTTCCCTAAAACGGTCCTTCTGGCCGAGTTGAGCCCGTATATTTCTCGAAGCTCTATAAAAATCCTTTTTAACCAACGCGAAAACTCTTTTATCGTCGCCTTTCAATTGCGCCTTATTTTTTGTTTTGGCTATCCTGCGCAAAATATTCCTGTACTTCTTTTTGGTTTTTTCCAGTTTACGCTCTCGGGCTCTTCGGGATAACGGCTTCTCACCTAAATAAACAACCTCATAGACAATGTCCAGATTCCTAATATCGTGAACCACCACGTGTTTGGTGCTGTATTCGGAATAAATCTTTTTCCAGAATTCGACTTTATTTTGAAGGCCCGGAGGGGTGGAAAAGTGATATTGACTCAGAGTATGAACTTCATACGAGAAACTGGCGCTGGCATTACCAAGAAACCATGAAGTCGACGAAAAGACAAAGAAAATTATGAGGATTTTAATGGATCGTAGCAATTGCTGGCTTTCTATTTCAAAAGAATTATTTTTGCAGAAAATTTTTTACGCCTGCGAACATAAAGGGTAAAAAATCAAATGCTATAACCCTGCACGCTATCACCAAAACCATAGTAACGCGTTGATTTAAAAGGATATCAAAGGCTACATACCAGGTCAAGATAAATCGGAATAACACTATCATCAAAGGGTGCTATTTCCATAAAAAACCCCGGCACTTTAAACCCTAGACTCTGTTGGTTTTTCGGTTTTTAGAGTATTCATTATTTAACTGATAAACCCAGGCAAGAAGCTCCGCAACCAGTTTATATAATGACTCTGGAATTTCCCGTCCAACATCAATTTTTTCCAGCAACGCAACCAGATCCTTATCCTTTCTTATCGGGATATTTTGTTGCTCTGCCATAGCAATAATTTTTTCGGCTACCCAGCCCTGCCCTTTGGCAGTCACTTTTGGAGCATGGTTGCTGCCCCCACTATACTTAAGGGATATGGCTAAATTTTTTGTTTGGTTTTGTTTCATGTCTTGATATTTATAAGCGATGTGTTTTGACTTACCAGTAATTCAATCAGATTATCTTTTTCCGGTTTGACTTCATGGGTTACATAACATTCCACCGACGTGTTAATTTCATCCCCATTCATTTTTTCTTCAAAATCACTTGCTCTGTGGCGTATGAAACTGGCGATTTCTTCACTCTCTACATTAATGCTTACGGACAAGCTCTCCTGATTCATCTTTGCGTTAATCTTAATTTTCCCCAGGAAAGAAAGATCTAGAAAAAAAGCTACATGATGGCTCTTTTTTTGGTCTTTGTTCCCGGTCTCGCTTTCTGAGGAATCGTCACGTACAAATAATTGGATAGTTTTATTTCCGGAGCTCAATGGATTGGGAATCTGAATTACCAGTGGCTGGTTTTCCTGCTTCGATATTTGTGAAGAAAGCTGGTTGAGCTCAATATTATCGATGGCATATTTGATTGTTTGTCGAAACTCGGCAAACCGACCAGGAACTTTCTGAACCACCTTTTCAGGGGTCTGGTCTGTAGAATGAAAAAGTTCCAGCAACAAACCTTTTAAATCGCTGGCTAATTCTTTGCGGGCCTGAATACTTGAAGGAAACTCAAGGACCTGCCGCACTTTTGCCTCATAATTAATTCCAGATGATTCTACTTGTTGTCGCACTTGCGTTGCATTGGGGATTTCCCCCTCGCTAGGGAGAAACAAGCGTAAAGTATCTCGCAATCGCGCAACCACATCGGATTGTATTTTTAAATCTGGAATCACCGGTGAATCAAGAATTTCGCTCCTAAGCAGGTTCGCCATTTTTGCTAGTGGCATTCGAGCTGGCAAATAGGGCTTTAATGAATTAAAATCCAATCTTTTTGTTTGGTTTGTACTCGTTTCTACCAATACGGTTTGCTTACCACTTTCCGTTTTCTTGAAATATATACTGACCTGCGAGCCGGGTTTGAAGTTTTCTGCATTTGCCACTGGCACTGAAAAACTCTTACCCCCTGTTTCAACCAATATAGATTTCGAATCCAAAATACTGATAACACGAGCGTTTGTCATGTTGGGCGAAGGCGATTGATGAAACTCTTCCAAGCCGAAAAACCTGGAAATTGATTTCCCCCGGGAGGTCAGATTCGTTGTAACCCCCACATTTTTAATCGGGTCTTCATGGGAGGGAAGCGGAATAATTTTTAGAGCCGGTTTAGATCCTGAGTTTTCTACACGGACAATTATTGTTTGACCCTTAGTCAAGGATGTTCTTGTCAAATCCTTCTGCTCATTCTGTCCTTTAAAAGACAATTCCTTGGGCAATTCAACGGTTACTTTATTGCCATTGAGTGATAAAACCCCTTTCCCTCCAGGAAGGTTTTTCACAAAAACGGCCTTAAAAATATTGCCAGACTGCAATTGGCTGATGAATTTGATAGTTGCTGGATTGGAATCCTTGCCACCAAGAACTTTTAAGACCTGTTGAGTCAAATTTTCTATCTGAGTCGACTTGTCGAGGAGGCTAAAGTTCTTAAACATTCTTTTTATACTGAAGGGGGGTGTTTAGTCGCTCTTGCGATCAGTCCCGAATAAAAAGGACTTGTTTCCTTATCGGCAAGTTGTCTCTCCGCCACAATCACAATATTGCAGTGGAAGACTAAAACTCAATTATTTATTTATTTTCAATGAGTTAGATTTATTCTGTGAGGTTTTTGAGGGTCAGACAACGATATTTATTTTCCCTCGATAAGGGTCTTCGGGGAGAGGAGGTTCGAGGCTATCATCATCGGTATTGGAACGATTTTTTTTGCGGACTCTAACCCGCTTTTTGGCTTTGGTATGGGGGTCTGTTTCTTCCAGGAAATGAGCTGGGTCCATATCCTGCACCTGTCTACGCTTCAACTCATCTGCCAGTTGTCGTTCTTTGTCAACCTGTTGAGCCACGACAGTGGGCTGGGTTTGCATAGTATGCTGGAGTTTTTCTGTATGCGTCCCCATCTGCAGAACCTGTTGTGTATTAACAGGAGGTGTTGTAGGCATAATCGAAACCTGAATTATTATTACTGACTAATTAAATATGGGCTCCTGAGAAGATAAGTCAAGACGGAGGATGGTTTATTTAACCATGAACCGGGTGAAAAAAACATCGGTAATTGTTCCGGTACCACCTAAAAGCAGGGCGTTGCAGGCGGTCAGAATTTCTTTTTTGATTCTTTCCTCGGTCTGGAAGCGTTCAAGGGTGAAATCACTGGGCCTCTTTCTTCGGAGAATATTATAAATATTTTTTCTAACCAGAGGGAGTACCTTGTCAATCTCATGTTTCAAGACTCTATTGCTTAATAAAAGATTTGCGGCTATAGATATAAATCTACCTGTTTCTTTGCCATCATCACGAATAGGGAGGAAAAAAGGTTCCAGGTTGTAAATATTGACCTTTTTAATTTTGACCTTTTTAATTTTGACCTCTTCTTCTTCCTCTATAATTTCCTCCTCAACGGCCTGTTCCTCTAAAGGAACCACATCGCCCTCTTTTTCACCAAGAAAAAAGTAAGCCCCTACACCGATGGCTATGATCAGGACAAGTAATCCTCCACCATATATCATCAGGAGTTTTTTGTTAGAGAGGATTTTTTGGAACTTTGCCTTCAGCCCTTTTAAGCCACCAGCCGCCTTTTCGCCTCCGCCGGTATCATCCAACCTGCTTTCAAGTTCCGCCTTTTCATCGGCAGTTAAATCCTCCGCATTGTCTGTAGTTTCCTGATCTTCAGCCATAATTCCTAATTTCTGTTCACATTAATCCTAAAGAGTTTAACGGTATTAAAGCCTAAGAACTAAACATTTAACTAATTGAATTATCTAGTTTTTCAGAGATACTTAAGAGTTTGGGATAAAGCTCTTGAACCTTATGCCTCAGGTCTTCCTGTTGCATATTATTATCCAGAATGAAGTCCGCATATTTGATTTTTTCTTCAAGGCTCATCTGATTCTTAATTCGGGCCACTGCTTCATCAAAGCTGATGGCATTTCGGCTTAAAATCCTTTGAATTTGGGATTCCTCACTGGATCGAACCACAATCACTTTATTTACATGTTTATAGTTTCCGGACTCAATCAATAGGGCCGCATCAAGGACAACGATGGCAAAAGGATCTTTAGTACAAATTTCCAAAAAAACTTCTTGTTCTTTTTTAAAAATTTTAGGATGGAGAATTTCTTCTAGAACAGACTTTTTTCCTGGATCCTGAAATACTATTTTAGCGAGTTTTTTCCGGTTCAGATTCCCAGCGGAATCCAGGATGCTTCCACCAAAATAATTGACAATTTCCTTTAGCGCCGTTTGTCCAGGACGGACCAAATCTCTGCTTAATTGATCAGCATCGATGATGTGGGCGCCCAACTCCTTAAAAAAAGATGCTGCCAAACTTTTTCCAGAGCCGATCCCGCCTGTCAAGCCTACGAGTAAAGACACAAGGTTTATAACTTTCTTTTTATTAGATCCCCATAAAGCCGCATAAGTTTCAGAGTAACCGGCCCGGGTTTACCCGATCCAACAGGTCGACCATCCAGATGCGATACCGGCATAACTTTTTTAATGGTCCCTGTCAGGAATATCTCATCAGCTTCATAAAGCTCTTCGCCGGGCCATTTTCCTTCTTCAATATGAAATCCATTTTCTTTGGACAGCTGAATCACCATTTCCCGGGTAATCCCTGAGAGAATTCCGCAATCCTGGGAAGGAGTAAGGATATGGCCCTCGCGAACAAAGAACAAGTTGCTTGTAGTCCCTTCTGTCAAATGTCCCCATGCATTAACCATGATAGCATCTTGAGCACCAAGTTTATTCGCTTCCATTTTTGCCAAAATATTATTTAAATAATTTCCTGTTTTAACATTTGGATTCAAAGCGTCACGCGCGTTCCTTTTAATGGACACCAAGGCAACATGAATTCCTTTTTCATAACAGGGCTCTGGGTATTCCTTTACAGCCATCACAATTATAATTATATTAGGACTGTGACAGGTTGTGGGATCAATATTAATTTCACCAATTCCCCGGGTAACAATAATCCTTATATAAGACTCATCATTATCCGCCGCACCTAATGTAACTTTCAATTGTTCCCGAAACCACTCATTATCATGCGGAATATTCAACGAAATTGCTTTGGCCGAAGCAAAAAGGCGATCAAGGTGTTTCTCTAAAAAACAGGGCTGGTTATTGATGGTGCAGACCACTTCATAAACACTATCACCAAATAAAAAGCCATGATCCAAAACTGAAATACTCAGTTGGTCATGGATTTCCCCATTAAAATTTATTTTTGTAGCCATCGCCTATTTATTGAACCTCAATTTAACTGATCCAAAAATATTAATTTTTATCAACGGATTTTAAAATTTCATTCAGCTTCTTCAGGTCTTCTTTGGAGTACTGATCCTGGGGTTTATCGTTATCCGGCAGGATTTTCTTTAAATCATTAAATGTGTCCGACAAATTTTTCAAATTCTTTAACTCTTCAAATTTTTCTTTTGCCCCATCCATATTAAAATTTGAAAGGTTTTTTCTGATATTCAGGGTGCCTGGATTCTTATTTACAAAATCTAACACCTTTACCAAATAAGGAGCAGTGTAAGAGTCCTGTGTGAACTCTTTAGCCAATGCAGGGAAAAACTGCAGCGGGAACATAACAGCAACCAGAATGACCACGCCTCTTGCCAACCCCACAATGCCACCTAATATCCTGTCGAACATCGAAAGGTCTGTGCCAGACCAAAGCATTGCCCTGGCAACCTTGCCCATAAGGGAGATGATAATTGCAGTCATTATATAAATTGTCCCAAATGCTATTAGCTTAGCTAGAGGCTTGCTGGGAATACTTTCCATCAAAAAGTGTGCAGCTGTGCTTTGATATTTGACGGCCATTAAATATCCCCCTACATAGGCTAAAAGAGAGAAAACCTCTCGCACAAACCCCTTCATTAGGGAAAAAAGCAGGCTGAAACCCAGTACAACTGAAACAAAAATATCAAAAGAGGTCATTTAAATTTTTCCCTCAAATTCTATCTTATTCAATGAGATATTTTCAGCATCGCGAATCTGATTAAAAAGTAATTTAAAGGAAGAAGTAAATTGGGCTGGGTTTATGGATATCTCTTTCTGAATCTGGGCAAGACTAAAAAAAGCTCCTTCGCTGATTTCTTCCAGATTAATTTTGATCGCATCATCCGTTACACAGATGTATACTTGGACATGCTCCCCGTAGGTTTCTTGACAAGCTGAAATTTTTATGGAGGTTTTCAAAGCAGCCTTTAAGTTCAGTTCTTCCCAAAGTTCACGATGAGCACATGCATCGTAGGATTCCCCAGCATCAACATGCCCAGCTGATGAAGTGTCCCACAGCCCAGGATTTTCGTCCTTACAGAGAGCTCGTTTTTGTAAAAACAATTCTTTTTTGGAATTAAAAACAAGGGTATGAACGGATCGATGCAACAATTTATTTTTATGAATATGTTTCCGGCTGGCCTGCCCTATTATCTGGTCATTTTCATCAACAATATTATATATTTCATTTTCAACATTCATAATAAATTCATTCAGTGATTGCCTTGATTTGGGCGTAGATAGCTCAGTTGACGGGGGAACTCTCCTTCTTCGCAATAATTATTCTGGGCCAGAATTTTTACATCATTGATGGCCTGACGAGAACCTTCCAGGACAACCTTTTGATAACCCTTGTCAGCAAGAATGCCTCCTGCCTGCAAAAGACTCATAACCGATTTAGCGTTAAATTTATCCTCATCAATAATCATGTGCAATTCACCTTCATGATGACGGGCAATTAAGGAAATGAACGTTGAAGGTCTGGCATGAAACCCCAGGGGGTGTGGGATAGGAACTTCAGCCCTCACGTTTTCCACAAACCCCATCAAAATATTCTTAACCAACTTGTCGCCTTCTTGAAGGTAGTATTTACTGTAATGAAAACCAAAATTAAAAATTTGCCTCAGCAAAACTTCCTTATTTACCACTCTAGAGATTTGTTGTTTGCACTCTCCATGACGAATATCATCTTCATGACGTTCATAAAAATGACAGAGCCAGAGGACCACCTCAAGAAGGTGGAGGGGCATGGAAATATATCCTCTCATATTTTTTAAATCCGCTCGGGCCTGTTCCAACCGGGTATTCTTAACATACGTATCGTATTCTGACTGAACGCTATGGACCAGTTCTTTAAACATTCGTACCAGCTTTTCATCTAGTTTTGATGGAATAACATGGCGGAACGCATCAGGATCGTCATTTCTTTCAACCCCCATATCCTTGACCATTTTCGCGACTTTCCGGTATTTTTTGCAAAGTTCTATGACCCTCTCCTGTTCTTCTTGAACTTCATCTTCCAAAATAGTTCTCGGCAGGCGCTTATTCGATTCGATTTCGGAAAACTCGTCCATCGAAAACAGCTCTTCGGAAATTTCCAAGCCGTTTACTTGTCCTGTCCTTACAACTTCAGCCCTTAAACCCAGTATAGAAGTGTTTAGAAAGTCCAGAGCCTTGTAGGCGCTTTCATGGAAAGCCTGAGCGTTCTCTTCAGATTCTCCAAGGTTATAGTAAGGGTACCGGTCCAAAATATGTTTTATATAAAATGCGGCGATAGAAAGATTGCGAACACACGCAACATATTCCGAGAAAAAGGACCATGTCTTGTTTTCTCGGGCTCCGTGTTCATCGAGAACGCTTTCCAGATATTCCGTTTCCTGGATCAGACTGGAATAAAATTTTCGGGATATTTCCTTACCGTCTTTCAACTTTTCACAAAATAAAGCACTGACCTTGAAAAACAGGTTAGAAGGTGCCTGAACTATCTGTAAAAATTCGCCCTCAGAAATAATCTGAATAAGAGATTTAGCTTCCATCTGTTTTATTGCCTACAGGAAAAGTTTCAGTCTATCAACTGGTAGAAGACCAGCAATAGTATACCCGTATAGTATGTGGGTTAAAAGGCCGCAGATTTAGCCAGGATTTTATTGGGCAGGTATTTTTGCCAGATTTCAACATGGGAATCCGGTCCGGATGGAACGATGAAAGGAATAAATTGATAATCTGGTTTTCTGGGAAGGCGAACCAATGTCATGTCTACCTCCAAGGGGGTTCGGTCACCTTTTTTAAGATTGCAGGTTTTGCAGGCAACAACGATATTCGTCCAATTGGTTTTTCCTCCACGGGACTTGGGGACCACATGATCCACTGTAAGGGGATGGGTGGAAATCCCGCAATATTGGCAAGTGTAATTATCTCTTCTTAGAATATTTTTTTTGCTAAATGCCAAACCCTTTTTCCGGTTTCGTCGAACCATTTTCAAAACACGTATCACAGTAGGAAGTTCGAAACTGGTCGAGGGAGTACGGACTAAATATCCTGCGCTATCCAACCCCTCGGCCCTGCCGCCAAAAATCATGGTTATGGCATGACGAGCAGTACAAAATTGAAGCGGCTCATAAGAATAATTCAAAACCAGGCTTTTAAACGCATCGAGCATGTTTCCAAACCTCCCTGGAATAACTTGACTTGCTTTAACTAGGCCCTATCAAGGTAATCCGGGGAATTTTACTCCTTCCATCCTTATACTGTCAATAGCGATGGTGCTAAAAAGGGCTTCATAGCATATTCCCGGCACCCAACCTGTTTTCCGGATCGAGGCAATATTTAATTTTATTTAAATCTTCTAAACCACTTGGTCCAACCATTTTAGCAAAATATTTTTTTTTCAGTTTTCCTATACCATGTTCTGCAGAAACCGTCCCCCCCCATTCTAAAATCTGGTCTACCATTTGATCGTAGACCTTTTGTGCTACATCTCTTTGGGACTCTTCTGGCAGAAGATTTATATGTAAATGATTATCCCCCAAATGGCCAAACATGACGTAATCCAAGTCATTAGCTTTCAGAGTTTTCCGGTAAAACTGCATCATCGACATAAAATATTTATCCGGGACAGCCATGTCTGTACCTAGTTTAACCCGGTCGGCCCGACTATTTTCCTCATTTATAATTGCCGGGACATCATGCCTGAAATCGTGAAACATCTGCACATCCTTTGGCCCCTGAGCAAACCATGAATCATCAAGCATAATATTTTCTTCACTCAAAAATTCATACCAGTTTTCCAATATCAAATCATAATATTCCCTTTTAAGGACATCTTGTTCAAAAAACAAAGCCACTTTGGAATGGGTGGGTATGGCTTTATATTTGGCCTTCAACCTTTCCAGGGCGTTATGATCAAAATATTCCAGCGAACAGGGATCAATCTTATACCTATCAAAAGATTTAATTTTTGGAATCAACTGCCAACAGGAGCGTTCCTCTTCAAAAAATAAAATACCACTCACAAAATCATCCGGACGGGGAGCCAGGCGCAGGACAATGTCTGTAAAGATCCCAAGCGTGCCATCCGACCCAATAAACAGATCCAGCCAGTCCATACCTGGATGGACAAAATAACCTGCCGCATTTTTGCAATCCGGGCTTTGGTATGAAATATCCGGAAAAATAATTTTACTGCCGTCTTCAAACCTGAGTGGTTCTGTGATTTTCAGTCCTCGTTTGAGAAAAATTTTCCTGCCATCCACCAGAATCAATTCAACTTCTTCAACATAATCACGCGTTACTCCATATTTGTAACTCCGGGACCCGGAAGCATTGGTCGCTAGGGTACCACCCAGTGATGCCAGTGCCTCAGTGGGATTGGGTGGATAAAACCATCCTGTAGGAGCCAGAAAACCCTGCAGTTCGTTTAATGATACAGCCGGACCAACCCTTACTCTTCCCTCCCCTTCTTTTGCAATACTATTTAACCGCTCTAATGAAACAATAATGCCTCCAGACGGGATACGTGAGGCAGTCAAACCTGTTCCCGCGCCGGCAATGGTTACCGGTCGGGTTTCATTTTTCAGGAAATCCGCCAGTTCATCCGAAGTTTCAGGAATGACAACCTCCTCAGCATTCCCTCCTGAAAAATTGGAAGCATCTCTTAAGTAGGGTACAATGAATTCAGGTTGCGTTTTTCTAATCATTGGATTTTCACAAATCCTAGAGGCGGGAGGACTCCATCAAGCCGTCAGCCTGGGGAGGCAAAAAACCTTGATAGCCGTTATGCCGTTCTATAAGTTCCAGAACCGTATAGGCCTTGCCATTTTTATTTTCTGGTTGGGTAAAGATTTGCCGTAAATCCGTATTCGGGGCACCCACAATCTGACCGGAAAATTCTATCTTCCGAGCTTGCATTTTGTCGATAGCGTGCTTAATATCCTGAACCAAAACGGCAATATGGTGGAAACATTGATCCCCGTGTGTTTGAACCCAATCAGGGATAAGGCTGGGTTCGCCACGTTTCCCCTCAAAAGCCTGATCTACAAACAAACTTGGGTAGCCCGGTTTTCTATAAACCTTGGCCCACCAATTATCGAATTCAAGAACGCCCAGGGTTTGATCCTGAGAAAAACCCAAGCGAAGAAGATCTTTAGCGCGTGTATTGACATCAAGAGTTCGTAGAGTGCAATGATCGACCAGGGGCATTAAGCCAACACCGCAATCAGAAAGATCATCATTCAGACAGCGGGCGGCTTTGTTTTCAGACAAAAACCGCTCGATATATTCGTCAAAAAAAACATCGGTTTGATGATTATCAGACATCATTTTCAGTTTGGTTGGCTGGCTGAGAGTTCTCTTTAGCCTCTTTCTGTCGGCGTTCCTCTTCCATTCTAGGTTGGTTATGGATGAACTTCATGTATTTGACCAATAAAATCATCATCCCTAAAGGAAAAGCCACTATCAAAATTGTAACCAGATCGTCCACTCCATCTCCTGTGAAAATTTACTTGTGTATAGTGTATCATTAAAGCAGGAGAGCCGACCAGTGAGCAATAGCTCATTGAGCCGAAATAACTTTTTGCCAGAAGGATCACATATTGAATACGACAACAAAAAAGACAATAGAAATAGATGGGGTCACTCTACATTTGAGCCAACCCGATAACACCTCTTCCGAGTGGATTGGCCAGGAAGAAGTCCTCAGGCAAATTCAGGCTTGCTGGATGGTGATATCCGAAAAGGACTTCCCCCTTTCACCAAGAATAACCGGAATGCCCGGGATCGGAAAAACCACCCTGGCTATGGTAGCCGCGAATCAAAGAAATCAGCCCCTGTATATATTCCAGTGCACCAGTGACACCCGCCCGGAGGACCTGTTAATCACGCCGGTTCTCTCAGAAAAGGGAAAGATTTCATATCATGCATCGCCTCTTGTATGCGCCATAATTGAGGGGGGTATTTGTATTCTTGATGAAGGCAACCGCATGAATGAAAAAAGCTGGGCCTCATTGGCTCCCCTTCTCGATCACCGGCGTTACGTGGAATCCATTATTGCGGGGATCAAGATTCAAGCTCACAAGGAGTTTCGTGCCTGCGTGACAATGAATAATGACGAATCCACTTTCGAAATTCCCGATTATATCCTGTCGCGTTTACAACCCACCTTGCAGCTGGCAATGCCCAGTTACCAGGATGAATTGGCTATACTCAGATATCATCTTCCCTTTTCAGGGGAAGACCTTTTAAAAATGACTGTGGATTTCCTGCAAAAATCCCATCAGTTGGACCTGGATTTTTCTCCCCGTGACGGTATTCATATTATTCAATACGCTCTGAAACGAATCAGCCAGGAAAAAGATAATCCCCTAGCCAAAGATAAAATGTGGCAAGAGGCGGTCAGCAAGGTTCTTGGTGAAGAAGCTCTCGACCTGGATGCTCTTGCCGCCCGCAACCGCAGGGCTCTCGGTGAAGAAAGGCTTCCCATGGGTCTGGGAGATTTCTTTTTCAGTGATGACAATCCCTTGCACCCGGATATGGATAAATAGCGTGACGCTGAACCAGGATATGATTCCTATACTAAAACTCAGTGGCCGCATTCAATTTTTACCCGTGATTCACGGTAGCGGTAGTTTCGCACGGGAGGTGCGCCATCGGCTTTTAGCGTTTCCCTGTGATTGCCTTGCTGTCGCGCTTCCACCTGAATTCGAACAAACGGTTGAAGAAGGGATCAGAATTCTCCCAAGCATTTCCCTGAGTTGCCAAATCGAACAAAATGGCGGAATGAACTATGTGCCCATCGATCCAAGCCAGCCATTAATAATGGGTCTACGCATTGCCATGCAGGAGGGAATACCCCGCCATTTCATAGACTGGAGCACGGAGAATTATGAAAAAAGAGCTGTCGACTTTCCAGACAGCTTTGCCTTGAGCAAACTATCCTATGAAAAATTTATCAGCACCCTCCTTTTAACCTTAAAACGTCCCAAGGATAAAAGTCATCACTTCTGGCGCGCACGTTGGATGGCCTATCAACTCCATCAACTGGAACTGGAGTATGCTCACATAGTATGCCTGTGTTCCATCCTCGACTGGCCCTGGATCAAGGAAGCTTACGATGAACGGTTGGAAGTGCTTGCACCGCAAAAACCTGAAGGATTGCCCTCATTACATGGCGTGGATAAACAAACCTTATTCTTTGCGCTTTCGGAGTTTCCCTATGTGACCTACTTATATGAAAAAAAACGGCAGGAATTGCGCCCTGACAATAATACGCCGGTAGATGGGGTTAAAGAAATTCTTGTGCGTGCTCGTGAACTGTTCACTAAAAAACACAAAATTCGTTATCACAACCTGACTTCTCAGACTTTCCAGCTTCTTTTACAATATATTCGCAACCTGACTTTAATGGAATCACGACTCCTGCCGGATCTCTATACTCTGGTAAAAGCCGCCAAGCAATTCGGCGGAGACCCATTTGCCGTTGCCGTTTTGGAAGCGGCAAGGGAATATCCCTTTGAACCTGCCAAAAATTTACAAGAGACCCTTTCACTGGGAATCGACCAGGCTTTGCCGGATGAAGAAGATGCCAAACCGTTAAGCATGAAAAACCGTTTGTTGGAAACCCAGTTTGAATGGCGGTCGCTGGATTTAAAACCCGACCCGAACATCAAAACCCAGGAAAAATGGCAACACCGTTGGGACCCCTATGGGCAATGCTCCTGGCCGCCCGAGGATGAAAAAATAGAAAACCTGAACACACATGTTCGTGAACAAACTAAATTTTTATTGAGTCACGACCTGGCCCGGACCGAAAAATTTACCTCCTCCGTTAAGGACGGCATAGACATCAGGGATACCCTGCGCAACTGGCATACGGGCGATATTTATGTGAAAGAGATTCCTCCATCCAAAGGACAGGTCGAAATTATTGTTTTCCTTTTTGACCCTGAGCCCGAGCCTGACAAATACAGATGGTGTCAAACCTGGTACGCCGAACATAATGCGGAATCCACTTTATGTTTTTTCGCCACCGAATATATGGATTCTTTAATCGGACCGGGCATTGGGCAATCCACTTATGGGGGATGCATGATGATTTACCCTCCCCGTCCCATACCGGATATATGGCAGGACCCGCGCATTTCTTTATCCGAAACATTGGAGGAAAAGCTTCTAGAAGCGGCTTTTTTTCATTCCAAAGAAAAGAACGTCACCGTTGTCGCACCCTGCGCGCCTCGAATAACCTGGCGAAGACTTGCCAGGAAATACGGCAAAAGAATCATTCATATCCCGCTGAAACGATTTTCCAATCAGACCATTGAAAAAATAAGGCGCTTCCATGTGCTAAACGGGAAAAATATCCGCTCCTACGCACAACGCTTCATCCAGGATATCTAAGTAGAATGTATCCTGAAATTAACATACGTGAAGCCCACACTGATGATCTTTCCATACTTGTTGAAAACAACCTGGCTCTAGCAAAAGAAACCGAATCGCTGAACCTGAATAAGGAAGTCCTGAGAGACGGTATTAAACAAGCCTTAACGAGGGAAGAATGCTATTATTTCGTTGCCGTGGTCTCTGGAAAGGTAGTCGGGCAAACCATGATTACCTACGAATGGAGCGACTGGAGGAATGGCGTTATCTGGTGGATGCAAAGCGTTTACGTGCTTCCCGATTACCGTAAACAAGGGGTGTTTCGCAAACTGTTTAGCCAAATCGAAAGCCTTGCCCGAACTCATCCACAAGTCAAAGCTTTGCGTTTATATGTGATGCGGAATAACAATACAGGGCAACGTACCTACCAAAGCCTAGGGATGAATGATTCTGGCTATATCGTTTTTGAAAAAGAGAGTTCTGCCTGAACGATTGCTCAAACAAACTCAATTCAGCCGGTCGGAAGAAGGTTTGGAATTTTCCAGGGACAAAAAATTGCCATGGAGCGTAGAGTTTTGGGAAAAGGCTTCCTGAACAGGATCAGGAAACGCCTGGTCGCATTCGCTGAGATACTTCATCACCGCAATCATCCAGTCCGATTCATGCGGTGAATGAATGATTGCAATATTCTGGCCCTCATAGTCCTTACAAATTTGATCCTGTGCCCGACTGGTTCCAGGAACGGTTTCCCTTTTTTTAATAGCGAGCGGACGAAGGGGATCGACATGAATAATTTCCAGTCCCTTGTATTTTTCCGGAACATCTTCTTCGATAAACTCTTCGATGGGTATGCCATTGACATTGGTAAGACCCGGTTGTACCAAAGACGCAATATAAATAGGGACCCTTTTAATTACTGCCTGCTCAGCATAACCTTCGCGGAGTACCGTCTCATCATTGTCTGTCTGGCCAAAAACCACAAAGTCCCAATGTCCGTATGTCAACCGTCTCTGTCTTTGAAGAATGACGGTTTGTTCGTAGGCCTCAACGATCTTTTCATAAACTTTCTGATCTCTGGTTCTAACCTTAATTTTTGGCATTTAGCATCCTGATAAATAAGAAGTCCATCAATTAAAATTATAACACGCAATGCACAGGAACTCATTGAGCCGAGACAACTTTTTGCCTGCATCAACTCCAGTTTTGTTATACTGCGTAAAGGCAAGACCTCGTAAACAAGCGTTCACTAATTCCCACCTGAACCGAAACCCCGAATGGACAGCAATAAAAAAGTAAGTGAAGCGGCAGGAGCCGTAGGCGGGATGACCCTATTATCCCGACTTTTCGGGTTTCTGCGCGATGTGGTCATCGCTATGGCCTTTGGCTCTTCGGCCTCCGCCGATGCTTTTTTTGTCGCCTTCCGGATCCCTAATATGCAACGGCGAATTTTGGGCGAAGGCGCGGTGACAGCGGCTTTCATTCCTGTTTTCACCGAAACGCTGACACAAAAGGGGGAAGCCGCCGCATGGAGAATGACCGCCAACCTGTTCAATATTCTTTTTATTGCATTATCCCTGGCATCCCTGTTTATCCTGATATTTTCCCCTGCTGTAATAACGGTTTTTGCCCCTGGGTTTCTTGATGAACCCGGAAAATTTGAACTGACGGTGAAATTGACGCGCTGGATGGCTCCCTACCTTTTCTTTATCGGACTGGCCGCCTTTTGCATGGGGATTTTGAACTCCCTGAAAGTTTTTGCCCTTCCAGCCGCTACCCCTATTTTGCAAAATGTCATGATGATCCTGTCGGTTCTCATCATTGCTCCGCTAATGGATGAGCCGATTATGGGACTTGCCATCGGCGTCCTGGTAGGGGGAGCCCTGCAATTATTGGTTCAGCTTCCTGCTGTCATAAAAAAAGGATTCCGCTTTGAAAAAACACTTAACTTCAAACAGGAAGAGGTCATTAAAATCGCCAAACTGATGGGACCGGTTATATTGGGCCTTGCTGTTTATGAAATTAATATCATGGTTGATACCCTGCTCGCTTCCCTGCTTCCGGGCGGGTCTATCTCTTACCTTTATTATGGCAACCGGCTGGTGCAACTGCCTCTGGGCGTATTTGCGGTCGCATTAGGAGTAGCACTTCTTCCCACGCTATCCAGCCAGGCCGCAAAAGGCGACCTGAAAGAGTTGGTCCAGACAGTAGGTTTCAGTATTCGCCTCATTCTTTTTATCACCATACCAGCCACGGTAGGGTTGATTATCCTGCGCGAGCCCATCGTTAATACGTTATGGGAACGGGGAGAGTTCCTGGCTTCCACCACCGAGGGAACAGCCATTGCCCTGCTTTATTATTCCATAGGCCTCTGCGCCTATTCAGGGATTAAAATCATCGCTCCGGCATTTTATTCTTTGCAGGACACCAAAACCCCGGCAAAAATTGGTATTTATTCCATGGTTCTCAATATGGTTTTAAATCTTATTTTAATGGGCCCCTTGAAACATGGAGGTCTTGCACTGGCCACTTCCCTGGCGGCCTTATTTAATGT
>Ga0066860_10000365_pt1 | contig 19459 bp, 21 predicted proteins | sample ETN07SmetaG_FD_65601 | JGI IMG/M metagenome (GOLD analysis project Ga0066860, IMG submission 65601) | Marine microbial and viral communities from oxygen minimum zone, Eastern Pacific Ocean - ETNP2014F14-07SV275 | ecosystem: Environmental > Aquatic > Marine > Oceanic ... | reverse complement strand
TACGTTTATTCTTTGGATGGGATGGTTCGGCTTTAATGGCGGCTCAGTACTAGCAATGGCTAGCAAAGAAAGTGCCGATGCAGTAGCAATGGTATTTTTAAATACTAATGCAGCAGCAGCAGGTGGTGTCATTGCAGCACTGTTGTTGGCGAAAGCTTGGTTCGGTAAAGCGGATCTAACAATGGCACTTAATGGTGCCTTAGCAGGATTGGTTGCAATTACTGCAGGTCCTGATACACCTAGTGCTTTAGTGGCAACACTTATAGGTGCCGTTGGTGGGCTGATTGTTGTATTCTCAATTGTTATCTTAGATCGAAAGCTAAGAATAGATGACCCAGTGGGCGCAATTTCAGTTCACGGTGTGGTTGGATTGTGGGGACTATTGGCAGTACCTTTAACTAATAGCAGTGCCTCTTTTGTTGGTCAGCTGGTTGGCGCAGGCACCATCTTTATATGGGTATTTGGTACTTCATTATTACTATGGCTAGGCCTCAAAGCAGCTATGGGTATTCGAGTCTCTGAAGAAGAGGAAGAAGACGGTGTTGACCTTACTGAGTGTGGTTTAGAAGCCTATCCAGAGTTTGTAACAAAATAATCAAAGTCAGCCTGTCAAATGGGGGTGAAATACCCCCATTTTTCAGAAATATAACACCCTAAACTAAGGACTTTTTAGTGTGAATGGGGTATATTACACAGCTGGCATTTTATGAAATATGAATCAATCCAACAATGAATCCAGAAGCATTAAAAATTATTTTAGTTGACGAGAATATGGGCCGTTCAGCCATTCTTCGTCGTGCATTGCAAGACAAGGGTCATGAGGTGATCTGTCGACTGGAGAATAGCGAAAACCTTGCAAGTAGTTATGAAATAACTCATGCAGATGTAGTGATTATAAATGCTGATATACCGGATGAGGCAGTCTTTGCTAATCTCCGCGATGTTAATAAGACAAAGCCCAAACCGATTGTTATGTTTACAGAGAGCTCTGGCGATAAAATGGCAGGCGCCGCGATTAAATCGGGTGTAAATGCCTATATTGTCGATGGCTTAGAGGAAAATCGTGTACAGCCTATTATCGACGTTGCCATTGCTCGCTTTAGAGAGTTTCAGGCATTAAAGGATGAATTGGATGCCACACGCTCGCAGTTAGCTGAGCGCAAAGCGGTTGAAAAAGCCAAGGGCTTGCTGATGAAACATAAGAAAATCAACGAAGACGAGGCATATCAGTCTCTCAGAAAAATGGCAATGGATAAAAATCAACGTATCGCCGATATTGCAGATAGCATAATCAGCGCTTTCGAGCTCTTAGAATAAATCCCTAATTCTATTTACCTCATTTTATTTTCTCTGCTTACAAACACATTGAGTTAGGTATACTTTCGATCGGTCACATTTGTGATCACAAATTTACATTAGTGGGTGTTTATTTTGGTTTATAGCATCACATTAACGTTTTGAGAATGTATATAACAAGGGATAGAATATGGATAAGAAGGTAGCGATCATCGGTGCAGGGCCAAGTGGCCTCGCGCAATTAAGAGCGTTTAAATCAGCTAAAGATAAAGGCGAAGATGTACCTGAAGTTGTTTGTTTTGAAAAACAATCTAACTGGGGTGGTTTATGGAATTATAGCTGGCGTACTGGCCTAGATCAGAATGGTGAAATTGCTCATAGCAGCATGTATCGCTATTTATGGTCCAACGGGCCAAAAGAATGTTTAGAGTTTGCGGATTATTATTTCGAAGAGCATTTTGATCATCCTATTGCCTCTTATCCTCCTAGAGAAGTTTTGTTTGATTACATTCAAGGTCGGGTTGAAAAAGCAAATGTCCGAGATCAGATCAAATTTAACACAGCTGTTCGAGATGTTTCGTTTTGCGAAGACACTAAGAAATTCACAGTTCGTGTGCACGACCTCACTGAAGATAGGGCTTATTCGGATGAATTTGACTATGTTATTGTGGCATCGGGTCATTTCACAACACCGAATGTTCCTGAATATGAGGGCTTTAGTCACTTTAATGGTAGAATTTTGCATGCACATGACTTCCGCGATGCGCTTGAATTTAAAGGCCAAGATTTGTTAATTGTTGGCAGTAGTTATTCTGCTGAGGATATTGGATCTCAATGTTATAAGTATGGCGCTAAATCGATTACCAGTAGTTACCGCTCTGCTCCCATGGGCTTTAAGTGGCCAGATAACTGGGAAGAAAAGCCAGGCATTGTAAAAGTAGAAGGCAACACAGTGCATTTTATCGACGGCAGCACCAAAGAGGTTGATGCGATTATTCTTTGTACGGGGTACAAGCATCACTTCCCATTCTTGCCCGACTCACTACGCTTAAAAACCAACAATATTTTGTATCCGCTAGACATCTACAAAGGGGTCGTTTGGGAGCATAATCCACAACTAATGTATCTTGCAATGCAGGATCAGTGGTATACCTTCAATATGTTTGATGCACAAGCTTGGTATGCCAGAGACGTTATATTGGGCAAAATCGAATTACCATCTTTTGATGAAATGCAGAGACATACTAAAGAGCAGCACGAGCTTGAAGTGGCTGAAGATGATGCTGGCTATGCGATTAAATTCCAAGGTGATTACATACAGATGTTGATTGATGAAACGGATTACCCGAATTTTGACATCGAAGGTATGAGACAGACATTCTTAAGCTGGAAAAAAGACAAGAAAGAAGACATCATGACGTTTAGAAATAAATCCTATGCTTCTTTGATGACTGGCACCCAATCACCGGCGCACCATACGCCGTGGCTTGATGCGCTTGATGATTCACTGGAGGCCTATTTACTGACTAAATAGTCACTCACTATAGCGCATTGCAAGGTGCGCTATGGCAAAAGCCCGTAGATTTATTTATCTTTTCCACGTTTATTCATCTCGTCTTCAAGCTTATCTATCTTGGCATTATGTTCTTTATCTTGCCAGTCGACCGTGCTTGATTCGCCATCTTCCTCGGGCAAGTCTTCACGTTTACGAACTTTGAATAATGGTGCAAAAACTAACCCAGCTTCAAACAATAGCCAAATAGGAATTGCGATTAACACCTGAGAGATGATGTCTGGTGGAGTGAGAATCATGCCGAGCACAAAGGCACCAATGATAATGTAAGCTCGATTTTTCTTCAGTTTCTCTGGCGTTGTTACGCCAAACATGATCAATAAAATTGTGGCAATGGGCACCTCGAAAGCAACACCAAAGGCGAACGATACTTTGATGACGAAATCAAGGTAGTATTGAATGTCTGGAGTAAAGTTGACAACGGATGGGCCTACCGTTGAGAGGAAGCTAAAAATCACTGGAAAAACAATATAGAAAGAAAACAATATCCCTGTGTAGAACAGAATTGTTGAAGAGATTATCAATGGCAAGATTAAGCGTTTTTCATGCTTATAGAGTGCAGGGGCGACAAAAGCCCAAACTTTGAATAACAAAAACGGCATTGCAAGATACACGGCCAGGATCAATGCCATTTTTAACGGCGTTAAGAAGGGTGAAATAACACCAATAGCGATGAGATTTGAACCTGGTATCGTTGCCAAGATTGGTGCCGCGATAAATGTGTAGATCTTATCTGCAAAAGGGAAGAGCACTACAAAGAATATCGTAATTGCAAGAACGGAATGAAGCAATGTGTTTCTTAATTCAACCAAGTGATGGATGATTGACATTTTTTCTTGCGGCGCTGACTCTGACATTATGTATTAAGGTTTGTTTTCTGGGTTTGTGTCTTCTTTATCGCCCGTGACTTTTTCTGCTTCTGGGTCTTTTTTAGTATTCGCAGGCATATCAGTAATGCTATTAGCCTCTCGTTTGATTGCCTCAAGATCCTCTTTGGTTTCCTTAAAGGCTTGAGAGAATACAGAGTCTTCACCTGTCATGGTTAGTTGACCTTTAATCTCTTTTAGTTCGTCTGTCTTTAATTCTTCATTAATGTCTTTTTTGACTTTATTAATGAATTTTGAAGCTTTCCCGGCGTAAAGGCCTGCCTTGCGAGCAAGTGCAGGCATTTTGTCAGGACCGACAACAACGAGGGCGATAACAGCAATGATTGCCAACTCCCAAAAGCCAAAATCAAACATGATTTTGTCCTGAATTATTGATCGTTAAATGCGCTTTCCAAAAAACGCTTTTGAGGGCTTTTTGCTGCATAAGTGTGTTTTAGTAAAAAACTTTGATCTGAGTACAAAAAAGTATAAATAATACTATTTGCTAGTTTCTTCTTCTTTTTCAGTTTTGACTTCGATGATGTCTTCAGCCTTTTCAGTTTTAACTTCGATGATGTCTTCAGCCTTTTCAGTTGTTTCTTCAGCGGACATATCTTTCATTGACTTTTTGAAGCCTTTGATTGCGCCGCCCAAATCGCCCCCGAGATTCTTCAGACGTTTGCCACCAAAAACAAGTACAACAATGACTAAGATAATGATGAGTTCAAGTGGTCCTGGCATTCCCATGGATTTTTCTCCTTTTATTTAACCGTTCGATTAAGTTTTTCAGTTAGGCCAGATACACCATATCTGCGCATTAATTCCTTTTCAATATCACTAAAAGCAATATTTTTGTGACGCAACAGAATCATGGTGTGAAACCACAGATCCGCAACTTCGTAAACGATTTTATCAGTTTCTCCTTCTTTTGTTGCCATTATTACTTCAGCAGATTCTTCAGCAATTTTCTTCAGAATTTGATCAGTGCCTTTGCTGTACAAAGAAGATACGTATGAGCTGTCTGGGGAGGCAGATTTTCTCTGTTCAAGGATTTTCTCTAATGTTGATAAGATGTTATCCATAAATTTCGCTCGGGTCTTTAATGACGTCGGCAACACACACCCACTCGTCACTCTCTAATTTATTAAAAAAGCAATTGGCACGCCCTGTGTGACAAGCAATGCCGCCTATTTGTTTGACTTTAAGCAAAATCACGTCTTGGTCACAGTCTGTGTAAATATCGACAATTTCTTGCACATGCCCCGACTCCTCACCTTTAAACCACAGTTTTTTGCGTGATCTTGAGTAGTAAACCGCTTTTTGTTGCTCAATACTCAGAGCAAGTGCCTCTTTGTTCATCCATGCCATCATTAAGATTTCACCAGTCTTAAAATCTTGAGCAATCGCTGGCACTATGCCTGATTCATTGAATTGAATTGTCTCTATTGCGCTCATGGTTAGTGCATTGTCTTATAATGAATCAATTTTACCGACCCCTTTCAACTTAATGAAGCTTTTTGTTTTATCCTTGTTATTCAGCTTTTGCAGTTTTGTTGGCGCTCAAAGTGATTTAAAACACCCTCTGGTAATTGTTGATGGCGACAGTGTTAATATTGATGTTTTGCTTTTTCTTGATTTTGCAAAAACTCATCAAGACTCAATGGATGATCGAACATTGCTTAGAATGAGAATTGCTGGAATTGACACTCCTGAATGGGATCAGCCTTGTGAGAAAAATTATGGAGAAGTTATTAGTTGTGGCGAGTTGTCTACACAATACTTGAAAAGCTTGCTTAATAATTCTCATGATGAGTTACTTATCAAGCCAATTGGAATTGATTACTATGACAGAGTGCTGATTCGCTTGTTTGTTGGTGAAATTAATATCGGCAGGCAAATGGTTTTAGAGGGTATGGCCTATTCTTACAATGAAACTTACTTAAAAGAAGAGAGGTTGGCAAGAAGTGAAAAGCGAGGTTTCTGGGCATTTTCCAAACCACCGATTAACCCTAAACAGTGGCGAAAAATGAATAAGTAATAGTCAATATATAAACGAATATTTTTCCTTAAAACAAAACATGCATTAATCTCCCGCTACACATTAGGATGTTTTATTGAGTGGGTCAAGGAGGTTGGCTTGTGCTAAATGATATATAAACGAATATTTTTTCTCTAATACAAGGCGCACGATATAACGAACGACGGAGTATAGATAAAGCTATATGACCGAGTGAGAGAAGAATGCAACATCGTATTAGAAAAAAAGATGAAGTTTATCTAAGAGTGACGAGTTCTTCGGAACTGGTGGGATGGATAGCTACAGTATCATCAAGTTGTGATTTGGTAGCGCCCATTTTGATTGCTACAGCAAAACCTTGTAGCATTTCATCGGCACCTTCTCCAATAATATGACAGCCGATAACTTTTTCATCATCACCTGCGCAAATGAGTTTTAGAGCTGTTTGCATTTGATGTTCAAGCAGGGCATCTGCCATAGGGGTAAAGCTTGATTGGTAGATTTTAATATCTTTGAATTTTGCTCTAGCTTCTTTCTCGCTGAGACCAACTGTACCAATAGGTGGATGAGAAAAAACAACACTTGGAATATTGTCGTAATTGAGATGCCTATCACTCATGCCGTTAAATAGACGATCAGAAAGTCGCCTGCCAGCAGCAATAGCCACTGGGGTTAAAGCTGCACGACCAGTAGCATCACCTATGGCATAAATTCCTTTAATATTGGTTTGTTGGTATTTATCGGTTTGGATAAAGCCCTTGCTATCGGTTGTTAGACCAATAGTTTCTAGTCCAATATCATTCGTCATTGGTGAGCGACCCATTGCCCAAATGACTTCATCAAAACCCTCAAGTATTCCATTGTTGCAGTGAATATTGCCGTTGCTGTCGAGTTTTGAAATATCTGTGTTGGGGACAATAGCAATGCCTTGCTTTTGATATTCTTTGTTTAGTGTGTCAACAACCATGGCGTCAAAGCCATTCAGTAAGTTGTTTGAACGAATAATAAGTGTGACATCACTGCCCAAAGAATTGAGCATGCCTGCTAACTCGACAGCAATAAAGCCACCACCAACAATAGCCACTTTTTTAGGTAAATCGGTAAGCTCAAAAAAACCATTTGAAGTGATGCCAAATTCGCCACCTTCAATATTAGGCACAAAGGGCGTACTGCCTGGTGAGAGCACGATGTGGTCGGCAGTGATTTGTTGGCCATTAACACTGACAGTGTTGTTATCTATCAACTGACCAAAGCCTTTAATATAATCAATACCAAGCGATTTTAAATGACCATCGTACCAAGTGGTAATGCCTCTGATGTAGTTGTCTCTACCTTGTTTTAGTTTTATCCAAGAAAAGTCAACACTCCCCACCTCAAAACCAAAACCTGAAGCATTGTTAATTGTGGCAGCCGTATTAGCGGCATACCACATCACCTTTTTGGGAACACAGCCGACATTAACACAGGTGCCGCCAATTGTTTTCATTTCGATAATTGCGCATTTTTTGCCGTATTCACTGGCGCGTTCAACGGCAGAGAGGCCACCACTACCAGCGCCAATAGCAATCATGTCATAGTGTGTTTTCATTGTTACAGTCCTGCCTTTAAGCTGGCTTCGATAAATGGATCGAGATTGCCATCAAGAACATCTTGCGTATTGCTGGTTTCAAAGCCTGTTCTAAGGTCTTTAATGCGCGATTGATCGAGTACGTATGAGCGGATTTGATGGCCCCAGCCAATATCCGACTTTAGGTCTTCAAGGTCTTGTTTCTCACTATTGCGTATTTGCATTTCAAGTTCATAAAGTTTGGACTTGAGTTGCTTCATTGCTTGATCTTTGTTGGCGTGCTGTGAGCGACCATCTTGGCACTGAACAACGGTATTTGTCGGTAAGTGCGTGATACGTACTGCGGATTCTGTTTTGTTTACGTGCTGACCACCGGCGCCAGAAGCTCGGTAAGTATCGATGCGTAAATCGGCAGGGTTAATCTCGATTTCTATATTGTCATCCACTTCGGGTGAAACAAACACGGAGGAAAAAGAAGTGTGTCTTTTGCCGTTGGCATTATAAGGAGATTTTCTCACTAAGCGATGAATGCCAATTTCACTTCTGAGCCAGCCGAAGGCGTAATCACCATCGAAGTGAATAGTAGCCGATTTAATGCCGGCAACTTCTCCAGCGGAGACTTCCATGAGTTTTACTTTGAATTGGTGCTTTTCACCCCAGCGCAAATACATGCGTAATAACATTTCTGCCCAGTCTTGCGCTTCAGTGCCGCCAGAGCCTGATTGAATATCAAGAAAAGCAGAGTTTTGATCCATCTCACCCCTGAACATTCTTTGAAACTCTAACTCACCAATGTCCGTTTCGACGTCGACCAAATCTGCAACAACACTGTCTACTGTGTCGTTATCATCCTCAGCCTCTGCCATTTCTAGTAATTCACTAGCATCGTCCAGAATAGCAGAGGCATTTGCAAAGGTATTGCAAATGTTTTCGAGTTGGGTTTTTTCTTTACCGAGCGCCTGTGCTTCTTCTGGGTTAGACCAAATATCTGGGTTTTCTAATTCACGCAAAACCTCTTCCAGTCGGCCTTGCTTTTCTTCCAATTGCAAATGACTGGATAGGGCGGTTGTTCGCTCCACAAGGTCCGATATTTTTTGATAAGTAGGTGAAAGTTCCATACTGCTATTTTAAGAGACCTTTAAAGCAATAGGCGATAAAAAAGCCCCAAAAATGGGGCTTTTTTTGTCGCGTCTTAAGGCTTTATTTTCTAAGGCCTAGACGTGAAATTAGATTGGCGTAGCCAGAAATGCTATTGTTTTTAATATAAGACAATAATTTTTTACGCTGAGATACAAGGCGCAGTAGACCTCTTCTTGAATGATGGTCTTTATTGTGCGTCTTAAAGTGCTCAGTCAAATGCTTGATGCGTGCCGTTAGTAATGCCACTTGTACATCAGCGGAACCCGTGTCGTTCTCGTCCTTTTGGTATTCTTTAATAATCGCTTGTGTATCGATAGACATAGTTAAATCTTATTAGTATCAAAAAGTAAGTCGCGAATTATACGCTAATTTCCTACATTGTACTATTGCTTGAATGAAAATATTAAATATCTGCGTAAAAGTTTTTTTCGCCTTCTGGGCGGGTTTTAAATCGACGGTGAATCCATAGGTATTGTTCAGGATTTTTTCTTATTTGTGCTTCTAATATTTGATTGGTTTGGCTTGCGTCATGTACTAAATCACCGCTAGGGTAATTTTCAAGTGGAGCAGAGAAAGACATATTATAGCCTTCATCGGTTCTAGTGAAAGAGTATGGGATAACGGCGGTGTTGCCACCTTTGGCAAGGCGAGATGTGGCAGAAATTGTTGCCGCTTGAATGCCGAATAGTGGCGCAAATACTGTCCCTTTGGTGCCTAAATCTTGGTCAGGTGCGTACCAAATCGGCAGCGCGTTTTTGATTGCTTTGATCATCGCCTTGGTGTCGGAATTTTTAATCATTATTCCGCCACCATTGGTAAGACCTTTAACCATTATTTTGTCAAAAAGACGGTTGTTTTGTGGTCGATAAATACTGGCAATTGTGTGTTTAAGTGATAGGGCGCGACTACTAAGCATTAGCGGCATAAAGTGCGAGCACAGAATAATCACACCACGATCATCTTTCATTGCATCTGTTAGATAGTGTTCGTTTTCTATCGTCAGTAATTTTTGAATTTTTTCGTCTCTGCCATAATAAGCATTTGCAGTTTCAAAAAAACTAACACCAATAGACTCAAAGTGTTTTTTCACTAAGGCAGATACTTGTTCTTTGTTTTTCTCAGGAAAGCATTTTTGAATGTTGATAGTCGCAACTTTTCTTACGGTTGAAAACAATGGGTAGAATAATTTACCCATGTTTTTGCCTAAAAAAACTTGAATTCTGAACGGAACAAGGGCGCCAATTTTCATCAGTAGGATTAATATCCAAGTTGGTAGATATTTTGGATGAAAGAATTCCATTAAAATGAAGAGTTTTCCACGTGGTTATTGCGCCCTAGACTATGCCGTTTATTGACAGAGATTTTATCAATGATTTATCGGATAGAGTAGATATTGTCGGTCTAATTAATAAGCGCGTGCCCTTAAAAAAAGCGGGCAAAGACTATAAAGCCTGTTGCCCTTTTCATGAAGAAAAAACACCATCGTTCACCGTGGTGCCAAATAAACAGATTTTCCATTGTTTTGGCTGCGGCGAAAGTGGTGGCGCTATAGATTTTATCAAGAAATTTGATCACTTAGACTTTGTTGAGGCTGTAGAAACGGTGGCCTCAGAATCTGGCGTTTCTGTTATTTATGACCAAAATGTTAAACCCGTTGATACACGCTTTAAGCGCTACAGCGAGTTGATGGGTGAGGTGAATGATTATTACCAAACACAATTAAAAAGTTCTGTCGCTAAAAAGCGTGCTGTTGATTACGCTAAGGGGCGCGGTATAAGTGGCGCAATAGCTAAAAGATTTGAACTCGGTTACGCGCCGCCAGGTTGGAGTAATCTGCATGAGCATAATAAGGCAGATAGTGAAAAACTTATCGATCTAGATACGCTTGGTATGTTGGTTGCAAAAAAAGATAAAGAGGGTGATTATTACGACCGCTTTCGCGATCGTTTAATGTTTCCTATTCATAATGCCAAAGGCAATGTTATTGGCTTTGGTGGACGTGTACTCTCAGATAAAGACAATCCAAAATATTTAAATTCGCCAGAGACGCCATTATTCTCTAAATCGAAGGAATTGTACGGTCTCTATCATTGCCGTAAACACTCTCGAAAAATTGACTATATCTTGGTGGTAGAGGGTTATATGGATGTGATCGCTCTTCATCAACATGGTATTACCACAACCGTCGCCACCCTCGGGACAGCAACCACACCAGCTCACCTACAAACTTTATCAAGGGCAACCGACACTATTGTTTTTTGCTTTGATGGTGACAAGGCGGGCAGGGCGGCAGCTTGGAAGGCGCTGCAAATCTCCTTGCCAGTAATGACCGCAGGATTGATGATCAAGTTTCTGCTCTTGCCTGACGGCGAAGACCCAGATACATTAATCCAAAGTGAGTCTGTCAAGGCTTTTTCACGGCGCATTGAAAAAGCACAAACACTGTCCAGTTTTCTCTTTGACCACATTAAATCCGAAGTGCCATTCGAAACCATTGAAGGCAAAACGTTATTTTTAGAACAAGCTTCGGCACTCATTAATCTTGTTACTTATTCTGTTTATCGTCAGCAGTTGGTTGAAGGTCTTGCTCAAGTGGTTGGTCAAGACGTATCGCATGTTGAAAAGGTGGTCAATCAAAGTAAATACAGTGAACCGCCAATGCAAGATATGCACGAAGCGCCACCAAATTTTGATATTTCGCCAATGGTAGAGATGGTTTATGACGAGCCAGTGGTGAAAAAAACACCAGACAACGGCATGAAAGGCCTGATGTCAAAAATGATTAATTGTGTGTTGAATTATCCAGTATTGGCGGATGATACGGTAGAACTTAGAGTGCGGAACTTGCCCAAGTCAAATGTGTTACTTGAGTTAGTCCACTCTGCACAAATTGATGACGAGATATCACAACAAGCGCTGATTAAGCCATTTGAGGCCAAGCCCAGAGTTTATTCTCGTTTGCAACAGCTGTGCGTGATGGAGCCAAGTTTAAGTGAGAATGAAGCAAAGGATGAGTTTCTCAGTGCTTTAACCTTGTCAGAAAAACAACATCAAAGAAACCTAACTTCCGCCTCTATTTCAACGGCCAGCACCAGTGCTGACGAAAAGAAAATCATGGAAGAAATACAGCACCGAAAAAAGCCGAAATCAAGCTAGACTAATTGGCTGATGTAGGTTGGATACTGGCATCGGCATTCAGTATTTTTTCCATTGCATCCTTGAACGTCATTGCTGCCGAATTGGAGCCTTGGCAGCGTACACCTAAATCTGGATCCCATAAAGTAAAGCATTGTTTCGGATAATCCAGTCGGACAGCCATAATGTATTTTGGTTTTTCAACGGGTGAGAAGCCAACAAAGTATGTGCGTTTTATGTCTTTATCATATTTCCCGTCAATGACCATTTCTGCTGTGCCTGTTTTTCCACCAATCTCATAGCCGTTGATGATAGAGCGGTAACCAGAGCCTTTCATCGAAGCTACAGTATCCAATATTTCTTTAATTCTATTGGTTGCTTTAGCGCTGAAAACTTGTGTACTTAGCTCTACTTCTTCTTCGTCCTTTATTAATTTTAAGTTTGGTAAACTGCCTTCGTTGGCAAACACTAAATAAGCCCTTGCGAGTTGTGCAAGATTAGTATTCATTGGGCCATGACCAAAGGCTATGGTGCGTTTATCTACAATTCCCCAAGTGCTATAGTGCCTAAGCACGCCTGGGTTTTCAATGCTTGGCATCAATCCTTGATATTCACCAAAACCCAGAAGTTGCCATGCCTTGTACACATCTTGCGCCTCAAGGCGTTCCATAATATTAACAGTACCTAAATTGTGTGATTTCTCTAGTATTTTCTTTACTGTGATTGCATCGCCATATCTTCTTACATCGCGGTTTGTTTTAACATGGCCGATGGATTTACTGACATCAATTAATTCATCTTCAGTAGCAGTGATAACGCCTTTTTCAAGGGCAAGCAACACGGTGAAAGGCTTCATTGTTGAGCCTGGTTCAATCTTGTCAGCTAAAACGCGGTTTCTGTAATCCTCTGGATCGTAGCTTTGGTGGTCATTTGGATCGCCAGCAGGGTAATTAGCAAGCGCCAAAATTTCGCCATTAGCGGAAAGAACAATGGCTGAGGCAGAGTCGGCTAAGTGAAATTCTGCTGATTTTTTGATGGCGTTAAAAACATGAAATTGAATATCGGCATCAATGGTTAATTGAATGTCTTCACCCTGATGCAGCGCCTGAGAAACCTCTGCTTGGTAATAAATATTTGAGCTTTTTTTATTGGTGGTAATTTTCGCTTGACCATCAGAGCCGGCTAACAAAGAATCAAATTCTGACTCAATACCAAACGCGCCTACGTTCTCATTATTGGTTCGACCAAGTAGAGGTGAAATAGACTCGGCTTTAGGGTAGTATCGAAAAGTTGAAGATTGCAGGGCAACGCCAGCTATTTTTTGATTTTTACAACGCACGACTTCAACCTGATTCTTGCTATCAATTTGTATTCCTACAAGGGTTTTTGCTCTATCTAGCAATGTTTTTGAGGGCGCAACTATTTTTGACTGACAAACTTCAAGTGTTTGTCTTTTGAGTTTTTTTAGATTAGCAATAATAGGGTCGGTTAGCGTAAGGTTTTCCTTGATGATAAGGTATCTTCTGCCAGAACTTGCTTGACGTTTTTCCTCAATTTTGCTCTGAAATTCCTCAAAAGGTATTTGCAAGGCCTCTGCTAACATGGGGATAAATTCGTCTTGAATTAGTGTTGGGTCTAGATTGATTTTTTGCTGAATAAGGCTGATGGCAAGGATGTTGCCATTTCGATCCAAGATATTCCCACGCGTGGCTTTTTGAGTGAGATTTTTTTCGGCTTTTGCAAGAGCTTTTTGTTGTAGAGAGGTATTTTCCAACTCTTGAGAATGAATGCTAATTGCTTGATAAGCAAATATAGCAGTAATGATAAAAAAACTGTACTTAATCAGCCCCTGTCTATTCCAGTAATTTTGGACTCGAGTAAATTTCACAAGGCAAGCCCTTTGGCGTCCTTACCTGGTGAGTGCATCAATAAAATATTTTGTGCTTTTTCATAAACAGCCATGCCGCTGAATAATTCTGAGCGCTCCATTAATAACTGTTTATTAAGAGCCATTAAGCTTTGGTTTTTTTCTTTAACCTGTATTTCAATTTCATAAAGTTCGAACATTTGATGATGCCAGTAAACGGTTAAAAGCGACAAGGCAACAGTCATAATGATGACAACACCATTAACAAGCCAAATGTTGCGATTGAATTTCAGCATTTTTCAGCCAAGCGAAGGATTGCACTGCGACTGCGCTTGTTTGTTCTTATCTCTTCGGCAGAAGGTTTTTTCTTGCCCATGTTTTTAAGTGGAAGGTCGTTTGCAGTTTCCACCATAATCGGCAAACCTTTAGGAAGGGCTTTGGCTTGCGAGTGTTTGCGAATAAATTGTTTTACGATTCTATCTTCAATCGAATGGAAACTAATAACTGACAGCCGACCGCCTTGCTTTAAAGCACCAATACTTTGCTCAAGCGTGCTCGAAAGTTGTTGCAGTTCTTCGTTAATAACAATTCGAATCGCCTGAAAAGAGCGTGTCGCTGGATGTTTGTTTTTGTGTGATCTGACAACAGAAGCAATAATATTAGCGAGTTCAAGTGTTGTTTCAATGTCTTTATTTTCTTGAAATTTTTTAATGGCAGCGGCAATTCGCCAACTCTTTTTTTCCTCACCAAATTGATAAAGTGCATCGGCGATGTCTTTTTCGCTCGTCTCTTTCAGCCACTTCGATGCTGTCAGTTTTTGTGTTTGATTCATGCGCATGTCAAGCGCACCATCTTTATTAAAACTAAAGCCTCGTTCGGCATTATCAAGCTGAGGAGACGAAACGCCAAGGTCCATCAAAATGCCATCAATCTGACCATAAAGCCCCATCTCCTCGAGCACGCTTTGCAGTTGATCAAATCTTGTGTGACACATAGTTAGCCTTGCATCATCAAAATTGGATTTTGCGTAATTAACAGCGTCTAAATCTTGATCTAAGCCAATGACTCTGCCCTCAGATCCAAGCAAATCAAGGATGCCTTTGCTGTGGCCACCCCTACCAAAAGTAGCATCTATATAAATCCCATTTGGCTTAATACCAAGCCCCTCAATGGATTCAGAAAACATAACGGAAGAATGGTAATTATTTGACATCAAAAAGCTTGAGGATTTACAGGAATTATCTTAAATTAAAAGTTTTTTATAAAGGTTTCGTTTGATAATTTTAGCTTACACACTTTTTATAAAGCGTTAATCTTGATACAAATTTTAACAATTTCCAAAATATTGAAAATTTTCAATATGGCATGTTTGAAGGGTAAAGTAAGCCAAAAAGAGCTATTTTAAGCCTCAAAACAGCTGTTTTTAGTGGTTTTTTGGTGTTTTATGAGTGTATTTGTTGTTATGGCAAGGCGGAAACCAAAAATTTCGGATTTTTTCGATATGGAAATAAAATGATAAATAAGTTAGTAAAAAAGTGTAGCACCCTCATTAATGCCTTTTCATTTATAACATTAATAATTGTAACAACAATATTAACAACACTTTTGCTGCCTTCAACTGCATTTGCTAAAAAAATAGTCTTAGATTGTCAATATGAACACTATGATGGAGAATTAATCATCTGAAGATGATAAAAAATTCTGGACTCAAATCCTAAGGATTGACACAACCAAAATGACGATAAATGGCGGCGTGAGTTACGACTTGACGATTCATGCTGATGAATACTATGGAGAAGATAATTATTTCCACGATGGTAAGTGGAAATACAAATTGTTGTGGTTAAGTAGAGAAGATTTGTCGTTCACTACAGTGAATCATCCTTCAAGTGAATGGGGTGGTGGGCAGTGTAAATTAAAAAAAATAAAAACATTAATTTAATAAAATAAAAGGGAGGTGTGAAAAAAATATTGTTATTAATTGTTAGTCACTTGTTTATAGCTATTTTTGGTTTTGCTATGGGTCTTTATACTTTGCCTATTTTAACTGCGCCTGATGCGCCTGATATTAAAGCATTGTCGATGGGAGAGCAGCAGGTTTTGTTTGAGGGTAGATTTCAACCTGATTTAAAAGACAGTGATTTTCTCCATAAGGGAGATGGTGTTTTAAAAGTGGGATCTAAGAGGGTGGTTTTTGAAGGTCAGATTTCGCCTGGACCTGATTATATTTTGTATCTGTCGCCTGAAATGGTGGAAACCAAAGTTGACTTTTTGCGCTTAGAGGGGGATATGGTGCAAGTGGGCGCTGTGAAAACATTTGATAATTTTGTGGTTGAAATGCCGGCGCATATCAACCCAGCCGACTACAAAGCAGCCATTGTTTGGTGTGAGAGTTTTGGTGTTTTTATTACCGCTGGAGCTTATCAATAATCTAGATTTTTAGCGACAGCCGTTGGAAAGGGTGTTTATATAGTGATTATTAAGTTAAAAAAAATTCAAACCCTAAACATTTGGCATAAAATATATTCTTTAAATTTTGTCTGTTTATTGTAGTTATTGAAATTACGAAAAGGGCGCAAAATCATTAAAAAAGAATAACAATCACCTTGCAAAGGATTCTATGAGATCAACAAATAACCGCACCATCCTCCTCAAGAAGATGATGGCTGTTGCTGGCCTAATTTGGTTTACCTATCTAATTTATCATTTATTAAGCGTGCTGACTTTCCATGCTGGAGAAGCCGTTTTTAATGCTTTCTATACTTGGTTTAACAGCTCTTGGATTTATCCTGTTTTACTGGCTGTGTTGGGATCGACAATTGTCTTTCATATTTATGTCGCTGTTACGCGCCAGCTAGCAAATAATAAAAGCGTAGGTACTACACCTTACAAGAAGTCCTATCCAAAAGCCATTCCGAGAGTTATTGCATGGTCAGGTGCAGCGTTGGTGTTTTTGTTTATTGTTATTCATAGTGTGCAGATGCTGTCTATTGACGCAACAAACCTATACCAACAGATGCAAGAGATTTTCGCTAACCCGTTAATGTGGGTTGTTTATGGCTTGGGTATGCTGGCAATTTCGGCGCACTTAAAACACAGTCTTTCGAATGTATTGCAAACATTGGGTATTTGTAGTTGCCAATTTCACAAGGTGGCTTGGTTGATTGTTATTATTATTATGGTGGGTTTTGCCTCTATTCCATTGAGCATTATCTTATGATTTATATAAAGGCCTCTAATGAGTAAATTAAATTCAAATGTACCAACGGGTGATCTAGACAAGCGTTGGGATAAACATCTTTTTGAGTTGTCCTTGATTGCGCCACAAAATCGAGCTAAGTACAATGTTATTGTTATTGGTACTGGACTTGCCGGCGCCTCTTTATGTGCCACTTTAGGTGAGTCTGGCTACAATGTGCAATCGTTTTGTTTTAACGATAGCCCTCGTAGAGCGCACTCTATTGCAGCGCAGGGCGGTATTAATGCCAGTAAGAATTACCAAAATGACGGCGACAGCACACACAGATTGTTTTACGACACAATGAAAGGTGGTGACTTTAGAGCGCGCGAGTCAAACGTTTATCGTCTTGCACAGCTGAGTGGTAATATTATTGACCAAGCTGTTTCTCAAGGTGTGCCATTTGCAAGAGAGTACAGTGGTTACTTGGCAAACCGTTCTTTTGGTGGCGCTCAAGTTTCGCGTACATTCTATGCTCGTGGCCAAACCGGCCAACAGCTGTTGCTAGGTGCATACAGTGCGATGAGTAAAGAAGTTGCATCGGGCAAGGTCAAACATCAATCTAGAGCTGAAATGTTAGAAATCATCCTTGTTGATGGCAAGGCACGCGGTATTGTTGTACGCGACTTGGTTAGTGGTGAAATTTCTGCACATACGGCTGACTGTGTTGTGATGTGTACGGGTGGTTATAGTAATGCTTTTTACTTATCTACCAATGCCAAAGGTTGCAATACTTCTGCCACATGGCGCGCACATAAAAAAGGCGCTTTTTATGCCAACCCGAGTTTTACTCAGATTCACCCAACTTGCATTCCACCAACGGGTGAAAATCAATCAAAACTCACATTGATGAGTGAATCTCTGCGTAACGATGGTCGTATCTGGGCGCCAAAAAATATTGAAGATTGTGCAAAAGATCCAAGAGAAATTGCTGAAGAAGATAGAGATTATTTCCTTGAGCGTATGTATCCAGCTTTTGCGAACTTAGTACCTAGGGATGTGGCCTCAAGAGCGGTTAAGAGTATTTGTGACGAGGGTCGCGGTATTGGTACTGAGATTCACGGTGAAAAATTGGGTGTTTACCTAGATTTCTCGTCAATTATCGAGCGTATTGGTGAAGACAAGGTAAGAGAAAAGTACGGTAATTTGTTCGATATGTACGAGCGAATTTCTGGCGAAAACCCTTATCAATCACCAATGAAGATTTACCCTGCCCCACATTACACAATGGGTGGCCTTTGGGTTGATTACAACTTAATGACAACGATTGATGGTCTATTTGCCGCTGGTGAAGCTAACTATTCTGAGCACGGTGCAAACCGACTGGGTGCATCTGCGTTAATGCAAGGCTTGGCAGATGGTTATTTTATTGCACCAAGAACGGTGGCAAACTACCTTGCTAAGAACAAACTTGAGCCTGTTGGTCTTGATCATCCTGATGTTGTTAAAGCGATGGATGACGTCAAAGATCGCATCAATAAATTGATGAATTCGCCAGAGCCTAAACATTCGCCTGACTACTATCATAAGAAAGTAGGTCGAATCTTGTGGAACGCTTGTGGGATGTCGCGTGAAAGAGAAAGCCTCAAGGCGGCGATTGAAGAAATTAAAGCACTTCAGGCTGATTTTTGGCAGCACGTTAAAGTGACTGGTGTCGATAAGGATATGAACCAAACGCTCGAGCGAGCTGGTAGAGTTGCTGATTTCATTGAGCTCGGACATTTGATGTGTCGTGACGCTCTTGAACGCGAAGAGTCGTGTGGCTGTCATGCTCGCATGGAGTATTTAGAGTCAGATGGCGAAGCCAAACGAGACGATGAAAATTTTGCTTATGTGGCTGCCTGGGAATACTCAGAAGACGGTGCTATATTAAATAAAGAGCAATTAGATTTTGAATTTGTCAAACCAAGTGTGAGGGATTACACATGAATTTTACACTCCATATTTGGCGCCAAAAAAACGCCCAGAGTAAGGGCGATTTTCAGACTTACCAAATTGAAGAAATCGATAGCGATACCTCATTTTTGGAAATGCTGGATCAGCTTAATGAGCAACTTATTGGCAAAGGTGAAGATTGTGTTGTTTTCGATTATGACTGTCGAGAGGGCATCTGTGGTGCTTGTTCACTTGTCATCAATGGCCATCCTCACGGTGAGAAAAAAACCACCACTACTTGTCAGCTTTACATGCGTGAATATGCTAACCAGAATGAACTTTGGATTGAGCCCTTCCGAGCGGACAGTTTTCCAGTGATTAAAGATGTACTGACCAATCGCGATGCGTTTGATCGCATTATTCAAGCCGGCGGTTATGTTTCTACAAATACTGGATCCGCGCCGGACGCTAACGCGCAATTGGTTAAAAAAGCTGATGCAGATGCTGCTTTTGACGCCGCAACGTGTATTGGCTGTGGCGCCTGTGTTGCTGTTTGTCCAAACGCCTCAGCAAGTCTTTTTGTTTCAGCTAAGATTGCACACCTTGATTATTTACCTCAAGGCAAGGTTCAGAGCGATAGTCGTGCGGTTAATATGGTTCGTCAAATGGAATTAGAAGGCTTTGGTAGTTGTTCAAATCATCGTCATTGCGAGTCAGTTTGTCCACAAGAAATATCTGTCAGCAATATTACTTTGATGAATAGCTTGCTCTAAAGTTATTAAGTATTTAATTATTTTTTTTAGGGAGTATTATGAAAATTGCAATATTGGGAGCTGCTGGAGGTATAGGACAAGCGCTAGGCTTATTGTTAAAAACACAGTTGCC
>Ga0066860_10000364_pt1 | contig 19459 bp, 16 predicted proteins | sample ETN07SmetaG_FD_65601 | JGI IMG/M metagenome (GOLD analysis project Ga0066860, IMG submission 65601) | Marine microbial and viral communities from oxygen minimum zone, Eastern Pacific Ocean - ETNP2014F14-07SV275 | ecosystem: Environmental > Aquatic > Marine > Oceanic ... | reverse complement strand
CGTCTCAGCGGGCGGACTATGAACAGGCAGCCGAGTTACGCTCGGAGCGTCTGCGGATGCAGTTCGAATATGAACAGGCCTGCGCGGATTCGACTGGCAACGCCGGAGAAACCGAGGTCACATCCGAAAGTATAGGCAGTCTGATCGCCACCTGGACAGGCATCCCCGTCGACCGACTGCTGGAGAGCGAAGCTGAAAAGCTGCTGCACATGGAAGAACGGCTGCATGATCGCGTGATCGGTCAGGAGGCGGCAATCGTGGCCGTGTCCGACGCGGTGCGTCGCGCCAGGGCCAGCCTGAAGGACCCGAAGCGTCCCATTGGGAGCTTCATATTCCTGGGGCCGACCGGCGTTGGCAAGACCGAGCTTGCGCGGTCGTTAGCCGACTATCTGTTCGATGACGAGTCGAACATGGTGCGTATAGATATGTCCGAATACCAAGAGAAGCATACGGTTTCCAGGCTCATCGGAGCGCCTCCCGGATATGTGGGATTCGAGGAAGGCGGACAGCTAACTGAGGCTGTGCGTCGTCGCCCCTTCCGCGTGGTGCTGTTCGACGAAATCGAGAAGGCTCACCCGGACGTGTTCAACGCCCTGCTCCAGATTTTGGAGGACGGTCGACTGACCGACGGCCACGGCAGGACGGTGGACTTCCGCAATACCTTGATTATCATGACCTCCAACTTGGGCACCGGACTGGAGAACAAGGAGCCTGTAGGTTTCTTGAGAGACGTCGATGGCGAGGAATCGAAGCGTCTGAGGGCCAGCGTCGACGATGCGTTGAAGCGGGCATTCAGGCCCGAGTTCCTGAACCGCATCGACGAAATTATTGTCTTCGACGCGCTGTCAAAAGACCAAATTCACGAGATCGTGGATCTGATGATAGTCGAAGTCGGGGAAAGGCTTGAGGAGCATGGCGTGACAATCGAACTTACTGGGGCGGCCAAAGACTGGTTGGCCGACGAGGGTTACGACAGCCAGTACGGAGCGCGTCCTCTTCGCAGGGCAATACAGCGGCACATCGAAAATCCGTTGTCCAAGCTCATTCTGGCCCAGGAGTTCTCAGAAGGCAGTCACATAATCGCCGACGCTGGCGACGACGGCCTGATGTTTAACAAAACGGAATCTCCGTTTGAGGCGCTTTTGGTGTAAGATCTGCAACTAGGTCTCGACTGACATTGACGAGAGTTCCGATCATCCGGGACTCTCGTCTTTTCATTTCCAGTCGTTGGCTGATATTCTGATAAACAGAAACGTAGAAGAGCTTGAAGCAGATATTCATTCATGCCGCCGAAGAGACGTTGATTCTACCGGCCATTGACGACTGGGAACCTGGGTTGGTTGTTATGAGACATGCACGAGTTAATATATGCTAGCTAACGTTGGAGAGTCCAAGTTCGTTGATATCGACGGCGTCAACACCCATTACGTGGTGGCGGGCGAGGGCAGTCCGGTTTTGCTCGTTCACGGACTGGGCGCTTCGATGGTCGTGTGGCGAGAGAACGTCGCTGCCCTGGCCCAACGGTTCAAGGTGTACGTCATCGACCTCCCTGGTCACGGCGACACGGACAAACCTGATATCGAGTACGATGCTGAGTCAACGGTCGAGTATATTCGCAAGTTCGTGGAGTTTCTGGGCGTTGGGAAGATCGCGTTGGTGGGCAACTCGTTGGGCGGCGGATTGGCCCTGATGACAGCGCTGGCGCACCCCGAGATAGTATCTAAACTGGCTCTTGTGAGCAGCGGGTCGCTGGGTCGTGAGGTGTCCATTTGGCTTCGACTGCCCAGCCTGCCAGTGATTGGCGAGATTGTGACCAACGGCCCCGTGGACAGCACCGAATTTATGCTTCAAAAGGCGTTCTTCGACAAGAGCCTTGCAACAAAAGAGCTAGTCGCGGAACTTCGACGCACCAACAGCCTGCCGGGTGGACGCAAAGCCGTTCTAAAGATCATCCGAAACTTTATTTCGTTGTTGGGCGTAAAGCGACAGTATGTCCGTGCCAGAGACATTGGCCGTCTCGAAATGCCAATCCTGATCGTCTGGGGCGCAGAAGATAAGGTGATACCTCCAAAGCACGCGTATCGAGCAGCCAGAAACAACAGTAGAGTTGATTTGCATGTGTTTTCTGCCTGTGGCCATATGGCACAGTTGGAGCGTCCTTCAGAATTCAATAGAATTGCGCTGGAGTTTTTGTCTGAGTGACGTATAATTCCATTGGGCGTCACGAGAGTTGGCGACTGTCAGGCCTAGAATAAGGCTCCCGCAGTTCGCTCAGCGGTCGGCGAGTTTTTCACGGTTGGACTTTGATCGCTGCAATCGTGAATTTCTCTGAAACCAGAGAGTTGTTACTATCCGTACTATATATTCGTATAGTCGCATCTTCTCGACAGTCCGTGACACCCGCCGTTTGAAGTAGAATCTCCGGTTCGTCTGTTTATAGGGGCTTGCCCAATTGCGAGATCAGGTCTCGAAACAACCCAATGCGTGGGCCAAATTTTGGTTGAAGAACCAACGATCGCTGTCCATCGCCTTTTTGCTGGCGGCCCTGGCTTTTGCGGTGGTGGTGTGGTTTCTGAGATCGTACATTTCTCCGGCGAAACTCGGAGGATACCCCGGAGTGTTCTTCCTCGCCTTTTTCGGCGCGGTTTCGATGGTGCTGCCAGTGCCGGGGCTGATATCCGTGTGTGGATTGAGCGTGACTCTAAATCCAATTGCGCTGGGAGTGTTGTTGGGCGCAGGCGAGACCCTGGGCGAAACGTCAGGTTACGCAGTCGGCTACGGTGGAGACACCATATTCGAACGATTTGCTTTCTATCGTAATCTCAAGCCCAGAATGCAGGTCTGGATGCAGAAGCGCGGGTCGCTGCTGGTGTTCCTGGTGTCCGTGATTCCCAACCCGATCGTTGACGTCGTCGGCATCGCCGCCGGTTCGGTGCAATTCCCATTTCGCCGCTTCTTGATGATCGTTTTGGCCGGAAAGACGACCAAGGGTTTGCTCGTGGCTTACACGTGCCAATACAGCATAACGTTCCTGCCCTGGGTGTCTTGAACGTTGAGACCAGCCGAATTGCGGTTACACGAACGTCAGAATCTGCGCTGGATTCCCAACGGTGATGTCGTGAACCTCATCCGCCGTGAAGCCCTTCCGCCTCATCCTCGGAACGACGTTTTCCAGGAAGTGTCCGTAGCCGTGTCCGCCGTACTTCGTCAGGCGGTGCTTGGTGCAGATGTCGTGAGCGACAACGATGCGTTGCCCGTAGTTCTCCTCGTGGACCATCCTTCTGATGACGTCCATGCGTTGGGCGTCGCTGGGCATGTCGAAATCTGACAAGGGATAGTACGATGACTCGTTTCCGAAAAGGTCCCACTCCAAGTAGCAGCCGGTGGATGCCAATCGCTGAAGAGTCTCGAATTTGGTGACGGTCCTGTCCAGGTGCCCCATAATGACGCGGCTGACGTCGGCTCCTGATTCGGCAAGTACCTCAATTATCTCGGCCGGCGCGTTCTCGTCGCGGCCCGGATGAATCAGGATGGCCGAGCCGGTTTCCTGCTGAGCGACGGCCGAGGCGTGCAAGACCTTGCGCTCGTTGTCGGTAAGCGGCCATGTGCAGCCGACCTCACCAATTATCCCCGCCTTGACGCCGGTGTCGCCCACGCCGTCCTCAAGCTCGCCGATAATCTGGCGTGTCAGGTCGTCGACGCCTCGGGAATCCATGTCTTCGGGATGCACCGCGTCTACGTAAAACCCTGCGCCCATTATTATGTTGATGCCCACGTCGCGGGCAATCCGAGTCAACGCTAGCGGGTCACGCCCGATTCCTAGAGTGGTTGCGTCAACGATGGTCCCGCCGCCAATCCGCTTGAACAACCGCGCCTCGTCGGTGGCGATATCCTCGTCCATCAACATGACGTTATCCAGATTGGAGTAGTGGTTGTAGCGCACCCAGCCGACATTCTCCAGCGTGATCGGCTCCATCGACCGATGCTGAACAGATGCGTCAGCAGGCGGATTGAACATCACGCGGAAGTCGATTAACAGATGCTCGTGAGTCATGGTTGGCCCCAGGCTCTGAGGATCGACGAGGCCGAGGACGGTCTGGGCTTTGCCTTTTTTGAGGTTATCGGACACGGCGGGTTACTCCATTGTTTGAGATGGGTCGGACGAGCGCAGGCCCGCCCTGACGGGGATTGAGGCTAACATCGTCGTCTCGAACCGGTCAAGCAAAATAAGATTTACCAAAAACCGACCCTACTCCATTTTGCGGAACGCGGGGTTGGCGAACATGAATATCACTGTGCCCAGAGTGAGGAGTAGTCCGCTTAAGAACAGCGCGTCAGCCGTCGAGTTTCGATACTCGGCCAATGCGCCCAGCGGCAGAGAACTTACCGGCATGATGCCGAAGGTCATCATGCCGAGGCTCATCATGCGGCCTCGCATCTCTGGCGCGGCCATTGTCTGCATAAGCGTCATATTCATCGACATGAAGATTGAACTCACCGCGCCCATCGTGAGCAGGAATGGAATCGCCATTGTGTAGTTGGTCACATAAGCGAAAAGGGCTAGGCTGATTCCCCATATGAAAGCAGACCAAAGCAAAAGGGCGCCTTTGCGCTTGGTGTTGGATATTTGCGCCAATCCCAGCGTACCTGCAAGCGCTCCGACTCCCATGATGGTCATCAAGATTCCGAGACCGTCGGATTCTACCCCAAGCGCTTCCACAGCCCATGCGGGGAGCAAGGACCAGTAGGAGAACCCGAACAGCGTTGCAATCAGGACTATAATTACCAGCCCAAGAAGCCTGGGATTTGCTATGGCGTAGGCGAACCCTTCTTTGATGTCTCCTGCGACGCCTTTGCGGGGAGCCTTGGATGATATCGCATTCGTGTTTACCAGCATTATGGAGACGGCAGATAGCACGTAAATTCCCGACACCAGCAGGAAAACGCCGCCAGTGCCCATGAACAGAATCAGGAACCCAGCAACAGCCGGACCGATGATTCGAGTCAGATTCATCCCTGAGTTGTTGAGCGATATGGCGTTCATCAGACTGCGTTCAGGCACGACTTCAGAGACCATAGCCGCGCGACTGGGCATGTTAATGCCCATCATCGTGCCGTTGACAACTCCCACCGCCATAACGTGCCAGAACTCCACATACCCTGTGACCGTCAACACCCCCAGGAGCAATGTCATAAGGAAATTGCCGGTCTGGCTGGTGACAACTAGATACTTTTTAGAAATACGATCCGCCAACGCGCCGCCGATGAGGGACGAGAATGTGGACGGGACGGCGAATGTCACCATAACAAGCGCCAGCGCGAAGGGCGAGGCGTCCCGTAGTTCCACGACTAGCCATCCACGGGTAATCATCTGCATGTTCATTGCCAGGAACGATATAAACGATCCAGCCCAAAGCCACCTGAAGTCGCGATATTGGAGCGATTCGAACATGGTATATCGTGTAGGGGAGGATAGTGGGGGTTTCTTCTCGGGCGTGGGCGCGGAGGATGTCGGAGGAGTTAGCGTTCGTTGGTCCAAGTCGGTTCTCACCAGAATAAAAAATACAGAAATAAAATACAGGAGTACAATGGCAAAGGTTACACTCATGACGCCAATCGGTCAAGTTGTTTGGTGGTTATATGATTTCTGGAACACCCCGACCTTTTCGATCATCCGCGTGGCCCGTTCGACGTTTGTGAGGCGCCCTTGACACTCGTCCAACAGCGGATAGAATTGACGCGCTGTCAATTTGGAAAGGCAGCAAACGGAACTTGTGAGAGGCTTCCCTACGAACTACTTGGACAAAGACATCTCCTTCGAGGGGAATGGAGTGCAATTTGGCTTCCGGCCTGCTGGGTCCGCCTTGAACCAGGGTCGGGTGCTTCTGCAGCAATCTGACTCGACGCCTTCTGGGCGCTTCCTGGTGGAAGAGTTGAGTTGCTAGAGTCGGCAGAAGACGCTCTGAGGAGAGAGATGCGCGAGGAACTACGTTTGGAGGTCGAAGTCGAAGGACTGTTGTGGGAACTGGAGAATTTCTTCGTTTATCGCACTGTGCCGAACCGCGAGATGGGCCTGTATTTCCTAATGAATGTGCCGTCAGGCTCTGATCTATACAACGCCAAGGGCGTCATACAGCCCAAGACGAGTTGGGCACGAAACTCAGGCACCGTTGGCAGCCATTGGATTCGTTAAGGGATTTGGATATCAAGCCGACGTTCCTATACGATGTTCTTCCCGAATTGCCTGACGTTCCGAATTACATCGTCCACTGGGACACTACATGAACCCCCAGGATGTTGGATGCAAAACACTTCGGTGAGCCAGCAGCAGGATAGGCTGTGGACCGTGGATTATGTTCTCAATCTCCTGGTGGGCCATTTCCTGTTCGCTAGCTACACCGCGCTCTTCACAATCGTCCCACTGTTCGTTATACACCAGGGTGGCGAGACCTGGCATATTGGAATCGTCATCGGGTCGTTCGGTGTGTCAGGTCTGCTCATCCGGCCATTCGGTGGCAGGTGGGTCTATACCTTGGGGGCGAAGAAGATCGCGTTTGTGGGACTTGCGATTTTCGGCGTCGCGACAATTCTGCATATCGTTGCGTTTAATGTGTGGCTGATAATTCCAGCTCGAATGTTGCAGGGCGTAGGGCTTGCCATCGGCCCGGTGGCGACCAGCACTATCGTCGCCAACCTGGCCCCGGATCGCCGGAGGGGCGAGGCCATGGCCCACATGGGTCTGGCCATCGGTGTGGCGAGCCTATATTCGCCGGTTCTCGCGTTCTGGTTGTTCTCCGAATTTGGATTCAGCGTCACTTTCATTTATGCCGGCGCGGCGTCGATCCTCGGAGCGGTGTTCGCTCTCGGCATCTCGGCGGCTCGAACAGATATTCCTGCGGTTTCCGGTGGTTCGACCGCAAAAATTCCATTGATTAGCAGGGGCGCGCTGTTTCCCACATTTGTGTTTCTGAGCTACACGGTCTCAACTGCTCCCGTGAACTCATTTCTGCCATTGCTAGCGGAGGACCGAGAATTGGGGAATCCGGGTCTCTACTTCTCGGTGTACGCCTTCACGCAAATCTTCGTGATGATGTTTTCAGGCACTATGGCAGACCGTCTGGGCAATGCCAGGGTGATCGTTCCCGGACTGCTGATCGTGGGAGTGGGCATGTTTTTGCTCTGGGGAGCGCAGAATCAACTGATCTTCCTGACCGCGGCAGTTCTTGCGGGAACAGGATTCGGCTTCATTCAGCCTGCGATGCAGGCGCTGACCATTGCCCGAGTGCCGGTCCGCGAGCGAAGCTCCGCAGTGGCGACGCTTCAGGCTGCCTGGGACCTGGGAGGCTCCGGCGGCGCGTTCATTATCGGGCCGATTGCCGGTGTGATGGGTGTTGCGGTCACATTCGGGATGGCTGGAGGAGCCACTGTGTTTGGCGCTTTAGGATTCATTGCTGGCGACCGCCGAAGCCCACCGAAGAGCAATGCAGGGGGGCAAAGCGGTGAAGAGTTCGCCGGTCATCCAGAATCGAACGAGAAAGGCGACTGAAACTCTCTTTCAACCGCCCGGCGTGTAATGCTCGATCATCAGCGCGACCATGCTTTCGTCCTCGGTCCAGAGCCTGTGAAGTTCATCGGCGGGCCACAGCGCCTTGTATCCAGGGGACAACTCGCCCTCCTCATTGCTGACACCGGTGAATCCACCGCCCTCCAGGCACACGACGTCGGTAGGATAGTCTGCGCTGCGTTCTGGGATCATTCCTCCAGGCTCAAATCGCAGCAGCGCGATCGTCAGGTTGTCCTGGATGAGCAAGACTTTGCCTTCGACATTGACACAACCCTCTTGGGCTAAAGGAGTCCATTCTGGTCGAGGCACAGATGATATGTTGAGTGGCATAAATGTATTTGCCCTTTGAGCTAAGTTTTGGCGAGCATGTCCGATACTCGGTTCCACACCGAATCGGACAGGTTGGGCTGTGATGCGGATGCGTCCAGAACCAGCCATCGGTCTGGTTCCTCTCGGGCCTGGGCGAGGTAGCCTTCCCTGACCCGAAGGTGGAAATCGTCGTTTTCCAACTCGATACGATCTAGTTCATTGTCGGATTTTCTTCCAAATCCGTGATCGGGCGGCAGGTCAAGCAACACCACCAGGTCGGGCAGAACTCCCATCGTCGCGGTCTCGTTCAATTCCGCAATTGTGTCAGAGTCGAGTCCGCGCCCGTGTCCTTGGTACGCCACTGTGGAGTAGATGTAGCGGTCGCAGATCACGGTCGTTCCGTCGGCCAGCGCAGGAGATATGACTGTCTCGACCAGCGCGGCTCGAGCTGCCGAAAACAAGAAAAGCTCTGCCAACGGAGTGATTCCCTGTCCCGTCTTGACCCACTTTCGCACTTCTAATCCCGTCGGAGTTCCGCCGGGTTCGATGGTTAGCAAAACATCGTGCCCACCGTCAGTTAACCGCTGGGTCAACGCTTGGCTCTGAGTGCTCTTCCCGCTGCCTTCGACACCCTCGAAGACGATGAACAGTCCAGCTTTCGTCGGCATGAGTTATTGACTTTCGAGACTAACCGCTCGGTAGTTGAAGTGGTTGGTTTTTGTTCGATGGCCAGACGCCGTTCCAGACTAGATGTTGACGGCCGATAGCTGAATGCTGAGAGCCATTCTATCTGTGGTAGAAGACCACATGGCGGCTCGGGTCTTTGCCGGAGCTTGAGGAGGCCAGGCCGTGGTTTTCGGCGACCTCGTGTTGGAGGTGTCGGATATAGGCGCCCTGGGGGTTAAGCTCCACCTCATGCTCGCCGCTCTGTATACGGGACGCGGCGTCCTCGGCTTCGCTCACCGCCACATCTATGACCGGGCTGTTCTTAGAAGTGCCACTGCGACGAGTGACGGCCTGTATGAACTGCTCAATTTGTGGAGACGTGTTCCGCCGCAGGACATAAACCGGCTTGCCCTTCTGTTCAGCCACCTGCAGGGCGTGGGTCTTGCGTCGATAGTAGTTCTTGGTGGTCAACAGCAGGTCGGCCTTGTTTATGTTGTCCACCACTTCCACAGGCGCTCGGGTGATTCTGACCACCTGCTGGAGTTTGCCCTTGTTCACGCCGTAGGGCATGATGTGGGTGACGTTCACGGGTTCCGGTTCGAGTTCTTCAGCACGTTCGATTGGCGCTTCCTCCGCGCGTGATGGAGGGGTTGAGTGCTGCGGGCCGTGACCGTTGGCAGTTGCGCTCTTGACGACGGAGCGGGATTTGGTGACCGCGCCGCTGTCCTCCAGAGTGCGAAGTTCTGGGGTCACGTTGATGCCCCTCAGGATTCGGTCTACGGTATCGGATACATCGGCGTGCACCACGACGCGATTCCAGGTTTGTATCTCCACTAGCACGTCGAAAGTCGGGGGCGCTCTGCGCTCAAGGACGGTCTTCTGAGTGCGTCGTCGTCTGGCCTCAATGTCCCCCAGAGTGACGGACTGGACTCCGCCAACAAGGTCGGACAGGGTCGGGTTCATAATGAGGTTGTCGAGCGTGTTTCCGTGGGCCGTGGCGACTAGCTGCACTCCGCGCTCCGCGATGGTGCGGGCGGCGTTGGCGTCTTGCTCGGTGCCTATCTCGTCGATGATGATGACCTCCGGCATGTGGTTCTCCACAGCCTCGATCATTACTGCATGTTGAGCCAACGGTGAGGCGACCTGCATCCTTCGGCTTTTGCCTATGGCGGGATGAGGTATGTCGCCGTCTCCGGCGATTTCGTTGGACGTATCCACAACGATGACGCGTCGGTTGGCGCTGTCCGCCAGAACGCGCGCTACCTCTCGGAGCATGGTTGTCTTGCCCACTCCGGGTTTGCCGAGAAGCAGAACGCTTTGGCCGGTCAGAATAAGGTCTTCGATGACTCGAATAGTCCCATAAACGGCCCTGCCCACGCGCAGAGTCAGTCCGATTATCTGTCCAGCCCGGTTTCGGATGGCGGATATCCGATGCAAAGTGCGCTCAATGCCTGCTCGGTTATCCTCTCCGAACTGGCCGATGAGGTCGATTGTGTGTTGAATTTCGTCCTGAGTCACTTCCTGCTCGTTCAGATAGACGTTTTCGCCAAGAAAACGCGCTTCTGGAAAGCGGCCCAGATCCAGAACCACCTCCAGCAACTGGTCGATGTCTTCCCGTTGTCTAAGAGGCTCCTGAACGTGGGGAGGAAGCTTGGCTATCAGGACATCAAGCTCTGATTCTATTCTGTCTTGCAAGTACCCTTATTCGCCTCCAGGTGATTGTGGATCGCTTGTCGTATAGCTTAACAGCAAGGTTAATGCTGCACCAGCGAGACTGTTAAGTTTATGTGATGCGGCGCCGGTCGATAAGGTTTCAGCGACAAGTCGGAATCTTGCGAAATTTGTATCACATCGGCTCTCTGGACGCCAGCGCTGATCGGGCCAGATTGGATTCTCGAACGGTTTTGGCGGTGGATTTGACGAGAGTGATGAACTCGCCCTCTGGTCGGAAATTCTGCTGCTCAAGTGTGCGACTCAGAGCAAACTGGTATTCCGGCACGACACAAAATACGGTTTTCGTGTTGGATAGCCTGCGAAGTCCTGCGATTACGATGTCTTCGATAACCGATTCGTCGTCCGGGTGAAGCATGGTGGCGAGGTTGCCGACAGAAGAACGTCGCGCCGTGCCTAGCCAACCTCGGATTGTCCCTTTCCCGTCGAACACTCGCTCGTCGTAACGTCCAGGGCTTTGCTCATGAGATGACGCCCACTGGTCGAAGGTCATCCCGGACAGTATTCGGACTTCTGCTGGCGTTGCGATGTTGTGCAATCGAAATAGGCCGTATTCGTCGGGCTTCTCCTTTTTGCGAAGGCGCGCATCAGCATCGAAGAGTGACCCTTGGCCGCTTTCCTCGGAAAGAGGTCCTCCGCGATACAGCGTCTCTTGCATCAAGGGAAAGAACCCGCTGAGTCGCGCTGAGGAGATCACATCGTCGTATTGTTGCAACCGAAGAAAGATTCTCTCGGCGCCCTGAGCGGCCGCGGAGACGGACAACTGCTCAAGCAAATTTGCGACGGGCAATCTCGACGGTGAATCTAAGTAGAGGTTGGCGACCTCCCAGCTTTGTCTTCCGGCACGGGGCCTGACCGAGGCGATGCCCAGGACGTGCCTGCCCTCGGACCACACCCATACGGCGTCCTTTGTTCTGGGAGAGAGACGCTTTCGGGACAGATCCAGGAGCGAGACCCCAAAGGAGCGAGTGTAAGACAGCCCGCTAAGGGTGAAGGCGTGATTGGGCATGCTGTTTTCGCCCACTAACGCGCAGCGCACCACATCCAGTGGGTCGAAATGACGGATCGTCCCGGAGGAGTCGTTATTAGGGTTCGTACTCCAGCCTCCATTATTGTCAGCTTTGTACGCGACGTTCCTGACCGGCTGCGCCGGTCCAATTCGGAGCAGATTCGCTCGCCTGCGTTAACAAAATATTAGCACAGTTGGCGTCGTGGGGAAGGGGATTTCGAGTGTGAGGGCTCCAGGTTTCTGGCAGTCAGAAATATAACCTCGGAATCGTGGGAGGAGCCCGTTCCTGTGTCGCTACTGGGCCAGTTTAGCCGGCTTCGTCGACCATTTGAAGGAACAACTTGTGCATGCGAGGATCGTTGGTAAGCTCAGGGTGGAAGGCGGTCGCCAGCATGTGGCCCTGCCTGACGGCCACGGGGCGGCCATCGTCGAGGCTGGAGATTATCCTGACGCCTTCGCCGATGGTGTCAACGACCGGAGCGCGAATGAAGACTGCGTGGTAGGGAGGGCCGTCCATGTCTTCGACCTCGAGATCGGTCTCGAAGCTGTCAACCTGCCGTCCAAACGCGTTGCGGCTGACCTCGATGTTCATAAGCTTGAGGGGGTCTGGGCGGTGGTCTGACAGCTTCTGGGCCATCACAATCATGCCCGCGCAGGTGCCCCAGGTCGGCATGCCTTCGTTCAGCACGCGTTCCCTGAGCTTCTCGCGCATGTTATAGATGTCGATCAGTTGGACGATGGTGGTGCTTTCACCGCCAGGGATGATCAGGCCATCTACTTCGTCCAACTGATCGGGCAATCGAATTTCTTTGACGTCAGCGCCAAGCGACTCCAAAAGGGTTCTGTGTTCTCGGTAATCTCCCTGGATCGCCAAAACGCCGACTGTTGTCAACCTACACGCCTCTTGTCGCGAACTGTTCAGACTCAGGCATGTTACGAACGTCCAGGCCTGGCATCGCGTCGCCCAGACCTCTGGAGACTTCTGCAACCATCGCAGCGTCCTGATAGTGGGTCGTTGCCTTGACGATGGCGTTTGCCATGCGGGAGGGGTTCGAGGACTTGAAGATGCCGGAACCTACGAACACGCCGTCAACGCCGAGTTGCATCATCAGGGATGCGTCGGCTGGTGTGGAGATTCCGCCAGCGGCGAAGTTTACGACAGGAAGCGCGCCCAGGTTGTGGACGTCGACGACCAGATCGTAGGGCGCTCGGAGGTCTCGCGCGACGGCCATAAGTTCAGCCTCGTCCATGTTCTGGATTCGGCGGATTTCGCCCATCACCTTGCGGGCGTGTCGGACGGCCTCGACGATGTTGCCGGAGCCAGCCTCGCCCTTCGTGCGGATCATCGCGGCGCCCTCGCCGATGCGTCGAAGCGCCTCGCCCAGGTCGCGGCAACCGCACACGAAAGGCACGTTGAAGTCGCTCTTGTCGATGTGGTTGTTCTCGTCAGCAGGAGTCAGCACCTCGGACTCGTCGATGTAGTCGACTCCCAGAGCTTGCAAAACCTGCGCCTCGGCGAAGTGGCCGATTCGGGCCTTGGCCATAACCGGAATTGTCACCGCGTCGATGATTCCCGAAATCATTGTGGGGTCGGACATGCGAGCCACACCGCCGTCCGCGCGAATGTCGGATGGCACGCGTTCCAGAGCCATAACAGCGCAAGCGCCCGCGTCCTCAGCGATCTTGGCATGCTCAGGAGTTACCACGTCCATGATGACTCCGCCCTTGAGCATCTGGGCCAGACCTGACTTGACTCTGAAAGTTCCAGTTTCTGTTCCGGTAGCAATCGCCATTGAGAAGGCCTCCGTTCGTAATACTGCGGCTTGTTATGTCACGATATTATACTCCTTGCAGTTTCGCTCTTACAACAGACACAGCGAGACTCAATCAGTAATCAGATTTCATGGTTCGCGCACATGACAGGGCGTTGGTCATTCAAAGATTAGGAGGAAGCAAAATTGAGTGGAGTGAGTTATCTATCACACCAGCGAATACCAGTTGCTGAAAACTCTTGTGTTAGGAATTTTGCTCGATATTTATGGTGATGCGACGGACCATCCAAATTACGTGGAAGATTGTTGGTATTGGGATGTTTCGTTCGGTCCTGGTCGATCACTGATTATTGTTTATGACAACGGCGTAGGGTCTTCCACGCGCTAGACGGTACCGCCTGCGCCTTGTTGGCATTAACAAAGGGTGCAATGTCGTGATTGATTACATCTGGCCTTGGTGTTACTGTTCACCTAATCCAAGATTTGGCGTGTTTCCGGTGACAGGTAATTCTACCCAAGAAATATTAGAACAGGGGATGGCAAGATAGACCGTTTCAGGGGTAACTTGTTGATTCAGTTTTCGATTACCAGTTTCTTCATAACGGCTGCCATCGCAGTGGTTGTCTCAGTGATCTTAAGCGCCAGACTCCGCGAAAATATTGAACTCATAGAAGATCACGAGGCCGCTATGATGGCAGGCACAATGATCTAAGCAGAGGACCCATTTCCAATTCCCAATCTCCGGGGCGAGGTGATCAAGTTTCGTTGGCTGACTTTCGGCGCCGTTGGTGGCGGGTTTATCGTTCTTTATGGGGTCCTGCTCGCGATGGTCTGGAGAGCATCGAAGACGATCACTCAACAACAAGCGGTGAACGAAGAACACGCAACGCGACAATGCGAAGCGTTGAATCGGCTTCTCCAAGACCGCAAAAATGTTCTCTTTAGCGAAGTTATAAGCGCATTGAGTGAAGCCAGAGTCGATGCAGCCTTTGAAAATTCGCGGGAATATCGCGAGCTAGTGGTTGGGCTGTCAGATATCGTAGCGCCGGATTAAAACAGCTTCAACCAACCGTCACGCAGATCGTTGAGATTTATCAGCGTTCGATCTCCCATGGCGATGGGAAAACAGCCAGGATCACGCCAGGTCAGAAGCATGCACAGAACCAAACCACTCGGCGAGCTTGTAGGCTATTTCGGCGTTTCCATCCAACTGAATGCGACCTCGTCGCGCCGAGCGTAGCACCGGCAATCTTCCCATGAGCACGAGTATGTAGTCGCTGACGCTGACTGCGAGAGTCACATCCGCATCGACTGAGGTCGAAGATTCCAGGGTGAACCCACCGGATTCCACAGAGAGGTCATAGCTATCCGAAGTGTTGAGACTGAATCGCACTCGGACTGGAGAATCCAGGCCATCTGCCTCTCGAAATGAAGTCCGCAGCCACTGTTCTAACCAGCCAATCAGAAACGGGATCGCTGAAGGGCTGAGCGACGCGTTACGGTCGAAGGCGTATTTCACATCCCATACATGGACGGCAAGCTCCAGCGTTCGATACTCGATGAGCCGAGCCACGCTTCGGACTCCGCTGACGTGCCATGCGTCGAAATCGTACTGATTAGATTCCAAGCCTACCAGCAGGCGGTTGAGGCGGAGGCATGAGGCGTTGAATTCGGGAAACATGTCTTCGTCGAACGCCGTGCGAAGCTCGATCAACTGCTCATCAGACTCTTCGGGCGTCAGTGGCCTGTAACCAGGCAGTGGCGCGGAGTTTCCTCGAATGGCGCGCTCAATGCTGAGAGTTGTGCGGCTGGCGTGGTCGATGAGGTGGGATATGACATCGCTCACCTTCCAGTTCTGGCAACCGCTGGCGAATCTCTCAGGGTCTCTCCAAACGTCGTCAGGTAGAGAGTGCAGGAACGCCGCTGTTTCGTTGGACAGGGCGCGAATGATGCCAATGTTTTCTTTGGCTCTGCTGGCGTCTGGCATCAGCGGGCGTTCCCGGAATTAACGGTGAATGGCATTGGCGCTAGTGACCTAGATGCCCTGGTCTGCGACGTAGGCGCACAGGTCGGCTGTTCGAGAGGAGTATCCCCACTCGTTGTCGTACCAACCCTGAACCTTGACCATTTTTTTACCCATCAACTTGGTCAGCTTGGCGTCGATGATGCAGCTATGGGGGTTGCCTCGGAAATCGGAGCTCACCAATTCCTCCTCGGTGTACTCCATGATCCCCTTGAGGTCGGTTTCAGCGGCAGTTTTGTACGCCTGGTTGACATCATCGACCGAGACAGGGGTGGCCAAATTGGCAACCAGATCTGTCATGGATACGGTGTCCGTGGGCACTCGAAGGGCCATGCCGTCCAATTTGCCAAGCAGGTCAGGTATTACGATGCCCACCGACTTTGCGGCGCCGGTGGACGTTGGCACGATGTTTTGGGCCGCTGAACGCGCCCTGCGCCGGTCGCGGTGCCAGCCGTCCAGAAGCTTCTGGTCGCCGGTGTAGGAGTGGACTGTGGTCATGAACGCGTGCTCGATTTTGAAGTTGTCGTGCAGCACCTTCGCCATCGTCGCGATGCAACCCGTAGTGCAAGAGGAGCCGGATATCACGTTGTGACGATCAGGGTTGTAGTCTTTTTCGTTGACTCCCAAAACCACGGTGACGTCCTCGTTCTTGGCGGGAGCGGTAATAATGACCTTTTTTGCTCCGCCCTCCAGATGCCCAGCCGCCTGTTGAGCATCGGTATAAACGCCTGATGAATCGACGACGATTTCGGCTCCCAGGTCGCCCCAGGGCAGGTCTGCGATATCCGAGGCGGACAGCATGCGAATTGTGGAGCCATCAACGATGATGCTGTCGCTGGTCGATTCCACCTCGCCCTGATACGCTCCGTAAGTGGTATCGTGCTTGAAAAGATGGGCGTAGTCTTCGGCGGCGACCCTGCGGTTGTTGATCCCTACCACCTCCAACTTGCCGCGATAATCCTGCTGGATGGCCCTCAGAAGCTGGCGCCCGGTGCGACCGAATCCGTTAATGCCGATCTTTGTTGACATGGGATGTTCCTCCCTGGTGATGTGGACGTTCGCGCCTGTTGAGCGGTCGCGAGTTATGGTCAGATTAGATACTTGTCAATTACCGACATACCGGCGTACTTTGCGTTCTCTCCGAGTTCATCCTCGATGCGAAGGAGGCGGTTGTATTTGGCAGTGCGTTCTCCTCGTGCTGGCGCGCCTGCCTTGATCTGTCCTGCCGATGTTCCGACCGCCAGATCGGCTATCGACGAATCCTCGGTTTCTCCGGAGCGGTGGCTTATGACAACTCCCCAGCCCGCATCCTGCGTCATGCGTATTGCCTCAAGCGTTCTGGTCACCGTCCCGATCTGGTTGAGTTTCACGAGCACGGCATTGGAGGTTCCGTCCTGAATGCCCTTTCGGATGAGCGTCGGATTGGTGGTATAGACGTCGTCCGCCACCAATTGGACTCTGGAGCCGAATCGCTCTGTCATCACGCCCCAAGATTCCCAATCATCCTCTCCGAGACCGTCCTCAATGGAGATCATTGGATACTCGTTCAACCAGGCGTCGTACACATCCAGAAGTCCGCCAGACGTGAGGGACATGGCAGGCCTTTTCAGAACATAACTGCCCTGGTCCGGGGAGAATTCCGAGGCCGCTACGTCCATACCCAAAAACACTTCAACTCCGGGCTTGTAGCCTGCGCTCTCGATGGCCCCTAGAGCTAACTCCACGGCGTCTTTGTTGGCCCCCAGGGATGGCGCGAAGCCGCCCTCGTCGCCTACGTTGGTGCTGAGACCTTTGTCGTGGATATTTTCTTTCAGGGTGTGGTAAATTTCCACACCTGCCTGGAGCGCTCGGCGGAAGGTGTCGAACCCGGCAGGTATGACCATGAACTCCTGGAAGTCAGTGGAGTTGTCGGCATGCCGTCCGCCGTTGATGATGTTGAACATTGGAACGGGCAGGGTCAACGGCCTTCCCTGGTTCAAATACTGATAAAGTGGCTGCTTTGCGCTCTGAGCGGCTGACCGGGCCAGGGCAAGAGACACTCCCAGAACGGCGTTGGCTCCCAGATTTTCCAGGAGGTCGGTGCCGTCCATCTGAATCATGAGGTTGTCGATTTCCTCTTGATTCGAGGCTTCGTGGCCCAGAATTTCGGGCGCAATTTTGTCGTGGACGTTGACTATGGCTTTGAGGACGCCACGGCCGAGGTAGCGATCTTCGCCGTCTCGAAGCTCCAGCGCTTCGTTGGCGCCGGTGGACGCTCCAGAAGGGACCAGGGCGCTGCCAACCGCGCCGTCAGATAGCAGAACGTCCACCTCGACGGTGGGGTTTCCTCGTGAGTCCAGTGCTTCCCGTGCTTTGATGTTTTCGATCTGTGCCAATTTGTTTGTGGCGCTCCTTCAAGCGTAGTTCGAGTATATCGGATGGCAGCGCCAGCCAATGAGAATTCGCACCTAAATCATAGCATTCCCGGATGAGCCGCGAAACTCTGGAATCGCCCGTGGCGAATCGGTTCTGATCCAGGATAATCTGAAACTCTTCATGGTTACTACAGCAAGACATTGCCAAGAAGGAATCCCGGTTTGATTTGCTCGTCCCGCCGCTTAGATCAAAATCAGTGCGAAGACGATGTTGGGCGTAAAATGTCGACTGGCTCAAACTCGTTTCACGAGAAGCCAAAAAGGCATGGATGTTGGGGTCAATCATCCGATACGCTAAATGCTCGGGCAGATAAAATTAAGCGTTGGCAAATAGCCTGAATTCAAAAACTTTATTACGGAATTGGCGATGGAAAAATACGGACTGATCGGTGATATGTCCTCCGCCGCTCTGGTAGGGACAGACGGTTCAATAGACTGGTGCTGTTTCCCCAGGTTTGACTCGCCCAGCGTGTTCGCCGCGATACTGGATGAGAGCGACGGCGGCAGCTTTCAAATTTGCCCCACTGACCTGGATTCGACCGCCCACCAGACGTACATCCCAGACACAAACGTCCTTTGCAATCGATTTTTTGCCTCCACCGGAGAGTTGATCGTCACTGATTTCATGCCTTTGTCGCAGGATGCTGATGCTCGGGCATCTGCGCCTCACGAGCTTCATCGAATCGTCCGTTGTGAGTCTGGAACAGTCGAAGTCAAGATGTCGTTTAGGCCGAGGCTGGATTATGCGAGAGGCGACACCACCGTCATTGCGATCAACAAGGGGGCTGTTGCAAAAGGAACCCGTCAGGTTTTGACTTTGTGCGCTGAAATGAATTTGGAGGTCGAAGAGGGCCAGGCAAATGTCACGTTTTCCCTGAGCGAGGGGGAAGAGTCGGTTTTTGTGTTGGCCTACGGTCATAAGCGTTCGCAAAAAAATGCGGCCTATCGGTCTGAACACCGACTGGAACAGACGCTGCATTACTGGCGCGCCGTTGCGCGAAGCGCTGATTACAATGGACTATGGCGAGACGAAGTGGTCCGATCCTTCCTGGTGTTGCACTTGATGATGTACCGGCGCACTGGAGCGATCATCGCGGCCCCGACCACCTCTTTGCCTGAAGGCATCGGAGGTTCCCGAAACTGGGACTACCGATACGCATGGCTTCGTGACTCCGCCTTCACCGTGGAGGTCTTGCTGCGTATGGGCGACGCTGTTGAAGGTTCCAGATACGTCCGCTGGCTGTTGAAACAGTGCAGGGTTGATAATCGCAAGACTCGGATTGTCTATGGCATCAGCCAGAACTCGTCACTGAAGGAGTACACGCTGGACCACCTCCGAGGATACCGAGATTCAAGGCCGATTCGGGTCGGTAACGGAGCCTCCCGTCACCTCCAAATGGACGTTTTCGGAGCGGTTATTCTGGCAATTCACACCCTGCATAGACTCCAGGGTTGGATAACCGATGAAGCATGGTCACTGGTTGTCAACTTCGCTCAGACCGTTTCTGCCAACTGGCGTCGCAAGGATCGAGGAGTCTGGGAGGTTCGTGGCGAGCCTCAACACTTTGTATACTCCAAGATAATGTGCTGGACGGCTATGGATCGGGCGGCATCTCTGGCGATGTCGCTGGGCAAGGCGCCTCTTGCCGCAGGATGGCGACGCACGGCCAACATCATTCATGCTGAGGTTATGGAGCGCGGCTGGAGCGAACGCAAGAGGGCATTCGTCCAGCGATATTACAGCGAAGACCTGGACGCCAGCCTGTTGATTGTGCCGTTTCTGAAGTTCCTAAAACCGGACGATCCGCGAGTCAAATCTAACCTCGAAGCCATCAGCCACGAACTGGCCGATGGCCCGTTTATGAGTCGCTATGTACCCGCGAGCACCGACGACGGTCTGGATGGCGAGGATGAGGGAACCTTCACGCTGTTGAGTTTCTGGCTCATCGGCAACCTCATAGTCACAGGCCA
>Ga0066860_10000363_pt1 | contig 19479 bp, 28 predicted proteins | sample ETN07SmetaG_FD_65601 | JGI IMG/M metagenome (GOLD analysis project Ga0066860, IMG submission 65601) | Marine microbial and viral communities from oxygen minimum zone, Eastern Pacific Ocean - ETNP2014F14-07SV275 | ecosystem: Environmental > Aquatic > Marine > Oceanic ... | reverse complement strand
GCAAAAAAGAAAGTAGTAAAAAGAAAACCAGCTAGAAAAACTGCAGCAAAAAAGAAAGTAGTAAAAAGAAAACCAGCTAGAAAAACTGCAGCAAAAAAGAAAGTAGTAAAAAGAAAACCATCTAAAAAGAATAGAAGATAATTTCTTTACTTGTTTATGATTTATTCTATAATATTATAGTGGGTTTCATTTAACAAAATTTATGATGAAAATACGTGGATTGATAATTTCTATTATTGGTATCGCTTTAATTGGAATTTCACTTTCACTTGCTGCATCTGTACTTCCTTCAAATTTTGATGGTTCTGAAGATTTGTCTGTGGCTAGTTTGTTTGAAGGGGTGTTTGATAAAATTTCTGATGAAGTTCAAATCCTGCCTGGTGATTCAATTTATGTTTCATACGGGGTGTTTTCTCAAAATGTTCCCGTTTTGTGGGGAATACAAATACTTGATTTTCAACAAGGCGATAAAATATCCATAAACATTTCAAATATTTTTGGTGATAATTATGGTGAATTTATTCAAAAAGAACCAATTTTATTTGAATCACTAGATATTTTACAATCCGATACTTTGAATTTTGAAATTCAAAATATTGGTTCAAGAAGTATTACTATTGTTACTATGTTTTCTGAAAATCCTAAAAACTCTGATGTTTTTTTAAATTCTAATTCCCCTTTAAATGAGATGATATTTCCTCTAATGATTTCTGGCATGTTACTGATTTTTGGAATTATTATTTTCATTCTTGGTATGGTTATTTTATTAGTAGAACTAAAAAATTATCAAGCCACTAAAAGAAAATTTTGAAAATAAAATAAATTTTGTATTACTGTTTGTTTATTCAGTAGGGTTGATTTGCATTTGACCAAATTTGCCTTTTGTTAATGAGACTTCACCTTTGAATTCATTGGTATATCCATTTGTAATGACAACTTTATCTCCGACATTTACTGCCTTGATGTCGTCACCCCATAATGTGAGTTTCATTTGGTTATCTTCAGTTTCATCACCGTTAGCAATCACTGCATCACAGACATCTACTGTACCTCCACTTTTGAGATTTACAGTTCTTGCGTCTCCTTTGCTTTTTACTTCAGCTTCAACATTAACACCACTACGCATTTTTTTTGCGTCTGAAATTGGTATAAATTCTGACATGTAATTCTGAATCAACTAGGCACGATTATAAGCTTTGTTAAAAATTCTCTGAAATTATGGATCATTTTTTTAAATCCATTCAAAATAGTAATTGAAAAATATCAGTCAATATTGAATCACATTGCAGAGGTATCGAAGCCCGGTCAACCGAGAGGGACTCAAGATCCACATATTGGAAATCCCTTCTTTCAGGAGTTCGTGGGTTCGAATCCCACCCTCTGCACTACATTATTCAAATTAAAATGGACAAAATCAAATAATTTTAAAAAATTATGCTGCAAGTGATTTTACTTTGGTAATTGAATGCATTGAAATTTCTTTATGCATATCTGCAACACTTTCTTCTTTGAAAGATAGATTACATCTAAAGCACTTCCAAGAATCAGTGGTCATATTCAACTATGGGCATAAAACCTTATAAAGATATTGCATGATTGATCCTATTTGTTACAAAACATTATCATTGTTTTGAAAAACATGTAATTTTTTTAATATTTTAAAAGATAATGAAATTATTTCATGACTATCTATCAAAACAAGGGGTTAGAAACAAAAATGGTAGTATGATATTGAAAATACTATGGATATTCTTGAAATTTTTGGCGAATATTCGTATTTAGGAATTTTTTTGGTAATTCTTGGAGTAAATATGTCTCCAATTTTGATGCCGCCTAGTTGGATTGTCTTGACATCTTTTTATCTTCTTGATCCCAACTTGAATATTTTGTTACTTGCAGTGGTGGGTGCAACTGGTGCAACTATTGGAAGATATTTTCTCAAACGAATTAGTGGTATTTTTAGAAAATTTGTTGGAACAGAACAAAAATCTAATCTTGATGTAATTGGAAAATATCTTAACGATAAAAAATACGGTTATCTTATTACATCATTTTTGTTTGGTGCTACTCCATTACCCAGCAATATTTTGTTTATCACATATGGACTAATGCGTGTCAAAAATATTGGAATCTACGTTGGGTTTTGGTTTGGACGAACCATCTCGTATATTATTATGATTTATTTTGGCAATGCTGTTTTGAGACCTTTCTTTGAAATCTTTGAAGATAGACTTGTTGGAATTTTATTAATTGATGGAGTGGGAATTGGGATGATTTTTCTTTTTGCATCTATTAATTGGACTGTTTTAATTACTGAGAGAAAAATTAAATTTGTCAAACCCAGAATCTGGAGATTTTAGATGTCTGTACTTGATTCTATTACAAATGATGTTAGAAAAATAATAGTTAATGACTCTGCTCATGATTTTGAACATATTATACGAGTATACAAAAATACCCAAAAATTATGTAAAGAAGAAAAAGTAAATGAAAAACTGGTATTGTGTGCCGTATTACTACATGATGTTGTGTCCTATCCAAAATCAGACAAACGCTCAAAAAATTCTTCAATAGATAGTGCAAAAAAAGCAAAAACCATTCTTAAAAAATATGATTTTACTGAAAGTGAGATTACAATCATTTCAGATGCAATTCGTGATCACAGTTTTTCTCAAAAGAGAACACCAAAAACTATTGAAGGGAAAATCCTTCAAGATGCAGATAGATTAGATGCATTAGGTGCCATTGGTATTGCAAGAGTTTTTGCTACTGGCGGTTTTCTAAAAAGAGTATTTTATAACATTGATGATCCATTTTGTAAAAAAAGAAATCCTGATGATAAGATTTGGACCCTTGACCATTTTTTTCAAAAATTATTAAAACTAGAATCTTTAATGAATACAAAATCTGGAAAACTAGAAGCAAAAAAGAGAACTAGAGTTCTAAAAGAATTTCTAAAACAACTAAAACAGGAAATTTAATCATAAAATCTATCTTTAAAATAGGACTTTTTTAGGTAAACTGTTTAGTTTTAGCCATATTTCATACATTCAAAGCTCTTAGCTTAACCATAATCGACATATCTATCATATCGTACTTCAACTTCATCGTTTTCACCTGATTTTATTTTTTTAAATTCTTCATTTTTTCTATTTTCGATATACTTGTTGATTTCATCAAATTCTTTTTCTCTTGGAAACGAATCAAAGATTGGTTCTATTTTTTTAAAATACTCTAGAGTTTTTTCTCTATATTCTTCACGTGTTGGTTTTTTGATTCCTTTCATTCTAAACCATATGACTGCCCAACTCGAGCCTGCTACATGTGGGAATAAATCAAATGCCCTTTGAATCTCATAACGTTCGTCGTTTCTCATGATTGTTGTAAAAACCTTGCAGCAGATTTTGCAAAATATGTAACTATCATGTCTGCCCCTGCTCGTTTTATTGATGTTAGTATTTCTAATGTGATGTCATCCTCATTTACAAATCCTAATTGAGATGCAGCTTTTACTAATGCATATTCTCCTGAAACACTGTATGCTGCAACAGGAACATTAAACTTTCTTCTAGTTTCTGCAATAATGTCCAAATAAGATAATGCTGGTTTAATCATAACAATATCTACTCCTTCATTAATGTCTGATTCTACTTCCATCATCGCTTCTCTAGCATTTGTGTATGGAACTTGGTATGTTTTTCTGTCTCCAAATTTTGGTGCACATTCAGCAGCATTTCTAAATGGTGCATAAAAGTTTGAACGATGTTTGGCCGAGTGTGACATTATTGAAACATCTGTAAACCCTTCATCATCAAGTGCTTTTCTAATTGCTGCAACTTGACCATCCATCATTGCAGATGGTGATACGGTATCTACTCCTGCTTTTGCTAGACTGACTGCAATTTTTGCAAGTGTAACTAAACTAGTATCATTATCAATTTTATCGCCTTGAATAATTCCACAATGCCCTGTTGATGTGAATTGGCAAAGACAAACATCAGCCATTATTACAATTTTATCTCCAAACTTTTCTCTAATTTGAGAAATAGCTTTTTGAACAATTCCTTTTTCATCAAATGACGAAGAACCAATTTCATCTTTATGAGTTGGAATTCCAAAAAGCATGATTGCAGGAATTCCTAAATCGATAATTGTTTTTACTTCATCATTAATGTCTTCTAAAGGAAGTCGTTCTATCTCTGACATTGATTCTATCTTAATTCTGGTTTTGAGATCTTCTTGAACAAATACGGGGCAAATGAAATCTTTTGATGATAATCTTGTCTCTTGTACTAACTCTCTCATTTTCTCAGAAGTTCGTAGTCTACGAAGACGTTTTGCAGGAAATGACATGTTAGAAATTCATTTTGGGTAAAATATAATCCTAATCTGCCTGGTTCTGTTTTTTATAGTCAAATAGTTTGCTTGCAAGCTCTATCACGTCTGGTTTTCCTTGCTCTGAGGCTTTTCTAATATTGTTCATTGGCGTAGCCACAATACTCTCAACAACAGCTTTTGTTAATTCCTCAATAATTTTGATTTTTTTCTCATCAGTCTCATCAAGCATTTGGAGTGCTTTTTGTAATTCTTTTTCTCTTAAACTGTCTATACTTTTGAAAACATCTTTTACAAGTGGTTCTGCATCTAGTCTTTTCATTGAGGCTTCTAGTACTGATACTTCCTCGTTAATTATATTTTCAACGGTCTTAACCTTGTTTAATCGTGCATTCATGTTCTTTTCAACCATTTCTGCAATCTGATCTAGATTCATCAATTTAACACCACCAATTGTTGCAACTTTTTCATCTACTGTTCGTGGATTTGATAAATCTAAAATCATCATTCCCTTGTTTTTACCATCCATTGCAGTGATTATTCTTTCATAAGTGACAAGGAAATATGGTGCAGTTGTTGCTACAAAAATAACATCATATTTTTCAAACCCTTCGAAAACTTCTTCAAATTTAACAGGTTCTCCACCCATTGTTTCACAAAATGTTTGTGATCTTCTTATGGTTCTACTTGTTACTTCAAATGAATATCCTCTTCTTTGCAAAGATTTTGCAACTAGTGTTGATACTTCACCTGTTCCTATCAACAAAACTTTCTTTGTTTTTAATTCATCAATGTTTTCTTCTGCAAGTTTTACTGCCATGGACCCAACTGAAATCCCACCTTTGCCAATTCCACTTGTATTTCTAATTCGTGTTCCCATTCTGATAGCTTTATCAAACAAAGTATTCAGATGCTGTCCTGATGCTTTTACTTCTCTAGCTGAAGTAATTGATTTTTTTATTTGACCTATAATTTGCTCTTCTCCTAACACCATGGAATCAAGCCCAGATGTCAATTTTAAAAGATGATGTAGTGCATCGTGATTTTCAACAAATTCAATATTCTCATTAAATGATTCCTCATCAAGTCCTGTAATTGATGCCCAAGTTCTTTTGATTTTTTCTATATCATTTGATTTTGATTTTCCAAACAATTCAATTCTGTTACATGTTTGAATAATTACACATTCATCTAATCCTGAATGTTTTTTAAATTGCTCATATGCACTTTCTATATCTTTAATTGTAAATTTTTCTAAAATATGTATTGGTGAGTTACGAAAAGTAACACGTGCATTGATGATATTTTGATTCATTTCCAATTTTTCAGTATTGCAACTGCCCTATTTTCAGCCTTTTTTATCTGATTGTCTTTAATTAACTCTTCAATTTTTTTATCATTCATTATATTCTGTAGATACGCTTTTCTTTGAATTTGAGTTGGGATAATTTCTTTTGCAAGATTCCTTGCGATCTTTTGAATCTTAATTTGGGAAATATCTTGTTTTGTTATAATTTTTTTGAAGAATTTTTCTGATTTGTTTTTAATTTTTTTAGACATTGCAGGACTTTGTCCTCCTGTAAAAATTGCAATTTGTATGATATTTTCAAAATTAATTATTGCAGGATTCGCAAAATCACTTTCTTGAGGATTATCTGAACTATATGCAAGAATATTTTTTTTCTTTGCTACTTTGATGATTTTTTGATTAAGTTTTTTATCATTAGTGGTTGTAATTATGATGTCTGGTTTTAATTTTGCAATAAATGCTGTATCTCTAATTTTTTGTTTTCTAATTTTTATTTTATTTGATTTTGCCAATTTTGATATTTGAGAATTTATGGAATCACTAATCACTAAAATCGCACATTCTTGATTTAGTAGAGAATTAACTCTTTTTTGTGCCTCATTTCCGCCTCCAATTACTATTGCTGTTTTATTTCGTAGGTTAAGATCAACAATCATGGATCACAAAAACTTGAGTTTGTATTTATGTATTGTAAACTAATGCGTAAAATCCTAGTTACATTTTTAATTGAACAGATTAGGGATTGACTTGTTGACTTCTATGGATGAATTTGATAAAGAATTACTAAATGAGATTCAATGGACATTTCCACTTGTTACAAGACCTTTTGATGCAATAGCTAAAAAATTTGAAACAACTCCAGAAAATATCAAAAAACATTTGAATGAACTAAAAGAGATTGGAGTTTTAAGACAACTAAGTGCAATTTTTGATACAAGAAAACTCGGTTACACTAGTTCACTTGTTGCAATGGAGATTGAATCTGAACAATTAGATTTTGTTGCAAGTCAAATTAATCGACATCCGGGTGTTAGTCATAATTATGAACGTGAACACCAGTTTAATCTTTGGTTTACTTTAGCTGTTCCTCCTGGTGCTGATTTGCAAGAAGAGGTTGAGAAATTTAATGTTCTTAAAGGAATTAAAAAAGTTAGAATGCTTCCTACATTGCAATTATTTAAGATTGGAGTAAAACTTGACTTAATTGATGACAAGAAACATGACATTATACCCTCAGAAGAAAAAAAAGAAATTAAAAATGTAAAATTTGAACCAACAGAACAAGACAAAGACTTTATTCGTGAATTACAAAAAGATATGGAAATAATTGATGAACCATTTGTAAAAGCTGCAAATAATCTTGGAATTTCTGAAAATGAATTATTTGAAAAATTAAAACACTATGAAGATATTGGTGTGATGCGAAGATTTGCAGCTATTCTAAGACATAGACAAGTTGGATTTACTGCAAATGGAATGATAGTTTGGAAAGTTCCTAAAGATAGAATATCACAAGTTGGTAATTTACTAGGTGCATTTCCACAAGTTAGTCATTGTTATGAACGACCTACTTATGATGACTGGCCTTACAATGTATTTTCGATGATTCATTGTAAGACTCAAGATGAAGCACATGATGTGGCAAAAACAATTCAAAATCAAATTAATGTTGATGAATATGATATTCTCTTTAGTTCTCGTGAATTTAAGAAAATTCGAGTTGAATATTTCGTAGAAAATTCATTTAGTCTAGAAGAAACTACTCCACTTTCTTAAAATTCATTTTCATCATGCCCAACTATGTGAATTGAACAAAAGTATTGATCATTCATGTTACAATAAAATCCTGAATTCTCCCCACATTCTTTACATGGTGGTTTTTTATCATGTTCTGATAATTTTGTGTGATAAATTTTACTTCTATTGATAATGTTTGAATTTTTGTAAATTCTTGTCATGGATGAAAAATACTCTGTTTGAAATGAGGTTAGTGGTTCATCATTTTTGATTTTTTTAATTATTGCTTTCCATTTTTTATAATCCCCAATCTTGGCAAGCTTTAATCTTTCTATAACTTCTAAAGTTTTTTGAGAATCTATTTGCTTGTCCATTGACAAACTAACTTGTTGGAATTGTTGCCTTTAATTCATAGGATGGCCAGGAATTGTATATTTTTTCAATTTCACTCATATCTGAGGATGAAATGTATTGCCCCTTTGTCATTTCAACATAGTTAATTATTTCATCTTCACTTATCACTGTTGGAAAAACTGATGCAAATCCTTTCTTTGTCATTATGAATTTCATTGCCAATTCTGTAATGGTTAAATCATTTCTTTTTGCAATATGTCTTAATTCTTCAACTTTTACCAATGATGCTTTAATCCATTCTCCTTTTCTTACCGACCTATGATCTTTTTCATCAATTTTTGTATCTGCATTAACTTTACCAGTAAGAATTCCTGATGCTTCAGGAACTCTAACTAGTATTCCTACATCTTTTTCTTCTGCTTTTTTCATTAATTCATTTCCTGGTGTTTGCTCTAAAATATTGTAAACTGTTTGAACTGCACTTACATTTGGTCTATCCATTGCCTCAATACCTTCTTGAGTCCAACCAATTGCTGGACCTAACGCAACTTGATATGTTTTAATTGATTTATCTTCGATAAAACTATCTAAAACATTGAAAATTGAATTATCTCTAATGTGTTTTAGTTTTGGATTGTGTAAACCATACATATCCAGATGATCTGTTTGTAATCTCTTCAAACTATTTCTTAATGCATTTCTTGTAAAATCTTCATCAAATTTTTGAGGTAATTCAGTGTGTCCAATTTGTTCTACTTCGCTAAAATCATAACCATATTTTGTAGATATGACTACCTCATCTCTCATGTCTTTGAAAACTTCACCAATCAATCTCTCGCTTTTTCCTTTTCCATACATGTCACCTGTTTCAAAAAAGTTTATTCCTAAATCATATGCTTTTTTCAGCATTCTCTTTGCTTCATCTTCTTCAATTTTTTTCCCCCACCAATCAAGTGCAATAGACCAGGCACCAAATCCTAATTCTGATACTTTGATGTCTGTTTTTCCTAGTTTATTGTATTTCATTTTTTATCTCCTTTGGATTTACCAAATCTTCTTTTACACTTTAATTTCATCATTTATGTTTATCCAAGATTTGCATTAATTGGTATTTTGTATAATTCAGGAATTCATTCAAAAAATCTAACCCATACTGGAGATTAGTGGAACGATGTCTTTTTTGACACAAACAATCATTGGAATATCATTTTTTACGTATGTTGATACCTGACTTTCTCGTAAATCCATGATTAAATCCTGGAAATCTCTGATATCATCCACCTCAAATGCTAACATGAAATCCTCATCATGTATTCCAAATGAATATGTCGTGTTTAGAATTATTTGTGGATATTTTTTACTAATTCCAATATGTTCATCCATAATCTCTTGACGCCTCTCTTTTGAAAGTAGGTACCATTCTCTAGTTTTTGTAAATGGATATACTATGACATGTTTTTTTGGTTCAGTTCCTGACAAAAAACCCTGAGGTTTTTGTTCTTGAACATAAAGAGATGGACGTGTACATGATAGATATGTCATTGATGGAATAATGTATTTCCCAAAAACTGTTTTGTATAATTTTTCAATTACTTTTTGAATTTCTTCAATTGATTTTGCTGCAAACCAAAATAAAAAGTCTGCATCATCTCGTAATCCTAAATTAGAATATGATCTAAACATAATTTTTGAATTGTTTATTACATTTTCAACTTCTTTAGCTGATTCCTCTTTTGCTAAATCTGCCATCCACCTCCATTTAGGATCAACTTTGAAAAATGAGAAATTAAAATAATATTGTTCATCGTTTTCTGACATAATTTCTCCAATTTTAAAACCCTATTTAAACAGAAACTAGATTCTCTATTGTAAAACCTCATTAATTTTTTCTTGCGATTTATGTCCTGTTTTAATTTGAATTAGTGATGATGATATTCCAAAATGTTTTGCAAGTTTTTTAATGATTTCTTTATTTGCTTGTCCTTTGATTTTATTCCTATGTTGATTTGATTTTCATTAATTTCGAGGAATTCTTTAGAAAAATCAACTGAAACTTTGTAAATCATTAACTTTTAGAAAATATTTTGTTTTAATTTGATTATGCTGATTGTTTCAAGGCCCATTCGTAACCTTCTGCTTCTAGTTTGTCTGCAAGTGATGCATCCCCTGTCTTTATCACTTGACCATTAGCAAATACGTGGACAAAGTCTAATTTATCTAGGAATTTCAAAATTCTAGCATAGTGAGTAATTATAATTATTGTTGCATCTTTACCTGCTACTTGACTGATAGCTTTTGCAACTGATTGAACTGCATCAATATCTAAACCTGAATCTGGTTCATCTAAAATTGAAATTTTTGGTTTTAGTACTGCCATTTGTAAAACTTCTGCACGCTTTTTCTCTCCACCTGAAAACCCTTCGTTAAGATATCTTGAAAGAAATTCTTCTCTTAGCCCAACTTTTTCTAGATTTTCTTTAAGGTATTTTTGAAATTCTCTAACTGTGATGAATACTTCTCTATCGTCACCTTGTAGTGCTTTACTCAAAGAGTTGTAAGCTGTTCTAAGAAAGTGTGAAAATCCAACACCTGAAACTTCAGTTGGGTATTGAAATCCTAAAAATAATCCTTTTTTTGCTCTTTTATCTGCTGATAAACCTAAAATACTCTCACCATCAATCAAAATATCTCCTTTTGTTACTTGATATTTTGGATGTCCAAGTAGTGTGTAAGCTAGTGTACTTTTACCTGAACCATTTGGTCCCATGATGGCATGAACTTCTCCAGGTCCTGTTTTTAGATTGACACCTTTGAGAATCTCTTTACCTTCTCTTGTAACGTGAAGGTCTTTGATTTCTAATACTGCCATGTGCGCATTATTTTCTATCTCTATATAATGTCGACGAAATTTAGCTAATCCTAATGAGTATTTTTGATAATAAAATGAAAAAGGGTGGGGGTTAAATGTTGGCCAGAGATGGTCTCAAAGTGATTTTGAGTTTGTAAGTTGTTAGAATGTCTTTACATCTATTCCTGATAGTAACTTCTGTAACTCCTGCGACGGTTGAAACGTCTCTTTGAAGTACATTTTGTCCAAGTAGGACTGATGACACATACAGATATGCTGCAGCAATTCCATTTGGGGCCTTCCCATCAGCAATATTGCTATCTTTTGTTTTTTCTGCAATTTCCAAGGCTAGTCTTTCAACTCTTACCTCAGTTTGTGTCATATTTGCTATCTTTGAGATGTATTTGTCCATGGTTAAAACTGGGGCAACTACATGTCCCATTTCCATTACCATGTTTCTATAGTATCTTGATGCAAGTTTTGTTTTTGTTTTAACATCTTTTGCTGGACAAATTCCTCGACAAATCTCTTCTAATGATCTAACTACAGAACATTGTTTGCATGCCATGTAAATTGTAGCAGCTGTAATACTAACTACTGATTTTCCCTTCACATCAACATGTCCATCCAAGTTTCTGTATATCATTGAGGCAGTTTCTAACACATTCTTTGAAAGATTAAGACTATCGCATGTTTCGCCCATTTTGATTAAAACATTTGCTAACCTTCTTTCTTTTGGTGATGAAACTCTCACTCTTTGTTGCCACTTTCTGAGATTGCGCATTTGATTTACGACATCGTGGTTGATTCTTTTTCCACTAAAGTCTTTTGCACTAATTGAAATCTCAGTAGTTATTCCCAAATCATGTTGAGAATAGGTTGTTTGCCCTGTTGCTCTTGCTAACTTCATCTTGTCTTCAAGGTTTGAACTTATTGTTTCTGGACCAAAATCTGCAATCTGATCATCGACTATAACGCCGCAACCAGAACAGATTATTTCACCATTCTGAATGTCACTAACCACTGATGATTTACATTCAGGACAGCTTTGGTTTTCAAGTATGTTCAATTTTTTCTTCTCCTAAATTTTTTTGGTATACTCGCAGGAGATTGTTCAAACATGAATACACGTTTGCCAATGTATTTTTTGATATTATTTGTTAATGGCGTTGCTGAAGCAAATGGTCTTTTTACTGGACCGATTAGTTCCATTACTTTTGCAACTCTAGTTCCCTTGTCGTCACAGAGTATCTGTCCCTCAACTAATTCTTTAGATAGTTGAATGATTACCCTGCCACTTCCGGCTAGGTGCATTATTTCGCCTACCTCCTGCAATTAAGAATACTAACATGGTATTCTTTTCATAGACTCCTGTCAACTTTACTTTAGCTAACAGCTAGATTTGATTTTATTTTGTTTGTTTGGACCTTTTTAAAATTAGTTTTTCAGAAATTTTGTTAAGAATTATTGTCTTTGGGGATCCTTTTGGCAACACAACATACCCTGATCTCACAAATGGTCTTTTTGGATACCTGACCTTATCATCAGATTCTGTAATTTCAAATCCTGCAGCTTTTGTTGCATCAATTAGTTCTTTTAGTGATGGATCAAAAATACATTTTGCTAATTCAAGTCTTCTACCTTTTGATTTTTTTAAATTCTTATTGAAATAATCCAACCAGATTACGATATGCTCGTAATCTTTCATTTTATTCCTTTAGTAAAATTGCGTTAACTATTCCGTTTTGTCCTGGTTTGGAAATAACTCTACACTTACCTTCTTGTGTTTCTAGAATTGCACCTTTTGTGATAATGCCTCTTCTTTTGTAATCATTGTTTGTAGCATTATCTAAAACTTTGATAATTTTTACTTTCTTTACTTTAGCTTCACCTGTTGCAAGGTTGATAAAATCAATTGTTTTTAATGCTGTTTTATTATTATTTCCACGAACTCTTCTTGTAATTGTAACTTGAGCTCCATTGGTTGGCTCATTTGGATATCTGTCCATTTCATATTTTCTTCTAACTCTAAGTGGAATTCTTCGTCCGCCAGTTATTTTACTGGTTGCTAAATTCTCTACTGACTTTCTCACAAAAATTGTTTTTATTACTCTAATTTATACAAAACGCAAAAAATTAGCCTTGAACTAAAAATTCGTTTAGTTTGTCTCTGTAATTATTTGGGGCGTTGGGTTTGTCTGACTCATACTTGCAGTTTTCCTCACTTTGGAGAATAACCTTGATTTGAGATCTTCAACATCTCCTTGAATTCCAAAATATTTTTGGAATTTTTGAGTTGTTGTGTAAATTTTTAATCTTCCAACATTTTGATGACCAATAAAATCTAATTGTCGAAGTTCTTTTAGATGTGCATAAACTCCAGAACCTCTTGTCTCTACAAGTTGTTTTGAAGAGATTGGTTGTTGATATGCAATGTATGATAATGTCTTGAGTGTTGCATTTGGAAGAATCGGTTTTGATGCATATCTTTTCACAGTAGAACTGAATTCAGGTTTTAATTGCATTACATATGATCCGTCTGGTAATGTTGCCACTTCAAGTGCTTTGAAAGCTGTTTTTGTCTTTTTCATTATTGTATTGAGTAATTCTAGTGTTTTTGTCCTTGATTCTGTGCCTGAAGCTCTGATGAGGTCTTCTATTCTGAGTGGTCTACCTGCTGAATATAGTGCTGATTCTATTCTAGCAGTTGCTTCATCTAAATTTTCAATTCTTGCCATTTTTGATCAGTTCGTTGTCTCCTTAATTACTATAATTTTGATATCATCTTCAACCTGCTCAAGATCTACTTTTTGATCTCTTGCCAAAAATAGTATTGCAAAGAAACATCTGATTGAATCAATCTGATCAAGTTCTGAAATGATTTCTTGTAATAATCCAAACCCTGTTGGTCCAATTTTCTTCATAACCAAATCTTCGTATTTTCCAATTATACTTTCAAGTGAAATAAAATATTCGTTAAAGTCTGGTGCTTCGATTGGCTCAATTTCTAATCGACCATTTCTTCTTGATTGTGGATTTGCAATTGTACCTATAAGATTTTGAAGTAATCCTAACAGATCATCTAATGAAACTGGATATGTTGATTCATGTCTGTATGGAAAATCAATTAATTCAATATCTACATCTGTTCTTTGATACATTGGTTTTTTCTCCATTGCTGCTTTTTGTAATGCAAAAATACTTTCTACTTTCATTCTATAGATTAATGATGATGATAATGCTGCCATCCCTGCAACTTTGAGATCTTTTCTACCTGATTTTTCAAGAATCTTTAACAATAAATCTAAAATTTTAATTAAGTCAATATCCCAAACATCTTTTTTTACAACTGATGACGGACTAAATAGAATATTTATCGGTTCTTGAGATATACTATCAGGAGTCTGTGTTTCATTCACACAATTCAACTTTAATTATTCAATAATATCTAATGGCTTTACTTTTTTCTCACTTCCAGTCAACTCTTATATTGTTAAGACAAAAAATTCATTTATGAAATCCGCTAGAATCTTAGGTCCTAATGAACCTCTAGCAATATCTGAATCTGAAACTCCACATCCTCAAGGAAATCAGGTTCTAGTTAAAGTGAAATCTGTGGGTGTTTGTCATAGTGATTTGCACTTGTGGGAAGGTGGATATGATCTTGGAGATGGTCAATTTATGAAAGTTACAGATCGTGGTGTCAAATACCCTGTTACTCCTGGGCATGAGATTGTTGGCACTGTTGAGGATATTGGTGATGGTGTTTCTAATGTTTCAAAAGGTGATGATGTTTTAGTTTTTCCATGGATTGGGTGTGGAGAATGCCCAGCATGTACGGTTGGGGATGAAAATTTATGTGACACTCCAAAATCATTGGGTGTTTTTCAAGATGGTGGATATTCTGATTATGCTTTAATTCCTGATTCAAAGTATTTGGCAAAACTTGATGGAGTAGATCCTGATGCTGCAACATCTCTTGCTTGCTCTGGTTTAACTGCATATAATGCAGTCAAGAAAGCAGATGTAAATTCACCTGAATTTTTAGTAATTATTGGTGCTGGTGGATTAGGATTGATGGCAATTCAAATTGCAAAAGCAATCACTAAAGCAAAAATTATTTGTATTGATAATGACGACAAAAAATTTGATACTGCAAAATCAATGGGTGCAGATTATGTTGTAAATACTAATGTTACAGGATCCATATCTTCTGGAACTGGAAGTCCTGTGGATAAAATTATTTCAATTTGTAATGGAAAGGGTGCTGATAGTGTAATTGATTTTGTAAATGCTCCACCTACTGTAAAAACTGGTTTAGCAGTTTTACGAAAAAGAGGAAATCTTATTCTCGTGGGTCTTTTTGGAGGCTCTTTAGAAATATCCCTTGTCACTATTCCACTAAAATCAATTACAATTCAAGGTGCATATACTGGAAACTTTAATGACATGGTTGAACTTCTTGATTTAGCTAGAAAAGGGACAATAAATCCAGTAATTTCAAAACATTATTCTCTTGATGAAGCAAATACTGCTTTAAAAGATCTCAAAGCCAGAAAAATTATTGGCCGTGCCGTGATTAATCCTTAGTTTGATTTTTTGTAACAACCAGTTATAACACAAAAAACCAAATTAGCTCATTGACTTCAAAAATTCATTCTGAGGTTGCCCTTGCACATCTAAAGAATAGACAATTCATTACAGCACATAATTTATTTCTAAATCAGGCAGAATCTGTAAAAAAACTGATATTCTAAAATCTGCATTATTGTATATCTTAGCAGCTGAATGTAAAACAAGACATGGAAAAGAATCAAAAAATGAAATCACTCAAGCAGGTGATTTGTTTTTAAAATATTCTACAAAAAACTCACATAATGTAAAGGGCGCATTACTTTGTGCATCAAAGTGTTTTTTGAGATTGGGAGAATTTGATAAAGCTAAAACTGCATATCAAAAGGCAAGATCAATTATCCTATCTACAATTCAAGTTACTAGACCTATTGTAATTATGGATGATTTATTCAAAATATGTTATTTTTTGGGTTTGTTTATTCTTCTAGAATCCAACCTGATTTCAAAACTGCCTGGTCTTCTTTTTCTCCTATATTTGTAGCAAATCTCCAGATAAATGTGGCATTAGTAATCATTTTCTCTTTTATTTTTAATAGTGATTCTATTTCAGAATTCAAATTTTCATCTGCAGTTTTATGTTCTTTACAAAATTTACATTTTTGATCAAGTGTGATTGGGTCATTTTCAATTAGTGGATACGTCATACATGCAAGTGGCCTTTCTTTGTAAATTTTACATGGAAATCCACCATGTGGTGATTTATTTTTCCCGCTAGTATCTAAAAATGGACACGTATTCCCATTTTTTTCAATTCCCATCATTTGATATGCTAAAATTTTTGTAGGATTTGAATTTCTATCCTCTGAAATCCCAATTCTAGGTAGAATTTTAATTTCAATATTGTTTTTTTCTGCAAGTTTTTCAATTCTTGATTTTTCTTCAGGAAGTATTAGTACACCTATTTTTCCAAACTCCTTGGTTGGGTAATACTCTCTTTCAATACAGCATTGAGAGCACTCATCTATACATCGAAATTCCATTGATTATTTTTAATTATAATGAATAAAATCTCTTGTGCATGGTAATTTAATGAAATTTCATTTATTGAAAAACCCTACAAGTTATATGCTCATTCTATGAATTGTGCTCATGGGTAAGCGCCAAGTAAAAAATGAAAGTGCTCTTAAAGACATTCGTCTTCCTGAAGAGGGTGAATTATTTGGACGAGTACTAAAAATGATGGGTGGCGAAAATGTCATGATTAAATGTGCAGATAATTTAACTAGACGTGGAAGAATTCGAGGGAAACTAAAGAGACGAGTTTGGATTCGAGAAAATGATATTGTAATTATTGCTCCTTGGGACTTTAAAGAAAAAGAACGTGGGGATATAATTTGGAGATTTACCCTACCTCAAGTTCAGTGGCTTAAAGAAGAAAATCACATTGCTAAAGATTTCTAGTGCGTTATTTTTCTAGTATTGTTTTGATATCTTAGTTAATATAGCGAACAAGGTTTGCAGAATTAACATGGAACAAGGTACCGTAAAATGGTTCAATCGAACTAAGGGCTTTGGTTTTATCGAAAGAGAAGGTGGAGACGATCTGTTTGTTCATAAATCAGATGTTGACGGATTCATCAACGAAGGCGATAAAGTCGAGTTTGAGATTGGCGAAGGTCAAAAAGGACCAGCAGCTCAAAAAGTCAAAAAAACAGAATAGACAATGAATTTTTAATTTAAGATTTCATCTTTGTTTTCTTAAACTAGTCTTTCTTTTTATTATTTTTAAAATTATTTTTTTATTTTCAGAAAAGTTTGTGGTCCCGCGGGACGGAATTGAACCATCGACAACCCGGTTTCTGTATGCCTGATGGGCTGCTATTCGTTTAGCCATCTAAAGCCAACAACTACAGCCAGGAGCTCTACCAGGCTGAGCTACCACGGGACAAAAAAACGAAGGTTACTACTATTAAAAAACTATCGTAGATGATTGGAAAAAGCAACTTTCCAAACATATGCATAAATAACTTGAGAAAACGTCAACTATAATGTCTAGACTTGAGTTATCTTATTCTGGATATGTATGTGCACCTTATTTGCATACTCATGAATCAATTGAACTAAAAGATTCATGGATGAAATCAAAAAATATTGAAAAATTATATTTTGTCACTGGAACATTTTCTAGTGAAAGTAAACCGTATTTTTCTGATGCAACAAACCATTATCTTCTAGCTAAATTCAAGGACAGTTCAAAAATTACCAAAAATCTTACAGTTCATAATCAGGAAAAAACTTCTTTTGTATTTAATATTCGAGATGATCTTTTTCAACGAGAAACAGTAGGTAATACCAATTTTGTTTCAATCTATTACATGGAATATGGGGGGATGGAATCTTTACAAGAAATTGCAAACATTTTGTTAAAGAGAGGAAGCATTGAGACTGCTGGATTGGGACATATGACTACATTTTGTAAAAAACCATCTAAATTTACATTCCCTTATTCTGAAAATATTGTAGTTCTTGAAGTTTCTAGTGAAAAGAGTTTCCAAAGTGTCAAGAAATACTGTGATCAAACTAGACGTGATGTAAACAGAAAAGGATTGACAATGACTAATTTATTGAGTCTTTCAATTCTTGATCAACTAAAGTAGAAAAATTAAATGTATACAACTTGATTTTGGGTCGCAAAATAACTCATATTTTAATTCTTGTTCATTTCTTTGATCAAACAATGAATTATGAATTAATTCATTCCTGATTTGTTCATTTAATACAAACTACACATTATCTTCTAACTCATTCTACTTTGACTAATGTCAACTACAACTGTAGTATCCGAAACAATTCAAGTAGTAACATTTACTATTACTGGAAAATCATCCAAACCTGGTAACTATGCTGTTCCAATAGAGCAAGTCAAAGAAATCAGAACGGTTGATGCCATTACCAAAATTCCAAGATCAAAAAGTTATGTGAAAGGAATTATGAATTTGCGTGGAAAGATTATTCCAATCGTAGATGTTAATGAGAAAATTGGAGTAACTAACACTGAAACTGATTCATCTAAACAGAGAATTTTGGTAGCAGATGTTAATGATATTCTAACAGGTCTCCTAGTTGATGAAGTAAATGAGGTGCAAAGATTACCTCTAAATGAGATTGAGGCACCTCCTGACGGCTCATTTGAAGATGGTGCCTATATCAAAGGAATTGTAAATATCAAAGATAGACTAATTGTCCTCCTTGATGTCGCAAAGTTTCTTTCTGATTCTGCTGAGGCAATAAATGATGCAATGGTATCAGCTCCTGGAAACAGTACAGCTCCTGAAGTAACTACTGAAGAAACAACAGCAGCACCTGAAGAAACACCATCCGATGTTGGCAATCAGCCTTAGATGAAATAGATGAAAAGTTAAAACCTGAACCAACACCTGAACCAGAACCAACACCTGAACCAGAACCAACACCAGAACCAACACCTGAACCAGAACCAACACCAGAACCAACACCTGAACCAGAACCAACACCAGAACCAACACCAGAATCTGCAAAAGATATTCCAATTTTTGTATACAAAAATCCGGGTGGCTTTGAATCATTTTTTACTTCATCATCTGAATATTTCAAAGAGACAGGTAAACTACAATTTGTAACAATAGGTGGCAAAGTCACAGAATTAGCTTATGCCGATAGGCAGAGTGCACTTATCACAATTACATTTCCTGATGGAAATGACGTGGAAAAGGAAGCTTATGTACTGGAGAGCAGACAATTCTCAATCCAGATTAGAGTTGATGATACTGTTACAACTGGAGAGTATGCACTTGATGTAACATATAGAAATTATGATAGTAAATCCATCATCTTTACAGTTTATGATGCTGTATCAAAATCAGCAGTAAAAATCCCTGAACCAAAAGAGAATTCAATACCAGAATGGATTAAAAACAATGCACGATGGTGGACTGAAGGAACAATTGATGATAATTCCTTCAAACAAGGAATTCAACATATGATTAAAGAAAATATTATTTCAATCAAAGATTTACCAAAAGCTTCAGGTGCATCTGAAAATAAAATACCTGATTGGGTTAAAAACAATGCAAAATGGTGGGCAGACGGTATAATTGGTGAAGATGATTTTGTTAACGGTCTAAAGTATATGCTTGAAAAAGGAATCATTGGTGTAAACTACATTTTTACTACTATCTGCTTTCATTTTACTCCAAAATGGTGACTAAATACATGTGAGTAATGGCAATAATTGCCACACTTGACAAATTTTAAGAAAATTCTAGACTATTCCCCATTCTTT
>Ga0066860_10000360_pt1 | contig 19539 bp, 20 predicted proteins | sample ETN07SmetaG_FD_65601 | JGI IMG/M metagenome (GOLD analysis project Ga0066860, IMG submission 65601) | Marine microbial and viral communities from oxygen minimum zone, Eastern Pacific Ocean - ETNP2014F14-07SV275 | ecosystem: Environmental > Aquatic > Marine > Oceanic ... | reverse complement strand
CACACGAAGGCAAAAAGCCTCCGCTTGACGGTCGAACGTCATTTGGAGCGTCTCACGACCGGGGATCGGGTGATCTCCGCCAAGGTGCTGGAAAGTCCGTATTACCGGACAACTGCGGCAACCTTGGATGTCCCACTGATACGAAAACTCAGACCACAAAATGTAGTGACTGATGTGTCAGCGGGATAATCACCAGTCTTGTGGGTCTGTATTTCCGTCTGCTTTTGACTGTGCGAGAACAGAATCCCGCTCAATGAGGTCTTTTGTTGCCTCATCGAGCGGTGCCGAAAAACTGAAGTCGAGCTGGTTTAGAGCTATGGCCTGACAGGGCAGTAAAGCAACCAACGCCAGTCCAGCTATACGAAAAGTTTGGGTCAAAGGATGTCCCTTTAGTCTTGAGTATTGACTAAGGACATCGGTCTATAAATCCGGCTTCCAAACCGGATATTCTCTTTAAAATGACCCATCAAACAATCGGTCCGTGCGAAATCACCGAAACTTATGCTTCAACGTCACAATCTTCATCTTCGAGATCATCTTCGAATGGCTCGTAAAGGACATTACTTGAATATACGACCTCAGCTTGCCCACCAAGGGCTTCGCGCAGAGCAACCAGAACAGAGGTTGCACAACCTGTACTGAGATCGTCGGTTGCCCAAGCGCCAGTGATGACGATGCGGTGATCTGCCAGACGTGCGGCGATCATTTTTGCGGCTTGCTCTTGTCCATCAAAGACAGCCTCTTCCATTGGAGCACCGTAAGAGGTCCAGCCGGAGTAGGTATCCTCACCTGCGTCACAGCCCCATAGGCGCAATGCCAGATGACCTTCCGCTGCGTTTTCAACTAAGGCTTCATTGATTAAGGAATTTTCATGGAAGGAAAGTTCGTCGGACAAAAAGCCGTCGATAACCACAAGAGGGCCATTGTGCCGAGCGACCTCCTCGAGAATATTTTCACGAATAGCATTCGCTTCTTGTTTGCCGATGGCCATGCGCGCCGAGCCACATAAGGAACCTGGGTGGACCAAAACCAAGGCTTCGGGGGCATTTTCGAATTTGTCGCTCATGGGGATCTCCTGAGATTTGAAATATATTGGGTTGGTGTGGGGTGTGTGCTTCATGTATCTGTAGACAGGGTGAGGTGGCGTAGCTGTGGATATTAAAAGCGCCATCTGAACGACCTTAAGCCTGACGGGGATCAAAAATGAATTTGAAACTGTCGCTGTTGCTGAGGACGATTTCGTTAATGAGCCGTACTGGTCCCTCCATGACAGAGGTCAGTTTGACAAGCTCGTGAGAGGTCTCAGCTTCCGGCACCAGAACGCAAATGAAGTCATCTACGCACTCAAGTTCGATATCTTCCGCATCGTCTTCATCTGCAGCCTGATGGCAGGCGAGAATGTTATTAAGGTCTCGCCCCGGATTCCAGGCAGCAACCAACCTTCCGTCAGTGATTATGAAGCAATCCTCGACGTCGCCAGAGGGGCCGTCATCATACACTTCGTCTTCCTGGAAATCGTAGGAGTAAATGTGGTTGAGATGCATGGTTAGAAATGCATGAAAGTCGCCGTCTGATATTGTGAGAAGAATCTGATCCACGAAGGTGCAATCAGCGAGAAGTGCACGCCCCTCGGGAAGGTGGAGACGTATGATCTTGGCAGCACCGTCTTCAGCGCGAACCAGAAAGAACGGTTGAGCTGGATGTGCCGGGCGCACGCTGTCGTAATCCGGAGGATCAACAGCCATGCCAAAGCCAATGATGCCGGGCTCTTTGGAGTTAAGGTCAAGATGCGCGGAAAGATCTTTAAGGGCGTCCGGATAGTGTTTTATGTGACGGGTTGGAATTTGAAATTCGTGCATGTCAGATCCTTTGAGGCAGGTTGCCGCCTCTGCTTCAGTAGAGCAATCCTTTGCTTGGCCGCCCGCAATGATGGGGCGGCCAGAGCAGAGGGTCAGCTTCACGGCTTAAATATTTCTGATTTCGAAGAGTGTTAGTCCGGCGTTGGTAGCGAGATGGACAATCAGGTCCCAATTCCCTTGCCGAAATCAAGAAAGGAAATTCCAATGGCAAGTGCAGCTATGGGACTAACGATGACCAGAGCCTGGAATCCAGGCGCCATGAGGGAAGAGACTGCAGCTGCCTCTAAGGTGGCATTTGTGGGTCGATCGCAGGGAGAGGGAAGTATTCTCATCCAAGCCCGCGAAGCGGGAGTGACGCCTCAAGAAATGGGCAAACAGCTCAGGATCAGTAATGAGTCTGCCGTGCTGCGCGCTGCTACAAGTTTTGAAGAAGATGGCGCTAAGTCGACAAGTTTGAATACTAAAGAAGGGCGCGTTGCTGACCTAAGGACCATCGCAGACACCCATTTTGACAGTATGGATAAGCTCGACAGAGTTTCCTTCAGGTCTCTTCAGCGCGCAGCGATGAGAGGTAAGGCCACTCCCAAGATGACCGCCGATCGTCTGGAATCCTTTGCGCACAAGATGGAAAGTACAGGTAACCCTGAAGCAGCTATAGATATGATGTCGCACGCATGTCACCATGACGCAGCCGGTCGTCAACCTCAAAATCAGGTCTCGCAAACCCGGACAGGCTCCGAGAGATAAATCCTCGGTTAGTCCTGATTGATTTTGGTGTAAGAGCCTTCTGGCAGATTAACAGATGCCAGAAGGTCGCTCAGTTGAGATGCTGAGAGTGTGATTTTCTTAGCCTCACCCGTCTTTTCATCCATTTGCTCAACAATAACGGACTTCTCGGAAACGGCGAGACGGACGTCCTCTTCGCGCTCGGCAGCCACGTCGTCGATTAGGGTAATGACGGTGGCATCAAATTCGTGTTCTATCGTAAACATACAGAGAAGATAGACCCCTATCCTTTAAGAGAAAAAGATCTGAACTTAGGTAGGTACAACGCTCCAGGCTTAGGAGCTTATTGATCTCTGCGGTAAACTGTAGAGAAAAATTTGAAGATTACCTGCAAAATACCACAAAAGATTGCAACAATAAGGGATATCGTCATTGAATCGATTGCACTCCCAAGCCAATCCTTTCCTGCAGCATGAGCATGCATAACGCCGAGAGAGGAGAGAAGCAGGTTGAACAGCGCGAAATCTCTAATAAGATGGACCAATCCGCCAACGATTTTGTAGACGAATGAAATATGAAAAGTTTTAGTTTTTTTGGGGCCTAACTTCACTGTCACATTCATACCTTTCTGAAGAATACCTGGTATGAAGATAGTTACATGTCAGGCAGAACGGTAATCATTCAAGCTGATCTGGGTTGCTGAAAGCATGAATATTTACGGACATTTTTCAGTCTTTCGACTTAACGATATTTGGGATGTTCATTTTGAGATCTTTCAGTATTTCGATCTTTGAGAACGACAGAGGATAAAAATATCCACCCTCAAGACTGGACTTAGCAGCCGCGCGATCTGGAATATTCTTAAGTTTGCCAAAGTCTCGAAAATATGCTTCAGCATCATTTTTAGGGTCAAGCCCAAAAGCCGCTGCACTGTCCTTATTGAAAACATTTCCTTTAGAGGGGATGTATCCTCTGAACTCATATCCATCGTGATAAATAACAGCATATACCGGATGGTGCTTGACCAGTCCCAACTCCACGCCAATCAGACTGATGCCGTTATCAAGGCTGAAAAATCCCTTTAGGGATGGGATCTCATCCATCATGTCTCCAGTAGAAACCTCTTCAGCTGTGGTCTTAATTTTAGACCAGTCCTCAATGACCTGACTAAAGTGCTCAGGCTCCTGGCTGATCAAGATCTCCATGGCGAGCAGAGCGAAGTCAGGATCATTAATATCTACGTCAGCATAATATTCTTTGATGTCCTCAAAGGATTTTGCCTTCATGACATGTTGGCGCAGCTGCTCTTCAAGAGCTTCCACTTCACAAAAGGGGCCTGGACGGCTCATATATGACCTTACTTTCCTTGCTCGTGATCGAAGAGAGGAGACGCCGGGACCTCATAATAAACTCCGACCCGATTGGCGAGGGGGTTGCAAGAGAAAGCCTGCCGGATGTGTTGAGCACCTCAAACACCTGTATACTATCGTCAAACCTCAGATGTTAGCTGACGGGATAACTGGATCATCTCTTCGACGATCTCTACCAATCGAAGCGGCGCTCGCTTACCTCCTTTAGCTATGGCGTAGAGTGATACGTGGCTGCCTTCCGCGGTGATCTTTAGAAACTCCCGGTTGTTTGAGATGTCATCATCACTTGGGCCGGCCGCAGTTGATACTGCAATGCAAAGCTCAGATGCGAATCCAAGAACCTCCAAACGTCGTTCATCTGTGCGTCCCAGCGCAGATATTTCAGTAAGCTTTCGTTTAAGTTCTTCGAGTTCATCAGCGTCTTTTAGTTCGGACAGGAATTCTACATCCATCTGATTTCTTTCTTTTTTAATGCGGTATTATGCGTGAGGCCCCAAATCCATCAACGGAACCAAGTCATAAGTAGGTGAATAAATGAGTTTTCGTGAAAAAGTCCGGAGAATGGCCAGCGGGTCGATAGGAGCCACACTGATCGCGGCAAGTGCAGCAAGTGCAGGCGATATGGAAAACATGGCCCAGTCGGGAAAATCTTTTACTCAAAACCAGGTTGTTCAAGCGGTCACGCTTGATCGAGGCAAAGAGGCAATCAGTATGTCGCGTCAAGAAGGTCAGATTCTGACCAACTCATCGCGGCAAGCTGTCGTGATGGACCGCCAGACAAAGCAAGCTGATCTTGTTGATCCAAGCATTAAGGTTTCACCGGAGAGAGACAAGGTGACAGCCTCTGTATCGGATCGTCGTATTGCGACAGAAAAGCACGACCAGCGAGATATGATTGATCTGTCACGTCCCGAGGTGAAAGTAAATAAGCCTGATGCTCGACAGCAAATGAATATCGAAAGAGCGACAATTCAGGCAACCACTGAAGACCGCCGTATCGTTGCTGAACGGGAGAAAAACGTTCAGTCTATTGAGATGTCCCGCGATAACTATGCTGCAAAAATGACAGGCGCTCGGAAGATGACAAGCATCGAAAGGGAGACTGTTGGCGTAGACCTTGATCGCCAAACCAAAGCCGCCACGTTTACCTCAGAAGATCAGAAGATCGAGATGAACCGTTCACGTGTTGCAGTCGATGAAGATGCCATGAAGGCAGGTCGCACCCCGCAAAAGATCAATATGGCGCGCACTAAAATCGCAGTTGATGTCAAGGCAATGAAAGAGAACCGAAAACGCATCCCGATCAACCTGTCAGCATCTCAAAGTGATGATCGCGCCGAGCGCGTGAATGCGATGGCTTTGAAAAAGTTTGAAAGGGTTTCTGTCGCGAAGGCCGCCGTTAAGAGATCTAACTCGGTCACATCTGATGAGCGGTAATCTCGACAAGATATAACATCATGAGACCATCCAATAGGCTGCCGGAGATGAACTTCGGCAGTCTATTGTTTTTAACTCGTTGCATTTCTGTACTCATTCGGTGCGACCCATCTTCAAGACATGGGAGATATTGCATCTGAACTGGCGATGGTTTTCGATCTGCAGACCGCAGAGCAAACTAATGACGCCAAACCGCCTGAGGTCACGATCAAAGCCGCACACCCTGTGCGACGGCCTGATACTGCGCCTACAGCCTGCACGACAATCGCCGACATTCCGCAAGACGTTATGACAAGGATAAGTCTTGCAGCCCGACCTTTGGCTGGCGAGAGCTATCACAAGAAGAACCCTTTTTGGATTTACCGCATTGCCTGGGGGCATATGTTCGGCCGCGCCTGTATGGATTGCGGCAATCGAATGATATTCTCAACAGAGGTTTCTGCTCCACCCCAGGTCTGGGGCATGCTGGCGACAATAGATCACATTCAGCAACGCGCCTCTGGTGGGTCTGATGCCCAAAACAATCTTCAGGTCATCTGCGCCTGCTGCAACGGTTTGCGTCAACTCAGTCATCCTCGACAAGCCAAGAAAGCAACTGGGAAGGCTTCTTCCAGCCTGATCCTGCGTAGAGATCATGCCCTCCTGCACGCGTATGATTATCTCTGGCCTTGCCGGGCCTGGGACGAGGATGACTTGTCCCACTCCTAAAGATGTCGATTACCTTTGGATTGTTAGGTCATTTAATCTCTTAGGCGTTTTTGTTGCGCGCGAAATGCTCCCACCTATTCAAAGAATAGGAGATAAAATATGAGCAAGAAAAACCCCAAGAAACTGTCTCGACGCGAGCGTGAAGAACAACGCCAGATGCGTCGATGGATGCTGTTTGGAGGCGGCGCGTTTTGCGTTGCCGCTGCCGCTGGTGTTGGCATGACATTCATTCCGCCCACTTTTCCAAGCCTTGAGGGCGAGGGTTCTATGGAAGACCGCATGGTTGCGTCTGGACTTGGGCCAAATTTCGTAAAGCTTACTGAAGGTCCTGTAGAGGCGCTTATTATTGGCACCACAAGCTGCTCCTTCTGCCGAGACTTTGTGAAGAACGGTCTGGATGACCTTGTGGCGTTCGCGCGCGAAAAGGGGATCGGCCTGGCTTATGCGTCCACCGGCACGTCGCTGGATTCTCTTGCTTCAACTCAGCTGATCTCGGGTTTTGCTGGGGAAGGGGTTACTGATCCTGAAATGATCCAGGCCGTATACGCCGCCTCGAGCTCTCTGGGCGACAAAGAGACCTTCGACAAGGTTGCAAAGGAAATAGGCGCTCAGTTTGACGTGAATGAGACACTGATTCAAGAGATCACTGAACAAGAAGCCATCGCTGTTACGCGGGACATTCAGGCGCTTGGCAACACCTTCCCGATCCAGGGCACGCCTATCTTCTTTGTGCAAAGCAAAGGCGACAAGAACACTATCAACTGGTTCTCTGGATGGCCTGGGTCCGCTGGCCTGCAGCGCCAGATCGAAGCTGCTCGGAACGCCTAAGTGATCAAAGTATTCCTCAAACATCCTGCATCCTGGGGCATTATTGCTGCCCTGGGTTCTGCTGGCCTACTGCTCGGCGCTTTCGGGTTTCAATATATTGGTGGGCTTGCGCCTTGTACCTTTTGTATTTGGCAAAGATGGCCGCACGCTTTGGCCTTCATCGTAGGGATTTTCAGCCTTAAGGTTCATCGATGGAGCTTGGCTTTGATTGGTGCGGCCTCGGCCTTCACCAGTGCTGCGATCGGTATTTATCACACGGGCGTTGAAAAGAAGCTCTGGGCGGGGCTGCAGTCCTGCTCCGGAAATCTTGATATTTCCAACCTTTCTGCAGAAGCCGCTCTGCAGGCCATCATCACATCGAATGTTGCAAAATGCGATGAAGTTGCGTGGTCTATGGCAGGGCTATCTATGGCATCCTGGAACGCAATCGCCTCTACAGCTCTGGCTATTCTCTGGCTGCTTCAAGCCCAGCGCCTTCGTAAATCCTTTGACAAATAACTTCATACTATCATTTTCCTGGATATAATCCGGCGTAAGTTGCCTCAATCAGATATCGGATTACTCAAATGAAAAAGAACCTACTTGCCCTCGTCTTGCTGGGAACTTTGGCTGCTTGCGCCACGCCGCGTGAGGCATGCATCAACAATGTTCGATCAGAGATCCGTGGTGTTGAGCGCAGCATTGCCAAGACCGAAGCTGATATCAATCGCGGCTATGCTGTTCATGTAACGCGCGAGCCATACAATGTTCTTACAAGATGCACAGATAGCCAGGGAAGACATTTCCCTTGCGAGAAAACGCTTTTCAAGACCACAGAGCAACCGGTTTCGCTGGATATGAAGTCCGAGCGCGAAAAGCTTGAAAGATTGACAGATCAGCTGGCCGCCCTTCGGTTGACGGCAAACCAGCAAATCTCTCAGTGCAACAAAATCTATCCTGAGTAACTCCACTCTGGGACATGTTCTTTTAAATGTAACGCGGGCCTAAGGGCCCCGTTACTTGCCTTCTTCAATCAGATCAAACGCCTGACGGATGTCTGACGAAACGCATCAGGTCTTTCGGATCAATTCCGTAAGCTGAGTCCGCGCATCTGCTGTGATACTGGAAGCCTCTCCGACCGGTTCCCACTGATTGAGAAGCAACGACAGGCGCCGTTCCAGCTCCGCTTCGAACTGGGCCCTTTCACGCTCACGATCCGCCTTGGCTTTTGTCAATTCTCCTGACACCGCGGCGCTTATGTTGGGATACTCCCCAGAGTCGACCAACTCTTTGGCAAAGGCGTAGGCGGTATCGGTGAAGCTCACGGATTGCTTCTGAGCACCCATGTCGATTTCTACCTCCTTAGCGCACCAACAGACTACCAATTAAATACGCATATGCCAGCAACACTCCAATGCCTGTGCCGGCGTATATTCCCGTGTCACCTCTTCTTTGCTGGACTGGAATAGATTCAACTCAGAAAGACCCGGTCTCAAAGCTGCGTAAGTCGTCCTCACCTTAGAGTGAAATTATTCACTATATCCCCAGAAAATCGGTCCCACCAAAGGATGCATGATGCTCGAATTTCTACTTCTCATTTCAGTTGGCGTGTTGTTTTTCTTCAGTCATCAACAGAAAAATCGCATCTCGAATTTGGAAAAACACCTCGGGATAGACCAGAAAGACAGACAGACGAACATCAGTGCAGCGGAGGTCGTAAAGGACCGCAAGCTAACTCTTGAAGAAAGGCGAGAACGCAACACTGCGGCGCGCACCCAAGCCCAGCGCAGTTCGGAGCCTGTCTTGCAGTCAAAGGTCTCAACCAAGCCTGAAGTCAAAGCCACATCCCGTGTGGCAATACCTGTAGCTAAGTCAAGTAACCCAAGCCGTGTTGAGAAAGCTCTGGCGGCGGGCGCAAGGTGGGTCAAGGAGAACTGGTTCTATGCAACGGCAGCGGCCTGCCTTGCGTTGGCGGGTATCTATACGGCGCAGTATGCCATTGGGCAGGTGAGCCTTCCCCCGATCGCGCGCATTGCTATGGCATCTCTGTTTGGTGGGGCTCTCATTGTCTTGGGTGAGTTCATCCGCAGAAGAGTTGGAGACGGGAAAGATGTCTCTACAGCCTATCTGCCATCTGTCTTCTCAGGTGCAGGTATTGTTACTCTCTTTGGGTCCGCTCTAACGGCGCATCTTTTGTATGGTATGATCTCTACAGAGGTTACCTTGGCCTTGCTTGTCGCTGTCGCCGGCCTTTCTATTGCGTTGGGCTGGTTCCATGGTCCCTTATTGGTATGTGTCGGCATCATAGGAGCGACTGTAGCGCCCTTCATTCTGGGTGGCGAGACAGAGACACCTGAGCTTCTTTATGCTTACTTCCTGCTGATCTCATTTGTTGGCTTATTGGTGAATGCTGCTCGTAAGTGGCCCTATGTAAATGAGCTCTCCTTGTTGGGACCTCTGGCTGCATCAAGCTTGGTATTTACGGGATCGGATACTGTATTCCCTTACATGGCGACAACAGCAGCCTTCTGCCTGCTTTCAGCGGTTATGCTGAGCGGTACAGTGCGCGTGAAACTCAAAGGGCATGGCGTCTTTGAGAGCCTGAAGAAAAAGACACGTCCTTCGGATGCGCAGGTATTGGTTGTCACGACCTGGGCTTTGTCTGGGGCAGGGATGCTTGTGAGTGGATTTGCTGGCATTACAGAGCTGACCCTCGCGATCGCTATGATGCTTGGTCTGTTCGTCCTGTCTGCAATCTGGAGCGGCCGTGGCAGAGGGGCTTATGACCTGACTGGCATTACGACGGTCCTTACCACTCTGGCTGTATGGCGGGGTGCATTGATGCCTCTGGAGACGGGCAGGGTGCTTGTGGGCGCTGAGGCTCAAGTCATGGGTCTTGATGCGCTGCTGTGGGTCAGCATTGCGGCGGCATTCATTCTGTCCCTGACAGGACTGGTGTGCAGTGCCTATACCAAAGGCGTCGCATCTCGGTATTGGGCTTTCTTCGCAGCCGCCACAGGCCCAGGCCTTCTTGCCGCACTTGAGGCGATCTCAGCCCCGGCCGACATCATTGGTATAAACGTCTGGTCTGGCGTTGTGCTCAGCTTTGCAGCTCTTGCTACCTTCGCGGCGGAACGCGCAGCACATTATGACAAGGACAATCACCTCAGAAAGTCACTGAGTGCATTGGTGGCTATGTCGATGATCGCCTTGTCGGCCTGCATCCTATTTTCCGACGCAGCTCTTAGCATTGCATTGAGTGTACTGGTACTGGGAGCGATCGCACTCGATGACCGCTTTAAGCTTAGAAGCTTGATGCTCTTCGCCCAAGCAGGCGCAGCAGGCGTAATCTACCGCGCATTGGTGTATCCGGGTATCTATGAGTACAACATGAACACCTCTCTCTTGGAGATCGCTCTGGGGCATTGTACGCCTGGGCTTATCTTAGCGGCTGCCTGGGTAATGCTGCGCGCAAAACCCTATCCGGTGACGCGCTCATCTATAGAGGGGGCCGCAATCATTGTTGGCCTAACGGGGATAAGCCTAATGATCCTCAAGTTATTGCAACTCTATGCCATCTCTCTCGCTGATAGCGCTCATATAACTGGGGGAGTAATCGGTACACTTTGGATTATCTCTTCCGCTGCCTCTTTTAGAGGCGCTCTCAATATGCCCGTACACGGGGAGAGTGACATGACGCGCGGTGTTAGGTGGGCCAAAGTCATCCGACATGGGGCGGGAGTGTATTCTGGGCTCATGGTTCTGTTCGCACTGGGGTACGCAATCTTCCAGAACCCTCTTACGGAGAGTGAGCAGATTATCTTGGGCATTCCATTCGCAAGCTCTTTGCTTCTTGGATACCTGCTGCCCGCCCTCGCGGCATTCTGGGCAGCGTCCATACTGCCTAAAGCACAAACCGCCCTTAGGGCTTTGCCATTGATGCTTGGTGGGATCATGGCTTCTATGTATGTCTGTCTTTCTGTCATTCACTTCTGGAGAGGGAGTAATCCTACGCACGTCAGCATGGGTGATCCAGAGCTGTGGAGCTACACAGTCATACTTGTAATAGCTGGCTCTGGTCTTTTGCTGGCAGCCATCCATCGCCACTCGCAAAACCTGCGACGTCTTGCCAATGCCGTTCTTATCTTAGCTTTGGTAAAAGCGTTCTTGATTGATGCGCCTGATCTCGATGGCCTGCTGCGCGCCGGATCCTTCCTCATCCTGGGCTTGGCTTTGGCTGGACTGGCTTGGATCAACAGGAGAGCCGCGATGAATGCTGAAGTAAGGGACAATAGATAAAACGTTGTCCGGGCCCTGGTCTGTGTTACGCTCATCACGCTATTTTTCGCATTTGGAGATAGGTGATGAGCGTTCAGATTATTAAAGCAGGGGCAATGGGAGCAGGCATTATATTCCTCTCAAATGGAGTGTTGGCTGAAACCTCTATTCGTGAGATCTCGACTCGTTTGGAGGATATGTTTTCAACCACTTGGACTGTGGAAAGTGGCGGCAAGATTTTTGAGTTCGTCACGAAAGCGGACGCCACCTCAGAGGATTGCATCATAACTTTTAAAGACACCACCGACATGGATGGTGCACCTCATGTAAATCAGGAAAACGTAATCGACATCCGCGAAGTCCAGATCGACAAGCTAAATGATGTCCCTTCCTATTTGCGTGACACGCCGGAAGCTAAGCTGGCAAAGATTTCATTCTTCAAGCCATTAAGCGGGAGTTTTGATAATGTCTTGGAGAGGTTTGGAAAGGCGCGCGAAGGGGTTCTCGCAGGCGCCCTTGGCACCTGCACACCCACGTCTTGCATCGCACGCAGCGGGATATACTTCTTTACGGCCGAGGCCCGGGAACCTTCGGGTCATGAGATCCTGAAGGAACTCTATAAGGCATGCACAAAGTAGGGCGCGGCATACCGCGCCGACTTAAGCTGCAACCAGTTCCGCTTCAACAGCGGCATCTACCCAACAGTCAGGGTTTTGAGCCAGCTTACGCAAAAGCATATTGGTCAGAGCATGGCCTGGCTTGTTGGCGCGGAAGGCCCCCTCGATAGGGCTGCCTGCCAGAGCAAGATCGCCAATGGCGTCCAGAAGCTTATGCCGGGCAGGTTCGTTGGCGTATCTCAAATACTGCCCCTGGATGGGCCCATCCTCGGAGAAGACGAGCGCATTCCTATCCGTGCCGCCCAAAGCCAGTCCCGCCTCGTGCATATCCTCAATATCGCGCGCCATACAGAAGGTGCGCGCCGAGGCGACATGGAAGACAAAATCCTTATCAACGTGGGGCAGGCTGGCCGTTTGGCGCCCGATCGCTTTGGATGGAAAATCGATGGTAACATCCAGACGGAAGCCTTGGTGCGGAACAAGCTCTGCCCAAGCGCCATCTTCGCGGGTGTAGCGGATCGGCTTGACGATTTTCATCGTGCGTCGACGTCCGGGGATACGCTTAATGCCAGCCTTCAGTATCGCTGCCGCAAAGGGCATGGCGCTTCCGTCCAGGATGGGCACTTCAGGACCATCAATGTCGATCAAGGCGTTATCGACACCCAGGCCAGCCAAGGCCGCCATCAAGTGCTCGATGGTCGATACAGAAGCATCATGGGATTTGAGCAAGGTGCACAAAGGAGAGATCTCAACAAGATCATAGCGTGCAGCAAGGCGAGGCTGTCTTGGAAGATCCACGCGGCGAAAAACCACGCCGTGATCAGCTGGAGCCGGATGAATGACAATCTGAGTATTCAGCCCAGAATGCAGGGAAATACCTGATAGTTTTGCCAGTCGGTTCAGCGCGGTTTGCATAGAAAGGTCCTTTGTCTCTCCTCTCTATATTGGCCTTGCCGCGACGCAGAAAATACACGATTTGTTTCACTTTCTTTCAACTATTTCAGGTAGGTATTGGCACTTTCCCCTTAAGTCCCCTCATATGTTACATATATGTGTCATTATAAGGGGTTATGTATCGTATGTAGGACATTTCAGATTTCACCTTGCTGATCACGAAATCGCCATACGGCCCAATAAAAAACTGATTTTATTGCCTAATTCGCACTCTCTCATCTCGGTACACCCTCATCGCTCCCAATCGACGCGCCATGAACAGTGACCACCGGCAGGGATCATTGCTCTTAGTTAAAATTCACAAGGATTTCCTTGATTGTTGGGGATTCACATTTCGAGTTGGTTGAGTCATTCTGGCGACATGACGGAAAATCAGGGCAAAACATATATTGCATACTACAGGGTTTCGACCCAAAGGCAGGGCATAAGCGGGCTTGGCCTTGAAGGGCAGCGCGCCAGTGTGGCGGCCTTTATATCTAAAAATGACACTGTATTGCGTGAGTTCGTCGAAGTAGAGAGTGGGCGCAAAAACGACCGCCCAGAGCTTCAGGCAGCCCTGCGCAGCGCAAAGGAGAGCGGCGCTGTTCTTCTCATTGCGAAACTTGATCGCCTTGCGCGCAATGTGGCTTTCATTGCAAATCTGCTTGAGGCTGGCGTTGAAATCTCTGCGGTAGATCTTCCCGAGGCCAACCGTTTTGTCCTGCACATTATGGCGGCTGTCGGAGAGCAGGAAGCCAAAGCGATCTCGGAGCGCACAAAAGCGGCACTGCAGGCGGCCCGAGCCCGCGGCGCCAAACTGGGCTGGTCGCATCCTAATCGACAAGATCAGAGGCGCGCGCAGGAAGCGTCCCTAACGGCGCGCCGTAAGAAATCCCTTTCCTTTGCAGCTCAGCATGGGCCACGGATAGAAGAGCGCCGCGCGGCCGGGAGTTCGCTTCAATCGATTGCAGATGAGTTCAATCGGCATGGGATAAAGCCACCGCGAGGCTCAAAGTGGTGGCCCTCTACTGTGAGGTCGGTGATTTTGCGGATTGAGGCAGATCAATCTTACGCGGCCGAATAGAGCCATCAAACACCTGATTGTATCTCCCGAGATCTAAAAAAGGTTTAAAACCTCGAGAGATTTGTAGGCTTAGGTTCTCAAAGACGTTTCTGCGTTTTCCAGCCTGCTACCACTTCGCTATACAAAGAGAGCCAGTCTTGCAGCATCACAGCATAGGTCACCCCATATACCGGGTTCGGCCTTGCATCCTTTGGTGTATTTTTGAGACGATCCTCGATCACCATAATTTGCTTCTCAAGCAGGCCTACTGCCTGCTCGCTTGAAATGAATCCCTCTGAGATCAGTCGATAGAGCACAGGAACCATGGATGACATGGGCGCAGGATCATCTGCTTCTCGTGTTGCACAGTAGCGCTCAAGCTCAGAACGATCTATTTCGGTCTCTTTGGATTTGAACTGCAGAACTTCATCAGCCACAGACTTGGATGCTGCCCGCTCATCATCTCCTGTGGCGAAGAGAACAGACTCGTGAGCTTCTTCAATCTCCGGGTCTGCGAAGACGCCATCCTCCCAGATCACTGGCGCACCTGCATCAACTTGACAGGTTCCCTGCTTCACCGTGATGAGGTGCATGATTGAGAATGTGGCGGCATCGCCGGCATCCTCCAGTGGAATGGTTTCGTCAAAGGGCACGACACGGCATTTTGCGGGACGATCACCGTATATGCTGCAAAATCCATCCTCTTTGCGCATTGGGCAGGCACCAGTCTCGTCCATCAGGTCTGTAAACATGATCCGAACTGCCAGGTCGGAGGCCGGGCCTTCGGTCTTAGTGAAGGGCAAGCCAAGTGTCTTTGCTTGGGCAGTCAGGTTTTCGGAAAATCTTTCACGGCGCCCTTCATCTGCGTCGAGATCGAGCTCGGGGTACGTCATATCGAGATGATGTTGATCAAAGGGGTTTGTTGGATCCATCTTGCCAACCGAACGAAGTTCTACTTTTAGAACGAACCGATCAGCAAGGCGTAGTGCCTCTAAAAGGTTCATCCCCGGCGGGGTATCACAGCATTTGCCGCATCCGGTACAGGCGAAACGGAGCGCTCTTACGACATTGGTCTCATCAAGAGCGATGGCGCCCTTTGCCCAGAGGGTTGCCTTAGCGCTATTTCGCATATCTGACAGATCTTTGTGCCTCGATTGCATTTCTGGTGAAGCTTTGAGATCTTTCAGATGCTTTTCAAAATCCATTGTCATCCCCTTAAATGAAGTCACTGTTAGACATCATGTTTTGGAGTTCTTGGAGCTGTTCGGCCATTTCGCGGCTCATAAAATAGCTCCACTCATGCATTCCGGTAGCCAATGTGTAATTTTCGCGGGAAAATTTATCTCCACCTTTGGCGCCGCTTGGTGTGCCAAAGGATCCCAGTGACTTCGCTATTAAGCTATTGTGTTGGGCCATTGATTTATCGAGTTCGATCTGCGTATCAACCACAAAGCTGATTTGATCACCCTTAAACCCTCGATCGCGAAAAAATCCACGGCTCACGCGAGGTGTTCGAAAGAACTTTGTTTGCTCAAACAGGTTCTCTGTCCCATCAGGCTCAATACAAAATGGAAGGCAGGTGTCATCATCAATAAGCCATCCACCAAAAAGAACGAAGTGGGTTATCTGGCCCTCGCGGTCAGTCTGAACCTGAAACACTGGATGGGGGTGAAGAAGGCAGAAGCGCTCTTTTCTGCTTCGCAGGTGGCCTGTCATGCAGGTCAGCAAAGGATCGTCGTCGAAGGGTGTCGCCATAGCACTAAAAATGACGCAGGGCCAAGTTTGTCCTGAGATATCAACCTCACAAACAGTATCGCCAATAGAAGCTGTATCTTGTTCGGTTTTGTTTTTAAGATCCCAGCCTCCAAGATTTTCCAGCAAGTCGAATATCGCTTTTGTCGAAAATACCGCAGATGAGCCTCTCATCAAGTCCTGTAGAAGTTCTTGGCGTTCTTCTGAGCCAGGCTCCGTCATATTGATAAGTGCACCTGATCCTGGAATAGCGGAGCGGATTGCCTCCTCCATGTCCAGTAGCATTGCTGCCAACTCATCAGCAAGCTCTTGCGGGTCATCTTTGATTACTGGGTCGCGTGTCATGTTCTGTTCCCTTTTAAGTGCTCGGACAGAGGCTCTGTCGTCAATCTTTGGGTCGGTCGGATACAGCAGTATCTTGTGTAAAACGTAGAATACACCAATAATATTGGCCATTTATTTCAAAGACGAAGGTTTTAAGGAAAGGGGCGTTTGTTGGAGCGCTATGGTGCGACAAGCGTAACGCTTTCAAGCCTGCAGGGTTTTACATCAACAGGGATGCTGGGCGTCAAAGTCCGACAGTCATGGGGAGGCTTCAAGCCCCGTGGAGGATGGCTCTACTCCACGGGGCTTATGTGCGGCGCGTAGTTAGACGTCGATCCGATTGTCGCCGCCACAGATATCCTCAATCAGTTTGCGGCGGGCGGCCACATTGTCCGCCATAAGGTCACTGAAAGTCATTTCCGCCATCTCGGCATCTTCAATGCGTACCCGATGCAGACTGCGGCGAGTTGGGTCCATTGTGGTTTCCCACAGCTCGTCCGCGTTCATTTCGCCCAGACCTTTGTAGCGCGCAACCTGAGCCCCTTTGGCGCCTGTGGCGCGCAGAGCCTCCATAAAGGAGATTGGACCGTGCACCGGTTGGCCGGAGATTTCCATTTCATCACCAGCGAAGCCAGAAAGATGCCAGGCATCAAAGACGCGACGAACCTGCCAGGCATTGAGATCCCCGCGTGTCAGGGAATAATCAGTGTCCAGCCCGTCCTCGTGACGCACGACATTTAACCCATAACCTTCACCATCTCCGACAAGGTCGATTTTCCACTCACCTTCTGGATCAGCGGTCTCCAGACCGGATACAATGTGCTTCTCGATCTGGCGCGCCTTGCGGTCTGGAATAGGACCAGTTCCAAAGGCGGGCTTAGCGACTTCAGAGCCGAGCAAAACGTCGGCCAGATGTGCGTGACGCAGGATGCGCGCGGCTGAATCTGCGTGATCAGCTGCATCAATCATCGGGTCGAGAGCTTTGCGAACTCCGGCACCGGTCAGAACACCATCAGATGTCTTCAGGGCCTTTATAAACAAGGCACGATCCAGGAAGAGGCCCGTAAGGGCGCGGTCGGTGCGCACGTAGATATCCTCTTCGGATTTTCTTCGCACACGGTAGAGGGGCGGCACGGCGAGATAGAGATAGCCTTCTTCGACCATGGGCCGCATTTTGCGATAGAAGAAGGTCAAGATGAGCGTCGCAATGTGAGATCCATCAACGTCAGCGTCGGTCATGATGACGACCTTGCCATAGCGCATCTTGGTGAGATCCATTTTCTCCCCAAAGCCAGCACCCAACGTCTGGATCATCGCGGCAATCTCAAGGTTTTTCAGGGCAGCGCTCGGCTTAGCCCGTTCGACGTTCAGGATTTTACCCCGCAAGGGAAGAATGGCTTGGATTTCTCGATTGCGTCCAGTTTTAGCAGTTCCGCCCGCAGAGTCACCCTCAACGAGAAACAGTTCACGTGCCATCGGTGTGCGAGACGAACAATCTGACAGCTTTTCTGGTAGGGAGGCCGACGACACCCGGCTGCCAACCTTCTTTGTCCGCGTGAGTTCACGGGCCTTCTTTGCGGCTTCCCTTGCCTCAGCTGCATTCTGGGCGCGCTGAATGATGGTCCGGGCCTCTTCAGGATGGCTATCCAGCCATTGTCCAAAGTTTGCGCTGACGATGGCCTCGACAGCGGCTTTGGCCTCAATCGAAATCAACTTTTCTTTGGTTTGCGATGAGAAGGCGGGATCGCCGAGGCGCACATGCAAGGCAGCCGCCAAACCCTCACGCAGGTCGTCTGCGTTCATTCGGCTACCGCGCTTTAGAAGCTTTGTACGCTCAGCATGGGCCATCAGTGCTTTGGTGAGGGCTGTGCGCAGACCGGTGACGTGTTGGCCACCATCTGGTTGAGGAATGTTGTTTGCATAGGCTCGGATCTCTTCGGGACGATCTTCCTCAACCCAAGTGAAGGCCACATCAACTTCACTTCCCTGGTGTTCACCTGAGAAGCTCGCGATTGGTGTGAGCATCTGTGCTTCTCCGGTGATGAAGCTGACGAAATCAGCCATACCGTTTTCAAAATGACAATCTTCACGGAAGGGCTCGGTTTCACCCTCCTGTAAGCGCTCATCGATGAAAACGATCCGAACGCCACCATTGAGAAAGGCGACTTCGCGGAACCGGCGCAGCAAAGTTTCCCGGTCGAACTCAGTTACGGCAAGATATTTGCTCGAAGGCTTGAAGCGTACCTTAGTGCCGTTGGATTCGCCTTTTTTCAGCTTGCGGATTTTCTCGACCGATTTGACAGTGATCCCCTCTTCGAAGCGGGCTTCCCATAGCGCGCCATCGCGGCGGGCTTCGAGGTCAAACCAATCAGAGAGGGCATTCGTACAGGCTGAACCCACGCCGTGCAGACCGCCAGAGAACTTGTAGGAGTCGCTGTCGAACTTGCCGCCGGCGTGCAGGGTTGTGAAAATGACTTCAGCCGCAGAGACGCCCTCTTCTGGGTGAATGTCGACAGGAACGCCTCGGCCATCGTCCTCAACGCTGGCTGAGCCATCATCGTAAAGCGTTACAGTAATGGCGCTGGCGTGGCCTGCCAGGGCTTCATCGACCGAGTTATCGAAGATCTCATAGAGCAAGTGATGGGTGGCGCCGACAGAGGAAACATCCCCGACGTACATGCCGGGCCTTTTTTGGACGGCTGTGAGTCCCTTCAGGATAGAGATACTGGAAGCGCTATAGTCTTTGCTCATGTCGGGTTCACCTTGGTTTGTTCGTGTATTGAGGAAGATCGGTGCAGTTTGCGATAAAGTGAAACGATCAATCGATCATTCCTCACTTTTAGTTAAATAGGGCCCCGGGGATTTTGCGTCACGAGACGGAGATTTTGCGTCGAAACGCGGGGATTTTGCGTCACTCTTCGGATTTTTTGCGTCATATCGCCGAGATTTTGCGTCAAACCCTCCTGTAAGTGCTTGGTTTCAGAAGCCGATTCAGCCCTTGAATCTTTGAATCTTAGAATCTCCCTGAAAGAGGCGGCAAGCCGCACATAGGTTTGATTGGTTTAAGAGGGGTTGAACGCAGACGTGGTGCTTTGTGTCAGCGCATGTGGCGGTTCTCAAATTTGGGTGTTGCGAATGTAGATCAGATGTATCGCCTCAGTGGACTTATTTCCAGAGAGAAGAGATATCTTAAGATTTTCTTTTTACGCCGCACGCTGATTTCTCCTGATCAGGAACAAAGGGTATAACGAGTGTTCGTGGCTAACCCTTAGCAAAGCAGAAAACCGATAGGTTTGAAGATGCGATCGCCACATATTTCGACACAAACTCGATAAAACATTAAACCGTACGGGAAAATGTTTTATTTTATATCAACACCTTAAACAAATAATTTTCAGTTTGTGAAGAAAAAGTGCCGAAACGCTTTGGACGGCGCCATCGGTGTCTAATTCCTCATTGTTCGCAGCGAAGAAAAAAATCTGCGGACGTAAAATGCAACACACTTAACTGAAAGTTATCCTCATGCGTAAACTTATGAATGCTGTCAAAGGCGCCGCTCTGGTTGAATATGGTATCCTGGTTGGTCTGATCGCCGTTCTGGCAATCGGTGCTGTTCTGGCTCTTGGTGAGCAGATCCAAGACACCTTCTCGACCGTTGAGAACAC
>Ga0066860_10000357_pt1 | contig 19589 bp, 17 predicted proteins | sample ETN07SmetaG_FD_65601 | JGI IMG/M metagenome (GOLD analysis project Ga0066860, IMG submission 65601) | Marine microbial and viral communities from oxygen minimum zone, Eastern Pacific Ocean - ETNP2014F14-07SV275 | ecosystem: Environmental > Aquatic > Marine > Oceanic ... | reverse complement strand
CCCCTTCATGGAGGCCGTGAAGGCCGACGGGTCTTGGGACCTCGTCTTTGGCGACAAGGTCTATAAAACCGTGCAGGCGCGCGATCTGTGGAACAAGATCATGCAGGCGACCTATGATTACGCCGAGCCGGGCGTGATCTTCATCGACCGCATCAACGCCGCGAACAACCTGAACTATTGCGAGACCATCGCCGCCACCAACCCCTGTGGCGAGCAGCCCCTGCCGCCCTATGGCGCCTGCCTTCTGGGCTCGATCAACCTTGCCCGTCTGGTCGCCCAGCCTTTCGCGGACGACGCCCATCTCGACCAAGACGCGATGAGCGAGTTGGTCGCCACCGCCGTTCGCATGATGGACAACGTGGTCGACGTGTCGAACTTCCCGCTGCCCGAGCAGGCTGCCGAGGCGCAGAACAAGCGCCGCATCGGTCTGGGCGTCACCGGCCTTGCCGATGCGCTGTTGATGGTCGGCTTGCGCTACGGCTCTGACGAGGCGGCGGCGCAGACCGAGGCATGGCTCAAAGCCATCGCCCGCGCCTCCTATCTGGCGAGCGTGGACCTGGCGAAAGAGAAGGGGGCCTTCCCGCTCTTCGATGCTGAGAAATTCCTCGCCTCCGGCACCATGCAGCAGATGGACGATGACGTGCGCGAAGCGATCCGCGAACACGGTATCCGCAACGCGCTTTTGACCTCCATCGCCCCCACCGGCACGATCAGCCTCTACGCGGGCAACGTGTCTTCGGGGATCGAGCCGGTCTTTGCCTATGCCTACACCCGCAAGGTGCTGCAAAAAGACGGCAGCCGGACCGAGGAAGAGGTCGTCGACTACGCCGTGCAGATGTGGCGCGAGCTGAAGGGCGATGCACCGCTGCCCGACTATTTCGTCAACGCCCAGACCCTGCCGCCCGCCGATCACGTCAAGATGCAGGCTGCGGCGCAGAAATGGATCGACAGTTCGATCTCCAAGACCATCAACTGCCCCGAGGACATCTCCTTTGATGCCTTTAAGGACGTCTACATGCAGGCGTGGGACACGGGCTGCAAAGGCTGCACCACCTATCGCCCCAACGATGTGACCGGTTCGGTTCTGAGCGTCTCTTCCGAGAAGAGCGACAAGGCCCCCGCCGACAGCCCCGATCAGGTCAGCGAAGGCGGCGAGATCGTCTATATGTCCGACCCGCTGGACCGCCCCGCCGAGTTGGAGGGCAACACCTATAAGGTCAAATGGCCGGATAGCGAGCACGCGCTCTACATCACCATCAACGACATCGTGCTGAACGGCCATCGTCGCCCCTTCGAGGTCTTCATCAACTCCAAGAACATGGAGCATTTCGCCTGGACCGTGGCGCTGACCCGCATGGTCTCGGCCGTGTTCCGCCGTGGCGGTGACGTGTCCTTCGTGGTGGAAGAACTGAAAGCCGTCTTCGACCCGCGCGGCGGGGCTTGGATGCAGGGTAAATACATCCCCTCGATCCTCGCGGCCATCGGCGGCGTGATCGAGCGCCACATGATCGCCACCGGCTTCATCGCGGGCGAGGGCATGGGGCTGAAGACCGACCCGCAGGCGAAGGTCGTCGGCCTCGACGCCCCGCGCGGCAAATCCTGCCCGTCTTGCGGTCAGTTCGACATGCGGATGGTCGAGGGCTGCATGACCTGCGGGAGCTGCGGGCATAGTAAGTGTGGGTGATTAAATGCGCCTTATGAAGTGTGTGTTGTGAAAACCAACAACAGTTTGCAACTCGACCAGCTTAGATTGCAACTGTGACCACTATAAACCCGCCACCGCCTTTCAAATGCGTGGGCGGGTTTATTTTTTGATTGAAACTTCAGTCGAAACCCCCGTCGGCCGGGGGCCAGCTCATGCTGTAAATGTTGATAATAGTTGGCTCCGCCGCATTTGTGACGGAGCCGCTTCGCTTGAACTGAATACTGCCGTCCGTCCCATGCGCGGCGTAGTTCCGGTTAGAGCCCTCATCGGCCAATAATGCAAGCCGCACAACTGTCAGCAATGTGCATGACGCGGCCTTTGCGTTCCAGCGGGCGATCTTTGAAAAATTCTTCAAACCCCCTTTTGGGTTAGAGGGTTGTTCCTAAGAAAGTTGAAGGGTGTAGGTAACCTACACCCACATAAATCATCCTTTATCGACGACCTTACCCACTACATCACTGACGGTATCCGAAACTTTATCCACTAATGTCTTTACTGTCCCATCGTCCAACTTTGTTGGCTCTACAGTGCCCTTCGCATTCTGTTGTCCAAACATGCGCCGCACCAGTTCTGCTTTGATCGCCTGCTGTTCCTTTGAAGCCAAGCTTGCAATGAACGGGTCCAAGGCTTGCGTTTCAAGTGCGTAAGACCGAAGCAACGTTTCGTTGTCGCGGTGCATTTTCGATTGGCGGGACGTATATCCCGCTGCATAGAGAAAGATGGCTGTGAGCGAAGACGCAGAAATTACGTCGGGCCAATTCACCCCACCATCCGCTAAAGGGACAAACCCAGACTTAATCTTGATCCCGAGCCATACTGCCGTAATCACAAGGCACCCGATGGAAGTAATCCGCCAAAAGTTTGCAGCCCTTCCTTCATCCTTTGCGCTCTTATGGTATCCACCCGTGACCGTTTCATCAGTCACCAAATCATGCAACTTTCGAATAGCTTCCTGCTTTGCGTGAATGTCTTTTTTGGCGCTTCCAGCCGATTTCTTAAAAGCCTCAAATGAGGTGTCAAATAGCGCTTGTTGTTTGGCGAGAGTATCGCTTCGCTCTTGGTCAAACCTCTCCTGTTGTTTCTTAAGGTTTGATGCAAACTTCTTCTCGCGTTCAATTTGTGCCGTGGAATACTCTTCCGCGCGTGTCGTTTGCTTTTCAGTAAAGTCGTCTTGCCATTCGGTCAGTTTGTCATTCACGGACGCATCCAGCCCTTCGAGTGCTTGCTCCAAGGTCGCCGCTTTCTCGCTAACTGCTGTCAGTTCTGCCTCATGCTTTGTAAAGCGTTCGTCTGTCTTGTTTGCGGTGGTTTCCATTGAAGAGGCAAAGGATCCAAAAGCGTCTTGAGCGTTCTGAATTGCCTTTTTGGCTTCCTGCGGACGGGACATTGCCGCAAGATAATAGGTATTCGCTACCTGCGCCGTCGCTTGGTCGTTCGCGGCGCGTAATTGGGCAATAGCTGGGTTAGCTGAATAGGCTTTAAGCTGCCCAAGCACATGAGGAGTGAAATGCTGGTGAATCTGGTCCAGAAACTGTTTGGGATAAAACTCCGGATCCAACCCAGCTACAATCTCGCGCAGATTTCCTAACACATTTTTAAGCCGCCGACGTTCGTCCTCAAACGCCGCATCCGTGTCTTCGACTTCTGTTTCCAGATACTCGTCAGCTTGATTTAATAGCTCGTGGATAGGATGTTTTTCAAACTCTTCGGACCAACGGGACACTATAAATTCCTTTAATTCTAATACTTGGCACAAAATAAAGGAAAGTTATGGGTCATCCAAGATGCAATGTCGCTTTAGCGCAGTCGGAAAACTGGTTCCGGGCACTGCAAACACAAAGAACTCTCTTTCTGCGGAGTTGCATCAGACCGCTACGACCACGGATTATTATTCCGGGTCGGTCGATGTAGCGAGGCGCTGAGACCAGAAGTTTGAAAAGAGCCATCGGGGCTACGGGGTCATGATGCCGTCCGGGAGTATGAACCTCGCCGGAGCCTGGGAGATTAGGCATAAACCCCGGGTTCGATCTGGTTGAGATAAGTTTTAACAGCGGCAGCACCAGCAGACGTCCTTACCAGATCGACGGGCTTCTTGTTGCCCAGACCAATACAGGGCTCGTTCATCCAGACCTTCGCGGCCGCCTCCGACCCCATCACCTCTGTGGCTTTGGCGAAGACCTCCTTGTCATAGAGATGGTAGGGTGCGTTCGCTATAAAGCGGCGCAGGCGCTCGGGATCATGTGGCCGATCCTGGCCGCTCACTCGACCCAAGTAATTTACATAGATGATGGCGGCCGTGGCCAAAACGACAGAGGCAACCGAAACAATGATGTCAATTGTGGCCATAGTCCTTCCCTGTTCGAGATCTATAAGGAAATTACGTCTTCTACGGTGACAGGGACAAAGCTGCCCTCAGGCGCGCCCTGGTTAGCGTGCCCCGCGCTCCACCGATCAAGATACCGTCTGACTGTCATCATACCATCCTGTCCGCCGTGGACGATAAGATGCAAGGGAGTGGTGGCTTGAAAGGCCGTTCCTCGATGTGGAGATTTCAGCCAGCCGAGCGCCTGTGCATGTTCGCTAAATAGGCGATGCAGAGCCTTATGGATGCCCAACGTAGTGGAGATCCGCATCAGCGCATCTTGTCGTAGCGTCACCGCACCCATTGCGCAGGCCCGTATCATCCAGTTTCGATAGGTAGATTGATCTGGATCACCGAGAGCGGCAATTCTCTGCGCCTCATCCAGTTCCCAGAGATCGGCAATCTTGCTGTATGCCCGCAAACCTGGGCCACTCAGGCGGGACCGTTCGATGATATCAAAGTCTGTCATGTCTCCCCCATTGCGACGCCGTTCATGCCACGGTGTGCAAAATAGCACATAGTGCCAGCTTTGCCGCAGACCAGAGTCTATGTTGTGATAGGGTAGGCTAAGCGGAGGGGGCGCGCGGCGATGACAGACCCAAAACCGGATGTATCAGACCCTGGGTGGATAGAGTGGTTTTCTAAGAAAATGGACCAGGCTGGCCCGATGAGGACCCGTTTTGGGAGCGACGTCGTCGTCTTGGTCTCGATGATGACGGGAACCTTGTCTATGACAAAGACCTTCTCAAGGCCAAGAACGCCTCGAAGCCAGAGAACAGCTAATAGAGCTGTCGAGCGGTGACATGTCACCGGACTTCGGGGCAATTGCTTCGATTGCGCAAGTGCGCCAGATTTAGGTTCTGGCGCACTGAAGGAGAACAGCGTTCTCTGATATATTGTTCGGCTAAGCTTAACGGCTGTCGTTGCCGGGGCCGTAGCCACCATAGATGTAGCCTTCACCGGGGCTGCGCAGGTCACTGCGGCTGCTCAACACGACATCCGCGTCATAGGTATCGTCGGCTGTGCTGAAGGTGATGTCATTTGCCCTCGTGAATTCGCCAGAGGCCAACACACGTGTTTCGTCTCCATAGACTTCTTCGGCGCCGACCGAGGTGTCGAGGAACAGATCGTTGTAGTAGGTCGAGTTGTCGGCCACGGCGGCGGTGGAAATCAAGGCGGCGGCAGCGGTGGTCATAATCAGTTTCATTTTGCGGTCCTTTGATCTTACGACTGTCGCGTGATTGCGACATCGTCGTTGCTGGGGGAGTAACGGGACCAGCATGATTGAAGTTTCTTCAGTGCAGCGCACACGGTCTGTGCATCACCGAACAACTTACCGATCGCGCGAAACGGCCTACATCGACGCAGAGGTTTTGCCCGGATATGGGGCCACCTGTGGCCAGCCTGTGCCACACTTGCAAACAGACCGGCGCTCGAAGTGTAGCAGGGTGACCATGGTCCGTCGCTACCCCGCTTATAGGAGAGCGTCATGGCGACCAAACCAGATGAGTCAGATCCAGAATGGAGGGACTGGTTCCGCAAGAAGATGGATGAAGGCTACCCCGAAGAGGACGCATTCTATGCAAGACTGGGTCGTCGTAGCGGGCCAGGTGATGGCCTCGAGAAAGGCAACCCAGAGGCGCCAGTATCTCAAACTGGTATGCACCGCCGACAGGGAGTGAACACCTAAGACTCTGGCATCTCGGACTTGATCACTGCCCTTAATCCCCTGCAGGATGCTTGGTGAGTTTTTACCTGCCGGGGGGCCCCGGCTGACTGCATTTCATACGGATCTTCCATGCCATTTTTTAGATATACCTTTCTGGCCTGTTCATTCATCTTGGCCGCCGGTCGCGCAGTCGCAGGGCTCAATGAACCAATGGCATTCTACTACGCCGTCAATGGCGGGAACTGCGCCAATTGCAGCTGGATCGTCGGCGAGGGCGTGATTGCGGCTGATACTCATGAGAGCTTCATGGCCTTTCTGTCGGCTGAAGAACTTCTCGATGCGCGCGGTCTTCGCATTCACCTGAACTCACCAGGTGGAAATCTGATCGGCGGACTGCGGTTGGGCATGGCCTTCCGTCAGCAGCAGATCAATACGGCCGTTTCTTCCGCAGTCGTCACGGATATCTATGACAGTGGCATACGCCTTGTGGGGGCATCGACAGAGGCGGAATGTAGTTCAGCCTGCGTCTTTGCTTTTGTGGGAGGGGTCAATCGCTACGCCTCTGAACGGACCCCCCAATCCGTTGTGGGATTTCAGACCTTGGGCCGGATTGGCGTCCATCAGTTCTATGACCCCGCCACCCTGGATGATCCAACGGCTGCAAGTATGAGTGCAGAGGACAGGATCGCAGACCAGAGGATCATCGCGATCTTGCTGAGCTATCTCTCCGATATGGGCGTTTCCGCGGAGCTGCTGCAGCTTGCAGCTGCGACGGACCCTCGTGATATGCATTACTTGACAGAGCAGGAGCTTCGCCGTTTGCGCATGGATACGAGCACGGAGCAGGAAGTCAGCCTGACAGGCTATGAGAACGGCGTGGCTGTCACGGAGATCATCTACACTCGAGGGGAGGGTGACTATCGCCTGGAGCTCTTGTGCAGCAAGGGATCACTACATCTGGTCGCGTCAATTGACTGGCGTCACGCCTATGATGTTGATGCACATGACAGGTGGTATCTGCTCGATGGCGTCTCGCTGAAAGATGGATCCGCCTTGGAGCTCATATCGGAAAACTTCACACAGCGGAGCGATGGCGGCACAAGCGGGCGTTTCCGGTTCCGTTTTTCCGATCCTATCGAAGAACTGGTCCATCAGGATCAGTTTTTCTTCGAGGACTGGTCGAGCAGGCACGCGCATGAGACAGCTGTCACGTTGAATTTTGTGCTGCCTGAGGACTTTGACGGGATCCATGTTCTGCCAAGAACCTGCATGTAAAATCGGCTGATCGGCCTCAAGGTGCTTACTATGCGCTCTGTCCGGTTTTTTGGTTTTCCGCGAGTAAAGGAATCGAACCGTCGGCGGGCATCGATGAGTGAAAGACGCATGAAGGTAGCGGACAGCTGATGGGGTGGATGGCTCCTGCTTCAACCGGCGTCGCAGTGCGCCATAATGCAGGTGTCTAAATCTGCTTTGAGAGGAGCCACCCCATGCAAGTTACCACAATCGGCGTTGACCTGGCCAAGAACGTTTTCCAAGTCCATGGTATCGCAGAGAACGAGGTTGTGTTGTTCAACAAGCCCCTGAGACGGGCACAGTTTCTGCCGTTCTTTGCTAAGTTGAACCCCTGCCTGATCGGCATGGAGTCTTGCAGCAGCGCCCATCATTGGGCCCGCGAATTGACGGCCTTAGGCCACGATGTGCGTTTGATCCCACCGATGTATGTGAAGCCCTATGTCAAACGTGGGAAATCTGATGCCATTGATGCGGAGGCAATCTGCGAAGCGGTGACACGTCCAACCATGCGTTTTGTGGGGATTAAAACGGTTGAGCAACAACCCCTGCTATCGCTGCATCGGGCGCGCGACCTTTTGGTTCGTCAAAGAACGCAGTTGATCAACGGCTTGCGAGGACTGGTTGCCGAGTTCGGCATCTACATCCCCAGAGGACTGGCCCGCGTGATTGGGTTTGCTGAGGATATCACACTGGGTGAAGTGCTCGATTTGCCAGACATCGCCAATGAGGTGATCCGCAACCTGTCAGAACAGTTGATGGCATTGCATAAACGGATCCGATGGTATGAAGAGCGCCTCAAGCAAGTGGCTAAAGAAGATGCGCGTGTCCGCTTGTTACGCACGATACCCGGCGTCGGCGCGGTGACGGCTTCTGCGATCATCGCCAGCATCGGCGACGGGCACCAGTTCCGCAATGGCCGGGAGTTCGCCGCCTGGCTGGGCTTGACGCCTGCAAATAAATCCAGCGGAGGCAAGGAAAAGCTGGGGCGGATCACCAAGATGGGCGACCAGTATTTACGCTCTTTGCTTGTCGTCGGCATGACATCACTGGTCCGACAAACACGGTCCCACCCCGAACGTGCCAGCAAGTGACTGACGTCACTGCTCGAACGCAAACCCGCCCGTGTGGCAACTGTCGCCATGGCCAATAAGACCGCCCGGATCGTCTGGGCTGTCCTAACCCGCGACGAACCCTACAGCCCCCGTGCGGCAGTCTGAGAAGAAAGGAACAACGAGTTAGCAAGACCTGCGAGATGATGGTGCATAAGTCTGCCGCCAAAACCAAGACACTCCGCCGAATGTCCCGGGCGTCATAGCCCGCTAAGCTGTAAGGAACTTGGTTTGCCGAACCCATCAGGGCCAGCGGTCAAAACCGCGCAAACAGGCCGGACACATGACTGCTTCTGACAAATGCACAAATCAAATCAAAAATATCTTGCTATGCAGGAGCCATCCACACAAGACATTCGCTGCAAATTACACAAAGGTCAGCTTTGCCGACAGCATGCTCAGCACCGACACCAGCTACAGCGGCGGCGTGCCGCCACTCTCAGACCTGGAAACCTCCTAAGAAATGCACCAATGCCGCAAGCGGATAGAGGGGGGCGACGGACATCAGGTGGTGGCCCCGTGGTCGGCAAGACATTCCTGATGGTCGCGCAACACCTCAAGAATGCGACAATCAGCCACCCGATCAGCATTGCAGGCACCAATCATGCGCTGCAATTCAACGCGGAGGGCCTCGAGCCGCACCAGCCGCGCCTCAACTTCGCGAAGTTGCCTTTGGGCGATGGCATCGACCTGCGCACAGGACCGGTCGGGCGTGTCAGAGAGGTCCAGCAACTCTCGGATCGCCTCCAGCGAAAAGCCAAGCTGGCGGGAATGGCGGATAAAGGAGAGACGGTCCAACTCGGCATCGCCATAACGCCGCTGACCGCCTTCGGTCCGATCGGGCTCAGGCATCAGACCGATCTGCTCGTAATAGCGGATCGTCTGCACTTTGGTGCCGGTGCGTTTTGCGAGTGTGCCGATGGCAAGCATATCTGATCCCTTTCATTCTACAGTCTCTGTAGGTTTTTGAAGGGTGCCGCGCAAGCCGGCAGCCCGTGAACGAACTGGCACCCCAGGCTGAGATTTCTGCAACTCGTCGTATCATGTTCCGCCTCGAGGCCATTCTCGCTGCATATCGCAATGAAGGACGAACGGCAGAAGAAAAGTTATACAAACCGCTTGAAGCTACAGTTGCTGTAGGTCGTATCTCTGATTCTGAGGGTGAATCGGATTGGAAACAGACATGGCAGACGGCAGCAGAGCACAACGGGAATGGCGCGTCACGGGGATGGACTGCGGTGCCTGCGCGGCCAAGGTGCGCGGCGCGGTGGAGCGCTTGCCGGGGGTCGCGGATGTCGATGTCGCGCTGATGTCCGAACGGCTGCGCCTGACCTTGGATGAGAGTGAGACCGCGCCCGAGCGTATCGAGAAAGCCGTGCGCGGCATCGGTTTTGGCATCTCTCCGAAGGGGGCAAAAGCAGAGAGGCCGAAGGGTGGTTTCATCCTACCAGACGATGCGGTGATCGGCGGGGCAGTGGCCGTGCCTCAGGAGCCTGCGCCTGAAGAGACAGCAGATCCTGTTTGGTATCAAACCGCGAAAGGCCGCTTGGTCCTCGGCAGCGGCGCGTTGCTCGCAGCGGCATGGGCTTCGCGGCTTGCCCTGCCGGCTGAGGTTTCTCACTGGGCCTTTGTCATCGCCACGTTGATCGGGCTTATCCCCGTTGCGCGTCGGGCCTTTGCCATGGCGCGAGTGGGCATGCCCTTTACCATCGAAATGCTCATGACCATCGCCGCCAGCGGTGCGCTTGTGATCGGAGAGCCGGAAGAAGCCGCGTTGGTGGTCTTTCTCTTTGCCGTGGGCGAATTGCTGGAGGGTGTCTCTGCCGGGAAGGCGCGTAACAGCATCCGTGCGCTGACCAAGCTGGTGCCGAAAACGGCGCGGCTTGAGGTGGGCAACAAGACGCGGGTGGTGGCGGCAGAGGCGCTCAGCGTCGGCCAGATTGTGCAGGTGCGCCCCGGGGACCGGGTGCCCTGTGACGGCGAAGTGGTCAGCGGCACTTCGGGCGTCGACGAAAGCCCCGTTACCGGGGAGAGCGTGCCGCGTCTTAAGGAGCCGGGCGCGGATGTCTTTGCCGGATCGATCAACACAGAAGCGTTACTGCGCATCCGAGTCACAAAGGCTGCCGCGGACAACACCATCGCGCGCATTATCCGGCTGGTGGGAGAGGCCGAAAGCGCCCGAGCGCCGACCGAGCGCTTCATTGATCGGTTCAGCCGCGTCTACATGCCTGCCGTGGTCGGCATGGCCGTTCTGGTGGCCGTGGTGCCGCCGCTTGCTTTTGGGGGCGCTTGGGGCGAATGGGTCTATCGGGCCTTGGCACTGCTGCTGATCGGCTGCCCCTGCGCGCTGGTGATCTCTGTGCCTGCGTCGATCACCTCGGCTCTGTCCACCGGGGCGCGCAACGGGTTGCTGATGAAGGGCGGCGCAGTGATCGAAGCGGCGGTGCGGGTCACCCATGTGGCTTTTGACAAGACCGGAACGCTGACCCATGGCAAGCCCCGCGTGACCGATGTGCAGGTGCTTGTGGGAAATGAAGCCGATCTTCTGGCCCTTGCCGCCGGGGTTGAGAACGGCGCGAGCCACCCGCTTGGCCAAGCCATTTGCGGTGCGGCTGAGGCACGCGACATCGACCCCGCCGCCGCGACACAGTCCCGCGCCTTGCCCGGCAAAGGGGCCGAGGCGGTGATCGGAGGGGCAACCATCTGCGTCGGCTCGCCCCGTTTGGCGGCAGAGCGCAGGGCGCTGCCAGAGACTTTGCGTGCTCGGGTCGAGTCGCTCGAAGCGCAGGGCAAAACCGTGGTGATTGTTTTGCGCGACGACGAGGCCCAAGGCCTCATTGCACTACGCGATGAACCCCGCGCCGATGCGGCAGAGGCGGTGGCGCAGTTGAACGCCCTTGGCGTTTCATCGGTGATGCTCACCGGGGATAATCGGCGCACCGCTGCGGCCATCGCAGAGGGGCTGGGCATCGACCACCGCGCTGAGTTGATGCCCGAAGATAAGGTCGCGGCCATTCAAAACCTCACGGCTGAGGCGAAGGTCATGATGATCGGCGACGGCATCAATGACGCCCCTGCATTGGCCGCGGCGCACGTGGGTGTCGCAATGGGCTCCGGCACCGATGTGGCGCTCGAGACCGCCGATGCCGCGATCTTGCGTGACCGGGTGACAGATGTGCCCGGCCAGATCCGTCTCGCCCGCGCCGCGATGGGCAATATCCGGCAGAACATCGCCATAGCGCTGGGGCTAAAGGCCGTGTTCCTTGTCACGACAGTGCTCGGCATCACCGGCCTCTGGATTGCAATTTTGGCGGATACCGGGGCAACCGTTCTGGTGACGCTCAATGCCCTGCGGCTGCTGTTTTTCCGGCCAACCACCGCCGAGCAGTTGGCCGAACCGAGCCGCCGCCCTACAACCCATGCAACCAACGAAACGACAGTCTGAACCTTTGGAAGGATTTCACATGACCCTGACACGACGCAGCCTGCTGGCCTGTTCCGCAAGCTTTGCCGCCGCCGCACCATTTGCCGCCCGGGCCGGAGAGAAACCCGCCATCCACGTAATGAAAGACCCTAATTGCGGCTGCTGTTCGGCTTGGATCGAGGTTCTGGTGAACGAGGGGTTCGCCGTAACGACCGAACGCAGCCTCGGGTCGCTCCTGATCCGTTACAAACAAGACAACGGCATCCCGCAGAACATGGCCTCCTGCCACACTGCGAAAATCGAAGGCTATATGATCGAAGGTCACGTCCCGCCCGCCGACATCCGCAAACTGCTGGCCGAGCGCCCGGATGCCATCGGCCTTGCTGTGCCGGGGATGCCCTATGGCTCGCCGGGGATGGGGCCGGAGAGTGAGCGCGACGCCTATGATGTCTATCTCATTGCCCGTGATGGCAGCAGCGAGGTGTTCTCAAGCTACGAGGCTGCATAAAACGCAGCAGGTATGGCCCCAAAACAAGCAGGAAGCGCGCATGGCACATGATCACGCCCATATCGACCCCGAAAGCGAGGATCGAAGAGTATCCTTGGCCATCTGGGCGAATGGCCTTCTAACGGTGGCGCAGATCGTGGGCGGGGTCTTTGCGGGGTCGCTCGCCCTTATCGCCGACGCGCTTCACAACTTTTCGGACATGGCCTCGTTGGTCATCGCCTTTATCGCCCGCAAAATCGCACGGCGGCCGGCAGATGCGCGGATGACCTTTGGCTATGGCCGGATCGAAATCGTTGTCGCTCTGATCAACTACACCACGCTCATTCTTGTCGGGGTCTATCTGATCTACGAGGGCGGAATGCGCATGATTGATCCGCCTCAGGTGGCAGGTTGGACGGTGGTCATTCTGGGTGCTGTCGCGCTGGTGGTCGATACGCTGACGGCGCTGCTGACCTATTCGATGCAGAAGGGTAGCGTGAACATCAGGGCGCTGTTCTTGCATAACCTGTCAGACGCGCTGGCGTCGGTCGCGGTGATTATCGGCGGCACGCTCATCATCCTTTACGACCTGCGTTGGGTTGATCCCGCGATCACCATCGGTATAGCGCTTTATATCCTCTATCTGGCACTCACTGAAATCGGCGGTCCGATCCGTATGCTGATGCTGGGTAGCCCGCCTGACATGGATGCAGGCGCAGTGGTCGACGCGATGACGGATGTCGATGGCGTCCGGGATGTGCATCATGTTCATCTCTGGCAGATGCAGGAGCATGAAGTGGCGCTTGATTGTCATATAGTGTTAATGGGGCGAGATTGGACGGACCTTGAAGCTGTAAAGCAGGCGGTCAAGAAAAAGCTCGCGGATGACTTTGGCATTACCCACTCGAGCCTTGAGTTTGAAACCTCGGATAAGGCTCATGAGGGGGCCGCGTTGTTTGGCCATAAAGACGATACAAAAAACGCCGGCTAAAAACCTGGTGCATAAGCATCTTGAGATGCCGAACAGCACGGCAGACCGTTTCAATTGTCTACGTTCCGACCTTCAATGCGTTACGGTAGACGCTACGGTTTCTATCACTTCTCAATAAGCGGTGCGGGCAATGTCCGGTTTGGCCTGCCGCACCGTATCATAAGGTGTAAATGGTGAAGGTCTTCTAAGGGCCGTCTCCGTCCTCTACCAAGTCCCGTGATAGGTCGATGCTGCAACACGTGAGCGCCTGATGGCTGCCTACACTTGAACTCGGTCGAGACCTATGCGGAACAGCGGTTTGGCAAAGGGCGTAGTTTGCCGCTGCTGCCGCATCTGCTCCTCGATCCTCAGGCTGTCTCTTGGAAGAACATGCACCGCAGCGTTCGCCTGTTTGAAACCCCAGAGTCACAAACGATATCGTAAGTAATAGGGCATCGATTGGCGCGCCTGCCAGAGAATCACTGAGAAAATGGTGCAATTTTCAGCAGGATTAGGAAGAACTACTGATAATATACCGAATGAGTTCTTCGCTATGTAACAATTAGTTACCGATACTTGCTTGGTTAGGTTTAAATATTGCAGCTCCTAAAAATAATTGCGCTTATTTGCCGACGTGAAAAAATGTTCGGGCGAATAGTCTCGAAAACATTCCATCCTGTCGGAGGAACGTTTTCCGCACCAAATCAGGATATATTCATAGGCATGAATTGTTTGGAAATTCGGGGCCAACTACAACGTTTTGTTTTTACAGCGTTTAAAGGTAAATCTATTGCCTTATATGATTCGAACCGGGGAGATTCAGGCACTGTCAAGGAGGCCGAAAAGCGGTGTTTTGTGGAGCCTTGCTAAGTGCTGAGGTTTCTGAAATTCCGAGCGGCGTTGCGAAAATTGGAAAAAAGGTCAAAAAAAGCGCGTGAATTGCAGCAACAGTCCACGCGCTTATCCGAACCGCCGAAGGCGACTCTCTTGAGCTCACAGTGTGCCATTTTGCACTGATACCCACAAGTTCCTTCGGCAAAACAAATAAAACAAGAGCCCGAACGCCGCACTCAACGTGCGGCGAACGCTCCCTGATGTCGAAAGAAGACCTATGGATTATCCAAACACGGCTGGGACTTTTCAGTTACCAGCCACCTCAATTGCAGAGCGGCAGCCCCCCGTTTCGTCCCGAGGACATGCGAACGGCCAACTTGTCGTTGGACGCCACGGTGCGCGACGCGGCCTCCACGTTGAGTCCGATCTCGAGTTCAAATGGGCAAGCATCTTGGATGCGGATCCCGATGTTGTATACTTACGAGAACAGGTAAGGGTCGAATGGGCCGATGGCTCAAAAACTCGAATTCACTTCTTTGACTTCGTCGCGACCTTCAGCTCGTGTAAATCGATAGCTATGATCGTGAAGCCATCTCATCGAGCAAACAAGCCCAAATTTCAGTCGGAAGTTCAACTTTTAGCGCGAAGCGCTGTGCAGTCTGGCTTCGTCGATGAAGTCCGCGTTTTGACGGAGGCCAGCTTAGACGATGCTCGCGTCCGAAATGCTCGTTTCTTAAGAAGTGTTCGTGAAATTGATGTCGTTGCTGACACGAATGCTCGAGCAGTGGCCGCGCAACTTTTGGGCTACGTAAGCCTTGCTGATTTGACAGCGAAGATTGGATTGGGAGGCCGTGGCTTCCGGGCTCTTGTTAGGCTTATCGGTGAAGGAGTGCTGAGCTGCGTTACACATGAATTGATCTGCCCTTCCACACTCGTTCAGGGAGGCAAGTGGAATGAGAACGCATGAAAAGTTTGCCCCGCGTGGAAAGGTTTACTTTGGAACATTTGACCGCGTCACAATCGGAGGAGCTGCGTTTAATGTGTCGATGTCGAATTCAGAAGGCTATCTACTCAAAACTGAGGATGCCGAGGGCCTCACCCAGTTGTTTCCCTACCGCGATCTGGCGGCGCACAGCGAAGCAGGAAATATCAAGGTGGAAAGAGAATTCTACGCTCCTGCCGCTTCTACGGTCAAAAGCCGACATACTGAGTTCGATTTAAGGCGGCTTCGAAAGAAACAACTGGAAAAAGTAGGGGTTCGGCTGAGCTACTCTTTGGCGGTGGAGGAACTCTACGGAAACGGTGAGATCCAACTCACTTATGAATCGATCGTCCAAACATTTCCTCAGCTTAAATCGAAAGCGAACGTGGCTTTTCGAGACTTCTTTCTGACCCATGTTGGCAATAAGAAAGCTTACGGCGGAGGGACTTGCATCGGTATTGCTGATGCGAGTTCGACCTCTGTCTTAAAGTGGTTCAAAGCGTATCGTGATGGTGGAGTTGCAGGCTTAGTCGACGGCAGGTGGAAATCTGGCCGAAAGGGGAGCCGGTTATGCTCTGAGACCGAAGCACTGCTGCAAAGGTGTGTAGCGGCTTACCTCCATCCGGACTCTCCGACTAAGCGCGCCGTGGTCGCCGATACTATTGAGAGTTTCAAGCGCGAAAACCGCGCGCGAGAAAGAGCGAGGCAGCCGCAGCTACCTATTCCGTCAAGAAATACTATTCGTGCGCGCCTCCGGGAGTTCACGCCATTCGAAGTGACCTTGCATCGAAAAGGTGAGGACGCTGCGAGGAAGGAATTCTTTCCTGTCGGCGCGGGGCTTCAACTCGGGCGTCCCCTCGAGCGGGTGGAAATGGACGGCTGGACCGTTGATTTGATGACAATCGCCAAGTCCACACGTCTATTAGAAAAATTGGCTCCAGAGCTTGTTCAGGAGATGGAGCTCGACGGTGGGAAGAAGCGCTGGCACTTGATCGGAGCAATCTGCTGCACGACCAGATGTTTGGTGGGTGTCACGTTGTCCAAGTCCGAAAACGTTTCGGCCGCGATCGACTGTTTGCAAATGATTATGCGCGATAAGGGGCATCACGCGGACGCGGTGGGCGCACTGTCGCCATGGCACATGCATGGCATTCCTGACCTGCTGGTAACTGACAACGGAAGCGCGTTCGCAAACTATCGATTTATTGCCGCTGCAACATTTGCTTCTTTGGACCTGATGCGCGCCCCGGCAGGGTTGCCACAGCTCAGGGGCACGATCGAGCGCGCGCTTGAAACAACCTCGACTAATCTGGTGGGCCGGCTTTCAGGTCGCACGTTTTCTGACGTTGTCCAGCGTGGGGATTACCCTTCCGAAGCGAGAGCGGTGAATACCGTGGAAGATTTTGCAACAATGCTGGTGCGCTGGGTTGTAGATGTTTACCACAATACTCCGCATGAGGGATTGGGCGGCGAAACACCCTTTGAATGTTGGGAACGGCTTTCCAATCTTTATGGAGTTCGACCGCGACCTGACTTGCGAACCCAACGTATCGCGTTTGGTGTCGAACTCGAACGGAAGATCGATAAATCCGGTCTCACTGTCTTAGGCGTTTCTTACAATAGTGAGCGACTGGGACGTCATTTCCGGCAAATGGGATCGTGTTCTCTGCAATTGCGTTGGTTGCCGGAAAACATCGGTGCGATCGAAGTGTCGCTCAATGATGAATGGGTGGCTGTGGAGGCGGTTTTGCCCGAGCTCCAGGGGCGGACTGCACGCGACTGGACCCTTTGCAGAAACCTGATCCGTCGGGGAGATCCAAATGCTCGCGAAATCGCCAGCTCAGTCGTTGCCACCGCTTTAGAGGAAATCGATCGCATGAACGCGGCAGCCGGCCGACAGGCGGGCATCCTTTCGGAGCAGTGGACCAAGGATGGGATAGCGCGCTTCGAACAAGATCTGGGGATTGGTTTCTATGCGGGAACGAGGAATGCCTCGCAGAAGACCGCTTCTCAATATGGAACCCTCATCGATGTCGGACCTCCAAGCGATCCAGGAATTGGGCGCCATAGGGCTGAACAGCTCGATGCCCTCTCCTCGAAGCCTAAGAAGAACGATTGGAAGTTTTGACCAATGACAACGCATGCAAGCATCGTCACGTTGGCGTCAATTGAGCGAGCTATACAGCAGCTATCCGCAATTCATGTCGAGACGCAGCGCGATGACCAAACTCGAACGGCGTTCAACCGGTTGTTTTTCGGCGAAGGAGCCGGTTTTTCCCCTCGGTTCTTTGCCGAAGGGCAAGAAACTCGGGGTGTCGCAATCGTAGGCGCGCCAGGCAGCGGTAAAACGTAAGCGGTGCGCTGGTCACACGGGTTTGGCGTAATTCCAAGGCAGCAGTTCGTTGATGTCGGTTTGTTTGTGTCCTTGGGCGATAGCTGTCAGGACACCTGACAGATAGCCGTGGGGCTCGATCCCATTGAGTTTGCAGGTCTCGATCAGGGAGGCGATGACGGCCCAGTTTTGCGCCCCGGCATCGTGTCCGGCGAAGAGCGCATTTTTGCGGTTGAGGGCTATGGGACGGATGGTGCGCTCGACTGGATTGTTGTCGAGTTCGATGCGGCCATCGGTGAGGAACAGGCACAGCCCGTCCCAGTATTTGGCGACGTATTTCAGGGCTTCTCCAGTCGGAGATTTGCTTGAGACGCGGGCGCGGCTTTGTGCGAGCCAAAGCTCGAAGGCATCGATGATGGGTCTTGAGCGTTTCTGTCGTGCAGCGCTGCGTTGGTCGGCAGACAGGCCGCGCAGGTCTTTTTCGATGCGGTAGAGTGCCTGGATTTGGTTCAGACCTTCCTGCGCAATTGGTGCCGCTCCGGATTGGGTAACATCATGCAGTTTGCGGCGGGCATGGGCCCAGCAATAGGCCAGCGTCACATCCTGCGTCGGACGTTTCAGCAAGCGGTTATAGCCTGCGTAGCCGTCCACCTGCAGGGTGCCACTAAAGCCGTTCAAAATATTATCTGCGTGCTGGCCGGATCGTCCCGGGGCATATGTGAAGGCCACACCGGGAGGATCATCACCACTCCATGGCTTGTCATTGCGGGCAAGCGCCCAAAAGTATCCTGTTTTTGTGCGTTTGCGCCCGGGTGCCAGAACCGGCGCGGGCGTTTCATCCATGAAGAGCTTGGTGGAGCGTTTCAGGTCGTCCATGAGCGCATTATAAACCGGGGTCAATTCGAACGCCGATTTGCCAACCCACGCCGCCAAGGTCGAGCGATCTAGATCTATCCCCTGACGGCTGTAAATCTGTGCTTGCCGGTAAAGAGGCAGGTGATCCGCGTATTTGGAGACGAGCACATGCGCCAGCGTGGCCTCGGTCGGCATGCCGCCTGCGATAATGTGGGCCGGTGCGGGCACTTGGGTGACCCCACCCTCACAGGACCGGCAGGCGTATTTGGGCCGCCGGGTGACAATCACCCGGAACTGCGCCGGAATGATGTCCAAGCGTTCGCTGACATCTTCGCCAATGACATGACGTTCAGTTCCACACGCGCATGACAACTCTGGCTCAATGACAACCTCCACCCGTTCCAGATGTTTGGGCAGTGATCCGCGATTAGTTTGGCGAGGCTTTGGGGGCCGCACAGGCGCGGTGCGCGCGTCGGCGTCGATCTCGGCTTCCACCTGCGCGATGGCCGTCTCGATATCTTCGAGTTCCAGCTCATATTGGGCCGGATCGATCTTCTCGGACTTGGCCCCGAAGAGCGCCTTTTTGAAGGAAGCGACCAAGGCTTCCAGCCGCGCATTCTGATCCTGCTGCGCACGGATGATCGCCTTCAATTCGGCAATGTCATCAGGCAATTCGTCAGGTGCAGTCATGACCGATACCATAGCAAAACAAGGGCCGAATGACCCGTGCAAACGTGCCAGTGAGTCACTCCGCCGCAGCTGGGGCTGCCACCTCCAGAGGCCGCACGCGCCGCCAGTCCAAACCCGCAAACAGCGCCTCAAACTGGGCCGGTTCCAGCCGCATCACCCCGTTCTTGATCGCAGGCCATGTAAAGCTGTTATCCTCCAGCCGCTTGTACGCCATCACAAGCCCGCTGCCGTCCCAATAAAGCAACTTCAGCCGATCCGCCCGCTTAGACCGAAACACATAGACCGACCCATCAAAAGGCTTCTGACGCAGTTGGCTCTGAACCAGAGCAGCCAACCCATCGTGGCCCTTGCGGAAGTCCACCGGATCACTGGCGACAAAAATCCGCACCTTGTGGGACGGCGTGATCACGTGACCAAAGCCCGGGCGATCTCAGCGATCCGTGTCGCAGTCGCCGCCGCATCAAGACGAACGGTGACATCGCCTTTGATCACATCAATCGTGCCGGAGGATGTCGCCGCCAGAGGCTGGGCCTCGGGCGCAGGCGCTTCAATCTCGACCGGCACAAAATCCATGCCATCCAGGTTTGGCAGAACCAGCTTGCCCTGGCGCGCCAACCGCCGCCAATCCGACACGGTGCTGGGGATCAGTTCGTATCGCTTCGCCACCGCCTTGACCGTCTCGCCTTCAATCAATGTCTCAGCAACAATCCGAGCTTTCAACTCAGACGGCCAATTCCGCTTCCCGTCCGCACGACGAGGCACCATTGCCAGAAACTCGCTTGTAGCTCCCATCGAGAAACTCCCCACAAAACAAAGAAGCCTCTGAATCGCAGATCAAGCGCTAAGCTGTAAGTGTGGGAGCGGCGCACCGCATACG
>Ga0066860_10000350_pt1 | contig 19681 bp, 16 predicted proteins | sample ETN07SmetaG_FD_65601 | JGI IMG/M metagenome (GOLD analysis project Ga0066860, IMG submission 65601) | Marine microbial and viral communities from oxygen minimum zone, Eastern Pacific Ocean - ETNP2014F14-07SV275 | ecosystem: Environmental > Aquatic > Marine > Oceanic ... | reverse complement strand
AGATCATAGGAGAGGAAAGTGAACAACAAACAACCACTACGTATTGGCATCGGCGGTCCAGTGGGATCAGGAAAGACGGCACTTTTAGATGTATTATGCAAGGCCATGCGCGATACTTATCAAATAGCTGTTGTAACTAATGATATTTATACTAAAGAGGATGCAATGTTTTTAACAGCAAGCAACGCTTTGGCGGCAGAGAGGATTATTGGCGTAGAAACCGGTGGTTGTCCTCATACCGCGATTAGAGAAGATGCTTCAATGAATCTTGCTGCCATAGAGGACTTGAGTCAAAAATTTAATGATTTAGATATTATTTTTGTCGAAAGTGGTGGCGATAATTTATCGGCCACTTTTAGTCCTGAGCTGGCAGATATTACCATTTATGTAATTGATGTTGCCGAGGGTGAGAAAATACCAAGAAAAGGTGGCCCAGGTATTACGCGTTCAGATTTATTGATTATTAACAAAATTGATCTGGCGCCATATGTGGGAGCCTCGCTAGAGGTTATGGAAAGTGATAGTAAAAGAATGAGAGGTGAAAAACCTTTTGTGTTTACAAACTTGAAGAAATCTGTTGGAGTTGATACAGTCATTAATTTTATTATTGAAGAGGGTATGTTGGCAGGCTAGTTATCACCCCTCATACAAGAGGCCAACTTTCAATAACCCCCTCTATTATTGAGCCGACAGACTGTGCTGATATGCACCTAAAGCAGAGTTATTCCTTGACCTAAGCAACGCCCTTTCTAGGCATACTCAGAGCCTACAGAGTGTTATATCTAAGTCAAAGTTCATTGACGTCTATTGGGTTTAATTGCTCCCTCGCACATGAGATGGGACTTGACCTTTGTTGTCTCGTGGGTATATACTGGAGTTCAAATTGACAAAGACACAATCAAAGAAAGTGGTGGGCATGTTTATTTCTGGGAGCTAAACGATTATATTAAACCAAATCCATATGGAGAGTTGAGTGGAAAAATGCGTAGACAAGTTAACTGTAAAGAAAATCAATATAAAACTTTGTCAGAATTCTTTGTTATCTGATCTCATAAATACAAGCCGCTACCCAATTACCGATCCTACTTCAAAGGCTTATGAAGGTGTGATCTTAAAAACACGTGAAAAGCTGAAGGAGACTGGATGCGCTCAACTTTCAGGATTTTTGAAAGATGAAGAAGTAACAGCAATGTGTCAAGAGGTAGATGATAGATTAAATTTAGCAGACACGACATCTGTCTACCAAAATGTTTATTTATGCCATGATAATCCAGATTTAAAAATAGACCATCCAATTAGACAATTTCAGAAGCGACGTAACAAGTTTCTCTGTCGAGATAGGATTCACCCACAGAGTTCAATGATACAACTCTTTCTTGATGAAACATTCACTCAGTTTATTCGTGATTCTTCAGGCTTGGAAAATCTCTTTCCATTTTCCGATCCTATCAGTGGAATGCTGGTAAATATCCAGCACGAAGGGGATACATTTCCTTGGCATTTTGATACCAATGAAATCTCTATCAGCTTCGCGCTTAAAAATGCCGCATCTGGTGGAATGTTTCAATATGCGCCTAATATTCGTAGTGAGGATGATCCAAACTATAACAATGTGAAGGCAATTCTAAAAGGTGATCAACATCAAGTCATTGAGCAAAAAATGATTCCTGGCGATTTGCAGATATTTTGGGGGCGTTACTCCCTTCACCGTGTGACTCACGTTAAAAGTGATGACGCCCGATATAGTCTCATCTATGGTTACGCTAAAGTACCTAAACTTTGTAATTCTAAAGAAGTCGCTCTTGCCACGTTCGGACGTTCCTATCCAGAACATCAGAAGGAAATACTACGAGCTTAGTAAAACAAAAGAAATAATTAGGGTCAGAGTGTAATTATTAGGCGTACTTATAATTACACCACCTCACACAGAAGTAAAATCAATATGCTTGGCTGTTGGTGGCGCTTTGGCGGTCGTCAGGCAATATTGATCCTGAGACATACCATCTGCATCTGGATGATAACCCAGAACAAAAATAGTTAGAATAAATTCAAACCTTCCTAGTAGCATTTACCCTTTCTCAAAATACCGGGGGAGGCTCATAAACACCTCCGTTGCTATTGTTATACTCCCCGATCACACACCAAACCAACTTTCAATAACGCCCTCTATTATTAAGGAGACAGACTGTGCTGTTATATGCTGTTAGTAGAGTTATTCCTTGACCTAAGCAATGCCCCTCCTAGGCGCTCTCAGAGCATGTAAATTCCATGACCTTTCTTTCACAACTCAGCATTTTTCAAGTACTGCGCTACCGATGGAGTAGCCCGCTCCAAAGCTGCATATTACGCCTAATTGGCCCGCTTTAAAGTCATCTTTATATAGATGAAAGGCAATGATTGAGCCAGCCGAGCTGGTGTTTGCATAGCGGTCCAAGATCACCGGAGACTCTTCAAGGCTGGCCTCACGTCCCAGTACTCGCTTGGAAATAAGTCCATTCATGCTTAAATTCGCTTGGTGCAGCCACAGTCGAGTGAGACTGTCGGCAGGAATTTCAAGTTCATCAAGCTGAGCGTTAATATGTGCTGCCACCATAGGACATACTTCTTTAAAGACCTTGCGACCATTTTGAACAAACAGCTTGTCCATTTTACCCAAGCCCGATTCATCACAGCGATTCAAGAAGCCTGCATTATTACGAATATTGTTTGAGAAGACTGTTTGTAGCTTAGTGTTCAGCACTTTAAATTGGCTTTCACTGGAAGCCTGAGCAGCACCTTCCAAGATAACCGCGGTGCAAGCATCACCAAAAATAAAGTGGCTATCGCGATCACGGAAGTTCAAGTGGGCAGTACAAATCTCGGGATTGACCATCAACACACATCCAGCGGAACCAGATTGAATGGCATTCACAGCCGACTGAATGCCAAAGGTGGCCGAGCTACAAGCCACGTTCATATCATAGGCAAAGCCGTTTATTCCCAGTGCGGTTTGCACTTCAACGGCAATGGCAGGGTAAGCGCGCTGCAAGTTTGAGCAAGCTACAACAACCATACCAACATCGGCCGCCGTCTTGCCGGCTTGAGCCAAAGCGTCTTTAGCAGCAGAAATGGCCATCTCGCACTGAATGGATGGCTCATCATTAGAGCGTTCAGGGATAAAAGGCGCCATACGTTTTGGGTCTAAAATACCCGCTTTATCAGCAACATAACGGCTTTTAATGCCTGATGCTTTTTCGATGAAAGCACTACTACTTTCTGCTAAAGGCTCTAAAGTACCGGCCTTTATTTGGGTTTTATTGCTTTCATTGTACCCACTCACAAATGCGTTAAACGCCTCTACCAGCTCATCATTGGAAATGGATTGGCTTGGGGTATATAAACCTGTACCACTGATTACTACTTGTTTCATATTATTCCCCTACATATAAAATATTATTAAGCGCCATCCTAGCCACGCCAAAAGCTTGTCGCACAATTATAGCCGCATCAATAAGACAGGAGTTTTCTTAGCCAACCATCTCTACGGTTGTATCTAAACATTAGACTCAGCAGCTAGCCGACTGTCACACGCCCTCTATTACTGAGTCGACAAGCTGTGAGGATATGCGCTTAAAGTAGTGCCTTTCTTACAGGCTAGAGAGCTTATTCTCGCGAATAAATGTGTATACACCAGATAGTACGATAATTACAGCCCCACTCAATGTTAGAAAATCAGGTCTTTCTGAGAGAATGATGATTGCTAAAATCATAGCAAACACCAGGCGCGAGTACCGGAATGGCGATATAACGGATACATCTCCATTGCGAGTGGCAAGGACGATTGCGTAATAGCCAATGACGCCGATAAACGTGGCTGAGATTAAGTACATTATTTCAGTTGAAGAAGGAATAACCATAACCGAATAGAAAGGCATGGCAATAAAACCTGAGATGCCGCATGCAAAAAATGCATACATGGAAACGGTTGTCGTTGAAATCTCAAACCGCATGGTACGGGTAACTAAATCCCTTACCGCTATAAATACAGTTGCAATAACGGCTAGAAGCGAGGCTGGCATAAAACTGTCAAATCCTGGGCGCAAGATTAATAAAACCCCACAAAATCCTATCATCACAGCACCCCAGCGTCGCCAACCAACCTTTTCTCTAAAAAATACTGCAGCTCCTATCGTCACCATTAATGGGGTTGCCATTAAAATTGATACTACAGATGATAGGGGTGTCAAGGCGAGCGCTGAAACAAAGAACAATGCTGCAAACAGTTCACATAATGTCCGAATGATAACGGGTTTAGTTAATAGACTCCTGTGCAGAATTGGTTCATGGGTCAGAAGTGCTATAATTAAGAATACAGCGGCCCCACTAAAACCAAGAGTGATTAATATCTGTGATACTGGTAAATGCGATGAAAGAAGCTTGATAAATAAATCTTCAAGAGCAAAGCCAGCCATGGCCAAAATCATGAATAAAATACCTCTTAAGTTCTCCATTTTTTGTCACCCAATGTTAGTTTTAGAACTAAAACGTTTGCTTAAAAGTCTGTTAGATAATCTCAGCGATAACAAACAGATTGTCACCCATATTGACAATCGACGGCGCGTGCTTGGTGATGACCATTCCATCTCTTTTGGCAAAGTATTCGTGCGGTTTGGCATTAGTTCTATCAATATCATGAATTTTTGCTAGTAAGTCGCCTTTTATCACTGTATCACCAAGAGAAACAAAAGGTTCTAAAAGGCCGCGATGTTCACAGCAGAGAAACGACCGATCGTCTGGCATGTTTAGCGATACTGTTGGGGTAGGGTTCGGCTTGATTTCACCAGTCATAATGCCGACGTGGATTAAGAGATTGTCGACACCGCGTTTGGCAATTTCTACTGTATATGGTGTGCTGGTGCCACAACCTCCGAGCTCAGTGGTAACAAAAGTTTTGCCCATAGACTCCACTTGGGAGTCGTACATACCGCCAGAATCCAGTTCCAGCATTTTGAGCAAATAAGGCGCGCCAAAAGCCTTGGCAGCCGCTTCACAGGTTGCTTCTTGCTCCTTATTGTCCAAGATATGTGATGCCGCAAAAGGCAGGCAGTCGAGTGTCTTGCCACCAGAGTGAATATCTAGAGCGATGTCGGTCATTGGCAACAATGTGCGGCTGAAGTAGTCCGCGATAATTTGGGTAACCGTGCCGTCCGGTTTTCCTGGATAGGTACGGTTCATGTTGATGTCATCGATTGGTGAGACACGATCGCACGATTGAAACGCTGGAAAGTTCATCGCTGGAACGATAATCACTCGCCCTGAGATGTTGCTAATATCACTGCGTCTTGCCAAATTGAACAGCGCAATTGGACCTTCGTATTCATCACCATGGTTGGCGCCAGTTAGCAAGGCTGTTGGGCCTTCGCCCCTCTTAAACTGGGTGATCGGAATCATAATTGAGCCATAGGCAGAGGTGTTGCTCGAGTACGGGACTTTTAAAAAGCCATGTTGGATGCCTTCTTTGTCAAAGTTGATTGTCGCAGTGATAGGATTATTTCTCATTGTTTTATTTAATTAGCAGTTGTCTTGGTACGTTGGATAAGCATTCGCCACCGTTTTGACTGACACGGATGCTTTCTGTCATCTCAAAGCCCCAGTCGTCAAACCAGATGGCAGGCATAAAGTGGAAAGTCATGTTTTCTTCAAGTACAGTTGTATCCGATGAGCGCAGGCTCATTGTACGCTCGCCCCAGTCCGGTGGGTAGCTGAGCCCAATTGGGTATCCAACACGGTTGTTTTTTTCGTAACCGTATTTTTTAAGTGTTTTGGTAAAGTTGTCGGATATTTCCTCGCAGACAACGCCAGGCTTAAACATTTCTAGCGCATTCTCAATGCATTCGCCAATCACCTTTTCAATATCGATGTACTTTTGTGGCGGCTTGCCCAAAAAAAGAGTACGCGAACAAGGGCAATGGTAGCGAGCATAGGCACCTGCCAACTCCAAAAACATGCCTTCATTGTTGTCTAGTTTTTTATCGTCCCATGTCATATGGCAGGCAGCCGCTTCGTCGCCAGCACCAATAAGAGGCACGAAAGATGTGTAATCGCCATAATGACCATCTTTACCCATGGCACCTGCATGTAGGATTTCTGCCACGAGTTCGTTTTTTCTCATGCCCGGTTCGGCCACTGCCATTATGCGCTCATACACGCCCTCTATAACCTTGCCAGCGCGACGCATGTAGGTGAGTTCGGTTTCTGACTTCACCGCTCTTTGCCAGTTCACCAAGCCTGTTTGATCGCTAAAGCTTACTTCTGGCAGGGATTGATACAAGGATTCTGCTGCTCTTGCAGAAAAGTAGTAATTGTCTTTCTCAAGGCCTACTCTTTGTTTGTCGAGTCCTTTGTCTTTCAGAATATTTGCAAGAAACTCCATCGGGTGTCGGTCTGGCGACATGACATAGTCATCTGGGTAAGGCAGAATATTGTCCAGAGATAGATCGGTGGTCAGTTCGGCGCCTTTGGTGTCAATGCCTCTGCCATACCAAAACAAGGCGCCATCGGTAGAAATGACGACACATTGATGGACATAGAACGACCAGCCATCGTAACCCGTTAGCCAGCACATATTGGCTGGGTCATAGACAATTAATAAGTCGACACCTGCTTTGTCCATTGCGGCGCGGGTTTTGTGTTGTCGCTGTTCGTATTCGCTTTTATCGAATCTTCTTCTGCTTTCTTTCATTACTTTCCCTTAATTCTGTTCTAGTTTAAAGAGCTTAAGGCCTGCTCAAGGTCGGCAATTAGATCCTCAATGTCTTCGATGCCAGCTGAATACCTTACTAGACCTTCCGGTATTCCGGCTGCTTCTCGTTCTTCTGCAGTGCACTCAACATGCGAGGTTGTAAGTGGTGGCCCAACGACTGTTTCTACACAACCCAAATTTGCCGCCATATGAGCGTAATTTAATTTGGGTAAAAATTGTTTAATCGCGTCAAGCCCGCCTTGCACCGAAAAGCTGAGCATACCGCCAAAACCTTTCATTTGCGTCTTGGCAACATCATGACCTGGGTGTGAGGCTAAGCCTGGATAATTGACTTCGTCAACCAAGGGGTGTTGTTGCAAATACTGCGCCACAGCCATGGCATTGTCATTTTGACGTTCAACTCTAAGCTTTAAAGTTTTCATGCCTCTCAACAGGCTGTATGCATCCATAGGTGCCAACGTTGCGCCATTGATTTCACGGTAGTGATAGACTTTGTCGATCAAATCTTGATTGCCACAAATAACGCCGCCTAGCGCATCTGCATGGCCGCCGAGATATTTGGAGGCGGAATGAAGAACAATATCCGCACCGAGCGTTAGCGGTGTTTGGTTGATTGGGGTGGCAAAAGTATTGTCCACAACAACTAAGGCACCAACTTTATGAGCAGCACTTGCCAGGCGTTTAATGTCGGTAATTTTGATGGTTGGGTTTGTCGGTGTCTCCAAGTACAGTACGGTACAACCCTTTGCGATTTCAGCTTCAATTTGTTCGTAATCACCCGTTTTACATAGCGCGACTTCAATATTTAATGGTGGTAGAAACTCGTTGAAAATAACGTTAGTGCCACCGTAGCTGTCTTTGATGGAAACAATGCGATTACCAGGCTTTAGAAAAGTTGCCAAAGTGTTGCTAATGGCCGCCATACCTGAGGAAAAGCTGGTTGCAGCCTCAGCACCTTCCAGCATTTTTACCTTGTCCTCAAACGCTCTGACAGTTGGGTTTGTGTTGCGTGAGTATATATGGCCCGGCTCTTCGCCAAGGGCAACTTTGTGCCACGTATCAATATCTTTGTAAGCGAATGAAACGCTGTGAACAACCGGCACTTGTGTTGAGCGCTCAAAAAGTGCGTGCTCCTGTTCGCCACCCCAAATACTTTGGGTGGATTTTCCTATGGTGTTTTGCATATAGACTCCTATGTTGCTGCAAAATATAAAACAGAAGAAGTGTTTTTCTCCCAATCCTACATCAAGGCAGCGCTTTAAAAGCCTTTATCTTGATAGCCGAATCATACACAAGGTTGTAGCAAGATTCAATAGAGCCTTGAAAACAGTTCAAAACCCATGGGTTGAATTGAGATAATCAGTTAATGAGGACGGTATCCGTTTACTGATTAATTTTATTGCCATTATTAAAAAATCCGAAATTTTCGTCTCGAGTCTTTTTGGCGCAAATAAAAAACCTAAAAACATCAATAAAATGCTGTTTTTGGCTTAAAAATAGGGTTTTTGAGGGCTCTAATCGTCGTTTTTCGCTTAACAATGCGCCATTTGCATTATTTTCAATATTTTCAATATTTTAGAAATAAGGAAAATTTTGAAGGTGAGTTTTTATTATCAACAGCGAGAACATCAATTTATAGGCGGTTTACTCTTTGGAGCCAAAAGTATAATTTCCTTCTCCAAAGAATCGATTACTCCTAAATTCGCCGACATATTGATCGCCGTTGGCAAACGTATAAGTGCCAAGGCCATGCTTTATGCCCTTCTTGTAGAGGCCAACGTGTTTATCGCCATTGGTGTAGTAATAACTCCCTTGGCCATGCTTTAGACTGTTCCGATATTCACCTTCATAAATGTTGCCACTAGCAAAAGTGTAAACTCCGTAGCCGTGTTTTACATCTGCTTTCCACTGGCCTACGTATTTATCCCCATTGATATAAGTATAGGTGCCTTGGCCGTTGTATTTGTTATCCTTAAACTCACCAACGTAGGTGCCCCACTTAGCAAACGTTAAACTGCCAAAGCAATTATGATAAACCTGCTGGTTGTCTTCTGGGCAGTTAGTCAGAGCCCACGCATTTGTGGCTGTAAATAGAGACGTTGCAATAATGACGAGAAGAGTTAGGGCTTTTGAGGTTTTCATTGCTAGTCAAATAAATCGGCTATCCACTCCTTAGCTGTTGAGAAGAACTTATTAGTCGACTGGGATTCCCCAGTACCGTAAACAATATTGTTCCAAGATTTATTAACGTATCGTTTAATTTCTTTATTAGGATTTAGCTTAGACCAATCTTCATAATTGATAAAGTCATTGATTGAAATGACGACAGTGCCAAGTGTGGGATCATCAATGACTATTTTCTTCAACGGTGTATTGAAGTTTTGGAGGGTAACAACGGTTATTAACGCGCCAATAATCATTCCCCATATAAATTTTTTCATTATTTTTTTTCCTAATTCTAATAGAAACAATGGGTTGTAGCCATAATTCCAACCCTTTCTGAAATCTTCAAGCTAAGAGTTGGGTACAATGAGGATATGATACGCCTTCTTATTGTTCTTTTATTGCTCTCGAATAGTGTCATAGCAGCTTGGCATTTGGAGGTGGTTGATAAGGCTCAGTTAAGCAATTTAACGGTGAGCATCACCGGTGACTATAAGGTTGAAGTTTATAAAGAAAGGAAACATAAATTTAGTTTTGATTGCTCCCAGTATCTCAATTGTAGGCTCTTTATTACGAATGAAGAGACCCCAAAATATGATTATTTAGATGGTTTAGTGCAGCCCTCTGAGACAGTGCTAAAACTGTCAATAGACAATATCAATCAAATGGTATTTAACAGTGACGATCAATCCATCAGTTATATTGCTTTTGTTGTCTCAGAGGCAAGTGAGATGGGCGCCTGGGGGCAAACCACCCATTACCAAATAGACATCGATACGGGTGGGTTGCTTATTAATAAAAGAGAATGGGATTGGCTGCAGTTTGGCATGCCCAAGCCCTAAGTCAGGCTAACGAATTCATTGACGAGAGGGGGCTTAGCTTAAATTCACAGCACTCTCTAGTTAATATTTATAACAGACTGTCTTTCCAATGTTCCCAAGTAGAAACTTCAAATAACCTATGCGTTAGCTTGCTGAGCTTATTTGATAGCATGAGTTAGTCAGCCATTCCGGTTGGATTTCAATTCCCCAACCTGGCTCGTCCGTTACGATTGCCTTGCCATCCTCAATGGTGTAGGGTGAGCGTGTGAACAGATTCTCTTGCCATGGATAATACTCTGCACCTTCGATGGAAAATTCCAGATATTTCCCCGCATTCGGAATGGCTCGCAATAGGTGCATTGTAAATAATGTGACCATAGATAGGTTTGCACAGTGGGGCGTCACTGGCAATCCTGCTGATGCAGCCATACCCACGACGCGCATCGTACGACTGATGCCACCTAAATAGAGGATATCTGGCTGAACAATATCCACGACGCGCATGTCGATCATACGCCTCCATGTAGACAGGTTACAATCCTGCTCACCTCCAGTGACGTCAATGTCTAGAGCATCGGTGACTTGCTTTGTCTGCTCAAGCTCCCAGTACGGGCATGGCTCCTCGTAGTGGCAGAAGCCGTTATCCTCAAGGATATGCCCTACTTCAATGGCACGTTCTGGGGAATAACAGGAATTGGCATCAATCAGTAGGTCAATATCTGGCCCCATTGCCTTGCGCATTGTTGGAATTATTTCTTCGGTTCGACCAGGCCATTCGTCCTGATCACGCCCGACTTCAGAGCCAGCACGTACTTTAAAAGCGTCAAAACCTTTCTCCTCCATCAGGCGCTTTAAGCGCGCGGCCTCATCTGTTGGTTTGATGTCACGTCTCATCGATGAGGCATACGCACGCAATGTTCCAGCACTTCCACCTAGAAGGGCGGTGACTGGCTTGTCGGCAAGCTTGCCACGCAAATCCCAAATTGCTGTATCCAGACCAGCCATTGCGCGGCGAAGGTAAGAGCCTGGAAATTTATGCTCCCGATCCGTAACTGTATCCAGCAGATTATCCAGATCGCCGATATCCTTACCCAAAGTCCATGGCGCAACCTGTCTGTGTAAAACCTGTACGGTGATGTCTGAATGATAAGTAGAGACCTGGCCCCAGCCTTGAGCCCCATCTTCAGTTGTGACTCTTACAAAACCAATAAATTCATTAGTGAAAGTTTCGATGCTTTTAAGTTTCATAATGTAGCGTCCTCGAGAATAAGATTAGCAGCCCTTTCCCCCACCATGATGGTGGGGGCGTTTATGTTTCCTGAAGTGATATTGGGAAAAATTGATGCATCCACAACCCGCAACCCTTTAACTCCATGAACACGAAGTCGTGCATCGACCACGGAAGTTTCAATGCTTTCCCCCATCCGACAACTTCCACAAGGGTGGAAAACCGTCCATGCAGTGTTGCGGATGTATTCAGCATAATCATTTTGACTGACAACATCCTTGCCCGGAAGAAGCTCGTTATCGATAACACTTGTAAAAGCAGGCGTTGTGGATAAGCGACGTAGGAAACTTAAAGCATCAATCAGCTCAGCCCTGTCGTGTTCAGTTGAAAGATAGTTAGGCTGGATAACCGGTGCAGCAAAAGGATCGGCAGATTGGAGAGTAATTGAACCAACACTGCTTGGCCTACAACTCGATGCGCTAAGGAGAAAACCGGGAAACGGATCCGGTCTCATCATCGGTCGCTCTCCTTCGGGTGCACGTGTATAACTAATGGGTGAGAAATACAGTTGCAGGTTAGGCACTTTAAGATTCGATCTGGTGCGCACAAATCCACCCGCCTGATTGATGCTGAGTGACAAAGGGCCGCTTTGTGTTAGTAGGTATTGGATAGCGACTTTCACGCGCCCTAACCAAGGGCGTAGAACTTGATTGAGGGTTGGCACTCGGCTGCGAAAGTACATGTCTATACCAAGATGATCCTGTAGATTTTGCCCTACATGGGGCGAGTGCAGCAACGACTTAATACCCACGCTTTGCAACGCCTCGCCTGCCCCAATGCCGGAAAGTTGCAATAATTGTGGGGAATTTATTGCCCCGCCACAGAGAATTACCTCGCGTCCGGCCATTGCTTTATGGGGTTGTCCTTTCTTGACATAATTTATGCCAACTGCTTTTTTGCCCTCAAACAGAATTTTAGTGACGTGTGCCCGCGTTATTAACTTCACATTCTTGCGTTTAAGGGCGGGTCGAAGGTAACAGCGAGCGGTGGAAGCGCGAAGACCATTTTTGGTTGTTATTTGGTAAATCGATGCACCTTCCAATTGGGTGCCATTGTAATCTTTGGTTATATCAAGCCCCATTTGCTTTGCAGCTTTCAGGTAAGTTTGGCACAAAGGGTGCACATCGGAGTGAACATCCTTTACAGGCAATGGACCATCAACACCGCGGGACTTACTGTTGCCTTCAGACCAGTGCTCTAGTTTGCGAAAATAGGGCTCTACAGATTGCCAGGCCCAGTCTTTACCAGCAGTTTTTGACCAATCATTAAAATCGCTAGGATGGCCACGAGCGTAAACCATAGCATTGATGGAGCTTGAACCGCCCATCACTTTTCCACGGGGCCAGTAACTTGTTCTACCCCCAAGGTTTGGAATAGGCTCAGTGGTGTATTTCCAATTGATGCGCTTATCATAGTAAGCCTTTCCATAGCCAATCGGTAGTTGTGTCCATAAATTAAAGTCTGACCCGCCCGCCTCTAAAATCAGTACCGAATAGCGGGAGTTTTCACTCAGTCGATAGGCCAGAGTTGAGCCTGCCGAGCCTGCACCGATGATAATAAAGTCATATACTTTTGTCACTCGTGCACGTCCTGTAAACAGCAAATATAATTATTTGTGGTGTTATTTTTCTATATTTTAAGTGATTATTTAAATCTATTTGTTTAAGAAGTCGCATAAAATAAAAAATTCTGTTCACAAATACTAGAACAAATAAATGAGATTTGGAATTTTAGGTGAGGCAAAAATAGCTCGTGAATGGCTTGTACCAGCAATTATCGAAGCTGGACATGAGGTTACCCATCTTGGACGCAGGAACCCCTGTCAAGAATCCTTACCTGAAATTTATCAAGACATTATTGAAACTGACTATGAGAGCTTGTTGGCAGAGCCAACTATTGATGCAATCTACAATCCTTTACCAAATCACCTTCATGTGCCATATTCCATCGCTGCACTCCAATCAGGCAAACACGTACTCTGTGAAAAACCTGTTGCATTAAATATAAAAGAGTTGAAGCAACTTGAAACAGTGGCCAGTAGAAGTGGCTGTTATTTTCAAGAGGCCTTTATGGTTCCACACCATCCGCAGTGGCAATGGTTACAAAAATTAGATATTGGTAAAATTCAATCAGCACATTTTATTTTTAGCTACCCCCAACAACCCTCTGGCAACTATAGAAATCGTTCAACGGATGGCGGCGGCCCTCTATATGATATTGGTTGTTACGCTATTTTGACCGGTTGTTTGCTTTTTGGAGGCATGCCTGAAGTTATCTCAGCAGTTGCAATAATGAGTGACAAATATGATATCGAGAAACAAGTTGATGCTGTTCTTAGGTGGCCGAATGGTGCAATTCTTAACTTTACCGTTTCGAGTGATGCTGCGCTTTGTCAAACTTTACATGTTTTAGCTAGCAATGGCTGGGCAAAGCTTGATGTACCAGTTAATCCTCCTGGGATAACACATGCGCACTGGTCAACTGGAGGTTTAGAGAAAGGCACTAAAGTGAGCTTCCCAAAGTGTAACCAATACAGACTCATGGTGGAGGACTTTGTAGCCAAATCCAGTTCGGGTGCGGCTTCAAATTTTTCAATTTCACACATAGTCACAAAAACCATCAATGAAATCCAAGTTAAGGCGGGCTTATTAAGTTAATTGATTTTTTATACGGCTGTGCTACCCTTTAATAATAAACCTATTAATGGTATATTACGTCACAATCATCAATATCAATTGATTTAACACAATTATTTGGTCAAATGCAAAAACTAGCTCTTATTGACGATGATGTAGAAATACGTCAATTACTCAGTGATTACCTCACAAAAAACGGATTTGAGGTTAACGCTTTTGCTGATGGCGAGGTATTTTTAGTAGAAGATCATAATCAATTTGACCTAGTTGTTTTGGATATCGGCCTGCCAGGCATTGATGGCCTAGAAGTGTGTCGCAAGCTTCGTCAAAATTCCAATATTCCTATTATTATGTTAACTGCTGCCATTGATGATTTTGATCGAATTTTAGGATTGGAGTTGGGGGCAGACGACTATATGTGTAAGCCCTTTAATCCTAGAGAGCTTCTGGCTCGAATCAAAGCACTACTTCGCCGTACACACTCAGATTTAAAGGACGAGAATTCACAATGCCAAATAGATATAAATGTTGCTGCTAGAAGTGCGATCGTTAATGGGGTTCTATTAGACTTGACTGGCGCTGAATTTGATTTGCTTTATGTTTTCACCAACAAAGTTGGTGTAGTGCTAAGCAGAGACAAAATTGGGGAGTTATTACACGGCAGAAAGGTCCAGCCGTTTGATCGATCTATTGATACCATAGTCAGCCGCCTGAGACATAAGCTTAGTGATCATTTTGAAGGCGAAATTATCCAAAGTGTTCGGGGCAAGGGGTACGTATTACTATTGAAACAGTAAGACTTAAAACTATAATTCTAGATTGGTTATTGCCGAAAACTGTAGTGGCGAGAATGACCATTGTGCTATTTATTGGCATTCTTATTGCCCAGTTATTGGGTACATTGTTGTGGGTTGAGCAATTAAAGTCGTCGGAAAGAGATCGGTTGGTTGAAGTGTCGCAAGCCATGGGCTCTCGTATTGGTCAAACTATTGAGTTTTTTGGCAAACTACCCAAGCAATATCGTCATATAGTGCTAGACCAATTGCGCGATATGGGTGGTACTCGCTTCTTCGTTTCAGTAAACAAGAATTTTATTTATTTAGATGAAATTCATGAGACTGAATTTTCTCTATTGGTCCGCAATAATTTACAGGAAAGCATGTTTGCTCAAACAGGCGTTATTGATAATTTGAAAATTCAATTTGTGGATTTTGATAATTTGAAAATTCTATCGGGTGATAATCTAATGGTAGATTTGCCACCAAAGTGGAAGAGATTTGCACTGTTGGATCCAGGTGACCCAAGTCCTGTCGCGGTCGTTCAATTTCCCATAGATAAAGAGTGGATGTATCTCGCCGCCATCGTGCCGAAAGGAGAAGTGATGCTTGGTATAGATTGGCTTACGACTGAGCGCATCATCAGCCTCAGTGCTGTTTCATTCACCGTTCTCCTGTTAACTTTTCTGCTTGTTCGCTGGATTGTTATGCCACTTAAATTGTTAGCACACCAAGCCGATCTTTTGGGAAAGGGGCGAAGACCACGTCATTTGCCAGAGCAAGGAACCAAAGAAATGATCGCAACAATCAGAGCATTTAATTCCATGGCCAAACGTATTCAAAAATTTATCTCTGAAAGAGAGCGCTCATTCGCTGCCATTTCACATGACTTAAAAACCCCCCTTACAAGAGCGCGACTTAGGGTTGAGCAAATAGACGATATCAAGATGAAACAAGACTTAATTGGGGATTTGGAATATCTTGATAAAATGGTGAAAGGTAGTTTGCTAGTGATGACAGACGGATCCATGTATGAGAATGCGACAACTATTGATCTAACCAAAATGCTTGATTTATTGATTACCAAAGAAAAAATTCTTGGCTTGCCCGTTAGTGTAGACATGCAAGAAAATATGATAATAAAAGGGCGAACTATAGCAGTCGAGCGACTTTTTTCCAACTTAATTAATAATGCGCTTACCTACGGCAAAGGTGTCGAGGTGATAGGGGAAAAGAAGACTAGTGGAATGCTGATAAAAATCATGGATCGCGGACCTGGCTTAAGTCATTCAGAAAAATCAAATGTTTTTGAACCTTACTATCGTCTAGAGCGAGAACTTGACCCCAATCATTCTGGACTGGGCTTAGGGATCGCTCGAAATATTGCCAACGCCCACGGTGGCGAACTTGAGTTAAAGAATCGACCAGGAGGAGGGCTGATTGTTGAGGTTTATTTCCCTGTGTAACACTTTGTCACATAATAAAGCACTTCAGAACCCTAGCAAGCTTTAAACTCAAGTTCTCAAGTTGAATCAAGGTTAACACATTGAAAATATTTTGCCCTTACTTGGTTTAAACCGAGTATTTTGTTGAAAGTTAGAGAAAAATGCTGAAAGTCGTCTGTTTTGGGGAGGCCTTTATTGACTTGTTGTCAAATTCTATTGAGCCGCCTGTTTCGGCTAATAATAATGAAAGCTTCAAAAAATTTCCTGGGGGTGCACCTGCTAATGTCGCTGTTGTGGTTTCTAAGTTGGGTGGCACGAGTTATTTTGTCGGTAAGTTGGCTAAGGACAATTTTGGGGAATATTTACATCTCAGCCTTGCCAAGGCAGGGGTAAATCTTGACTATACAAAATACACTTCAGATGCTAAAACCGCACTGGCTTACGTTTCTTTAGATAAAGAGGGTGAACGTAGTTTTTCATTTTCTCGAGACAATACTGCTGACCTTATGTTCGAGCCAGTTGATTTTTCGGAAGAGTGCTTTAATCATAACGGTATTTTTCATTTTTGCTCCAATACCTTTACACATCATAAAATATTTCAAACAACTAAAGCTGGGATAAGCAAGGCTAAAAGCGCAGGAATGTTGGTTAGTTTTGATGTTAATTTGCGTTTAAACCTATGGCCAGTGGATCGCGACCCATTGGTATATATTTGGTCAGTGGTTGAACAAGCTCATATACTAAAGATGAGCGCCGATGAGTTGATTTTTATATGTGCGGGCGAGGACGAAAGTAAGGTAATTAAGAGGTTAATTAAAGCGGGAGTTAAGTTAATTGTAATAACCAATGGTGGCTTGTTAATTCGATATATCAGCCAGTACGCGCAAGGGGAATTCTACCCACCAAAGGTTTCAGTTGTTGATAGCACAGCTGCTGGTGATGCTTTCATCGGTGGCTTGTTATATCAACTGGCGTTTCAATCGATTTCATTAAATCTGATCGATAAGTGGCTGTCTGAGGCTGAATCATTGAACTCAGCCATAGAGTTTGCAAGCGCCTGTGGAGCTATCACCGTCACTAGGGAGGGTGCCTTCGATGCCTTGCCCTACTTGAGTGAAGTGATTGCCCTGCCTAGGAATTATTCACCAGGGTTTAAAAACAAAAGCTTTCTATTGGGGCATATCGGCTCTATTATGGATTTTTATCACTCTCGTTGTGTAGACCAGAAAATCGGTGGCTTTATTCAACACTTTCGGGATGATGGCAGTGTGTATGACTTTGAAACTCGACATTTAGTTAGTAGCACTCGTTTTATTTTTAATTATTCAATGGCTGCAAAGCAATTCAATGATGAAAACTATTTAACTGTTGCTCGTCATGGTGTTGATTTTTTACGTCAAGTTCATCGTAATCAAAAAACTGGTGGTTATGCTTGGATTATGAAAGGCAGAGAAATAAAGGATTCGACCAATTATTGCTATGGTTTGGCCTTCGTATTATTGGCTTATTCAACCTCCTATAAAGCTGGCGTTGTTGAGGCTAAAGCCTATATTGGTGAAACCTGCGATCTCATGGATAAATATTTCTGGATCGAGAGTGACGGTTTATATTGCGATGAGATAAGCGCAGACTGGAGCAACATTTCTGACTACCGTGGGCAGAATGCCAATATGCACTCCTGTGAGGCGCTCATTATGGCTTACGAAGCAACTCAAGAGAAAAAATATTTGCAGCGTGCATATTTGATAGCAAAAAACATTTGTCAAAGGCAGGCATGTCTTACCGATGGTTTAATATGGGAGCATTATGATTCGGATTGGCAAATTGATTGGCAGTACAATAAAAATTGCTCAGACGATCTATTTCGGCCATGGGGTTTTCAAATAGGCCATTTAACAGAATGGGCAAAGTTGCTATTGATCATAGAGCGTCATATAAAAGAAGAATGGCTTGTAACTCGTGCAATAGAGTTATTTGATGTCGCAATGAAGATGGGATGGGACTCTCAATTCGGCGGACTTTACTATGGAGCTGATCCTGATGGCATGGTTTGTGATAGTGATAAATATTTTTGGGTGCAAGCAGAATCCATTGCTGCTGCAGCGTTATTAGCTAGACGAACAGGAAATGCATGTTATTGGCAATGGTATAACCGAATTTGGGCGTATAGCTGGCGTTATATGGTTGATCATGAGTACGGTGCTTGGTTTCGCATTTTGAGCCGAAACAACAGAAAGTACGACAACCTAAAAAGCCCTGCTGGAAAGACCGATTACCATACCATGGGGGCTTGTTACGAGGTCTTGAATGTATTATGAGAAAACAAAGGCCTTAGATGAAACCTCGTAAGCTAGAGGGTTTATCAATTGCAAAACTAACAATATCTATGAGTTTTGAACTCGAATTAGAGAATTCACTTGGCGTTAAATAAAGAATCAAGGTTTATTTCTCTTTGTAATACTTTGTTACAAAACACAGCATTATGTCAAGGATGAGGTACTACACTGAATGTGTTCTGTTTAATATTGAGCAGAATAAATCTAAATGAGAGGAAAAACAATGAAAAATAATTTGAAAATATCCGCACTTGCTGCAGCTGCTATTATGGCAAGCTCAACTGCAGTTATAGCGGCCGAAGTTGAAGTGTTACATTGGTGGACAAGTGGTGGCGAAGCTGCCAGTGTCAATTATTTAAAGGACAAGTTGAGTGATGCTGGAGTCAGTTGGACTGACTTTGCTGTTGCTGGTGGTGGTGGTGAAAATGCGATGACTGTATTGAAGTCAAGAGCAATTTCTGGAAATCCTCCTACAGCAGCTCAAATCAAAGGTCCTGCAATTCAAGAATGGGGTGACCTAGGATTTTTAGCTAACATCGATGCTGTTGCTAAAGCTAACGACTGGGATAGTCTTTTACCTAAAGTTGTTTCAGACGTAATGAAGCACAATGGTAAATATGTTGCTGCGCCAGTAAACGTTCACAGAGTTAACTGGATGTGGTCTAATCCTGAAGTATTCCGTGCAGCGGGTGCTACCATCCCTACAACCTGGGATGATTTCATGGTACAGGCTAAAAAAGTGCAAGATGCGGGTTATATTGCTCTAGCACACGGTGGCCAAGCATGGCAAGATGCAACATTGTTTGAAGCAGTTGTACTTGGTGTTGGTGGTGCAGACTACTATAACAGTGCCTTTGTTAGCCCAGTAGATTTAGACGTTTTGAACAGTGATACGACAGTAGAAGTCTTCGAAACTTTCGGAAACCTACGTCAGTTCATTGACTCTAATTCGCCTGGACGTGATTGGAACGTAGCTACTTCAATGGTTATCAATGGCGAAGCTGCGATGCAAATCATGGGTGACTGGGCAAAAGGTGAATTTAAAGTTGCCGGTAAGAACGTTGGAACCGATTTTGTATGTACTGCGGCTCCAGGTACTTCAGGTGCTCATACTTTCAACATAGATTCATTTGCTTTCTTTGCGCAGGGCACTACGTCTGGTACTGGAGCTCAAAATATTATGGCTGCGGAAATTCTGGGTGCTGACTTCCAAGAAGTATTCAACCTTAACAAAGGTTCAATTCCTGCACGTTTAGGCATGTCACGTGCGAAGTTCGATTCATGTGCTCATGACTCTATGGATGCCTTTGTTGCAGCTTCTGCCAGTGGTTCTCTAGTACCAAGTTTTGCTCATGGTATGGCAGTATCTTCAGCAGTATCAGGAGCTATATATGACTCAGCAACAAACTTCTTTAACTCTGATCAGAGTGCACAAGAAGGTGCTGATCAATTAGTGGCTTCGGTTTCTGCTGCA
>Ga0066860_10000349_pt1 | contig 19735 bp, 12 predicted proteins | sample ETN07SmetaG_FD_65601 | JGI IMG/M metagenome (GOLD analysis project Ga0066860, IMG submission 65601) | Marine microbial and viral communities from oxygen minimum zone, Eastern Pacific Ocean - ETNP2014F14-07SV275 | ecosystem: Environmental > Aquatic > Marine > Oceanic ... | reverse complement strand
GGTTTTCTGTCGGAATTTTGATGTGGTGAGGGTCTGGGGTCATGACAAAGCGCGTTTTTCTGCTGGGTGTCGGCTGCCAGAAGGGCGGCACCACCTGGGTTCATGATCACCTGAACCGCCACCCGCAATGCGCGCTGGGGATCGCCAAGGAATATCACAGCTTCGATGTGGTGGCCTCGCAGCAGCAGCGCCATCTGCTGACCCGGTCCATGAAGCGGCTGCGCGCCAATCTGGACATGGCCGAGCCGCTGCTGAAGGACGGGCCGCCCGTCGCGCTGGGGGATGGCGCGGCTCTGCTTGCCGATGCCGATCTGCGCGAGAAGCTGCTGCGCAACCTGCGCAAGGTGCTTTTCGCGCTCGATCCGCACGATTATGCCAGCTATTTCCGCCACCTGTCGGAAGGCGAGGGCGTGCGGGTGACCGGCGACATCACGCCGGAATACGCAGTGCTGGGCGCCGAGGATTACGGCTTTATCCGCCGCCTCGTGGAAAAGGTCGCGCCGGATCTGGAGATGCGCGTGCTGTTCATGATGCGCGATCCGATCGAACGCATCTTCTCGTCAGAGAAGATGAGCTGCCGTAGGCTTGGCCAGAGCGAGGAGGCCGCCGCGCGCAGCACGGTGAAACATTACAAGAAGCCCTATAACGCCCCCAAATCCCGCTTCGAGGAGACCATCCGCCATATCGAGGCGGTGTTTCCGCCGGAGCGGATCATGTATGTCTTCTACGAGGAGTTCTTTGCCGAACGCAGCGTGGCGGGGCTTTACGAGTTTCTTGGCCTTGATCCGCTGATCGAGCCGGATTTCGGCCATAACCCGCTGCCCTCGGGCAAGACCGAGACCCTGCTTCCCGCCGAGGGCATCGCCGAGATGCGGGCGTATTTTGCGCCGACCTACGAGTTTGTGGCGGAGCGGTTCGGGGCGGAGCGGATCCGCGGGATCTGGCAGCATTACTGAAGTTCATTGTTTGGAGATCTGAAGTGACGGAACCTGAGACAGCAGAGCCGGTGCGGATTCATGTGTTCGGAGACTCGCATTCCCGTCACCTTCTGCCCAATGGCGCGGTCATGGCGGAGCGGCTTGGCATCCGCGGCAAGAAACTGACCATCGAGGGAGAGGCGATCATCGCCTCCTCCATCGCCGGGTTCCGGCCCAAGGCCTCGACGCTGCAGACCAAGGAGATCATCCGCGCCGCCCTGCCGCAGGCGCAGTATCTGATGCTGGGCTTCGGTCAGGTCGATCTGGAGCTGGGCTATTATTACCGCAGGGTCATCAAGGAAGATCAGACGCTGACGCCGGAAAGCTATGTGCCCTGGCTGATCGACATCTACATGGAGTTCATCGCCTCGATGGAGTTTCCCGCCGAGCGGCTGGCGGTCAAGGGATGCCATCTGACGGTGTTTTCCAACCGCCGCTTCACCACCCGATATCTCAAGCGGATCATCACCGGCGAGAAGATCCCCGAGGACCAGCATGCCGCTTATGCCAAGCGGCTGGATGCCGAAGTGCTGGGCGAGGCGCGCACCAATGCCATGCTGATGGAGTTCAACGCCCAGCTCATGGCACGGGCGGCGGAGGGGAAATTCCGCTATTTCGACATCAACGAAGAGATCGGGATGCGCCCCAAACCTTCGGGTCCGGCGGTGCTGCGCCCGGGCTTCGCGCCTTCGGCCTTTGACCACCATCTGGTCGACAGTCTGGCGCTGCGCCGCGCCTATCTGCGGGCCCTGCTGAAAAGCTTCGACCTGAAGCCGAAGGATTACCTGAAGACCTGAAGCGCGCCCGGCTCCGCGCCCGGCAGAAACGCGACCCCCCCCGCAGGGATCTGCGAGGGGGGCGCTTTGATGTGTCTTGAGGGTCTTCTGTCCCGGTTGCCCGGGCAGAAGCGGCTCAGGCCTCGCTGTCGGCGGTCTCCGGCGCGGCGGCGTCCGGCGCGTCGGTCTCGGCTGCGACAAAGGCCTTGGCCACGGCGGCGGGGTTCTTGATCTGGCCCGCGGCGATCTGGGTCAGGATGGCGATGGCCAGCTTGCCCTTCTTCTTGTTCACGGCGCGCGGCTCGGTTCCGCTGGAAATCTTGGCCATCCGGCGCTTGACCGACTTGGCGTTCAGGTTCGTGGCTTTTCCGGAGGCGGTCACGGGCGCGGCGGCATCGTGGGGGGTGTCGGACATGGGGATACCTTTCATCGTATCGGGTCGACCTCCCCGGCGGCAGATCCAGCCGGGGGCTGCTTGGGGGTGCGGGAAAATCCGCACCGGCAGCATCAAAATGCTAACCACGCGCCGCAGGCCTTCGCAAGCCTGACGATATGGCGCGCGCCCCTTATGGCAGGGGCGGCGCTGCGGGCGCGGGGATCTGGGGTCCGGGCCGGGCCTTGGGTTTCTGGGCCGGGCGTTTGACGCCCTTCTTGCGCAGCACCTTGCGCTCGTGTTCGATATTTTCCAGAAGGTCGAGCGCGGCCCCCGGCTGGCCGTCCCCGGCAAGGCAGAGGATGAGGCGATAGCGGAAATAGGGGCTGTCCCCGGCTTCGAGCATCCTGCGGCAATACTGCGCGCCCGCCGCCATCCGGTTGGTCCGGATCAGCGCCTCGACCAGACATTTCCAGTATTTGGTGGCGCTGCGGCGGTGGCGGATCATCCGCGCGAACCCGGCAGGCGTCAGGGTCTCGGCCACGCCCTCTCGCATCACCTGCTTGAGACGGTCCATCTCCAGCAGGACGCCCGGAATGCCATGGCCGAAAAACGGCGTGGCCAGATGCATGACATTGGGGCCGCTGTAGCGCTGCGCATGCAGGCGGTCCGACCGGGTCATCGGATCATACAGGACATAGACCTGCCGCGCCGTGGCGATTTCCGCCGCGCTGTCGCGATAGCGCCCGTCCCAGTTGTGCTGCTTGCCCTTGTCATAGCCGGTTTCCCAAGGCACCAGATCCGGGGCAAGCGTGCTGACCGGGTTGTAGCAGATCACCACCGCGCCTTCGGCCAGCGACGAAAACGCCGCCGCCGCATAGCCGCCCATGGAACTGCCGGTAAAGACCACCTTCGCGAAGGCCCGGAAGAAGCCCTCGTCCCGCAGGCTGTCCAGCGCCTCGAACAGGGCCGGGTCGCGATACCACAGGCCGCGCTGCGGGATGACCCCCAGCACGCTGCAGCCCTCCCCGACAAAGAATTTGTGACCCCATGGCTTGCGGTCATAGGGCTCCTTGTAGGGGATCCCGGCATTGTCGAAGGTGACGACAAGCGTGTCGCCGCCCCGGGTGTAATGCAGCTTGTGGAGACCAAGATCGCGGATGAAATCCGCAGCGTGTCGTGTCATTCAAACGATACCACTCATGGCAAAAGGACATGGCAGAAGGGGATGGCGCAGGGCCATGGCAAGGTGGTCACTCCCGGCGGGCCAGCCCCGCCAGATCGAAGTCGAAACGGCTCTTGAAGTAGTTCTGCAACTCGCCCACGGCGACGTCATTGCCGCCGCCCTTGTTGAAGTTGAGATAGAGCGAGCTCTCGTAATCGGTCTCGTCGAAAGTGCCGGCCTTGTAATCGACATTGATCACGTTGACCGCGATCCGGTTCAGCGACAGATGCCAGCGGAACCACAGATCATCCACCGTGGGGGCGATGCGCAGGGCATCGGCCACGTTCAGCACGTTCACCGGGAAAAACGCGGTGTTGTAAAGGATGCCGTCCTTGCCGGTGGGCAGGATCAGCATGCTGGGATTCTGTTCGATCCGGGTGCGCATCCAGCTGCGATAGGGGGCGATCTTGTCCTCGCGCACGTTGATGCGGTGGCCGCGATAGCCGATCACGCAGCGATAGGTGTGATAGGCCGCGACCAGCCCTTCCAGCCAGTCGGGCGGATAGATCGTGTCATCATCCACCGTCACCACCAGCTTGGAGCTGCCCCAGTTGGCGCGCAGATAGGGCAGCAGCTTGCGATAGGGCCCCCAGTTCGGACAGAACTGGATTTTCAGCCGCCCCGCCGCCTCGCGCTGCAACTGCTGGATGTCCTCCGGCAGCTCGGTCACGCCCTTGTCGAGCAGGTAAGGCTCGCGCGAGAGATAGAGATGGATGCACAGGTTGGCGTAATTCTGGTCCAGCAGCGAGCGCAGCGTCTGGCCCAGCGTGGCCATGCGCGAGCTCATCGAGGTCATCGAAATGTCGATGGTGCCGTAATCTGTCATGTCTTCAAACCCCTTGGGTCGGGCGCAGGGCAAGCGGCACCGCGATGGCATGTTCGGGGGCAAGCGCCTGCCCGTCGCGGCGCAGGTTGCGCAGGCTGCGCCGCCCGCTGATATTGGTCCGGAACAGCTGCAGATATTCCATCTTCTCGCTCTTGGTCTTCTGCGACAGGGTGGCGGAATCCGCAAAACACAGCATCATCGGCAGAGCCAGTTCGGTCAGGGCGTGGTTGCCGTAATAGGCGCGCAGCCGTTCGCGCATCTCCACATCCCCGCGCGAGCGCACCTGCGCAAAAAGCCCCACCGCGTCGAACACCTCGCGCCGGAACATCGAGGTCATCGGCCCGTCGCCCAGAATGGTGAACTCCGCCTCCATCTGGATGCGGCCATGGCGGTCGATGCGGATATGCGGGGTGGTGACCATCTGCGTGACGGGGCTTTGCGCAAAGGTCGCGATCTGGGCGGCGAAGCGGTGAGGATGCGACCAGTCATCGGCATCCTGAATCGCCACGAACGCGCCGGAGGCGGCGGCGATGGCGCGGTTGCGCCCCATATAGGGCCCGGAATTGACCGGCATCCGCAGATAGATGACGCGGGGATCGCCCTCCACGGCGGCGCGGATCTCGGCGCTGTTCTCCGGCTCGGAGGCGTCGTCGACCACAAACACCTCGATATTGCCATGCGACTGCTCCAGCACCGAGGCCAGCGACAGCTTCAGCAGCGGGATGTCGGCATTATAGGCCGAGATGATGACGCTGACCTTGGGCCCGTCCCGATGCTGCGCGCTGCCCGCGCAGGCGGTGGCGGCATGGGCAAAGACCTCTGCCGCACTGCGGCCCTCGATGCGCAGCGGCGCCGTGCCGCTGCCCTCGAAGCGCCGGGCCAGCATCGCGTTCAGCGGCCCGTTATCGCCCAGCACGTTCTTGCAGATCACGTCCAGATCGGTGTCATCCTCCAGCAGCCGCGCCTCGCGCAGCTCCTCGAGCACGGCGCGGTCGGAAAACAGCGCCCCCATCAGCTTGTTGCCATAGACGCCCGACAGCTGCGGCAGGGCGGCGCCGGTGATCGGCAGCGCCATGTCATGCAGTTCGTTGGAATGGCTGCGCAGCGAATCCATCCACGGGATGAACTCCACGTTGCGGGTGCGGTCGGGGTCGCGGATCATCGCCAGCAGCCGGTCGCGGTCGCCCTCCACCAGCGCGTTCTTGAAGCTGTCCTTGAAATCCAGCGTCCCGGCAATGGCCTGAAGCACCGGCTCGCCCACCAGCGCGCGGACCGTGGGCAGCACGTCGGAATAGAGCAGCTTCTGGAAGAACCGCAGGAATCCCACATCCTGCAGCAGGTCGGATCCGGTCCGGGCCAGATGCGCCAGATGCTGGGTCATCAGCTCGACCGAGCCGTAGCGGCGGATGCATTCGCCGAACCGGTACTGCGCGCGCTTGGTCTGTTCGGTGTCGGCGGCGGCAAAGGCAAGGGCGGCATGCACCACGGGCAGCGGCAGGCAGCTGGCCAGCAGTTCGAACAGCGGCACGATGTGATGGTGGCTGGCCCGGGCGATGTCGCCCGCGCAGACCGCCAGCCGTGCCGCGATCTCGTCGCAGGAGGCGACCTGCCGGGCCAGACCCAGAAAGGCGCGCAGGCTGCCCTCTTCCATCCGCAGCAGCAGCTGCGGATGGCCGGAGGCGCTGCGGGCAAAGGCGTCGATGGCGGTGGTCAGATGCGGGGTGTCGCCCGCCCGTTCCAGAGCGGCCATCACCAGCCCGGCCTGCCGGGGCGAGGGCGCGGCGGCGAACTTGGCCAGCTGCGTTTCCAGATTGCGGCTGCGCTGCACGATGGCGCCGATCAGCGGCGCCACCGGCCAGTCGGCGATGGTGGAGCGGCGGGCGAAGAACCGCTCGTCGATCTGCCCGGTCAGGAAGGCCGCCTCGTGATCGGTCTCGGACAGCGGCATGGTATTGACGCTGCGTTCCAGCCCCACCAGCAGGTCGGGGGCCAGCGCCGTGCCCGCGCCGCCGCGCACGATCAGCCCCTCGGGCCAGAGCAGCAGACCGGCGATGGCGCGCGGCGCGCCGGGCTGGTCGAGCTTCAGCGCCAGAGCCAGCGGCAGGGTCACCAGATCGGCCAGCGCCATCAGCGTCAGCCCCTCGCCCGGCTTGGGATCGATGGAAAAGGTCGAGCTTTCGCCATTGTAGCTCAGCGCCACCGGGGTCACCGGATAGCGCCCGCCCCGGCCCCAGTAATTCTGCACCGAGGCGATCAGGTAATCCTCCTGCAGCGGGGTACGGCGCCCGATGCAGACCACCGGCTTCTGCAGCAGGGCGGGGCCCGCCTCGGCGAAGCGTTCCAGCAGCGCCGCGCGCCCCTCGACGATCAGGCAGTGATCGGTGTTCAGATAGGGCTCCACCTCTGCGGTGGGATCGAGCCGCAGCAGGATGGCAAAGGCGTCTTCGGGCCGGACCCCGGCGCTGGCCACGGCCTGCTGTGGCCGCGCCTGCTGGGAAATCCGCGCCAGTTCCAGACTGTCGGGCTGCGCGGGCGCCTTCTGCGGGCCGCGCCGGACCTGCCCTGCCACATCGGTCATCGCCACATCGGTATAGCCTTCGATGCGGGAGGCCCAGGAGGAGGTGTCGGTGCTGCGCGACAGCGTCAGTTCAAGCGCCACAGGGCTGCCCGCAGGCGCCGCACAGCGCAGATAGCCCAGCAGCAGCGGCGAGACCGGCAGATCGGCGGGCAGGGTCAGCACCGTCTCTGCGGGGGCGGTCGCCTCGGGCTCCGCCGTCTCGCGGGTTTCGGGGCGGGCGGTCACCAGCCCGCGTTCGGCCATGTCCTCCCAGAACTCCTGCGCGGCGGCGGCGGGCGTGCCCGACAGCACCACCCGCAGCGGCTGCGGCGGATAGAGCATGATCTCGCCCATGGCGTTCTGCCGGTCGCGTCCGATCAGCGCCAGACTGCGCTGATCGAGCGGATCCAGCGCGCCCACGCCCTTTTCGGCCAGTTCCGCCTGCAGAAAGGCGATGCCTGCGGCCAGGGGCAGCCCGGCGGGCAGGGGGGCCGCGCCGCGAAAGCTGGTGGGGGCATCCAGCGCGCCCATCAGGCAGGGCAGCAGCGGCGCCGTCTCGCCCGAGGCCGCCAGCAGCAGCTCCGCCTCCAGAATGCGCTGCGGATCGGCGGGAAGGCCGCTCAGACGGGTATGGGTGTCGAGCAGGGTCATCAGCAGGGCCAGATCCTGCGCCTGATCCTCGGAGAGCATCTCCGTCTCGGACTGCATCTCGCGCAGCTTGTAGAGGAAGGGGCGGTCGGGATCGGCCAGCGGATCGATGAAATCCAGCACCAGCGTGCGGTTTTCCGGAGGGATGCCGTTCTGGAACTGCCGGGGCAGCCGCCCGAGCCGCGTCCAGAACCGTTTGGACCGCAGGAGCCGGCTGAGAAAGGCATCGACCACCATGCCGGTGGCCAGAAGCCCGTCGACCTTTGTCTCCTCCACGTCGCTCTGCCCGTGCAGGATCAGCATGTAGTCCCGGATCACCGGGGCAGTCAGGTCCGACTGCAGACTGTGCCGGACCGGTTCGGGATAGGTGGCAATCCGGTCAAGAAATGTGGTGGGCAAGGCCTGGCTCATAAATCTGGTCCCTCAATACTACGCCTTCAAGCAGCACAGTTTCCTCGTGGTTTCAAGCGCGGCGCAGCCTTGGATCGGCCTGCCCGCCTCTGGTGTCTGTGGTTTTGGTGGCACGATGCGCGGGGCTCCGCCAGCAGGCTCCGGCCCGACGGGCGGAGCCCCGCCGGAACCGGGCACAACACCCGGTGCCGGCCCCCCGAACCGGGTCGCTAAAAAAGCTTGTCCGGAATGTGACATTTCGAAAATATAGATTTGAACGGGCGCGTTCCCGTTGATTTTGAGTATATCACCACGAAGAATTAACCCATCGCGGCAACACTCCCGCAGCCGATGGAGCGCCGCACTCGTGCCGTTATGCCTTGGCGGGCATGCTTAAAAAGTAAGATCGAGAGAGATATGGCAACTTTTTCCCTGACCACCGCGGCCGATCTGGTCGAAGGCACCGCTGATGACGACCTGATCGTCGTGCCGCCCTCCAATACCAACCTTGCGGCGGATGACACGATCATCGGCGGGGCCGGGTTCGACACGCTGCGCTTCGACCGCAGTCTTGCGCTGTCGGTGAGCTCTCTCAATCTTGCCGGTCTCTCGGGGATCGAGGAATTCGACCTGCGCGCCGCCCCCAGCGTGGTGATGTCGCTCGACGATGCCGTCCTGGCCCAGGCGCAGGACGCGACGGTGCGGCTGAGCTTCGGATCCGGATCGGTGATGCTGGATCTGCGCAGCGTCACCAGCCCGGATGCGGGCACCGTGCTGCTGAACGGCACCGGGCAGGTCGATCTGTTCAATGCAGGCCTGCAGCGGGTCGTGGTGGCCAATGGCGTCAATGGCAGCGTCTCGGGCGGCACCGGGCGCGACCTGCTGGAGGGCGGCAATGGCCGCGACCAGCTGCGCGGCAATGATGGCGATGACGTGCTGTCGGGCGGGCGCGGCAATGACACGCTGTCGGGCGGGGCCGGGCAGGACCGGCTGTCGGGCGGCGCCGACAATGACCAGATGGATGGCGGCGCGGGTCATGACCTGATCAGCGGCGGCGTGGGCAGCACCCGCGCCACCGGCGGCGCCGGGGCCGACACCTATGTGCTGAGCCCGGGCGAGCAGCTGACCGTCACCGATTTCGAGGCGGCCAACCCCTATGAGCGCATCGACCTGCGGGCCTTTGCCGGGCTGACCTTCGCCGATCTGGGTCTGGCGCAGACCGGCCTCGACCTGCTGGTCTCCCTGCCCGATGGCAGCACCATCACCCTGACCGGCATCAGCCGCGCTGCGGTTTCGGCGGCAAGCTTCGTCTTTGCCGGGGATGCCGTGGCCACCATGGCCGAGGCGCTGAGCGCGCCCGCCGATTTCAGCTTCACCGATGCCGCCGACCGTTTCACCGGTGGCGCAGGCAATGACATCTTCGAACTCAGCGGCACCTTCGCCAAGCTCGACGGGGTCGACATCTTCGACGGCGGGGCGGGGATCGACACGCTGCGCATCTGGGGCGAGGACCGCAACATCGCCTCCAGCCGTCTGGCCGGCATGACCTCGGTGGAGGTGATCGACCTGACCGGCGCCACCGGCGTTTCGGGCCTGTCGCTGGGGCCGCGCGCGCTCGAAGGCTCCGAAACCGGCTTCCTGCTGGTCCGCCACGGCGCCAGCCCGCTGCTGCTCGACACCGAACGCTTTGCCAGCGCCGATCAGGTCGTGGTCGAAGGCACCGGCACCGTCACCCTGCGCGACGTGCCCGGCCAGAAGGTCACCATCTCCGACAGCATCGCGGGCCATGTCCGCGCCGGCAATGATCCGAGCCTCATTCAGGGCGGCGCGCTTGGCGACACGATCGAGGGCAACGAACGCGAGGACACGCTGTCCGGCGGCGGCGGTGACGACGTGATCACCGGCGGGGAAAGCAATGACCTGATCTCCGGCGGCAGCGGCAATGACCGGCTCTCCGGCGATGACGGCAATGACACGATGGTCAGCTCGGGCGGCAATGACACGCTGACCGGCGGTCAGGGCAGCGATGTCTTCGTGATCGGGCGCGCCGCGGGCACCACCACGCTGGCCGATTACGACCGCGACAACCTCGTGGAACGGGTCGACCTGACCGGCTTTTCCGATCTGACCAGCCGGGCCGACCTGACCTTCACCAATCAGGGCGACAATGTCCGCGTCACGGCGGACGGGCTGTCGCTGGTGTTTCTGAACACCCAGGCCAGTGATCTGGATGATGGCGATTTCCTGTTTGCCGGGGAAAACCCACTGGTTTTCAACGTGGATCCCAGCATCGCCATGGCCGATCTGCAGCAGTTGCTGGACGGGGCGCCTCCGGGGGCCACGATCAATCTGGCGGCGGGCGTCTATTCCATCACCGAAACGCTGCGCATCTCGCGCTCGGACATCAGCCTTGTCGGCGCCGGAGAGGGGCAGACCATCTTCCGTTCCGACGTGTCGCCGGACACGCCCGGACCGACGCTGAAGGTCGAACCGACCGACATGCAGATCCGTCTGGGCGTGATCCCCGAGGATATCGCGCTGGGATCCCGCACCGTCACCCTGCCCGACAGCCATGAATTCGCGGTGGGCGACCTGCTTTACGTGACCCAGCCCAATGACGCGGAATGGCTGGCGGAAACCGGCAATGCCGGCTGGGAGCCGCCGGTCAATCCCGAGGATCAGGTGCGCGACGGCGAGGATTATTACCTGCGCGAATTCCGCAGCCGCATCGTCTCTATCGAAAACAACGTGGCCACGCTGGCCGAACCCAGCCCCTATGCCTTCGAGGCGGGGGTGGCGCTGCTGGCGGAATCCACCTTCCTCAGCAACGTCAATCTCAGCCATTTCACCATCGAAGGCATCTGGGGCAACTCGGATCCGTTCAATTTCGAGGTGACGCTGGACGCATGGGAAGGCCGCTCGACGCTGGAAATGGACGGGGTGCGCGACAGCCACCTGCAGAACATCAGCATCATCGAACCGGCCAGCCACGCCTTCCGCTTCCAGCGCATCTATGACGTGACCGGCGACAGCCTGACCGGCGTCGGCGCCCATAACAAGGCGGGCGGCAACGGCTATCACTTCATGCTCTACGAGGCGTTTTCGAACGATTTCACCAATCTTTCCAGCACCGATGCCCGCCATGCCGTGCTGTTCACCAGCTACAGCGCCGAGCATTACAACAACATCCACCTGCTGTTCTCCAACCGCGACATCAACTTCCACGGCAGCCCCGATGCGGACAACACCGTGGTGGTCGACGTGATGCGGCAGGATTATCCCGCAGGCTCCACCCCGCAGTTCGATGCGGTGCAGGGCGGCAGCTTCCCGCTGCACCCCTACTGGACGATCGAGGCCAATGACGTCACCTTCCGCGATGCCATCACCGGCGAGCGCAACGACATCATCCATGCCCATGAGGATGGCGGCTTCCTGTCCACCGGGCTGGGCAATGACCGGCTTTATGGCGGTTCGGGCAATGACACGCTTGATGGCGGCGAAAACGGCGACATCCTGACGGGCGGCGGCGGGCGCGACCAGTTCCTGCGCCAGTTCAACGATTTCACCGACACGATCACCGATTTCGAAACCGGGTCGGGCGGCGATGTCATGGTGCTGATCGGCACGGGCTATCGCGCCTTCTCCGAACTGGTCTTCGAGCAGGAGGGCAGTGACACCCTGCTGTGGTATGGCACCACCGGCCTGACCCGGTTCATGAACACCCGTGTGGAGGATTTTACCGCGGCGAATTTCCGGCTGGAAAACGACGTGCTGGCCGGCCAGACCTTTTCGCTGCGCGCCAACGAGATGTTCGGGCTGGGCACCAACCGGCACGACCTCTTCAACATCACCGCCTTCCATCTCGCCGATCCGGCGCTGAAGATCATCGCCGGGGCCGGGCTCGACACCGTGGCCATCGCAACGCAGTCGCTGACCGGGGATCTCTTTGCGGCGGGCATCTTCTCGGGGGTCGAGGTCTTTGACGTCTCGGGGGTGCGGTTCGGCAATTTCAGCATCAGCGCCCAGCTTGCGGCGCAGAGCGACACGCAGCGCCTGACGCTTGCGGTGGGGGATACCGGCAACAAGCTGCTGCTCAACGTGCTGCCGCTGGGCCGGGGCCGGACCGTGTCCATCGACGGCGCGCGCGAGGTCGAACTGACGGGGGGCATTTCCCACACGGTCAAATCCACCGACCGGGTCGGCACGAACATCACCGGCGACGTGCTGAACGACATCCTCTGGGGCGGGCGCGCCTCGGATTACCTCAATGGCGGCTCGGGCAATGACACCATCCTCGCCACCGGCGGCGATGACACCATCGATGGCGGCGCCGGGGCCGACATCATGAATGGCGGGCCCGGGTCGGACACCTATATCATCGACAATCTCGGCGACCGGGTCGCGGAAAGCCGCCGCTGGGACGGGGTCGATCACGTGATTTCCTCGGTCGATTTCCTGATGGGGCGCGACCATATCGAAAACCTGACCCTGACCGGTACCGGCAACACCCGCGGCATCGGCAACGGGCTGGAAAACGTCATCATCGGCAATGACGGCGACAACATCATCGATGGCGGGCCGCGGGCCGACCGTCTGGTCGGCGGTCTGGGCGATGACACCTATTTTGTCCGCGCCGTCGGCGACACGATCATCGAGCTTGCCGGCGAGGGCACGGACACCGTCAAGGCGCTGTTCAGCTTCGCCCTGCCCGATCAGGTGGAAAACCTGCACCTGCTGACCTCGGTCGGGATCAACGGCTTCGGCAATGACATGAACAACGTGATCATCGGCAACAATTTCAACAACCTCATCGACGGGATGGGCGGCAATGACACGCTGTCGGGGCAGGGGGGCGCGGACACGTTCCGCTTCCTCACGGCGCCGGGGCCGGGCAATGTCGACCGGATCACCGATTTCGCCCCGGGCGAGGACCGCATCATGCTGCTCGGCAGCAATCTGGGCGGCCTGCCGCGCGGCGCGCTTTCGGCGGATGCCTTCGTGCTGGGAACCGCGGCACAGGATGCGGAGGACGTGATCCTGTATGATCGCGGCACCGGGCGGCTCTGGGTCGATGTGGACGGGACTGGCGATGCGGCGCCGGTGCTGTTTGCCGTTCTGGAAGGCCGTCCCGATCTGGGGGCGGATGATTTCATCCTCGCCTGATCCGCGTCAGGGGGCGCGTTCTTGAACTGCAGGGGCAGATGGGCTAGCACAAACTGAACGATGTTGTTCGTCTTGTCAGAGTGAGCTGGTGCCATGAACCCTTACAGTTCCCTTGAAGAACGCGCCTTCTGGTCCCCCGCCATCGCCAAGCGCAACATGTTCGACATCAACGATCTGTGGCGGCCTGCCTTCAAGATCGACGGCAAGTCGATGATCGTCACCTTCGGATCCTGCTTCGCGCAGCATTTCAGCCGGGCCCTCGTGGCCCGCAACTTTTCGTGGTTCGATGCCGAACCGGCGCCGATGGGCCTGTCGGAGGACGATGCCAAGCGGTTCAATTACGGCATCTTTTCCGCCCGCACCGGCAATATCTACACCACCTCGCTGCTGCTGCAGTGGACCGAATGGGCGGTGGGCGAAAAGCCCGTGCCCGACGAGGTCTGGGAAAAGGACGGGCGGTTTTATGATCCGTTCCGTCCGCGCATCGAACCCAACGGCTTTGCCAGCCGCGAGGAGGTGATCGAGTCCCGCCTGCTCTGCGTCGAGGCCTTCCGCCGCGCCATCACCACGGCGGACACTTTCGTGTTCACGCTGGGCCTGACCGAAAGCTGGTGGAACGAGGAGACGGGGTATGAATACCCGATCTGCCCCGCCGCCATCGACGACAGCTTCGGCCGCCCCTCCGACGTCTTCATCAATCAGGGCTATGCCCAGATCAGCGCCAGCCTGCGCCGCGCCATCGGGCTGATGCGCCATCTGCGCCGTGGCCTGCGGTTTCTGCTGACCGTGTCGCCGGTGCCGCTGACCGCGACCAATTCCGGCAACCATGTGCTGGTGGCGACGATGGAGTCGAAATCGCGCCTGCGCGCCGTGGCGGGCGAGGTGGCGGGCAGCGTGCCGCGCTGCGACTACTTCCCCTCTTACGAGATCATCAACTCCCCGCCCTTTCAGGGGGTGTTCTTCGAAGCCAACCGCCGCAACGTGAACCACAATGGCGTGGATTTTGTGATGCGGACCTTTTTCGAGGGGCTGAGCCGCGCCCGTCAGGCCGATCCGGCCCAGCCCGCCACGCCGCGCCCTGCCCGCGCCGCACAGCCCGCCAAATCCTCTGCCGATCTCGTCTGCGAGGAAGAGATGCTGGCCGCCTTCGGACCCGTCGGCGGCAAGTCATAATCATCACCCGAGGACATCGATGCGCCTAGCCATCCTTGGCAATAGCCATACGGCCTGCCTGCTGCACGCGCTCAACGCGCGCCCTGACCTTGGCCGGGGGCTGGACATCACCTTCTACGCCGCGATCGGCCGCAATATGAACGATTTTGCGGTGGCGGAGGGCTGTCTGGTGCCGCAGACCGACCTGCTGCGCACCAGCCTGCAGACCACCTCCGGCGGGGCGGATCGCATCGACCCTGCGCGGCATGACGCGGTGCTGACCATCGGGCTCAATTACAACCTGCCCCCGGTCAGCACCCGCCTGTCGCACGCGGTGCAGCAGGCGGTGCTGCGCAATCTGGTCCGCAGCAGCGTGGCGTGGAAACTGGCGGGCCTGCTGCGTCAGGTGTCGGACATCCCGGTCCATGTCGCGCACACGCCGCTGCGCGCCAGCGACATCACCGCGCATAACGAGCATGTCGTCACGCAGGTGCTGTCCTATGACCGCGTGCTGGAAGAGACGCAGGCGCATTGGTCCGAACTGGACGTGCGGGGGCTGCGCCAGCCCGACCACACCCGCTATCGCGATGTCCTGACCCGGCGGAACTACAGCCGTGGCTCGCGCGGTCTGCGCGGCGCCGGGCTGCTGCATGACAGCGGCGACCGCAGCCATATGAACGAAGAGTTCGGCGCGGATCTGCTCCTGAGCGCCCGTGCCGCCATGGGCCTCGGCTAGGGGTCGGCTGTCCTGCAGGACGCGACCATCCCCCGGGGCCCCACGCCCCGGGTTTTTTTATGCCCGAACACCCCCTCCGGCCCCGCGCTTTTCTGGCTTTGGCCTGCCGATATTCCAGGAAATTCGCCGCAGAGGGAAAAACGCCCCCTATATGGCGGCAAATCAGGGGTCGGATCCGAGTCTTGAGGATCCGGAAAAGGCAAACCCGTCTTTGACGGAAATCCGGTCTGCTGCACGGCGTTTTTGGGTCTGAGGCGGGCCATATCCGGGGCCTCAGCGTTCTGAATGCCGACCAAGGATTGCATAAATGGCTGATGCGCAGCGTTGACCCGCTATCCCTGATCCGCTCTGGTGGAAGGTGGCACTGTGACGGAGGTCAGCCATGCCCAGGAAGAATACGGACAACGCCCAGTCTCTGATGGAGAGGCTGAAAGAGCCGGCTTCCGATCTTGAAAAATCGCTGGCCCCGCTTTTTGCAGATCACGCCTCCTGGCGCGATCTGAAAGGCTTCCTGATCCGTCCGACAGAGGATCCGGGCCGTTTTCTGCAGGAGCTTTTTGGTCTGGAGAGCCCGCCGGAAATTGTGGCGGGATATCCGGATCTGCGCGGCAGCGTGACGGTGGATTTGCCGCCGCATCCGGTCCAGACGCTGGAATTTCCGCTCGACTGGCATCGCAGATATCTTCCCGAACGGCACTGGTATCGCCGGTTCCATGACCTGTCCTGGATTGCCGCCACGCTGCAGCGTCAGGGGCCCAAGACGGCGGATGCGGCGGTCTATGACTATTGCCGCTATTTTCGGGATCCCGCTGGGATACAGGTCATGGGGTGGGACGAACATGTGCTGGCGGTGCGCGTGCGGGTGCTGGCGCAGTATCTGATCCAGCGCTGCAGCATGGCCGAGCCGCTGCCCGAAGGGCTGGCATTCGAGGGCATCCGCGCCCTGCTCAGCCATCTGTTCGTGCTGGCGGACAAGCGGTTTTACGCGCCGCGGCACAATCACGGCCTGATGCAGGACATCGCGCTGGCCAGGGCCGCGTCGCTTGTTCCGGGGCTGGCAGAGGCCACGCGGCTCAACCAGATCGCTCAGGACAGGTTTCTGAAAAAACAGGTCCAGCAATCCATCGACCCGGAGCATATCCACAAGGAAAACAGTCCCGGCTATCAGTTCTTTTTCCTGAGGCTGCTCAACAGATCCAGTCTGGATCCCGAACTGGGCGAGGATCTGCGGGCCAGCCTGCATCAGGCCAAGCTTGATCTGGTCAAATCGCTGCAGTTCTTCATCCAGCCGGATCTGAAACTTGCGGCCTTTGGCGACACCAAAAGGTTTGATGTCGCGGCCGAGATGGGCAAGCGCGGGTTCCGGAAATGGCGGCAGCAGGATCCGGAATTCAAATCGATCTACCAGATGCTGATGAACACCGCGCGGCGTCCTGTGGCCAAGCGCGACACGGACCGCGTGTTCAGATCGGCGGGCTATGCCTGTTTCCGCACCGACTGGCGGTTTGGCGAGGCGGCTCTTCAGCCCGATGGCCCGACCTGTCTTTTTGTCAAAAGCGGCTTTCACACCCGGATCCACAAGCATCAGGACGATGGCAGTTTCCAGCTTTTTGGTCTGGGTCAGGAATTGCTGGTCGATGCGGGCAGCTATGCAAATGACCGCGATATTCCGGCCACGGCGGAGGGGGTCGCGGCAAGTTCCCACACTCTGCTGCGCTTTGAAAACGAAGGCCGCCTGCGCGAGACGCTGCGCGCCCGGATCCTGCCGGGCTGGCAGATTTCCGACGAGGCAAGCTATGTGGTCTGCGATCATGATGCGGATGAAGGGACGGGGCGGCCAAATGTCCGCAGGCTGCTGCTTTTCCTCAAGCCGTTCGATCTGCTGGTGGTCGATCTGTTCGAGGCCGCCGAGGCCGGTCAGAGATGCGTGTCGCAGCTTGTGGCCCATCCGGCGCTGTCGCAGGTCGAGACGGAGGAGGCCGGGCTGGGCGTTTTGCTGCGCAGGCAGGACCGGCGCGGGATCTTCATCCGCCCCAATCCGGTGCAGAATGCCCATTCCCTCCAGCCCTCTGCCGAGACGCGGCGCTGGCGCAGCCTTGGCTATTCCCCGGCGGAATGGCAGGTGGTCGAGACCAAGGCGCTGGATTTTGCCCATACCGCCCGGCAGGGGATGAATGCGCTGGCCTATCAGGTGCGGATCCTGCCGGATCCGGATCAGGATGTCAGCCGGTTCCCGGCCTTCGGGCTGTCCTATGACGAGGGGCATCTGACCGTGCAGGGCCCGTCCTATGCCGCGCGGATCCCGATTTTTGCCAGACCGGAAAAGCCCGCCAAAGGCTGATCCGGTCTTCCCCAGGGCGGGGCTGCCCCTTTTGCGGGCAGTCCCCGAGCAGGGTCAGATCACGTGTCGCCGAGGCGGGCCTTTTTCAGCTCGCCCTGCAGCTTGATGACCATGTTCTTGTATTTGTTCACTTCCTGATTGAGCCGGGCGATCAGCGCGGTCTCGTCCCCGGCCATCTCGGACCATTTCTGGAAGGTCGGATCGCTGTCGAGCGCGCTCAGGGCGTCGGAGAAGTCCTGCGGCGCCTCCTCGGTGACGCCGTAGCGGTTGAGGAAGGTCTCGATGATGCGGCCCACGATCACGTCGCTGACATGGCGCCGGTCGCGCTGCCAGCAGAGATTGGGGTCGGAATGCATCACCGCCTCGTAGCTGGGGAAGTAATCCAGCCCCTCGATGCGGTCGGACAGCCGGTGCGCGGCCACGCGCAGGGTGGATTTGGCCATGGTATTGGCCACGATCACGTCCATGTCGGTGAAGGTCCGGCCCAAGGGCACCGGCGACACGGTCAGCACGATCTTCTGGCCGGGCTTGCCATGGCGGCGCAGTAGCGCCACGCTGTCGGCCACCGCCGCCTCGCAGCGTTCAAGGCTCAGCACCTCGAAGCCGAACCGCTTGCCCTCGCGTGCGAGCAGGGTGGGGGCGGGGGTCTCGTTGAGCGCGAGCCCGGTCTCGCGGTCGATCCACGATTCCACCAGCCCCAGCGTCAGCACCACCACATCGGCTTCGAACGCCTGCGCGAAATAGCGCCCGACCTCGGCGCGGCGCGCCATCAGGTCGGCTACGCTGCCGCGCCCGGCCTTGCCGGACAGATAGGGGTCATAGACCTCGCCGCCGCCCACCGGCAGCAGGGCTGTCTCGGGATAGTCCGCCTCTCCTGCGGCCCATTGCAGCTCCTGCAGGATCGAGACGGGGGTGTATTTGTTGAACACGCCGCCCTCGCGCGCCGAGGCATTGCCCAGATCGCGCACCGCGATGTTGCGGCTGGTGACGCGGGCGCCCGCCAGTTCCAGCCGTTCCTCGACATTGCGGGCAAAGCAGGATCCGATGGCGAAGAAAGTGTCCCCGGGCTTCGCGCGGAAGCTCTGGCGCCCCATGGGCACCACCATGCGCGCGGCCATCCGTTCGGCGGCGCCGCCTTCGGCCCCGTTCCAGCGGTCATGGGCGTTGTTGCGGCCAGCCTTCAGCACGTCCTTGGCAGAAATCATAAAAACATTCCTTGTTCCGTCGGGAAGAGAGATCCCGCAGGCGGGGCAGACCCTTTTCAGGAAACGGAGTTTTTCACAACGGCGCAAGGGTCAAAACCCCGCGATCCGGCGCCGCTCCGCCGCCCGGCGGTTGCCTGCCGGGGGGCATGCAAAGAGGTTGCGCCGTCAGCCGCTCTGCGGCACATATCCGCGAATACCTGACATCCGCCCTGCGGCGGCCTAGGCACTGGAAATTCATGACTGACGGCAAGTCCTTTCTGATCGTGACCGGCGTGGCCCGCAGCGGCACCACCGCGCTGGCCGAACTTCTCAACGCGCATCCCCGGATTTGCCTTGGCATCGAACGGTTCAAGTTCCGCTATCTGCTGGAGCATGACTATTCTCCCGAGTTCTTCACCCGCGAGCGGTTCTTCGACTTCCGCAAGGAGGACACGAACCTGCGCCCGGAGGTCCGCCCGGCCTGGCAGCCCACCTATGACGCGATCGCCGCGAAATGGGACGAGGCCGAGGTCATCGGCGACAAGGTGCCCGATCTGATGCCGGTGCTGGCAGAGTTCATGGCGGCGAACCCGGATTACAAATACATCTGCATCCTGCGCAACCTCAAGGATGTGGGCCTGTCGTGGCAGGCGCGGGCCGACCGGCCGCGCGACAGCTGGCCGCAGGGCAAGGGCTTTGGTCCGGCCTGCGAAAGCTGGGCCGAGCAGCACGAAATCCTGCACGGCATGGTCCGCGACCGCGCCCTGCGCGAACGGCTGTTCCTGCTGGATTACGACCAGATGTATGCGGATCCGGCGCTGACCGAGGCGGCGCTGCTGGGGTTTCTGGGGGTGGCGCGCGATCCGGCGTTCCGGGCGATGCTCGACGGTCATGCGGAGTTTGTCCGCACCAAGAAGGCGCGCAAGGTGCCGGAACAGTTTGCCGAACTCTACCGGGCGGTCGACATGGGGCCGATCCGGGGCATGCGCAAGATAGCCCGAGAGCAGATGTCGCTCTGGGCAGACAGGTTCTACAAGACGGAAGGCGGCTGATCCGGCTGCCTCCATGTGTTTTTGAAGGTCGGCGCTGAATGAATACCAGAACGTTGCTCTCCCGTGCCGCACGCCTTCTGGGGCGGGTCCGCGGGCCCGGTTATGTGGATCATTTCGACGCCGCGCGTGTGGCGGGCTGGGCTGCCGATCCGGCGGATCCGGGCACGCCCGCGCTGCTGAGCCTGCATGTGGATGGCGAGCCTGCCATGAATATCGTGGCCGATCTTGCCCGCGAGGATGTGCAGGCGGCGGGTCTGGGCCCGCTGCGCAGCGGGTTCGACGCCACGCTGCCCCGGCGCCTGCGGGACGGGCGCGCGCATCTGGTGGAACTGCGG
>Ga0066860_10000344_pt1 | contig 19811 bp, 20 predicted proteins | sample ETN07SmetaG_FD_65601 | JGI IMG/M metagenome (GOLD analysis project Ga0066860, IMG submission 65601) | Marine microbial and viral communities from oxygen minimum zone, Eastern Pacific Ocean - ETNP2014F14-07SV275 | ecosystem: Environmental > Aquatic > Marine > Oceanic ... | reverse complement strand
ATATTAGAGCATTCATGAACATGGGATCATCATCGTCGGTTTCGGCAAACTTCTCGGGCATGACGCCTATTGTTCCAAATGCCATGTCAATAACTAAGGCTAAAGTTATAGCACCTAAAAATAATAGGACAAAACCTATCTTTTGTGATTTCCCAGCTCCAAAGTATGCTGTAAACATACCTGTAGCAAGTAAAGCTACTCCAATACCTACAATTAACATAGAAACAAAAAATTGCATTATGTCTAGATTATCTGTACTCATGTCCATGTAATAGACTCAGCGGAGTACAATATAAGTTTAACTACTTAGTTGTTTTTAATATTTGTCGTCGATAGAGTGGTTAAGTATATATACTGTCTACTTAGTGTATCTCTGGTGTAAACCAATGGCAGAAACAGTTGCACAAACAGGAGTATCGAAAGAGTCAGGATATCTATATTATTTAGGTAAAGATGGTGACGTATGGCGTACTAAAATGGCACGTGGTGGAAAAAAGACCGGTGGAGGTCCCGAACCCGTAGCTAAAGCTAGCGTCAGTCGTGAGGATAATTATCTATACTATATTGACAAACAAGGCAATGTAGCTAGATCCCCTATGGCTCGTGGCCGAAAGTAAGTTTCGTTAAGAATCTTACGATTTAAGCCCAAGCATTTAGCTTGGGCTTCGACATTTTTAAGGCAGAGGTCGCTTAGCCCGGTATAGCGCCGGCCTTGAAAGCCGGTGGGATTATTCCCTCGGGGGTTCAAATCCCTCCCTCTGCGCCACTATGGCTGGAGTCTAAATTAGTTCTAATCTCTTTTTTCTTGAGGAATTCTCTGAAGCAAGATTAGTAATGAATTCTTCTACAGGTATTCCATTCTTTTGGTTGCCGTCACGAGCTCTTATGGAGACTGTGTTCTTTTGTGATTCTTCATCACCTATGATAATCATGTAAGCTGGCCTCATTTTTCGATGCATACGTATTTTCTTACCAATGGTATGATCTGAATAATCTGCTTTTACTCTTATGTTTGCATCTTTAAGCTTATTTTCCAGTTTTGTGCCGTAGTCATTATGCTTTTCTGAAATGGTTATAATTTGAGCCTGGATAGGCGATAGCCAAGTTGGAAAGTTTCCAGCCCAATGCTCCGTTAGAAATGCTACAAATCTTTCATGTGTAGATAGTGGAGCTCTGTGTATAACGAACACTTCATTATTTTCAGTTCCAGATTCATCCATAAAACTTAATCCAAATCGCTCTTTAGCTGCAAAATCCAATTGAATGGTTGACATTGATTCTTCTCGGCCTAGAAGAGTAGTAAATTGGATGTCCACTTTGGGCCCATAGAAGGCAGCTTCTCCAATACTCTCTTCATATTTCACGTTCAAATTATCTAAAATTTCTCTTAAATGGTTCTGTGTAGTTTCCCAGTTTTTAGGTTGATCAATATACTTCTCAGTGTTTTCAGGATCCCATAATGAAAGACGGAAATGGTAGTCATCAAAACCAAAAGCTGAGTAATACTCCTGAACCATCTGAATATTATTTGCAAATTCTTGTGCAACTTGTTCCAAAGTACAGTATATGTGAGCATCGTTCATAGACAACATTCTCACACGTAATAATCCGGATAGTGTACCTGATAATTCATTTCTGTAAACGGTCCCATATTCAGCTATTCTAAGAGGTAATTCACGATAAGAACGTTTTTTGTTTCGGTAAATAAGGTGGTGCATAGGGCAGTTCATGGCTTTTAGATAGTAAGTCCCATCGTCCATCTCCATTGGAGGGTACATAGATTCAGCATAATGTGGTAGGTGTCCACTTGTTTCGAATAATTGTTGTTTACCAAGCACAGGAGTTGTTACTCTTTCATATCCATAGGTGTTTTCGGTTTCTACAGCAAAGCGTTCAATTTCAGATTTTATAATTTCTCCATTTGGTAACCAGACAGGTAATCCTTTTCCAATCAATTCATTAATCATATAGAGATTCATTTCTTTGCCTATTTTCTTATGATCTCTTTTTTCCGCTTCAGCCAGTTGCCTTTCTCTTTCTTTTAAGTCATTTTTGGAGGCATAACACATCCCATAAATTCGAACTAAAGCTTCACGTTTTGCATCTGCTTTCCAATATGCCTGACTAGTGCTGGTGAGTTTGAACCACCTCAATTTAGCAGTACTTTCAACATGTGGCCCTCTGCAAAGATCTACAAAATCCCCTTGTCTATATGCTGAAGAGCCGCCGTCATGACCAATTTTATCATCTATGATTTCTATTTTAAAGGAATTATCTGAAAACATCTTTCTTAATCTTTTGTTATCATATTCTTCTCTTTCGATTCGAATGTTTTTCTTAACTAGCTCTTTCATTTTTTCCTCAATGTTCTTCAAATCTTCTTCGTTGATTGGATTCATAAAAAAATCATAATAGAAACCGTGTTCAATTGGTGGGCCAATTGTTGGTTTAGCTTTAGGGAACAATTCGGTTACGGCTTGAGCCAAAAGGTGAGCGCACGAATGTCTCATTATGTATAACCCTTCATCAGAATCATTTTTTATAACGTTAATTTCACAATTTTTCTCCAATGAATATGACAAATCTTTTTCTTCATCATTGACTAAAACTGCAATTACACCTGACTTTTTTCCATGTATCTCTTTGATTGCTTCACCTGCACTAATTCCTTCAGGAAAATTATGCACTCCATTGTCACATTTAACTTCAATCATTTTAATTGCGTAAGACATCAATACAAAAAGACTTCCTCTTAGGTAAATGCTTATACGCTATCTACTGTGCTAATTTAGTGATAGCCATGGCAGATGGTCAAAAAAGAAGTAAGAAGCGTCGGCCACGTAAAAGGTCTAAGTCAAGACGAGGTTCTCCTAAAAATCCTTTCATCATGCAGTCAATGGGCGCGGTGGTTTCGATTGTTTTAGTTATATTTTTGGTCCCTTTGGGAATTATACCGGAAAGTGCTGCAATTGTAATATGTATGATAATTCTAACAGGGATGTTTTATCTTATGGCAGTTGGGCAGGCAAGGCCGCGTAGGTCTAAACGACGTCCTAAGAAGTCAGGTAATAAGGGAAAAGAACCACAGTTTTACACAGCACTTCCATCTACTTTAGGTTTAACAGATATTCCTGAACAAGTACCTACCCCTCAAGTTAAACTTCCACCAAGACCAATTAGAGCTGCTCGAAGGCGTCGTGATTTTGTAACATATCCATTAGCTGTTGGCGGTGGTGATTACTCAGATTCTTATGTTCAAGTTGATAAGGATACGGTCTTAAGACTCCGTTCAGAAATGACACCTTCTTCAGAAGCTGTATTTTTACCTGGACAGCGTATTCCTTCGTTTCCTTCGTCTAAAATTGCTTTGGTAATGTCACAAGAGATAGAAGCAGATACAGCATTAGTAGAAGCTCAGCCTGCAATAGCTGTTGAAGCTGAGCCTTTAGTTCAATCAGCAGTGGCAACACCAGTTGAAGCTGCAGTAGCAAGCTCAGTAGTTCAACCGGCCGCCATTGCGGAGGAGGAAGAAGACGAGATGGATTTTGATATGGAGTGGGATTAATCCACCTCATTTTTTCATGTTCCGTTCTTTTTTTATGGTATTCCCGAACTAGTGATTGCTTATGATACATAATTACATACTAAAAAGTCGAAAGAAGCATCCTCTTCATTTTACATTGTTGGATCCCGGAAAGATGGGATTTGACGATTTAGTTACTTTGGCAACAAAGACTGCCGAAGCAGGCACAGATGGATTTTTGGTTGGAGGCTCTACTGATTTAAGTTTAGAAAAAGTAGATTCTGCAGTCGATGCTATTAAGGAAACAACACATTTACCGGTTATTCTTTTTCCAACGCATGCTTCTTCCGTTTCAGGTAGGGCTGATGCTATCTTTTTCATGTCTTTATTAAACAGTGAAAGTCGGCAATTTTTGGTAGGCGAGCAAATTGCTAGTGCGCGTTGGGTTAAACAGACGGGATTAGAACCATTATCGATGGCCTATTTGGTTGTGGCACCAGGAATGGCTGCAGGCATAGTAGGTCAAGCACAACCACTACCTCGTGATGATCCTAATTTGGTTGTTTCACACGCTCTAGCTGGCCAATATTTAGGTATGAAATATATCTACTTAGAGGCCGGTTCTGGGGCTTTCAATCCAGTCCCTTCTGAAATAGTTAGGGCGGTAAGAAATGAAATAGAGGTATTGTTGATAGTTGGAGGTGGAATTAGGACACCCGCGGCCGCTTCTGAGGCTGTTAAAGCTGGTGCGGATATTATTGTTACGGGAACATTGGTGGAGACATCACATAAACTAAAAGAAGAGATGTCTATACTCATAAAAGCAGTACATTCAGGTTAGAAGATGGCACCTAAATTAAAAGTCGATGAGGTAAGTCCGCCACCGGCTCGTCTGTCTGCATTTCTTTATCATACTCCACATTTAATATATAGTCTGATTCTTTTCTTGTCTACTACTATATTGCTGGTTTATGGAGCATATACGAATCTAGGTATTAGTGCCGATTTTGTTAATTTTTCAATAGTTGGATTAATGTCTTTTTTCATTCCAGTTTTACTGGTTTCATATTTCATTTCTCAAATTTCATGGCTTTGGGATGGGCGTTATCCTATTCGTTATGGTTTACAAGCAGGTTCTACAGGATCGATTATTATGTTGATTACGATATTGATAGCATCATACTTTGGTGAACCTAGTAAGGGTCTCGTATTTGGTTTGGGATGTATGAGTGGTTTGTGGTATCTAACTTTAAGAACTCATGGAAGTGCTCCGGCTAGAGTTGCTTTTCCATTATCTTTATTCTCACCAGTTTCAAGTCTTTATTTTCTTCAGTCAGGGGGATTGATTTCTGATTTAGAATTTGGATTGCTAACTATTTTTACATTGGCCTTTGCTAGTCATTTTTTCTTGTTCTTAGTAGATTCACCATATAAAAAAGCAATAGGAGTAAGCGGTACAAAACATATGTCTGCTTTTATTGACCATTTTTCCACCGGTGATGGAAGACGCTTAACTGAAGCAATAAGAGAAATATGCCAAACAATTGAGACCAAAAACAATTGGATATCTATACGTAAGAAAGGTGAGACCGTAGCTTTTTTGGCAGTTCCAGGTGTTCATCCAGGCCCTGTAGGAACTTTGGGAGGTTCTAATTTACCTTCAAAAATAGACCCTTTTTTACCTGGTCTTGGTTTTGCATTTCATGGCGCTTCAACTAATGATCATAATCCTTTGAGAGATGAAGATTTAACTAGAATTACAAAGGCAATGGTGGAAGCATCGGAAGAAGCAAGTTATAGTAGTAAATCACGTCCAACTATTAAGGAAGGTGAGGTGCCTTCTGTTTATGTTACAGGAATTGGAGAGGGTAAACTGATTTTTGCAAAACCAGGAGATAGTGACGATATCTTACCAGAACTTGCAGCACGCTTAGAACGCTCTTCATCAAATATAGATGGGAAAAGGGTAATGATTGATTTGCATAATCAAGAAGGTTGGGGAAGGCCTCCATTGGCAGCAGGAACTAAGGAGGGTACAATTCTAGAAATATCAGCATCAAAAGCTTTGAAACATAGTTCATCTTCAGAAGACGGATATTTAAAAATTGGAATTTCACATATTCCCGGGGAAGATTTAGGCAAGGGTCTTGGCCCTGGAGGCTTGAGAACTTTAGTGATTGAGAATGAGTCACCCTCTGATAGTTCTAATGTTCAACGTACCGCAATTTTACTTTGGGATGGTAATGGTTTAGCTCCAGGTATGAACGAACAATTGCAAGAAAGATTAGGAGGAGTGGTTGATGAGTTACTCCTTGCTACAACAGATAATCATTATGTTAATGTAAAACCTGGTGGTTTCAATCCATTATCTGATTGTGAAGGGTTATTACCTAGCGCAAAGCAGTCTTTAGAAGAGGCAATTGAAGACATATCTCCTGCAGAAGCTGCGATGGGGACTGTATATGTGGGTGGCGTTGAAATACTAGGTCAAGGTAAGCAGGATAGAATTAGTGCCGCAGCTAACGCAGTTGTAGAAGTTGCACGCTATTCTTGGATACCGATATATTCGTCAGCCACTATGTTTTGTATTATACTATCTTCCTATTTCTAGGATTGAATCTGTATAGATATTTTGACGCCATCGGGTATTTGAATTCTCATTAATTGCCTCATAGCTCTTTCATCGGCGTCAATGTAAATTAATCTCTTGTGTAACCTTGCTTCCCAGCGGTCCCAGGTTTCTGAGCCTTCACCATCTGGAGATTTTCTAACTGGTACTTTCAATTTTCTTGTAGGGAGTGGTATTGGTCCTGTCATGCTTACGCCAGTTCGATCTGAAATAGTTTTGATTTGATCACAGACTCCATCAACAATAGCATGACTCAAGGCATGCAGTGAAATACAAGCTCTACTGGATGCTTTTTTTGGAGCCATCTGTTTCAGTTTAGTCCCAGTGTTCTTCTATTTTGAGACACATACCGGCAGCAATAGTTGCTCCCATGTCTCTGATAGCAAATCTTGCCAAAGCCTTGTATTTTGATTGCTCTTCAATAGCTAAAGGTTTAGTTGGTTTAATGAGAACCATTGCAGCATCTCCTTTCTTAAGGAAATCTGGATTCTCTTCAGTAACTTCACCAGTTCTTGGATCCATCTTTGCTAAAAGTTTTTCAAAGGTACAAGCAACTTGGGCCGTGTGACAATGGAATACAGGAGTGTATCCAGCAGTTATAACATTAGGATGATCTAAAATCATAACTTGTGCTTTGAAAGCACGTGCAACTGTAGGTGGATCATCTACAGGTCCACCAACATCTCCTCTTCTTATGTCTGTGTGAGATATTCCTCTGCAATTAAATCCAATATTGTCACCAGGGATAGCTTGTGGAACTTCAGTGTGATGCATTTGTACTGATTTAACTTCACCAACTATACCACCAGGGTGATTTGATGGTTTGAACATTAGCTTTGTTCCAGCTTTTATTGTTCCAGATTCTACACGACCTACTGGAACAGCTCCAATACCTGAAATCTTGTAAACATCCTGAATAGGAATTCTTATTTTAGCATCAGCAGCTCCTGAAGGTGGGTTTAGTTTATCCAATGCTTGCAACAAAGTGTCGCCTTTCCACCAGGATAATTCACCTTTTTCTTTAATGTTATCATTTATCCAACCAGATGTAGGAATAATATTAACTTGTTTATCCGAGAATCCAACCATTCCCAACATTTTCTTTACTTCATCAACAACTTCGTTGAATCTACCTTCATTATAAGCTGGTTTCGTTATGTCCATTTTGTTTACAGCTACAATCATCTGTTCAATACCCATAACTTTTGAAAGCCACAAATGTTCTTTTGTTTGTGCTGCAATACCATCATCGGCAGCTACAATTAGAACTGCAGCGTCGGCCTGTGAAGTTCCAGTAATCATATTCTTTACGAAATCTCTGTGTCCAGGTGCATCGATAATCGTGAAATGCCTTGAATCTGTCTTGAACTCTTTATGAGCGACGTCGATAGTTACTCCACGTTCTCTCTCTTCTTTGAGATTGTCCATAACGTATGCTAATTCAAAACCAGCTTTTCCACGTTCTTCAGCCTCTTTCCTGTATTTATCGATCAAGTGCTGGTCAATAGCGCCGCCTTCCAAGAGTACTCTACCTACTGTGGTTGATTTACCGTGGTCGACGTGACCTATGAATACTACATTCAAGTGTTTTTTTTCAGCCATACTTTTTTCCCTCCATGGATGGATGTGTCGGCAGGATGGGGGGTAAATAAAGGATTCGCTTTATTATTAGAGGATATAACACAATATTTTAATATTAAATAGAGGTAATTGCAGTAGTATGTTATGCGTTTTGAGGTCAAAGGTAATCCATCCTATGGTGAAGTAGATGTGGATTTAGGTCCTAATGAAACACTCTTGATTGAACCGGGTGCAATGTCTCGAATGTCTTCTAATTTGAATTCTAGTTTTCAGAGACAGGGGGGCTTCTTCTCAGCAATGTTTCGTAAAATGTTTGGAGGAGAAAGTTTTTTCTTAGGAAAGTATGAGCATCCAGATGGTGGAAAGTTAACTTTTGCACCTTCAATACCCGGGCATGTAGAACATAGACAGTTAACAAATAATAGTTTAAACCTCATGGCAGGTTGTTTTTTAGCTTGTACACCTGGAGTGAATATTAAAGCTAAGTTTGGAGGTTTCAAGGCATTATTTTCAGGTGAAGGTGCTTTTTTACTTGAGGCTTCAGGAAATGGAGATTTATTTTTTAATTCTTTTGGAGGAGTAGTTGAGAAGCAGATAAATGGTGAATTCATTGTTGATACAGGTCATGTCGTTGCATTTGATCCCTCTTTAGATTATAAAATTACAGGAATGGGTAATTTCAAATCAACCATGTTGTCTGGTGAAGGTTTGGTTATGAGGTTTTCAGGAAATGGTAAATTGTATCTTCAAACGCGTAATATTTCAGGAATAGCTTCTTGGCTTACATCGAGGTTATAATGAATGTAAAAATAGATACTGAAGGCGCATTTGGTTCTGCGTTAGTTACACTAGAAGCAGGAGAAAAATTTGTATCAGAAGCAGGTGCTATGTATCGAACTTCTTCTAATATGGAAATAACTGTAGAATCTAGAAAGAAAGAGGATGAAGGAATGTGGGGAACTTTCAAAGCAGGCGTAAAATCAATGTTAGCAGGTGAATCATTTTTCCTATCTTCGTATACACCTAATGATGGACAATCTGGTGAAGTGGGATTAGCACCTACTCATCAAGGTGAGGTTAGTAGTGTTAAGGTTGGTCCTGAAATTTGGATATGTTCTGGTGGAAGCTATTTAGGTTCTTCAGGCGGCGTAGATTTAGACACACAATATCAGGGTCTTTCAAAGGGAATGTTCAGTAAGGAAGGGCTTGTTTTTGTTAAGGCATCGGGAAAAGGAGATTTGCTAGTAAATGGTTTTGGGAGAATAAGTAGTGTAGATGTTAGTGGAGGTATTACAATTGACAATGGCCACCTTATTGCCTTTACAGAGGGTTTAGAATATACGATAAACAAAGCAGGCAGTGGATGGATATCATCTATGATGTCTGGTGAAGGTTTAGTTATGAAATTTAATGGAAATGGAAAGGTATTAGTTCAATCACATGATCCAAGTAGATTGGGTGGTGTGTTAGGTCCACTATTACCACCGAGGGAGGGCTAATGAAGTACGACATAGTTTGCGCACCTTCATATTCACTTATAGAGATGAATCTGAATGAAGGTGAATCTGTAATTGTTGAACCGGGATCTATGGCTTGGATGGATACTACGATAAAGCCTAAAACTGAGATGAAAGGAGGATTTTTTGCAGGAATCACGAGAAAATTTGGCGGCGAGAGTTTCTTCTTAAACACATATACAGCTGAAGGAGGTTCAGGAGCCATAGGCATCGCACCAGGATATTCAGGCGATATAGTTGTACATGAATTAAATGATGAAACACTTTATATGGAAAGAGGAGCTTATCTGTGCCATGTAGGAAACATAGAGACAAGTGCGACATGGGAAGGTTTTACAGGTACATTTGCTGAAGGGATGTTTGGTCTAAGAGTGAGTGGTACTGGTTTACTTTTCTTTGGTTCTTATGGCGATATTCAGGAGGTTGAAGTCAATGGTTCGTACACTGTAGATAATGGATATGCTGTTGCTTGGGAACCGAATCTAGATTACAGTATAGGGCGTTCTGGAAGAAGTATAAGATCATTCCTCTTCAGTGATCAATTAATATGTCGTTTCCATGGCAATGGGAAATTATGGGTCCAGACTAGAAGTCCTAGAAATCTAGCTGCTTGGGTCCACCCTTTTAGAAGGGTTAAATCCAAAAACGATTAATCTAAGTGTAATTTTCAGGCCTTGGCATTTCAGCTTTTAGACCCTTTCTTAGTCTTATTTCTTCAGTAATGCCATCGATTAATTCTCTTGGTAACGCCTCATAACCTGCAAATTCAGTACTCCAAAGTGCCCTTCCACCAGTTGCCGACCTTATTTCACTTGCAAATCCAAACATTTCCTTAACTGGTGCTTTTGCAGTAATAATCGCCATATCTCCTTCAGTTTCCATACCTGCAATTTCAGCTCTTCTTTGAGACATTTCACCAGTAACAGACCCCATTAAATCTTGAGGAACATTAATGTAAACATGTTGCTTTGGTTCTAACAAAGCTACACCAGCTGAAACTAATGCACCATTAATTGCATTTCTTACAGCAGGTATAGTTTGTGCCGGTCCTCTGTGAATGGCATCTTCGTGAAGTTTAGCATCATTTAATATAATTTTTACACCCATCATCTTCTCATTCGCTCTTGGTCCTCTTTTAACTACTTCATTAAAAGCTTCAATTAGCAATTCTCTGGTTTCAAATAAATTTTGAATACCTTTTGTAGCATCAATAAATACACATCCATTTTCGATACATAGAACACCTCTTCCATGAACTTTAGTCCAGCCCATGTCAATTAGTTGCCTAGCAACATCTTTTGCTTTCTTAATATTTCCAGATGGAATAGTTCCATCTACAATAGCTTCTCGAATGTCCTCTTCTAATGGTTCAACAGTGATATAGTATCGGTTGTGTTTATTAGGTGATTTACCTTCAAAGTCTCCAGGAGATTTCATGGCTACAGTTTCACGATAAACTACAATAGGTGGAGATGTAGTAATTTCCACTCCATGCTCATTTCTTATTCTATATTCAGTAATTTCTAAATGTAACTCCCCCATTCCCGACATTAAATGTTCTCCAGTTTCTAGATTACTATCAATTTGAATGGATGGATCAGATTTAGCAACTGCACGAAGAACTTCTACTAGTTTAGGTAAATCCTTGGTATGTTTTGCTTCAATGGCAGTAGTTACAACTGGATCAGAATTATGTACAATTCGCTCAAATGGAGTCATTTCTTTATTTGACGAAACAGTTGAACCAGATTGTGCATCTCTTAACCCTGAAACTGCAATAATATTTCCAGCCGTTACAATCTCAGTTGCGATACGATCACCGCCAACGAACATACCTACAGACTGTACTCGATTTGCATTTGGCATTCCTGCAACGTACATTTGATCTCCTTTCTTAATCGTTCCTGAAAACAATCTTCCAACTGCAATTTCACCTGCATGAGGATCCAAAACAACTTTAGTTACCATAAATGCAGATTCACCATCTGCTTCAGCATTTACCATTGATTGACCAATTTCTTCTTCAGATTCTCCTCTCCAAATATGCGGTATTCTATATTTCTGTGCAACATTTGCAGATGGTAATTTTTCAACGATCATATCGAGTAATACTTCATGCAATGGAGCAGCTTGAGCTAGTTCCTTTCTCTGTTCTTTCTCCATGAAGTCATAAATTTGTTTAAAATTGACATTTTTCTTTGCCATGAATGGAATTGACGTAGCCCAATTATGATATGCTGATCCGAAAGTTACAGTTCCAGCCTGTGCATCTACCATCCAGTCTTTTTTGAATTCATCTGGAACCATTCTGGAAATCAATTTATTGACTTCTGTAATTATTTTTCCAAATCTTTGCATCATATCTTCTGGAGTGACCTGAAGTTCTGCAATTAATCTGTCTACTTTGTTTATGAACAACACAGGTTTGACTTTTTCTTTAAGAGCCTGTCTAATCACAGTTTCTGTCTGTGGCATTATACCTTCTACAGCACAAACAACGACGATTACTCCATCTAAAGCTCTCATAGCTCTTGTTACATCACCACCAAAATCTACGTGACCTGGTGTATCAATTAGATTAATTAGGTAATCATTACCTTTGTGTTTGTGAACCATCGATGCATTTGCAGCATTGATTGTTATACCTCTTGCAGCTTCTTGCTCATCAAAATCAAGCATGAGCTGTTTACCAGCTAAATCTTCAGACATCATACCAGCTCCAAAGATTAGATTGTCAGAAAGTGTAGTCTTTCCATGGTCAATATGCGCAGCGGTACCTATGTTGCGTATATAATCTAGCTTCGTGAATAAAGCGGTTGCACGCTTTATGTTGTCTTCTTTACGGCCCATTTTTTAGTCCACTTTAGTTATGTGCAGCTTCTGCTTGACGTTCTAATTCTTCCTTTTTACCTACGGCATAGGAATCTGGATTGCCTTCAGATGCTAGCATTAATTCTCGAGATAATGATTTCTCAATTGAACGCTGTTTTTTAGATGATTGAAGAGCGCCAATACAGAGATTTCGGATTGCAGTATCTACTCTCCTTGTTGGAGAAACGTCAACTCCACTGTAGACTCTAATTCCACCGTATCTAAGAGATACGACTGCAGCTCTTGGAGCTGAGTTTTCTAGAGCTTGAACCATGACTTGAGCAGGATTTGTTTTTTTCTTGGTGTTTATAATATCGAAAGCATTTTTCATAACATTATAGGCCTGAGCTTTTTTGCCGGTATATTTTTCGGTTCGCATTAAATTGTTTATGAATCTTTCAATAACAGTGAGGTTTCTTCTTCCAAATCTTTTTTTGGAATGCCTGCCACCAGTATGAGGAACTTGAAAAGCATCTAAGTTGATGTATTTCTCTAAGGTTGTATCCTCAATATTAACTTCAGTTAAATCCCATTTCCCAAACAATGGTACGACTGGCATATCAGGCTCTGGAGCAACAACCTCCTCTTCCACAGAATTCTCTTTAATTTCAGCCATAATCACCTAATTGGTTTTTCTTTCCTACCACGGACCATTTCTCTCAGTGATACATTGTTTACTTTTGCTACTCTGTATCTAACACCGGAAAGATCACCGTATGATCTTCCCATTCGCCCTCCGACACCTTCTATAAGAACTTCGTCGTGTTCATCGATAAAACTTATTGCTAAATTACCAGGAGCTAGTGCAGTTACTTGTCTCCCATTTTTGATTAATTGAACTCTCACACATTTTCTAATACCTGAATTAGGCTGTTTTGCTTCAACACCCACTTTTTCGACTACAATTCCCTTAGCTTGTGGTGCCCCTTGTAGAGGATCAGCCTTCTCTTTGAGCTTCAAGACTCTCTTTCGATAATAGCGGTCATTCCACCTTTGTTTTTGGCGTTTGTTACGTTGAGCTGATGCCGTGTAGAGTCCTTTTGCCACTTGTTATTCACCTTCCTGAAAAGACAGGAATGCTCGCGAGATGGGGGCGGTATATATACTGTTCGGCTTTTCGTCGAGAGTTTATTTTTTCCCAATCAAAAAGCTGGGTAAACTTTTTGTTCAGTAACCTTGCAAGGGGTTCAAGCCACCGTAGCTTAGCCCGGTTGAGCGGCTGACTTGTAATCAGCAGGCCGAGGGTTCAAATCCCTCCGGTGGCTCCAACCATTTATTCTTATTTAGGCATACATTTGTGGTTTTATCTTGAGGTAAAGTAATAGATAGAATGTTGCGCAGTACATCAGTAAAAAATGATATATGGAAGCCTGTAAAACTTTTGGCTCGACAAACGGTAGAAGGCCCTATTCTACATTCATCATGTAACTTTAGAGGAGACGTAGTGGCAGTTCTGACAGCATCGAATTTTAGTATATTTAATAATCGTGAATTATTATGTTCGATTTCCTTGAATGGTGGAAAAAAATTACATGTTACAGGAGATGCTAGCAGTATTTTTGTATTGACCGATGAAAAATTATATTGTTACAATACATGGGGTGAGATTAAATGGGAATACGATGAAATTGACAATCAAACGTTTATTAGTATAAGTAAATCTGGAAACAATATAGCTTTGTCAAAGGGAAATAACTTACAGGTTCTAAATCGTTTTGGAAATTTAAAATCTAATATTAGTTTCGATTCTGAAATATTATCTTTATCACAGTCTTCCAATAAAACAATTGTTGTTTTGACTCCGAATTCTCTTATTATACTTGTAAATGGTGAGGAAAAATATAAAGTAGATAACAAAAGTCAACATTCCTTTGTTTATTGTTCATCAGATAACATAATGGTAACATCTAATGATTCTATGGCTGCATTTTCTTATTCAGGTAATGAATTGTGGGTTAAAGAGTATAAGGTAGATAATCTTACGTTTTCGAACGGTGGAATTAAGCATGTGTTTATTAAGGACTCTAAAACACTTGTTTGCCAAGATAGAAATGGTGACAAGATATGGGATTATAGTTCCCGAGAGGATTTTGATGGTGCAACAATAATCGAATCTGGAAAAATGGCCGGTATTTTTTCAAATAATGTCTTTCATGTAATTGATGAAATCGGGCAACAGTCTTGGTCATACCAAGCTAGAGAGCGGATTGTTAATTTTTCATTTTCAAATCATGGCGGTGATGTGATTATAGCCTCGGAAAATAAAGTTCATTGGTTTCAGAATGAAGGTTTTCTTAGAATGCAAATGGATGATGCTTTTAACAAAGCGGAGAATTTATTTGAAAAGGTGTCGATTTATGAGCCTAATCTCGAACCTATAAATCGCGACATTCAAAAAGCACAATCAATGCAAACAGGAAATTTTAATTTGATTAGCGAATCGTTTCAATTGATTTATGAAGTAAACAATCGATTATCGTCACTTCAACAAAGGCATGTAGGGTATTTGGATGCCCTGCCTGCTTTTTTGGAGGTGTTAGGTCTCCGAGGCGCTCAGACAGATGAAATGATTCCATTGCTTTATCCGTATTACTCATTACATAGTGATTTACAGGACACATCCTATATTGATGGATCCATACAAAAAGCAGAGAATGTAATTAACAAGCTCACCCGATTCGATAATATTTCACCTCCAACATCAAGCTCCGATAATCACAAGAATTTTTTGAGAGATGCCAAAGTCGGAGTTTTATCAGAGATTGATAATTTACGAGGTCTTATTGAAAGTACGAAAAAAGATATCAAGTCTTTAGAAAACAATATCAAAATCCTTATTATTGATTGGTTAAAAACAGCTGAATTAGATTCCGAGCCAAAGCCATTTTTATCTACTTATCAGAAAAGTTCAGATATCCGTGAATCAAAAATCAGAATAATAAATGATAAAATAGATAACCATATCGCATTTGTAAATTATAATGATGATCCTAATCTTCTTGTTTTGTCATCTTCTAGTTTTTCTGCAAAAGAGAGCGTCAGTCTAAATTTAGATATAAAGAATGTATCCAGCCAAAAAATAGACGATATTTTCTTACGCATTAAAGTTGAAGGTACTGGTATTAGTCTTGCAGAGCCTCCTTCCGGTGTTATTAGATTGAATCATCTAAAACCTAGTGAATCAGTTTCACCTTCGTTTAATTTTAATCCTGTAAATCGTTCATTTACAAAAATAGCTATGGTTTTACAATATCATGATGAACTATCCCGACTTCATACAATATGGTTAGGAGAAATTGAGGCTGATTTCTTAGGTTGTTATATTCAACCGTTGGAGTTAGATGCTTCAAAACATGACGCTTTACGATTAGATTACCAAGATAATACTACGCATTCGGTGGTTAATATTGAGGGTTTATCTATAAAGAAATTAACAAATATTTCAAAAAATTTACCAGGTCTTTATCTTTGTGATTGCAAAATTGAGAATACACGTTCCATACTTTATCACTCAGGTAAATCCAGTTTGGATGATTCACAATATTTATCTATGATATTCATAAGAACAGTTGGAAATGAAGATTCCTTGAGAACAGTTTTAGAGTTGATATGCCACGCACCCAGTATAGATAACTCTGCAGAACTTAAGGAGGAATTATTGTCATACTTAAAAAATAAATTCCTTGCAGCTAGTGGTCGTTTAGTTTAATATTCACGCCATCTATGCTTACATTTTGTACACTGATAGAATCTAGTCGTGGGTTCATCCGCAGCTCTTGTTTGCCTAAGATAGAATGTGGCCTCATTATGCTTACATTTTTCACAAATAATTTTAGTTTTTGGTAAGGTGCCTTCAATCCCTTCAGTTACAACTATTTTCTTATCTTTTTGTTTTCTTTTAGTTATAAGTTCTTTACCTTTGCCTTCAGAATGTCCACAATTTGGTCTTTTACATTCTCTCTGCCCTGTGGCCCTATTCAAAACAAGTATTGATTTACATTTTGGGCAAAACATACTAAATCACATCCTCTATCATTTGGGTTGCTTGATTTATAGTAGTTCCATCTGTTCCAAAAATAATGCAAATTATAGTTTGATATTGAAAAGTCATAGTATTTGGTTTATTCCAAACGAATGCTTTGATTAGTATCTCATCATCATCGAAAGCCTCAATAAAAAATAGGTTATTACTATCTCCGTATCTATCCGTTTCCCATTGGTAAATTCTAAAACCTGAGACTAAATCCACATCATCATCCCTGAGTTCATCTCCATTAGGTTTTTCTTTAGATCCTAGCGTAAGTCCCTCTTTATTCGCCTCTTCTCTGACTTTGTCTATGACTCTGTCTTGTAGCCTAAAATCTTCCAAGTTTATCAGGGAGCTCATGGTAATCACTTTGAGTTTTCCTGATTGATCATTGGTTGTTTCATAGGACACACTTGATATTTTCACGTGCCCTGCAAATTCGTTTGAGTAATCTATGTCAAACGGTCCATTCCACATTCCGTTAGCAAGATAAAGAGTGGAACTTGGAATGTAAGCAGGACTGTAATTTATGACTGTAGGGGCAATTATGAGAAATCCAAGTAAGGCAATTAGAATTATTGTAAAGAACCTCTTTAGCCAGCGGCTTCCCCTTTTTTCCCCCCATCCACCAACACGAAGTTCAGATTCTTCCATGAGATAGTATTTAGTCTTCAGTAATAAGAACTGCTTCAACTGGGCAAACAGATTCACAGGCGCGACAAATAATGCATTCTTCTTCTCTTATCATTATAGCTTTTTTGTCAGAGGCAGGGTGATTGGGTGTATCAAACCATTCAAACACTTCAACGGGACATGCATCAATACAGGCACCATCTGCAACACAGAGATCAAAGTCAACACCTACAACAGTACCCCAAATTCCAAGTTTGTCAGACCCTACACCACCATAATCGTCGTTAGTCTTTGCCCAAATCTGGATTGGTTCGTTTTCCCCATCGTGCGTTGCAACTTTTTCAAAGGTTGAATGGTAGTCTTCGTCTATTGCCATATGTATCAACTTATATTCGACAAAGGTGTTAATAATATTTCTTGTAGTCATGCCCAAATTAAATAAAGACCCTTTGTGAAGGCTGTAAATATGGGTGAAGTTGCCTTAAAGTATCGTATTATGCCAGAATCTCCTGATTCAGATATAGAAAATATAGTATCAAAATTATCTGAAGTTATTCCTGATGATGCTACTATTGGAGCATATGAAGTAAAGCCATTTGCGTTTGGTTTGAATGCTATCATGGTCGCAATTCTGGGAATTGATAGAGATGGTTTTGCTACAGAAGTAGAAGAAGGATTGAATGGTCTGCCTGAAGTCCAAACGGTCGTTTTAGAAGCCCAATCCCTGATTTAATTTTCTATAAATAAATTAGAACAAGAATATAAACTACATCCATGCTGTATAACTTATGAGTCCCAAGACTCCTTTGTCATACCGAACAACAAATCTGACAGTAGGTACCTTTTTGCGGATAATGTTCAGACCGCGATACTTAGGTCGAGACAAGATACCTGTTGATGGTCCTCTAATAATTGCAGCTAATCATCTTTCACACATTGATCCGGCATTTATTATGACTGCAACCAAGAGGCCCGTTTCCTATATGTCTAAAAAGGAACATTTTGATGGAGCAATTAGGAGATTAGTGTTTAAGCAGGTAGGAGTTATTCCTGTTGATAGGGATGTAGGTGGAGCAGACGCTCTCAAAGGTGCAGTTAAGATTTTGGAAGAAGGTGGTGCCATAGGTATTTTTCCAGAGGGAACACGTTCTAGAGATGGAGATATGGGAAAAGGTAAAACTGGCGTTGCAAGACTAGCAGCTATGACTGGAGCTGCGGTTGTTCCTGTAGCTATAAGACAGACAGATGATGTTTGGCCAGTTTCTAAGAGAGCACCTCGGCCTTGGAGAAAATTTTACTACAAATTTGGAGATCCCATGTATTTTGATTATAAGGAAAAAACACAGGCTAATTTCCGTGAATTTACAGACAAGATAATGTCTAAAATCTCTGAATTATCGGAGGAATGTGAAGAATATTGGAACTCTAGAAAAATCACAAATAGATTAAAAAATTGGAAAGATAAAACACGTCAACGCATTGCGTCATGGCGTGAGTAAAAGTTAAGCTAAAGCAGATATTTTAGTGTGAATTTCTTGAACACGTTTTTCATTTACATTGAAGTCGTAAAGTCCTAATCTTGATTGGCTTTGTAACCATATATTTATTTTTTTTTCCGATTCAAAAATTAGTATTGCTAAATCATCATGAAATCTGAAAAAAAAAGTAACATCAGAGGCATGAATGAATCCTTTTTTTTCATTGATTATTTTCATACGAGGGTTGTTTTTTATAATATGAACAATCTTCTTTTGAATATTTTCGATAGTATCATTTAGTTGTATAGGTTTTAGACCATAACCTCTGTTATTAATGTCGGCTACTCTAGTACATTTGGTGTGGATTTTGCATTTGTCAGGGAATTTATTCCATTTTTTGTCTGGTGCTAAGAAATATATTATATTTATCATAACTAGATATCCGATGATTATTATGAAAGGCAGAATCAAGTGTTCTGGGCTTAGGTCCATCTATGCCCTCTCTAAGCATTTAAGTTTTACATTTCCATCAACAAGTTCTAACTTAATTTTATCGCCAGTATTAATTGACTGACACGGATTATCATTGAATGAGTGAGCATAGGGAATTCCAAGAAGACTACATGCAGGTATAGTCTGTTGATCTAAGTCTGTATTGATTATTGCTTTTGGTCCATTTCCATTGTAAAATAGTCCAAGCAAAACAAATGGAGCTACTGTAGATCCACTACCCTTTGGAAAAATCAAGATTTTATCTGCCATGTTTTCTCCATTTATGGGGTGTCCTTCCTCTTCTATTTGTCCTGTAATTCTATTTACAAAGCCTAGAAATGTAATAGGTACATCAGTCACTAAGGCTTCTCCTTCGACACTCCACGATTTCTGTGATTGTAACCCCTTCCCAATTATTTCAATATTTCCGGTTTGATAAGTTTTTGTAGATTCATGGGTTTTAATTTTTCCAACTACTTTCTCTTTATTTTGTTTTCCTAGAAGTTCCGGATTTGATGCATGTTTTACACAATCAATCAATTTCGAAACTGAAGTGTTAATGGCATTAAGACCTGATTTCAAGTAGTGTTCAGCCTTCATAGAATTTGTTAGAATATGTTTTACTTTTTTATGGTTATAATGTACTACTTCAGGACATGTTTCACGTAAGATAAGTCCCCCGGCATTTTCGATTTGGTCCACAAGTCCCTTATCTTTTGCTTTGTCAAAATTCAGTGACGAGGTAAAAACCCATAATCTTCCATTTGGAATACTGCAATCTTCTAAGTATTTAGCGGTCCTTTCAATTTCATCAAAGGATGCTTGCGGACATCCTATTGTTACTAAATCTACTTTATTAGTTGGAGCTAATTCTTCATATCGTTGTTCTAAATTAGATTGCTTAAAACATATTTTAGTTTTATAATCAGTAGCATTTGGTTTATTTGTAAAATTATCAATAAATAATAGAGGACATCCATAGTTGGCGGCAGCGGCAGTCAGGGCTTTCTTTTCATCAAAATTCAAGTTTTTAAGTCCAAAGATGTGAGGTATTGGGCCG
>Ga0066860_10000341_pt1 | contig 19834 bp, 18 predicted proteins | sample ETN07SmetaG_FD_65601 | JGI IMG/M metagenome (GOLD analysis project Ga0066860, IMG submission 65601) | Marine microbial and viral communities from oxygen minimum zone, Eastern Pacific Ocean - ETNP2014F14-07SV275 | ecosystem: Environmental > Aquatic > Marine > Oceanic ... | reverse complement strand
CCCAGCATATCGCGGATGTTGGAAATTTTCTTGTCCACCAGAAGCACGAGGGGCTCTTCCAGGTCGGCACTCATGCTGTCCTGGTTGTTGATGAAGTAGGCCGACAGATAACCACGATCGAACTGCATACCTTCGACGATGTCCAACTCATTCTCGAGACCGGAACCATCTTCCACGGTAATAACGCCTTCCTTGCCCACTTTATTCATGGCTTTAGCAATGATTTCGCCCACTTGTTCATCGGCATTAGCTGAAATCGTGCCAACTTGCGCGATGGCCACTGGATCGGTGCATGGAGTAGACAGCTTCTCAATCTCCACCACCATGGCGGCTACTGCTTTATCTACGCCACGCTTCAGATCCATCGGGTTCATGCCCGCGGCAACTGACTTCAAACCTTCGCTGAGAATTGACTGGGTCAGGACTGTCGCAGTAGTCGTACCATCGCCTGCCGCGTCAGAAGTCTGGGAAGCAACTTCCTTAACCATCTGTGCACCCATGTTTTCGAATTTGTCTTCCAGTTCAATTTCTTTCGCCACTGAAACGCCGTCCTTGGTCACGGTTGGTGCGCCGAAGGATTTGTCAAGTATTACATTGCGGCCCTTCGGACCCAGGGTTATTTTTACTGCGTCAGCAAGGACATTTACGCCCTGAATTAATTTTTGGCGCGCTGAATCGCCGAATATTATTTGTTTAGCCATTTTAAATGATTCCTGTCTTGTCTGTGATTGTGTTCTCGAACGGTGGATCCCTCCGGGGATCGCCTAAGATTCGATAACACCAAAAATTTCGCTTTCGCTTAGAATTAGCAACTCATCATCACCAATCTTGACCGTGTTGCTGGAATATTTACCGAAAACGACGGTATCACCCACTTTCAGGTCAACTGGCTGAATTTTCCCATTCTCCTGGCGCTTGCCTGGTCCCACAGCAATAACTTCACCCTGCGCTGGTTTCTCAGCGGCCGAGCCTGGCAATACGATGCCCCCTGTGCTGGTTGTTTCTTCTTCCATGCGTCGTACCACGACACGATCTTGTAAAGGCCGGATTTTCATTACTTTTCACTCCCAAATCAAAAGATTTGATTAATAGAATTGAACCAAATGTCCACTCCACCCCGGTGGCGGTGTGACCATCCTCTAAACTACCAATCTGTAGCTGCAGCCACCGATTGCCCGGTATTCCACAGCAAATTAGTTGATGTGGAGCATAATGGGGATAGTCTGAGATTTTTCAATGGCTTAAAGGCCATTTATACTCGATTTTTCGAGGATTTGCGGCAAAATTCGGTATCTCATTGATTTTATTAGATTTATGGGTTTTATTATTTTAAGCTAAGCAAGCTTATCACGGTCATCGTCGCTTGGCTCGGGGCTGGCAGGAATTACCTCGGATTCTTCAGAATACTCACCCTCGTAAGTATTAGTTCCGCTGCCAGACCAAAAGGTGAAGGCACTGCCACCCTGGGCTGCACCGAGGGTCCTGACCAGGCCGGAATTTATAATCTTGCGGGCAAGCATTCTTCTTATGGGGCCGGTAAGCAACATGAAACCTATCGTGTCCGTTATGAAACCAGGAGTCAGCAACAGCGCGCCGGCACCGGCCAGCATCATCCCTTCGACGATTTCCTGGGCAGGTAGTTCTCCCGATTGCAGGCGCTGATTGGCTCGCAACAACGTAGACAGCCCCTGGCGTTTCAAAATCTGCACACCAATCACGGCTGTAGCCACTACCAGACCCACCGTCGGCAGTCCGCCGATGCGATCGCTGACTTCGAACAGCAGCAGCATCTCTATCAAAGGCACCGCAATGAAAAATAGAAAAAGAAAACGCACTAGCGGCTCCGGATGGATTTGTAATGTCTACATTTTATCATGATAATCCCCGATTTCGCTCTACCCAGAACCAGTCGGGGTTACGGATTGAATTCAAAGGAAAGAATTTGGTTGATCGTGCACCAGATACCGCACGGGAAGGTTGCGAGTTACGGTCAGGTTGCCAGAATGGCCGATCTACCCGGCTATGCGCGTTATGTAGGCTATGTCATGAAGACGCTGCCCAGTGACACCCGGTTGCCCTGGTACAGGGTGGTGAATTCACAGGGAAAGATTTCTTTTCCGCCAGGGACGAGTCAGTACCTGAGGCAGAAATCACTACTCGAAGAAGAAGGTATCGTATTCATAGATGGTCGGTTCTCTATGGGTCAATATCGGTGGCAGTTACGCTAGGCGGCCGCCAATTACATCGACGCAGTGGAATCGCTTGCCTCATCGGCTGCCACTACAGACTCCCTGCCAGGATCGTTCCATGGCGCTACTTTGAACAGCAACAACATGCCCGGTACCGCGCACAGCATACAAAGATAGAAGAACGACGTATAGCCAATCGCCTCGATGATAAAGCCGGCACTGGCACTTGCTACGGTTCGAGGCAGAACGGTGATGGCGGTCAGCAGTGAAAGCTGGGTTGCGGCGAATGCGGGAGAGGTAGAACGGGCAATAAAAGCGACGAAGGCAACGGTACCCAGGCCCACACCCACATATTCCAGGGTCATGACAATAGCCAGCAGCGAGGTGTTGGCCCCTGCTTCAGACAATACGGAGAAACCAAATATAGTGCCGATTTGAACGATGCCAAATAACCACAGGGCACGATTGATGCCCAGCTTCAACATCCAGATACCCCCCAGAATACCCCCCACAACCGCCCCCCAAAGACCCGCATTCTTGGCTACCAGGCCTATGGTGGTGAGTGTAAAACCAAGATCGATCAGGAACGGCGTTTGTAGTGCCACCGCCATGTTGTCTCCCAATTTATAGAAGAACATGAAGGCCAATATCAGGCCAGCGCCGCGCCAATTATTACGTTGAATGAAATCCTTGAACGGCTCAACCACAGCGTCCTTTAAAGTTTTAGGCGCCAGGGAACTCTGACGCTCGGCAAACATGAGCGTGGAGCTAATGCCAATCAGCATAAACGCCGCGATAATCAGAAAAACCAGGTCCCAATCGAAACGGTCCGCCAGAATCAGACCAAGTGCACCTGGCACCAGACCAGAAATACGAAAAGCTTGGACATGAATGGTAGTCCCCAGGCCAAGCTCATTATCTGTCAGCAGTTCACGCCTGAAAGCGTCGATCACGACATCCTGGCTGGCACTGAAAAAAGCCACGATTCCGCAGACAGCCGCGGCCAGCCAAATAGCTTCCAGCGGTTGCAGGAATCCCAGTACTCCAATCGTAAACAACAACGAAACCTGGGTTAACAGCATCCAGCCGGTACGTCTGCCCAGAACAGGCGGCATATACCGGTCCATGAATGGCGCCCAGAGGAACTTCCAGTTGTAGGGCAACAGGATCAAAGAAAACAGGCCGATGGTAGCGAGATCCACCGCTTCTGTTCGTAACCAGGCTGGTACCAGCTGCGCCAGAACATAGTAAGGAAAGCCCGAAGAAAGCCCGATGAACACGCAAGTGAGCATCTTCAAACTGAAAATACTTTGCGCTAGGCTGGGCTGTTCGCCGGCTTGATCCTGCATCGAAGCTTGGTCCTTGAAATTAAATGAGTGGAAGGGTCACTAATCTCGAAAATTATTGAATTGTAGGGGCTTATCCATATTGGCATCTTTCAATAGCGTCATTATTTTTTGCAAATCATCTCGCTTCTTGCCACTGACGCGTAATTTCTCACCCTGAATCGCAGTCTGCACCTTGATCTTTGTGGCTTTCACCATCTTAACAATCTCGCGTGCAGTTTCTGACTCGATTCCTTGTTGCACCTTAACCAGCATGGTCGCTTTCTGACCGCTTGTAAGCACCTCACCATCGAGTAGACTTTTAGTGTCTATACCCCGCTTCACCAATTTGGCTCGCAGAATCTCCATCATTTGTCTGACCTGAAAATCGACTTCCGCACTCACCTGGATATCCTCGGAGGCAGAGAGTTCAAACGAGGCGTCGATGCCTTTAAAATCAAACCGCGTCCCCACTTCGCGATTGGACTGATCGAGCGCATTATTTAGCTCGTGCATATCTACTTCTGAAACAATATCGAATGAAGGCATCGTCCTTATTTACTCCTGCTGCGAACTCAGCAAATTGAATTATCGAATACTCATGGGGTCAGTCTATCACCACCGTATGCCTAACTTAATAGCGATACCTCAAACTCAGCCTGGTTACGGCCGCAACAATAAGTACAAGATAGTGTTTAGGCTATCGTATAATTCCGACTGTCCTAAATAGTGAGTTCCGCTCACAAATCCATTTATACTGCGCTAATCCATGTGTCGCGACGGTTTCAAACCGATGAACAGAATAGTAGAGAGCATTCCTTTTGATTAGTTCTAAACATCTTCTGCTGCTGGCCATGCTGATCGTACTGGCGATGATCAGTTTTTTGCTGTCCCTGCTTAGCGGCAGCGTCGATCTATCTTTAGCACAATTGTTCGGGGAATTATTCCAGCCTCAGGATGACTTGCCGGCGCAGGTATTGCGCGAGATTAGGATTCCTCGCGCACTGGCAGCGTTTACTACCGGTGGTCTGTTAGCACTGGCGGGAGTAATTATGCAGGTGTTGCTGCGCAATCCCCTGGCGGACCCTTATATACTCGGCATATCAGGTGGTGCAGCCGTTGGCGCCTTATCGGCGATACTACTGGGGCTAGGGCTCTGGTGGATGTCAAATGCTGCCTTCGCCGGCGCCTTGCTGTCCGTGGTGCTGGTGTTTGGCATCGCCAACAAGTTTGGCAGATGGTCGGTAACACGCTTGCTGCTGACCGGTGTGGTCATCTCCGCCGGCTGGGGCGCAGTGATCAATATCTTGTTAACCACCAGCTCGAGTAACAATGTGCAGAGTATGTTGTTCTGGCTAATGGGAGATCTGAGTCAGAGCAGGGTCGGATTCAGTCATCTCGCAGTTCTGCTGGTCGGGGTCGCGGGAGGACTGTATGTTAGCCGCTCCCTCAATGTTCTGGTTCGAGGTGAATTGGTGGCTGCAAGCCTTGGGGTGAATATTAAAGCGATGCGACTGCTGCTTTACCTGTCGGCATCGTTACTCACAGCTACCGCCGTTACGATTGCTGGCTCCGTTGGCTTCGTCGGCCTGGTCATACCTCACATGTTAAGACTGTTAGGCGCACGGGATCATCGCTTGCTGCTGCCCTGCTCCGTATTACTGGGCGGGAGTTTTTTGGTGGTAGCAGACGCCCTGGCAAGGACAATCATCTCCCCCCAGCAATTGCCCGTCGGAGTAGTGACGGCGATCATAGGCGTTCCCTCGTTTCTAGTCATCTTACGAAGCAGCATCAAAAAATAGCCATGGCAATTCTCGAATTGAACTCATTGTCCCTGCGCATCGGCACTACCCAGGTTTGTACCGAATTGGATATGCGACTGCACGAGGATCAACGCTGGGGCCTGTTGGGTAAGAACGGTGTTGGCAAGACCACCCTACTGCACGCACTGATCGGCCTAGTGCCCGTGCAATCCGGGGAGATACTAATCCGCGGCAGAATACTCGGGAATATTCCGCGGCAGGAGCTTGCGGCGGGTGTTGGTATCCTTTTTCAACACGGCATCAGCGAGTTACCTGCTACGGTGATGGAAACCGTGCTTCTAGGCCGGCATCCTCACGTGCAGTCATTGCTAAGAGATGAGCCTGCGGATCTTAAAATCGCCCGCGATGCGCTGCAAGACCTCAAGCTAAGCAAATTGGCTGAACGTCAGGTCGACACCCTTTCCGGAGGTGAACGCCAGCGCCTGGCCTTGGCCATGTTGATCGCACAAACGCCGGATTTATTCCTGATGGATGAGCCCAACAATCATCTCGACCTTGCCTTTCAGGTGGAACTGCTGTGCCTGCTGGATCGAAAATTGAAACAGCACGCTTCGGCCTTGCTAATGGCTACACACGATATCAACCTGGCGGCGCGGTTCTGCGAGTATATAATTCTGTTAATGGGTAACGGCGAGTTTATAAAAGGGCCCACTGAAGAAGTGCTCACGCCAAACAATTTATCGCAAGCGTTTGACTGTGAAATAGGCTCTATTGTGGGTCAGGGTCGGACTTTTTTCTATCCGCAATGAGGCCAGAGATGAACGGCTGGAATTCGGATTAGAATTAACGACGAATACAAAGGGTAGAAAACTTACAGCGACAGATGCCGTATATCTGCCAACACCTTCACCAGGTAAGTTGAAAATAAGCCACCGTCGACACCGTTCAGCGCCTTATGGTCATAAGACAAGGTCAGTGGCAGCATTTTCCTCGGCTTGAATTCACCATCGATAAAGACTGGCTTTATCACGGTTTTTGCCACTCCGAGAATCGCTACCTCCGGCGCATTAACGATCGGGATATAACCTGTGCCACCTATTGCCCCAAGACTCGAAATTGTGAAACAGGCTCCCTGCATATCATCTCGAGAGAGCTTTCGCTGTTTCGCCTTATCCGTCAGTTCGATAAGCTCGGCAGCGAGTTGCCAGATGGTTTTTTTATCTGCATTCCTTATCACCGGTACCACCAGCCCAGACTCCGTCGCCACGGCTACGCCAATATGGACATACTTTTTTTGAATCGTGTATTCACCAGAAGAATGCAGTGAAACATTGAATTGCGGATACTCGATCAAGGCCTTGGCACAAGCCTTCAGCAGGAACGGCAAAAACGTTAACTTGATGCCTTTGCGCTCAGACTCTGGTTTCAACTCCGCCCTGAAATCTTCCAATTCAGTCACATTGGCCTCATTGAACTGGGCAACATGGGGGATGGTAGTCCAGTTTCGCTGCATGATTACAGCCGTGAGTTTGTGAATCTTGCTGCGGGGAAGCTCCTCGATCTCTCCAAATTGGCTGAAATCGATATCCGCAACCGGAGCGACCCCAAGGCCCGCCCCTGCTGCTGTGTTCAATCTGGTCTTCACGAATTCATGCAGGTCTTCCTTGATTATTCTAGATTTTGCGCCACTACCAGAGACCTGATGTAGGTCCACGCCCAACTCTCTGGCCAGCTTCCTCACCGCCGGTCCGGCGTAGATTCGATCGGATCGATCTACCCTCGCCTCGGCTTCGGGCCTGTTTCCAGAACTACTCGACCGACTCTGTAATGGTGCTGCTGTGGCAGGTGATTGCTGTGACCCGGTTGCGGGCTTGTCTACTTTCCCAACTACCGGTTGGGCTGGTTCCGTCGCCTTCGCCCCGTCTCGCTGGGTAGTCGGAGTGGCAGCTTTCGTCAACAGCTGCAGGATGGCTGACCCGGTTGTAACTTTATCGCCTACCACCAGCAACAGAGATTCCACTATTCCTGCCTCCGGAGATGGCACTTCCATCGCCGCCTTATCAGATTCTAGCGTAATCAAAGCTTGATCGATGGCGATATTCTCACCGGCATTCACATGCACTTCGATTACCTCAACCTCATCATCGGTGCCAAGATCGGGTACTTCGATGGTGATAGCAGAAGCATTCGCTGTTGCCGCGGCCCCGGTTTCCGGCGCAGCGGCGGCTTTCTCCTGCTGCATTTCTTTCCCGGTCTCTGTCACATCGACGCTGCTCTCTTCCTCTGCCATTGGCGCTGCGCTTGCTGCCTTTTCGTTGTCCTCGACTTCCAGGGTCAGCATCTCGTGTCCCGCTGTTACCTGATCACCAAGATTTACCGCGATGCTTTTCACCACACCGGCCATGGGCGCAGGTATTTCCATCGCCGCCTTGTCGCTTTCGAGAACCAGTAAGGACTCATTCTCCGCCACCAATTGACCCACAGACACCAATAGTTCGATGACCTCTACTTCCGTGGCATCACCCAAATCCGGCACTGTAATATTTTCTATAGACACCGCAGCTCGCTCCCAGGGCATGACGTTTCGATTAGTTTTCTCATACCTGAAACCCGGAGGCTACTGCGCCAGCGGATTCGCTTTATCCTGATTTATGCCTGATTTCTTCATGTAATCTGTAATGACTTTGGTGGCAAGCAATTGCCGCGACTGCAGCTCGGTCAGGGCCGCCAGAACAATAAACTTACTATCAACTTCGAAGAAGTGCCGCAATTTTTCACGACTATCGCTGCGGCCGAAGCCGTCCGTTCCTAACACTCTATAGGAGTCTGGCACATATTCACGGATCTGGTCAGAATAGGCTTTCATATAGTCGGTGGTAGCGATTACGGGTCCTTGCTGCATGGCCAATTGCCGGGTAACAAAGGGGACAACTGATTTTTTGCCGGGATGGAGCATGTTATCTCGCGTAATGGCCAGGGCTTCTCTGCGTAATTCGTTGAAGCTGGTGACACTCCAGACGTCAACCGCCACCTCAAAATCCTCACGCAGTGTCTGCGCCGCCTGCCTTACTTCCCTCAATATGGTGCCACTTCCCAGTAATCGAACCCGCATATCCGATTCGACTTTTTTGCCCTTCTTTTTCACCTTGTACTCGGTCGCGCCGCCGTCCTCGAGTAAATACATGCCTTTCAGAATATCTTCTTCGCTGCCTTTGGGAAGTGCGCCATGGCGATAATTTTCATTCATGGTAGTAATGTAATAGAAAACAGACTCCATGTTTTCGTACATTCTTCGCATACCCTCCTGCACAATAACCGCCAACTCATAGGCGTAAGTCGGATCATAGCTCACACAATTTGGAATCGCGGATGCCAACATATGACTGTGGCCATCCTGATGTTGTAGCCCCTCGCCGTTGAGGGTAGTCCGTCCTGCGGTAGCGCCTATGAGGAAACCCCGGGCCTGGGAATCACCAGCGGCCCAGCAAAGATCTCCGACTCGCTGAAACCCAAACATGGAGTAGTAAATATAGAACGGTATTAATGGATAATTATTGACACTGTATGAGGTCGCGGCAGCCAGCCAGGCTGAAAATGAACCGGCCTCGGTAATGCCTTCTTCCAGCATTTGCCCCTTCTTGTCTTCGCGATAAAACATGATCTGGTTGGAGTCAGCCGGGTCATAGAGTTGCCCCACTGATGAGTAGATGCCTAATTGCCTGAACATGCCTTCCATGCCAAATGTTCTTGCCTCATCCGGCACTATGGGCACTATGCGCTCGCCAATTTCCTTGTCTTTGCAAAGGCTGGACAACATTCTCACGAAAGCCATGGTGGTCGACAATTCTTTCTCGCCACTGCTCTTGATTTGATTTTTAAAGGCATCCAGGGACGGAGTTTTGAGTGCGTAAGTCTCAGCGCGTCGTTGTGGCACCGCAGCACCCAGTGATTCCCGCATGCTGCGCATATATCTAAGTTCCAGGCTATTCTCTGGCGGGCAGTAATATGGTACTTTTTCAAGTTCCTTATCCTTGATGGGAATGCCGAAGCGATCGCGGAATTTCTTCAGCGCCTCGATATCCAATTTCTTAACGGTATGGGTAGCATTTTGTGCCTCGGCGGCGCCACCGAAGGCATATCCTTTCACCGTCTTTGCCAGTATCACCGTGGGTTTGCCATTGGCTTTGGTGGCTTCGGTATAGGCAGCATAGACCTTGTATGGATCATGGCCACCACGATTAAGCGCCATGACAGCGTCATCAGACAAATGCTCGACCATCTTCAATAATTCAGGACTCTTGCCAAAGAAATGTTCTCGGGTGTACTCACCCCCACGACTGACGTAATTTTGATACTCGCCGTCCACCACTTCGTCCATGCGCTGCTGCAACAAACCTTCCTTGTCAGCCGCAAATAGTGCGTCCCAATGCCGACCCCATATTACTTTGATTACATTCCAGCCAGCACCTCGAAATATTCCTTCCAGTTCCTGAATGATCTTTCCATTTCCTCGCACCGGACCATCCAGTCTTTGCAGGTTGCAGTTAATTACAAATATCAAATTATCCAGGCGTTCTCGGCCAGCCTTGCCGATCGCTCCCAGTGATTCAGGCTCATCCATCTCCCCATCACCGAGGAAGGCCCAGACCCTGCGATTGGAATTATCGAGCAATTCCCTGTTACTGAGATACTTCATTACATGGGCCTGGTAGATAGCCTGTATAGGTCCAAGGCCCATGGAAACCGTCGGGAACTGCCAATAATCCGGCATCAACCAGGGATGGGGGTAGGAGGAAAGCCCGTTGCCATCTACTTCCTGACGAAAATTGTCCATCTGCTGTTCGCTGATACGACCTTCCAGATAGGATCGAGCATAGATGCCCGGGGACGAGTGTCCCTGAAAATAAATTAGATCGCCCTCGCTTTCGTCACTGGGTCCCTGGAAAAAATAGTTGAAGCCGACATCGTAGAGGGTCGCCGCTGAAGAAAATGTGGAAATGTGTCCACCCAGGTTTGGATTATGTTTGTTCGCACGCATCACCATGGCCAGCGCATTCCAGCGAATGATGCCGCGAATCTTTCGATCCATGAACATATCACCCGGCATGCGTTCTTCATTTGAAGAAGATATGGTATTACGGTAGGGAGTATTTACAGACGCGTGACGGGAGTTTGGGTCCGTCCTGGTGGCCTTTTCCGAGAGCCGGGCAATAAGATAATGGGCCCGTTCGGCCCCCTCCTCGGCGATCACCGAACGCAGAGCATCGAGCCACTCCCTGGTTTCTTCGGGATTCGCATCATTGTACTGTGTCATCGAGTATTCCCTTGCCATCCCAGGATCACTGGCACTAGGTGTAAATCGTGTAATTAATTTACAAATCGAGGCGCATATTAGCCTAAATCGCCGATTTATTCCATGATCGCAGTGATTGTTATGTAATTTTACTACACAATTATGAATTAACTTTAACGCCCGAAAAATGCCATATTATTCGTTATTTTACAACATGTTATACGCAAGTCAGAAACGCCTGTAATGCCGTTTCAGGCAGCAAAAAACTGCCAAAATTGGTCAAAAATACAAAATCTCTGATGTAGCCGAAATATTGTCATCTTCTGGCCTCTAAAAGAAGCTGCCAGCAGCATAAAACCAAGCCCTAGGCGTAGACGGTGAATATCGCGAGCAAAATTAACCAGACCGCCTGACTTCGCTCAAGCAATGCCAGCAGCGCCTGAATCCGGGCTACCTTTTGCAGTCGCTCACGGGTTTTCGAATTTCCCCCCGCATCTGCCTCAGGCATATCAGGACCGACCATGCCTGACAGGGCACAGCTGGCATAGCCATACAACAAGTCTACCGAACTGGTTTCTACACCGGCACTCCAAAAGGATTTCTTGAGATTTTCGAAGCAGCGAACAAAATTTCCTATGAGAGAGAAAGTAATAGCAAGAAGACGCATCGGCATCCATTCCAGTAGCCAGATTAGATTAGTTATGAGTGTGATTTCTGCCTCCTGCTCGCATTCCCGCTCGTCAGCTTTCTTCCTTGCCACCGATTCTATCTGCAAGTCCCGAAGCTGATAACTAACATAGCAAAATATAATACCTATCGGTCCACCAACTATGTACCAGAAGAACATAACAAACATTTTTTCAAAACTGCGATAGACTAACTGCTTGCTGAAATACTCGCTCAGAGCTTCTTCATCGTCAATTTTCAAAGCTTCTGGCATTGCCAATTCCTGCTTCAAATACAGCATGCAGGCTTGAATATCTTCTGCCTTCCATTTTTCCAGAAATTCCCTGGCGAGTTTGCCCGGTTGAATCCTGTCAAAAGCGACTAATAGCACCAGAATGTGAACCAGCATAGTCGGTAAGCCATACAATTGTCCCGCCACCAGGTACAAGATGACACCCAGGGCGAACAGAGGAATTAAATAAGCCAAACTTGTGCCGAGCACCCATCTCGTAGATGGGTGCCTTGAAATTTTAGTAGACAGGTTTGCCATTTGGCATCGAAATCGAAAAAACCAGCTATCGTCAAAGCGATCGAAGTCTTTTAACCAGAGGTAGTTGATAATAAGACAAATCAGGATAACGAGGAATTTCATTGCTTAGCCCATCATTTCGCAATTAAGCGCAGTGTATTGCTATTGCTGATTTATAGCGAACCCAATCAAAACAAGGGCCCGGATCGGTCTTGCGCCCGGGAGCAACATCGCTGTGCCCCACAATCCTGTCCGAATTCAAACATGTATATTCGCCAATAAGCAAATTAGTAACCAATATCAGCGAGTCATACTGTGCCGCGGTAAAATCTTCGAAGTCAGTTCCCTCCAATTCAATCCCTATTGCATAGTCATTACAATTCGGCAAACCCGCATAGAAGGATTCACCAGCGTGCCATGCTCGTAGATTGAATGGTACATATTGAGTCACCTTGCCAACACGATCGATGCATAGATGAGACGATACTCTTAACTCGGCAATATCGAGAAAATAGGGGTGCTCATCCCTATCGAGTTTGTTACAAAAAAGCTGGTCGATACACCCGGTATTGTATTCCCCAGGGGGTAAACTGATATTGTGAATGATCAACAGGTCGGGCTCGATCCCCGCGGGTCTTTCATCTTTATTAGGCGAGTCGACTAATCTGGCGCCTGTTAAGAAATTATTTTCGATCGAAAATAGCATTACCGCAAGTCACGCCGAGGTTTAGAACATTACTGCGGCGGCATTCTACCATATAACAGCGCGATGGACTGCTTGGACTCCACCCACTCCACTGTGCGAGTATCACGATTAATGCGATAAGAATCATGATCCCACGCCACTGGGTGCGAATCATTTCCCCACGAAAAATGGCAGTCTTTCCTGCCCATAGGTTTTGCCTACCCAGCTATCTACAGCATGTTCCACCGTGTCAGATTCTTGTGCAAACTTGCCTGACATTCCTACAACAGATGCCACGATAGCTGTCCCGTGCCGATCACTCTTGGCGAATCGTGGCCTGATTACGGCAGCCGTAGTGCGCGATGCCACCACCGAACTTTCAGCGTTCACAGCTTCTAAAGTGCTGTGGCTTTGAACTCGCTCACAGAAGCGGATGATTGCTTAAACCATATAGTTCAACGAGTTAGATTCACTCCCCACGGTTCAATAAGTATCTGGATCACAACTTTCCATTCGAATCCGTATGAGACATAATTCAGTCGATGTTCCCCCCAAACCAGCCAGAGACGGGTAAAAATATAGGTCAGGTTATGCTTGTCCTGAGCTTTGCCTTAGGATTACTGGCGCTGACCTTCGGCTTCGATGGTTGGCTGAATAATCAGACAAATCCAAATCGCCGGCCCCAGTCCTCCGAGACCAGTACCGGTGTCCGCGAAGTTGTACTGGAGAGAAACCGCCAGGGACACTATGTTTCCGGTGGTCAGATAAATGGTGTCCCGGTTACATTCCTGCTCGATACCGGTGCTACCGACGTTGCAGTGCCAACAGCCATTGCCATCAGCGCCGGACTCGAGAAAGGTTTGCGTACCCGGGCTGCAACTGCAAATGGAGTCATTTCAGTTTATTCGACGCGGATTAATGAATTGAAACTCGGCAACATCACCCTTCATGATATCCATGCCAGCATCACGCCCAGCCTAGGGGGTGATACAATCTTGCTTGGTATGAGTGCATTGCAACGGGTTGAATTCACTCAGCGCGGCTCAACCCTTACCCTGCGCCAACAACCTGAGTCTTGACTGCCATGCACATCCCCACCCCTCCAGCCGATCTACATAGTGTTGTGCGCTTCGCACTCGCCGAAGATATTGGCAGTGGCGACATTACCGCCGCTTTGATTCCGGCGGCTAACACCGTGAGGGCCAAAATCATTAGCCGCGACCAGGGCATACTCTGCGGCGGACCTTGGGTGGATGAAATATTCAATCAACTGGACCCCTCACTGCAGATAAACTGGGAAACTGAAGAAGGCAGCAGCTTCGAGCAGGGGCAGGTGCTTGCGATAGTCAGCGGATCGGCGCGCCACATCCTAAGCGCTGAGAGGACCCTGCTGAATTTCCTGCAGACACTTTCCGCCACGGCGACCCAAAGCCACCGTTATGCCTCCCTCGTTGCTCATACTCACGTGCGCTTGCTGGACACCCGTAAAACCCTGCCAGGTCTGCGCAGTGCGCAAAAATACGCGGTGCGAGTGGGTGGTTGTTACAACCACCGCATGGGCCTTTTTGATGCCTTTCTTATCAAGGAGAATCACATCAGCGCCTGTGGAGGCATCGACAAGACCATAAAAACTGCCCGCTCGCTGTACCCGGACAAACCAGTCGAGATAGAAGTCCAGAACCTGGCCGAACTGGAGCAGGCATTGTCTGCAGCGGCTGACATTATCATGCTGGACAATTTTGGAATCTCCCAGATAAAGAAAGCTGTTGCCATCAATGGCGGCCGTTCTAAATTGGAGGCGTCGGGAGGAATAGGCGGGAATACACTGGTCAATATCGCCGAAACTGGCGTAGACTATATCTCTATTGGCTCTCTGACCAAGGACTGCAAGGCTATCGATTTGTCCCTACTGGTAGAATAGTCAATGCACAATGCTGACGAGGCGATTATGCGAAAACACGGCCTGTTTAATCTGATCAATTTTCTCGGCTTTTGCCTGCTTCCATCCCTGAGTCTTGGCCATGCCGGGAGCACGGATATCAATGGCGGTCACTACTACGGCTATTCGTATCATTGCCACGTGTCGGCCTGTGAAATGCCAGACACATTTAATACGGGCCGCATCCGGCGGGATGGCGCATTCACCGACTATCGCAGCAGGGAAAAATTTTTTAATGAAGATGACTGGTCTTTCGAAGAGGATTACGACGGCGATTGCCAGTCGACCCGGCAGGAAATGCTGATTCTGACCAGCCGCGCCGAATTGAAATACACCAATCCCCGAAACTGCGTGGTAAGGCTCGGAGAGTGGCTGGATGAATATACCGGAGAGGTCTTTATGGTTGCCACCCAGATCGACCTGGATCACATCATCCCGCGCATGTATGCCCATACCCATGGCGGCGATCGCTGGTCACCGGAGAAAAAATTACAATTTTCCAACGATCCCGTTAACTTAATGTTGATCAAGCGACGGGAGATCAGGCGCAAGCGCGATCGCGGTCCAGACCGGTACCTGCCACGGAAAGAATTTCAGTGCGAATACGTGAGTTTATGGGAGGCAATCGCCGACAAGTACGACTTGCAGCTCGGCAGCCGTGACCGCAATGAGATCAGGACGGTATTACGGGATTGCTCGGATCAATAAGCTTTCAGGCTTCGATTTCAAAACAGAAACACCGCTTCACCAGCGGCATTTTGTGCTGAAATTTTACGGGGACAATATATGAATCACATCCATGCCGTTATCCGGATCGAGTTTCATATCACCCGCCGGGAAACCATTTTCTGAAAGAATATAGGCAATCACATCGGTGTATTCATCCAGTAATAGAGAGCCCGGATTGTCTGCCGGCATCGTGCCCATGATGGTTTCCCACAGATAAATCAGGGGTTGATTATTCCAGGATTTCAGGGTGTCGCGATAGAAACGCATATTATGACAGGTCTTGCACGATGCATCGTAGACTACTTCCCCCGCGTTGACCTGTGCCTCGGTAAAAATGCCATCCTTGACCGTCCTGTCCTGGGCAACAACCACCTGACAGGCGAGTAGAAACATCAGCGGATATGCAGCACTCGCTATAACCTTTACCGCGTATTTCATATTCATTTGCCTCTGCGAAGGACTCGATAGCTTGGTCAGGTAACGAGTCTTGCTGCTATTGTTTGCCCTGCTGACTAATGCAGCACCGATGGGCCAATTTTAAAACCGGCTAAACATAAACCAAGTCCTGTTCTTAATCAAGTCGCTGCGAATTCGGAGTCTCCGATCACAGGGGTAATTCCCTATTTGTTTCAATTAGTTAACCCATGGATGGCAGCATAACAGGGGAAAAATGAATAATAACTGAATCGCGTCGGGCACGGTTGCCAGCAATCGGCCTAAAAATCCTTTCAGATTGTCTCCTTCATTCTTTGCCGGTATTAGCATCGCAATATTCACAGTCTAATGAATCGCCCTGTGCGGTGCCGTAATGCTGAGGCACGGGAGAAGTATGATCTGCGCCCAAGCTAGCAATACGTGCCATCCAGCCACGGGCATTGACAATAATTGTCACTTTAGGCCAATCTACATAATCCTACGTGACGGAAAATTTCAGAGATTCCTTACTGAATCATATTATAGCTATCGAAATATCAATAGGTTACTATTTTCCTGAGAAGTTGGCACGAACCGTGTGCGGCCTTTAGCCACAGTGATTAAAACTGACGCTCAACACCAAACTGAATTAATTGCTCAACTGGAGATAGAAAGATGAAGACATTAGAAAAAGGTTTTACCCTGATCGAATTAATGATCGTGGTGGCGATCATTGGTATTTTGGCCGCGGTGGCTCTGTCTGCCTACCAAAATTACGCTAACCGTGCCACATTTTCCGAACTGGTAATTGCTATTACACCTCTCTCGACTTCAGTAGTTCTGGCAATCCAGACTCGTAATCCTTCGGGCCTTGGCGATTTGGACAGCGGTTTATTGGGTATTCCAGCGGCAGTGCCTGCGACTGCCACTGCTCATGGCTCCGAGGTTACTGCTGGCGTGATCACCATGGTATGGCAGACAGATGGAACCGATCTGGAAGGAGAAACCTATATCTTCACCCCCGACGGCATCATCCCACCGGTTCAGTGGACAAGTTCTGGCAGCTGCGTAGCGTCTAGCTACTGCTAGCCTGCACCACTACATTCTCAATTAATGATTTTTATAGGGATTTCTCTACTGGATCGAAGCACACATGCCCGGCTGTTAACACAGAGACAGATTTACTCAGCTGGCGGGCTTCACCGAGCCCGCTCAGCAAGTTCTCGTCGGTGGTCTGATGATCGCGATGTATCTGCCAATCTTTCAACTCGGCGCGATTATGTAAGAACACAAGGGCCAGTTAATTCGACGACATAACCCGAGGCTCCCGCAAGGTCTGAATGGCAATAATCAACCTTATCTCTTCCAATCAGGACGTCCTGATTTCAATTATTGCGCTGCTCGGACTACTGGTCGGTAGTTTTCTGAATGTAGTGGTGTATCGCCTGCCGATCATGCTGCAGCGCGAGTGGCAGGAACAATGCTACAAATATCTGGAAATCGAAAACCCCGGTGCAGATAACGATGAATCAACGGCAAAGTTTGCTGTATTCAATCTGCACAAACCTGACTCACATTGTCCTCGGTGTAATCACAAGATCCGGGCCCGGGAGAATGTTCCGGTGCTTAGCTATCTGTTCCTGGGCGGCAAGTGCGCGAGCTGCAAGGCAAAAATACCGCTGCGCTATCCCGCCGTAGAATTTTCCACAGCGTTACTGTCTGCACTGGTGGCACTGACATTTGGCGCGACCTGGCTTACCGTGGCGATCCTGTTCTGTAGTTGGTGCCTGTTGGTGCTGACTCTCATCGACTTCGATCATCAACTATTGCCCGACAATATCACCCTGCCATTACTCTGGTTGGGGCTATTGGTAAACGCGGTGGACCTGGGCTTCGGGGTTAGCCTGCAGGAAGCGGTTATCGGTGCTATAGCCGGTTATCTGTCCCTGTGGAGCGTGTATTGGGTATTTAAGCTTGCTACCGGCAAGGAAGGCATGGGCTATGGGGATTTCAAGCTACTTGCGGCTCTGGGGGCCTGGATGGGCTGGCAGGCCTTGTTGCCGATTATCATTCTCTCTTCCCTGGTGGGCGCCATATTCGGTATTTTCGTGATTGCGGTAATGGGTAGAGACCGTTCAATTCCCATGCCCTTCGGTCCTTTTCTCGCTGGCGCAGGATTCCTCATGCTGATCTGGGGTCCCCAGATCGACGCATTCTATGTCGCCACCTTCGTCTCCTAGTTCACGCGGCCGGCCAACAGAGGGTTCCAGGGCAATGAATCGCAACTACGTTATTGGACTCACCGGTGGCATCGGCAGTGGCAAGTCCACCGTCGCCGACGTATTTGCCGAACTGGGCGTGGTTTTGATAGACGCCGATCTGCTAGCCCGGGAAGTGGTCGAACCCGGGTCTGCTGCACTCGCCTGCATCGCCGAACATTTCGGCGACAGCATTATCATGGCCGATGGGTCGCTGCATCGGCAGGCACTTCGAGAAATAGTATTTTCAGATGTCCTCGAAAAACACTGGCTGGAGAATTTGCTACATCCACTGATAGCCGCGCTGATGAAGTCCCGAATTTCCAGTTGTTCTTCACCCTATTGCCTGCTGGTTTCACCATTGCTGCTGGAGACCGGGCAACACCAGTTGGCAGATAGAATCCTGGTGGTAGATGTGGGTGAGGCAACCCAATTGAGCCGGACGCTGCAACGGGATCGCGGTGATCCCGATACAATTAGTGCGATCATTGCCTCCCAAATCGATAGACAGGAGCGCTTGCAAAAGGCCGATGACATTCTGGATAATGAAGCCGGCCTTGATGAACTCGATGCCCGAATTCATCGATTACATGAAAAGTATCTGCGCCTCGCCGAGGAGTCCCGTGAATCGAACTGAAACCAAAATAGTTAATTGCCCTGGCTGTAAAAAACCGGTGCCATGGGTGGAGGCTAGCCAATACCGGCCATTCTGTAGCGAGCGCTGTAAATTGATCGACTTCGGGGAATGGGCCACGGGAAAAAATAGGCTGGCAGGTGAGCCCCTATTTTCTGATTCCGAAGAGGAACCCTTGCAGTAGCCAGGGGATTATTCCTAAGGCAGGGGCGTTCCACTTATGGAAGGGATAGACATCCAGTAGAACTTGCTGCTGGGAACATGCACCTCATTCTCCAGAAACACCATCAGCAAATTTCCATCACGAGACAATCTGATTTTCCTGATCTGCTCACCCTCGAGTAATCCCAACTGGAATTCTTCAAGAATCAAATGTGTGACCACATCGAAGAAATACAGTTTTTCATTATCCGTCGCAATCAGGATGGTACCGCTGCTGTTAAATACGGCACTCACCGGAGAACTGCCCAGAAACCATTCACCGTCTATGTCGAAGTAAGCGACAGGGTTCATGTCCAGGATACTGAAATCATCATTGCCGACCCGATTTCCATCGGGACAGGAATAGGCGAGCCGACTGCCATCAGGTGAGATGCTGAAATCGGTGCAACCACTGCCGACTTGCTGGTCCGTGTTCTCTATAAATGTCAGCGCGTTGACTGCTGGATCGAAGTCGAAAGTCGCCAGATTCGAAGCCGTAGCCAGAAATACGCGATCTTGTACGCTGTCGTATTCAACTCTGACAGGTTCTTCCAATGGCAAACTGTCAATGAGGAAATTCGCATTGCCATCCATTAATCCTAACCACAATCCTGAATCAGCGAATGGTAATTGATTATCCAAATCGTCCCGGATGTTATCGAACATGAGGGCGAACACATTACCATCCTCACCTAGTGTCAGGTCCCTTAGTGCCCAGGTATAGGTACGAGATCCCTCCAGCGGATTGCTAAAAGTCTGGGTTACTGGATTCCAGCTGATAACCCCGGTATTGAGATCGAGGCGATAAAGACGTTCAGATTCTGGATGCACTGTCATATAGACAATGCCATTTGCATCGTCCAGGGTAAATTGATCGGGCACGGTATTGAAGCTATAGGTTGCTCCGGTTTCGCCGCTGAGAATATTCCGCTCTACCACCCGATTACGAATCGCATCACCGATTAATACCCATCCATGACACAGCGATACAAAATCCTGAGATGGCTCTACAATGAGGCCTCCATCCAGCGCCGAAATCAGCACTTCTGACGGTCCGGCCTGTACAGCCCCCAGAGACAGGGTTTCAAATAGCCAGGGATTGGAACCCTCCACAAGTTCGAGTCGGATTGCTATCTGCTCGCCCTTATAATTAACACTGGGAATATCCAAAATGCCGGAGTTGACGGCGTAGGTGGATGCACCTGCACC
>Ga0066860_10000339_pt1 | contig 19903 bp, 28 predicted proteins | sample ETN07SmetaG_FD_65601 | JGI IMG/M metagenome (GOLD analysis project Ga0066860, IMG submission 65601) | Marine microbial and viral communities from oxygen minimum zone, Eastern Pacific Ocean - ETNP2014F14-07SV275 | ecosystem: Environmental > Aquatic > Marine > Oceanic ... | reverse complement strand
CACCCAACACTCTGGGATAATAGGGAAATCTAACAAATGAGAGAATTCAGTGCGCTCTTGGCTTCGCTCGCCGCAATGGCAGCGACGCCTGCCATTGCACAGGACACCAGCGGCAATTTCAACGGCTTTCATGTTGAGGCCGTGGCCGGCTACGATATTGTCGAGATCTCTATCGACGAAGACGTTTTCGGCGAAACGCTGAGCGATGATCAAGGTGGCTTCACCTATGGCGTCGCCGCGGGTTACGACGTGTCTATTGGGGGTACGCTTCTCGGCGTCGAAATCGAATATGCCGACTCGGGCGTCGGGATCGAAGATTCTTATGTCGGCGAGCTTCTCGGGAGTGAGGTAGACATCGCTGCCAGCCTCGATGCTGGCCGCGATCTTTACGCCGGCATCCGTTTGGGTGGCCAATTGAGTGACCGCTCGCTTGTTTACGTCAAGGCGGGCTACACAAATGCACGCGCCAAGTTTTCCATGACCGGCACCGTCGATGGCGAGACGTTCGCCGATAGCGCATCCGCGACCTTCGACGGCCTGCGTCTCGGTGTCGGCTCCGAATTCGCGTTCTCGAAAAATGCCTTCGCAAAAGTCGAGTATCGCCTCTCGATGTACGGGGATGGCGAAGCCGAGATGGATGGCGAAAACGCCGATATCGGCGAGATTTTCGAGTATGGCGATCTCAATCGCCATCAGATTGTTCTTGGCCTCGGCATGCGTTTTTGACCGGAGAGGGGGAGGGGATTCACCCCTCCCCTTGAACCGCATGGGATCCGTGCATTTCCACGATCCTAAACATTCGGCGCGCGAGGGTGCTTCGTACGGCACCAGCAATCGCGGGTAAGGAACTGAAGTGTGCCGCGTCGCCCCCAATTGAGGCGCTAGCGAGTAAGCGCATCGAATTGGCAGCTATAGTCAGCCAACCCCGATAAATTGCATAGCACTATAAAATCGGTGGATGCCCCGTGAGGAATATAACTAATTCTTCGCTGATGTTCGCCGGCCGTCGCTACACTCGGCACGTTGCCTCTACGTTTCCTGTTCGCGTTTCGCGTTTGTTCGTTGACGTTCGCCATCTATCGCGTCAGAGTGTGGGAACGCTTAGGGGAACATATGCCCAAACTCACTGCTCTTGCGGTCAAGAACGCAAAGCCCGGCCGGCATGGTGACGGAGAGGGTCTATACCTTCTTGTGAAGCCGACTGGCGCGAAGTCATGGGTGCTCCGAATTCAGGCTGATGGTAAGCGCCACGATATCGGTCTCGGCAGCGTCGACACAGCCGCGAAATCGGGCACGGCTGGCGAGGAAATTCCGATCCCCATCCTGCAACGCAAGGTGCTCACTCTGGCCGAAGCGCGGGAAAAGGCGGGCCTGCTCAGGACCGCCGCCAAGTCCGGCCTCGATCCGATCGAGGAGCGCGATCGCGAGAGGCGGAAGGTTCCCACGTTTCGAGAAGCGGCGGTCGCCGCGCATGCGTCACTCCAGAACGGCTGGACCGACAAGAACGCGAAGGCTTTCCTCAACTCACTCGAAACGCACGCCTACCCCACCCTGGGCAAGAAGCGCGTGCACCTGATCTCCCCGTCCGACATCATCACCACGCTCGAGCCGATCTGGACCGATAAACCCCAGATCGCGAAGAAGGTTCGCCAGCGTATCGGCACGGTCCTGAATTTCGCCCATGCGAAGGGGTGGCGTCCGACAGAGGCGCCACAGCAATCGATCGGGAAAGGGCTGCCGAAGCAGCCGAAGGGCGGTCACTACGACGTGATGCCATACCAGAACGTGCCCGCATGGGTCGCGTCGCTCCGCGCCAGGCCGGCAACGCAGGGTCGCAGGGGGCAGCTGCTGCAGATCTACACCGCTTCACGGCCGGGCGAAGTCCGCGGTGCGCAGTGGGGCCAGTTTGATCTAGAAAACGGGCTGTGGCATCGCCCCGCCTCGCTTATGAAAGAAAAGGTGGCGCATACGGTCACACTGAATTCTGCGGCGATCGAGCTGCTCGAGCGCATTCGTGCTGAGCTTGGCCGCGAACCCAAGCCAACAGAGTTCGTCGTCCCTAACCGCGCGGGGAAGATGCTCTCCGATACGGCATTTAATAAAATCCTGCGCGATGCCGGCTTGTCCCACGACACCCATGGTTTCCGCAGTTCCTTTCGCGACTGGGCTGCGGAAAACGTGCCGGAAATTCCCGATCCCGTTGCAGAGGCGGCTATCGCGCACCAGGTGCCCGACGAGGTTGTGCGCGCCTACAAGCGGACGACCTTTATCGAGATGCGTCGGACACTGCTCCAGAAGTGGAGCGATTACGTGACCAGCGACCTGCCGAACGAGACCAAGGAAGGGGCCGATGCAAGATAAACAAATTCCAAAGGCACCGGTCACCCTTATCGACGAATGGGAGCCGGCGGAGGCAATCCGTGGTGGGGTCATGTTGACCCTGGAGAGCATGGGCGGCCAAGTCCGTCTCTTCCTCCCTCCCAGCGTGGCAGGACCGCTTGCTGGTTCCATCAGGGCAGCCGCTGAAAACGCGATGGCTCAGAGAGCCGCGGACGACAATGTTCTAACCTTCGTCGGACCGAAGGACCACCATCGGTCAAAGTTGTGATGATGAACCCCGCAAGCCAATAGACATGCGATGGGGATAGGCCGGCCAGCCGACAAGCGCGACACTCCGACGCGTTTCCCCATCACTTTCATCGGAGCCGCCTCGGAGAGCGGTTTTGACGTTGCAAGAAGATACCTTCGATTATGCTCACTGGGCTTGCCGCCTGCGGAACAAGCTTATCGAGCGAGGCAGCGCTTATCACTCTTTTGACAAAATGGATCCTGATACTGCGCTGGCATTCGAAGACGGGCTGCCAGGGACGGCAGCAGATGCAGCCCGACTGGAAGCGGTGAAGGCTTTCAGCGAACTCATGCAGGCGTTGATTGAATTGCCAGTCTTCAAGCAAGACATAACGGGCGCCGGTCTGAAACCACTCGCAGACCTCGCAGCCGCGATTGCCGGGTTACAGCATGGCCACCCATCCGCGCTCTTGGAGACGCGAAAGATCGACCGAGCCAGCCGCCCACCAGAACACGTAGGGAATTTCCGCAAGGGCCAACGCCAAGCCATGGCATGCTTTATTGTCGAATTGTTTGAGCGCTCAGGATCGCAGACGGCTGGCAAAGACGCGGCGGCATTGCTCGCTCGCTATGGCATGACCGGTCGCAAGAAGGTCGATGGCATTCTCCCACCGATTAGCCACAAGGTGCTCGAGAAGTGGACGGCGGAGATCGATGGTGAAGATATTGAAAGCCATCGCAGGCAATTTTTAGAGAACCTCCGCAAGACGGCTGGTCTGATTGATGGGGCTCAGGCGAAGGCACTTGCTGGATTTCTGGCGCCGGGCATCATGAATATCTGACTTTCTCATTCTGGCTCGCGCAATGAGTCAACGGATTGCGGCACCTCTTCTGCATCACCAGCGAATGCAGGAGCAAGCCATGGAAATCAGTCCCAACCCTACCCCCATCACCGAAGCCCTCGCATATTCGCCCAAGGACGCTGCGCGCGTCACCGGGCTGGGCCTTACGACGATCTACCGCCTGATCAATGAAGGCACGCTTACGAGCAAGACAGTTGGGCGCAGGCGCCTGATCAACGCAGCCAGTGTTCGAGCACTCGTTGAAGCCGAGGTGGCATGAGCGATGCCTTTCACCGAAAGGGGCCGCGCCCATAAACGCCGAAGCCGCCACGCCCGGGGGGGAGCGCAGCGGCGGGGGTGTCAGCTTCCAGCCGGACCTGAACCTTTTAGCATCAGCCGACCGACCGGGGAAGTGCCTGGATCGGTAAAGCCGAGGCGAACCAAGATGCCAGTCGACGCAGTATCCTACCTGCATTCGATTGCGCTCGAGCCATGCGGGAGGGCTATTCGGTGACCCTCATCCCTTTCCCACTCCAGCCCAAGCGGGCGATCATCGTCGAACCCTTCAATTCGCATCGCACACACTGGCAGGCGAGTTACTCGGGCGACCAATGGACCAACTCGCTGGAATTCCGTCCGGTATTGCCACTACGGCAGCTCGTTTCCGAATTGCGTCAATGGCCCGGGCGAAACGGTCTACCCATCCAAATTGTCGATACGCTCGACAGCGAGGTGGCGGCATGACTGGCGAAGTCATCCACTTGGAAGCGTATCGCTCCGCTATCTTCCGCGGCTCACGAGACTGTCCGCGCTGGTGCAATAGCGACGTCGAAACATGCGAGCGCCAGCAGCAGTCACGGACGGTGCGGCGCATGATCGGACTTATCGCCGCGCAAGCTCGTGCTGCCCGCGAGGCGCAAGATGAGGTTGCGCGCAAGGTGCCTCCAGCAATGACCGAGGGACTTGATCGATGAACCTCGCCACCATTCACCATATCCAGACCGGGTGGACCTATACCCAATCAGGCAAGGTCGTTGGGTTCGTAATGCCGGTCGATGACCCCGCAAATGCAACCCACATCCTTTTCGACGACTGGTGGCAAGCGCTTCGTTTCGCGTTGATGCTCGCCCTCCAGAACGGATGGGAATTCGTCGGAGGGCCTAAGTGATGACACTGGCCGAAAAGATGCGCCGCGACGAAGCACCAGCCGGGCCCATCGATCTTGATGCCATCAAACGAGAGCACCCCCTTTCCTCGGTCGCACAGCGCGAGGGTGTCAAGCTAAAGCGCGTGGGCAAGGAATGGAAAGGGTGTTGTCCTTTTCACGAGGACAAAACGCCCAGCTTCACGATCTTCGACAGCGACAAGCGGTTTCACTGCTTCGGCTGCGAAAAGAGCGGGGACGTGCTCGACTTTGTTCAAGAAGCGCGCGGTCTTCATAGCCTTGAAGACGCGGCCCGGTATCTCTGCGGCGGCGATCCTCCCCGTCAGGAACGGTTCGCACCAGCACGTCCCATATCCCGTCCCGCCTCCTCGCATGCCGTATTCCTGCGCGACGACCAGCGGATTGTCGCGACATTCGAGTATTTCAGTGCCGAGGGTGAACTCCTCTATCGCAACCACCGGATCGAGCCCGGCGAGGATGGGCGCAACAAGACCTTTCGGGCCGATCGACCTGACGGCAACGGCAGCTGGACTGCGAGCAAGGGGGAACAAGCCGTTCCCTATCGGCTGGTCGACTTGCTTGCTGCGGATAGCACTGTCCCGCTCTACATGGCTGAGGGTGAAGCGAAGGCAGACCGGCTAGCAGAACTGGGCTTTCTCTCCACCTCGCTGAAGGGGTGGACGGCTGATTTCGGTTATCTGGTGGATGGCCGATCGGTGCGAATACTGCCCGACAATGACGACGCCGGAACGAAGCAGGCGGAGAGGATGGCCGACATGGTCCGCGAGGCGGGCGGCATTCCTTCGCAGATCATCCTGCCGGGGCTGCCTGAGAAAGGCGATATCCTCGACTGGCGCGGCACCGAGGATGACCTTATCCGTGTCCTTGAGGGTGCAGTGCCAGCCGCGCCAATTGATCTATGGCAGCACTACGAAGCGCCAAGCCTGCCGAAGGGATTATTGCCGGAACCTATCGAGCGGTTCGCTCGGGGGCACGCCGAGGTGATGGGCGTGGATCCGGCTGGTCTGGCGATGGCGACTCTCTGCGTATGCGCCGCCACGCTTTCGGATGCCATCAAGCTTCAGGTGAAGCGGCATGATCCAACCTGGTGCGAAAGCGCACGGCTCTGGGTTGGGCTGGTCGGCTCGCCGTCGATGAAGAAGACCCCGATCATGAGCGCCGCACTTCGACCGCTCAAGCGGATCGATGCCAACCTGATGCGCGCCTATACCCAAAAGCGGCAGCAATATGATTTGCTGAGCGCAAAGGAGCGCAAGGAGGCGGAGCGTCCCCGACAAGAGCGGCGGGTGATATCGGACGCGACGGTAGAAGCGGCGCAGGAAGTGCTGAGGGACTCACCTCGCGGGGTTCTGTCCGCCCAGGACGAACTGTCTGGCTGGTTCGGGCAGATGGACAAGTATGCACCCGGCAAGGGCTCGCAGGCCGACCGCGGCTTCTGGCTGCAGGCCTTCAATGGCGGAAGCTACAGCCTCAACCGTATCGCGCGCGGCGCGTCCTACATCCCCAACTGTTCGATCAGCTTGCTTGGCGGCATCCAGCCGGAGCCGATCCGCGCTATCGCCAACGATACGCACGATGACGGTCTCGTGCAGCGGCTTCTGCCCGTGATCCTTCGACCCGGAAAGGTGGGGCAGGACGTGCCCGCCGACAGCACCCTGTCGGACTATGAGCGGCTCATCGAACGGCTGGAAGTCATGCGCCCGCCCGAACGCACTGGGGCAATCGGGTATGGTGATGCAGCGTCACCTCTCCGACTGAATGATGATGCGCGCCGAGTCCGCGAACGGCTCGAACAGGAACACCTCGACCTGGTGTCCGCGCTCGAAACCGTTTCGCCCAAGCTCGCAGCCCACTTCGGAAAGTATGACGGCCTGTTCGCCCGGCTCTGCGTAATCTGGCATTGCGTCGCTCACTACGACCAGCCCCAGCCGCCCGCGGAAATATCGGGCAACACGGCAGAGCGGGTTGCGGCCTTCATGGAACAGTTCCTGCGCCCAAGCGCGATTGCATTCTACGCAGGGATGTTGGGTCTCTCGGCTGGGCATGAACAGGTTCTCGACCTGGCGGCGGAAATCATTTCCGAACGACACAGCGAAGTGAATGCCCGCACCGTCCAGCGTTCCACCAGATCGCTTCGCCACTTCAACGCGGATGAAGCCCGCAGGCTGTGCGAGAAATTGGAAGCTTTCGGGTGGCTCGAGCAGGCTGAACCCAAGCCTCGCAGCAACACACCGCGATGGATTGTGAACCCCGCGGTCCACAAGCTTTTTGGTGACCGGGCAGAACGGGAAAAGGCACGTCGAACAGCTGCCCAGAAGGCTCTGAAGGAGGCGCTCAATGTCAGCTAGTTGTCACCAGTTGTCTCTTGCGTGCGTGAGACACAAAAGAAAATCACCCTTTTCTTTTAACGCGACATTTCACTTCGCTTCGCACGCGCAAGGGACATGTGGTGACAACTGGATCGGCCAAGCTCCAGGCTGCGGGATAGAAGGATTGGGAAATGGCTAATCGGGAGGAGGACTTATTGCAGAATCTCGCGCGCGTATCACGCACGCGCGATGACGAGCGTTTCCAGACCAATACGCACGCGCGTCGTGCGCGCGATGACCCGCATAAATCAACCCCGATAAATATCGAAAGCGCAAGTGAAGTGCTTGAACAGGTCTACGAGCGGCGTGTTGATCTCGAAGCCAAAATGAAAATGGCTCCTAATGGTCGCGCTCGTTCTCCCTTGCGAAAAGAGCATTGGTGGCTGGGGTATCTGGCTGAATTGCTCGAGAAGTGGATCGTCCTCGGTAGGTTATGACAGCACTACGCGCGCGTAACGTGCGCGCGATGGTTGCGGAAAAGGCCTAGGATAGAATTTTGAGCGTCGTGCCCTGAGAGGCTAGGAATTATCGAAGGAGACTTGAAATGTGCATGCCATTAGCCGCCGCTTTAACCGTCGCTTCTACCGCCGTGGCTACGGCTGGCCAGTTGCAAGCTGGTGCTTACGCGTCCCGGATGGCGAGGTATCAGTCGCAGGTAGCCGAGCGGAACAAGCAGCTTGAGCGCGAGGGCGCGATGGATGCAATTGCCCAAGGACAGGAGCAACAGGGCCAGCTCGGCAGGGAAACTGCCGCACGGATTGGAAGTCAGCAAGCCAGAATGGCAGGGAACAACATCGATATCGCATCTGGCTCTGCCGCCCGTCTCGTAAATGACACGCGGATGATCGCAGCGGAAGATAGTGTGGCTCTGAGCGAGAACGTCCGCCGACAGGTCAAGAGCATGCAGATCGACGCGTGGAATTACGAAAATGAGAAGCAGGCCCGCAGGGCCGAGGCGAGGCAGGCGAAGACGGCCTCTTACTTCGGCGCCGGTTCGACGATCCTAGGCGGCGCCACGCAGTATGCCAACTTCCGCGCCAAGCATAATCTGGGGCGGTGATCCCGCTGCGCCAGCTAGCGAAGCATCGCAATCTCAATGTCAGTTTTTGACAGGTTTCGCCGCTTAAGACCGTTATTCGGACACTAACAATCACTAACGTCCCATACGTTGCGAATCTCAACATTTTTCAACATGCGGAGCCGTTGCGCCGCTAACATTTGGCGACAGAACGCGCGTGTTCGATTTCAGGTTTTATAAGGTTCTAGTCTGCTCCTTCCGAAGCAGTCGCGCTATGACGCTCGCAATTTCAGAACCACTGTGGTCGCCGTCTCAAGCGCCCGTTCGTCCTGCATTTCGAGGAACATTCGCTTCGACCTTTTGCTTCGAAATGGTCCAAAAGTTTCCGCCAAGGCTAGCCCTTCGGCTTCGCACATTCCGGCGATCGCCTTTCCAATCACCTCGGCCGATGAAATACCGTCGTCTAACGCCCGGGCCTGTTCTTCCAAGCAACCGTAGTAAGTGCTGGCCGCTGCGTCGCGCTCAGCTTCGGTATGCTCACGTCCCTCTTTCGCAGACCCGGCAGTGCCGGCGACCAACATGGCTACAGCGAGGAAGCCACCGAACAATCGTTGTTTGCAGAACATCTCCACATTCCCCTCCATAACTCGGCCCGGCACCACCGCTACGTCAAACATTTTCCAACATGGAACCCGCGAAGTCACTAAGTGCGGCGTCCGACGAAGTTTGTCACGCTTCAGGTTCTTTGTCCGACGAGTTTTATTCCTGTGGGGGCGCTGGCCGCGGGGCCAATTAGCCCTTAACCACTTCCCCGCTAGGGGCCTGAGCATGCGCGATTGGCTCCATCTCGAGAATGTAATTCAGAGCGACGACCTGTTCGAAACACTGGTGTCGATCGAGATCCCGGTCCGCATGGACTTTGATGAGCCGCCGATCTGTCCGGAGTGCAATAAGCCCATGACCCGGGACGGATCGAAAGAACTGCGCGTCCAAGATGCGCCCATGTGGGAAAAGCCGGTCACCCTCGTGGCGAGGCGGCAAAAATATCGCTGTCGCAAGCACGCCCTGACCGTCCTGGCGGCCAGTCCCAGCATCATCTTCGGACGGGAAAGCCGGACCAAGCGGCTGGTGCGAGCAATTGAGAACCGCGGCGTAAGTCACCCCGCGACAGAGACCGCGAAGCACGTCGGTATCTCCCCGGACGCCGTGCGCAGCGTCCTCCACCATCTCGACAAGCGGATTAAGGCGGCGCCCCCGCACTGGCGCTCGCCGAGCTTGCTCGCGATCGACAACATTCATTGTGGACGCCAGCCGCATCAGCACAACTATCAGGTGCTTTTCGACCAAGGCTCCGGATACGCGATCGGGTTCGTCGAATCCGAAACCGTCGACGCGGTTCTCAAGGAAATACAGAGGCTGAAGATTGATGCCGCAGGCGTCCGTGTCTTCAGCTCCGACCTGTCGGAAACCAATCTGGCGCTGGCGAAGGTATTCAAGTCTGCTGTCCACGTCGCCGACAAGTTTCACGTCTTCCAGCACTGCAACCTGGGCATCAAAGCAGTCATCAACTCGGTTGCGCGAAGCCTTTCGGAGAAAGGCAATCCGCAGGCTGCTGAGCGGCTCCGGTCGGTTCGCCGCCAAGCGATCGGAATGCGTATGCCGGTCGTTGGACCACAGGGCGAATTCCAGTTCGAACCATTGCCAGTCGAACTGAGCCAGTATGAGCCGGTCGCGATCGCATATCAGGCCCGCGAGCACCTCTGGCGAATGTATGGGGAAGCTGATCGCGCGGCCGGCAAGGCGCACTTGGAAGCCTTCTATGCCGAGTGCGAAAAGGATCCGGTGTCGGCCAACATGAAGGGGGTGCTGCGATACGTCCGCGACCACGAGAAGCAGGTTCTTGCCTGGTTCGATGCACTCGACTTGGTCGACATGGAGAACTGGTCGCCGACCACCAATTCGCTGGAACGCCGCAATGCCGACATCCAGAAGATATGGAAGAGCGGTCGCGGATACGGGCGGGACTTCACCCTGTTCAGGCTGCGCGTCCTCTACCACCGGTTTCGCTTCGGGGTGCACATCATAGAATGCGAGCGATGCGGGAGATTCGAGGGGCCGCTACCAGCCGATCAGGTTCTCGCCAGGAGTCAGGCGCCGGTCGGGCCGGAGATTTGCTCGACTTGCCAACCCGAGCACAGCTGAATCATAGCCTGTTCAACCGACTACGCGGTGGCAAAAACTTCGCGCGCATTTCAGTTTGCCACGCAGACGATGATCTCCATTGTGGCAGGATGAGCCAACCTGATCATTCCGCCAACGCCATCCAGCTTATCGCTGAGGCTGCATTTCACGAACCGGATGCCGACCGTTCCTCCCACAGCTTCATCATTCAGCGCCCAGGCGAAGAATACCGCATGTCCGGTCTCGGCATTAACATCCACTACGACGAAGCGGCATTTACGAAGGCAGTTTTGTATGTCCGTCGACACGGAGCGCCCTACCTCGGTTCCTTGTCTTTCTCGGACGTCCGGTCACTCATCACGGATTTCGTCGCGAGCAGCTTTTACCTCGTCTCGAACGAGATTTGGGGCGCTTGGTTTTCGGAGAGCTTTCGAGATCGCCTATCCGAGAAGTGCCTGACCGAATGGGGCCAAGCCTTAGCGTATTCCCGCCTGTTCATAGAGCCACGCGAACTTACCCTATTTCCGCTTACGGTCATCCGGTGCGAGCACCCATTCATCTGCAGGGATTTTTTCTTGGTTGGTCCGGAAGACCTCACACCGGAGCTGATCGGATCGGCGAGCTCCGCGAAGGACTTCATCGCTGATCAATTCCCTCCATTCCGAGGGGCGAGTGCTCCGCCAAAACCGGTCTCTTCATGGCTCGGCATCTGGGCTCCGAACGTCGAGACCGCCACGAGATTGCGCGCGACCGTCCTGGGCGCGCTTGCACTGACACCTCATTCGATCGAACGATACCTCTTCACCATGCGCAAGGTCGTGTCGGGCAGGTGCACGCTGATCGGTCCCCGGTATTCGATTTCCATCGGCGATCCACATACGCCGGGCCTTTCCGAAGACATCGTCCTCGTCAGTGAGGATGCGGAATGGCTGAACAAGCTCGATCATATGCTTACCAGTCCGAAGAAGGACCACAGGCGACGGATGCGAGCGCTTGAATATCAGTATCGAGCATGGGCACCCGACCCAGCCAAGCGCTTCCCCAGTCTCGTCGGAGCCATTGACGCGATCTTTGGCGGCGACGGGAATGGTGCAACCCAAGCCGTTGTCGACGCAGTGGGGCCACTCATGGGCAAGGAATACGACAGCGCCCGCATCCGGATGCTTCTCGGCTTACGCGGAAGCGTAATCCATGGCGGCGCTCCCAACGTCTACGAGTCGAAGAGCTATCGCCGCTACTACGAGACCTATCACGAGGATGCTGTCCGCGATCTGGAAGCCATCGTGGCGAAATGTCTCCAGCACGAAGTCTTTGGCGAAGATTTTCGCGAGAGACCCTTCACATACGCCGAGCTTCTCAAGGAGCGGAGGCGAAAAGGCATGTAGCGAACGGGATGGTGGAACTCATGGAAAGAAAGGAAAAATCATGAGCAACACCCGTGCCTGGCGTGCGAAGCCAAGAACCACCAAGCCCAATTCGAGGCAGAAACGGAATGGCCTGTTTCTCGACAGTCATCCGGACTGCGAGCGGTGCCAGAAAAGATCGGCGAAGGAAGCTCACCACGATCTTCCGAAAGGGCACCCCAAGCGCAATCTTTGGCGATACATGCGCGCTCTATGCACGCGCTGCCATGTCGAAGTGCACAACCGCCCCAAGGTTCGACCTCGGGGCGGCTAGAGCTTCAATTCGGCTTTCCCCATCGACCGCAGCCGGCGGGGTAAACCTTGTGCAGGATTTCCCATAGCTTCTGCCTCTGTCTGGCTGACGGGAACGACTGCTGCATGACCTTACGCAGAAAAGCAGCCTCCCACTCCGTCAGCAGCGGCGAGGTGAGCATGTCCCGCACCCAGGTGAGCCAGTTATACTGGCCCATCACGCGGGCCGTGCTCGGCTTCATGGAAGGGGCTACCGGGCGAGCGATCGCTTTCGACACGAGTATTTCGATCGCATATCCATTGCGGTCCAGAGCGGCGACCAGCCGTTCGGCAAATTCGGCACGCCGCGCTGGATCGGTATGGCGAAGTCCGCTGGCGAGGGAGGCGACCACAGTCGCCTCCGCACCATTCATCGGGATAGGCTCCATACCCATTACGCAGCCTTCCCGAACAGATCGTCGATGCTCTCGACCTGCACGAGGTGGCGGCGACCGATGTGAACCGTCAGAAGCGTCCCTTCGTTGATGAGCTTGTAGGCGGTGGTTTTTCCAACACCGAGGATCCGGCAGGTTTCGTCGATCGAGATCAGCTTTTTCATGGGCAACAACCTTTCTGTTTAACCGGCACCGTGCCGGGTTGCTGCCATTGAATTTGCCGACCAGGCCCGATTTAGCACTCTGGCCAAACCTGTGCGGAACCCCGCGAAATCAGGTTTTCTGCGGGCTTCAGCTAGCTTCTCGATGCTTGCGGACCTCTCTCAGTATGCCGACACATATGGATTCCGCATTCGTCAGTGACGGCTTTGAATATCCGAGTTCGCGATATTCGGTTCGTAGTTCTTCCGCGAGGGCTGCCCCAGTCAGCCGATTGAACTCCTCGTCGGGGGCAGTCAGGTATCGAAGAGCGATCCTTGTAACTGGTTGTCCGTGCTTGCCAGAATTGCGCCCGGCACCCGGCACCGCTTTATGGTTCGGGTCAGTGACGAAGCTTCCAAAGAACTTCGACGCCCGCAGGACATCGTCTCGGTCGAACCTGATCCCATAATACTCGGTCTGACCGCGAACCCAGCTCGCAGATTTCCAGAACGAGACTGGCATAGTCCCTTTGTCCTTCCTCAGGATGTCAGGGGGTATTCGCTTGTTCGGTGCCTCCCCCTTCCCTGGCTGGAAAGTTCTTTCCGCGTCGACGTAAATCGATTTGGCCCCGGCGTATTGGAGGAGGAAGGACTTAACCTGCTTGGGATCCGCATCACCATTGCCGATCAACGCACAGGCATCGCCTGGAGAAATCATCGTCCGCTTGCTCATCCCGCGCACCTCGCAGGAATGAGTAAAAGTTAAGTCAATCGGCCAGCGCGTCCTTCAGAATTCGTCGAACCGCCTCAGGGCGCGAAGGCTTCGGATCATCCTGCTTCGCTATCCAGCCGTCCAGTTCTTCGAGCTGGTCGGGCTGCATGCGCACTCCGATCATCGTCCCGATGCCGGTGGCAGGACGGCCTACAGGTTTTTTGTTATCAGAAACTCTTGCACGGCTCATGGATTTTTGTTAACAAGAAAACAGGCCGAGGGGAAGGTGCAACTTCCACCCCGGCCCTAATCGCAACCCTAGTGAGAGGGCACGACTATGAACGCACCTACCAATATATCCGCACGGGAGCAAAGCGCCTTCGATCGCGCGCTGGCTGAATATCTTCAAGCCCGAAACAGCCTCAACGCCATGCCGGTGGAGACCACCAGCCAGGAAGACGAACTCATTGCCATGGATGCCATGGGGGCCGCTGAAGAGCGCCTCTTCAAGGCTGACGCGAAATCGATCGAGGACGTTCGCGCTTTGGCCGAAATCGCATGGCAGGAACCGGCGAGCACACCCTCGGACGACATGGTCGCAGCCGTGCTTGTCGCCCTTCGCAAGTTGGCGCCGGGACAGTCCCGGACCTTCGACGCCAAGACATGGCTCAGGTATTTCGTCGAGCATGGCGGCGGCTGGATCAACCAAGACGACAAGGTGGCGCTGGTATCCCCCGTGCCGGCGGGCGAAACCCTGCAGGGCTTGCTGTGGGAGCTTCGCACGCGAGGCGAGGAAGATCAGGTGAAAGCGCTGATAATTGCCAGGGGCGAGCCGTTGTCGTCAGGTGCCCTCAATGTGTCGGCGAAAGAAGAATGGAAGCGGCTCCGCCGCGACTACGGAACCGCCAAGGCAGCCTTGAACGCGCACACCGAACCGAAGGGCTACGCTTTCGGATCGGCCGAGAACGATGCGCACGAGGCGGAAACGGAGCGGCTGGCGAACGCTCAGGCGGATGCTTTCGACGCCTTGATGCTGCATCCCGCGCCGAACCTGACTGCCCTCGCCCACAAGCTCGCAGTGCACTCAAGCTTCCTGCAAGGCGACAGCTGGCACAAGGGCGCCGAGATCGTGGAGCAGCTCGCTGCTGACGCCGCCCTCCTTCTCGCAGGGGAGGCTTGAGTCATGGCTACCGCTCCCGATTACGAGGCGCTCGATCGCCCTTTCATCCATCCCAACGACATGCCGGACCTGCACGCCCTTCGCGCCTACGGAACCTGCATGGAGCCGCTTCTATCCGACGGCTGCGTGCTGGCCTTCGACAAGCGCGAGACACCCGAGATCGGTGACATCGTCAGCCTGATCTTCACGCGGGAAGCGGCACAGCGCTGGAAGCTGCCGGGGCTGGTGAAGAAGCTCGCGATGCCGCTGCCCCCTCTGGATGGCAAAGGTGAAGCTGTCGGCCTGGTCGTGGTGGACCAGATCAATCCGCCGCGGCGCTATTGCATCCCGACCACCGATGTCCTGGCCGTTCACAAGTTCGTGGGCGTAGCCGAGAGCACGGGCCCGGGAATGGCTCGCTATCGGCCGCAAGCGAAGAGGGCGTGATCATGGCGACCCGCCTCCATCAATCCGGGGGCGCCACGGCGCTTCCACTCGGCCTTATTGCGCAAGCGATACCAAGACTTCGCCGGACCGATCTAGTTGCCCTGACCGAGCGCCTGATCGATCGGCTGGACGAACTCGACGGCGATCCCGACGAGGAGGATGACGATCCAGCCGGGCAATGCGACGAGGATGGCATCAATACCATTGGCCACGCGTCCTATGGCTTGCGGGGGCCAACCTATGGCGGGCCAGGCTGCCCTCTAAGCGATGATGACCATAGCTATTACTGAAGGTAGGTGGGTGGCGGATTGACCGACCCACAGGCCTCCCTTCCCTTCCTGAGCGCTCCGGTTTCACCGCCGGGACGCTTTTGCGTGCCGAAGACCCACGAGTTTCGGGCCAGCCTTGCGATGTCCGAAGGGTTCACCGACGCCCCCTGGTGGCAGGCTCTTTACCGGCGGGCCTTCCCCAGCATGGTGAGCGCCGTCAGTGTCCGACAGGACGGCTGGGCCCAGCGGGGCGGTATTGATCGAGTGATCACACTCGCTTCCGGTCGGGTCTACACCGTCGACGAGAAGGTGCGCTCGAACGATTGGCCAGATATCCTGCTCGAGCGTTGGAGCGACGAACGGCGAGGCACGCCCGGCTGGATACAAAAGCCCTTGGCGTGCGACTTCATCGCCTACGCCTTCGCTCCCAGCCGCCGGTGCTATCTATTGCCGGTGGTGCCCTTGCAGCGCGCCTGGCGCCTAAACGGTCGGCAGTGGATCGAGCGGTATGGAGAGCGGTTCGCGATGAACCCGGGCTATCGGTCGAGCAATGTGCCGGTCCCGATCGGGACGCTCATGGGCGCGATCGCCGCGGCTATGGTGCTTTGATCAAGCGGGCGCGCTAGTTTTCTACCGACTGGCCAAAATCATTGAGAAGCGGTTCCATTTCAGCTGGGGTTAGCGGCCAATCGTATTTAGCTCGCTCTTTCCGTCGATGAATATCAAGGTAAACCAGCAGCACGGAGGGTTGTTGGAAGATGGGATTGCGCTCTTCTACCCTCTTTCGAATGGCGTCCGGCAAGAATCCTTTCTTTCCGAACATCTCTCGGACATCCGCCTCAAAATTGGGGCCAGCCAACTTCTCATATTGCTCGAGAAGAATACCTTCTAGCTTCGTAGCCTTGGGGGAGATCATCGTCAGTTCGCGGTATAAGCTCGACAGATCCGAAGTCATCTCGCGAACGCCCCTGAGGGCCTCACGGACTTCATCATCGACCTTTTCAAAATAGTCGTTCGTCGCCTCGAGTAGCGCCATGGCCTTCGCCGCGTTTCGCTGCATATCGGTGGTCCGCTCGATCTGCGATTTGTAGATAGTGTCATGCGACATCTCGCTATAGGCGTGCTGCAGAACGGACTTAATTTGCACTTCGCAAGGAGTGCCTTCCGGCACTGTAGTCTCCGGAGTTATTAACTCCTTCATCGGGCGAACAACGAAGTGCTTTGCAGCATAATCGAAAGCTATCGGATTCTGCCTTTGTTCCTCCTGAAAGTCACGATCTTTCGATACGTCCAGGTCCGGGATGGACTTTAACGCCAACTCAATGTGTTCCAAATCCCGACCGAGCAAAGGGACGAAGCGCGTGCCCACCTTATCGGTAATATCGTCGTATGGGTTCGGATAATCCTTTTTCCTATAAAAGGCCTTTTCAAGCAGGGATTCCGCCTCCTTTGTGCGAAACGTGGGTGGCACTTTGAAGAACACACTGGGAGGCACGGCCGTGATTTCAGCAACCCGTTCTACGACCTCTCGAACGATGAATTCCCCGAGCGCATTGTAGATCGGTTGTTCAATGTTCCATCTGTTGAGAAAGTCACTGTCTCTACTCATCGTTCACCCTCGAGCGAACCGCGTATCAAGATTTCAGTCCACCGCTCGCCGTCGATGTCGCGACCAGAAATCCTGACATGCTCCGCCAGCGCTTCCGAGGGACCTTGCAATTGCAGGTTGTGGGCGAAATTTAGCTTTCGAACTCGGAGCCTCCGACGGATTTCTGTCGTATCCTTGACGAAGGCCCCATCCGGCACTTTTCCCTTCTCCATCGCACGATCAAATGCGTCGTGCAGATCAACAGGAACGTGGTTGTCTCGAAATTCGATCGGGAGAACATGCGGACGCTGGTCCGTTTTCAGCGTGTTGTAGACTGCGTTGTGCAGATCGACACGTGATTGGGGGTCGAGATCAGCATCGTCGATAAAGCTCTTCGCGCTTTCGAAGAACCGCTTCGTCATCAATGCCGCATCTTCAGGAATTTCTAGACCTAAGAAATTATCGTGGAAGTAAGTCGCTGCGTCTTCGCGTCGCGCGGCTGTCATCCGATCATCATACAGATAAGCTCGCCAATCGCCCGGGAAGTCTGTTCCGTCACCGCCCTCTGCCACGAACATCCCGATCTTGTAGAGCTTCGCCTGCGGTGTCAGGAAAAGATCTTGGAGGAACGAGACCGCGAGGTTCTCTCCCTTCTGAAAGCCGGAGTGGGTTTCGGCCTTCATTATGCCTATAAATTGCCGGGAGGGGTGCCCGGCGGTTCCGTCGAAGACTACACAAAGTCCGGCTGGAATATTTCTGTTCGACTGTGCATCAGCAAGTCTGTCGGCGATATGGCAACTACCGGCGATGAATTCTTCCTCAGGCTTCTGGCAGATAGCCTGAGCCAATCCGAACGCTGACTCTGGCGTATGGTCTCTTATCGACATCCGTGCTGAGCGGGAATCGCTGGCGAATGCTTTGGTCACTCTGCTGCGAAACGTATCCAAAGCTCGTGGCGGGAAAGGCATGAGGGCGTCCCCGTAAGTTGGGGCAATTCTATTCTTCCCCTCGGGGCGAAGGTGGATTTCGTGCACAACGGCACGTTCGATTTGAAGGTTCTCTACAGGCATTTCGATATTTCCCGGAACTGCGCTGGCGTCACCGCTCAGCGTCTAGATCGCGCGACATTCTCAACTATCCGGGAGAGCCCTTCGGATCTTTGGATCGCGGAAACGTTCGCTCTTCTTGGTATTGACCATCTTGTTTGCGGATTTTTACCGATCCCCCGTTCGGCCCTAGTGCGCCGCCCAGGGCACCACCGGCTGTGGCCTCGCTTTTCTTATCGAAGAGCTTCTTCGCCCTGCCGCCGCCCTCGGGTTCGAGAGCCCACTTCCCGTCATCACGCTTGGTGAGCTCGTATTTCGGTAGCTTGCCCATTCTCAATCTCCCAAGTTGAGTTGATCACTGCCTTTCAATCAATTGGGCGATTGTAAATACCTACTGCCCTTCGCGAAGCTTCGCCGCCATTCACAGGGTGCCGGAGAAGTCGGGGCCGAACAATAGGCGGCGCGTCCCTATATTGTTGACCACCGTTCCTTCTCTGTTCCAATTGGTGCCATGGCCCGCCAAAAGCTCGATTCGGTGAATGAGTGTGCTCGTAGAGGCTACAACCTGCGCATAACGTGCCGCGGCTGTGACCGAGTGATCGAAGCGAACGCCGTGCTGATGATGGAGGAAATGGGCCGGCGCGGCGGCAGCCTGGCATTGGAGACCTTGGAAGAGCGGGCGAAGTGCCGGGAGTGTGGCCACCGTGGTGCCGTTGTGATGCCGTGCGAGGTGAACTCTTGAGTGACCCGCTGGGTAGCGACGTGGGCGGATTACTCGTCGTCCAGTATCGCCTCGATGCCGAACATTCGGGCATCCGCAACCATCGCGCGAAACTGCTCAGAGCGTGCGAGACGATCCGGATCCATTTGCACCATCTGGCGCACTTTCGCCCGCTGGGCAGGTGACATGGCCGCGAGCCCCATTTCGTGAAGACGAGCCTTTTCTTCGATCAGGTTGAGCAGCCCTGCTGGCACTACGAACTTCCCTGGCCGGATGACACCATCCTTTACGTGGAGCTTCGTGCCTTCCCACTTGTTCGGGCCTTTCTGAATCATCCCGAAAATGATGAAGCGTCCCATCTTGGCGAAAGTCATCAGTGATCGCTGCGATCCGACAATGTCGAGCGTGACAGCACCAGTCAGGAAGCGATTGATGTTCTGCGGAAGATTCGGAAGCGTGGTGTCCTCAATTACATCGAAGATCAGCATGTGCTGTTCGAAGGGGCCAGGGTGGGGCGCGACGCCGGTCAGAAACGCCTTCCAGCGGTTTGCCGCTTCGTCCATGAGGTGATTCTGCTCGTCGGTATATCTAGTGCCCGGATTTCTCCCTCGAGCGAACCGCAGCACCCTCCAGGACACGGAAACGGCGAACTTCAACAGCCAGTCAGAATAGGCAACCTTTGCGATACCATCATGCCAGGGGTGAAACAGCTTCGTCGCGAAGGCCGTTTCGTATTTACTGAACTGGGCTTCGCAATTCCCGCACAACATCGGGACCTTGAGCCCATCTTGAACCCTACGGTTCGGAGCATCAGTATTGCGGATGTGGCCGGTAACCGACCGGCGCCGCAACCAACGGAAAACGAAAGCTGGTAGCACGTGGCTGTCGCGCAATTCATCTTCGGTCAGGCAGAAAGCGCAAGTTCCGTTGAATGGCTCGGGCATTCAAGAGCTCTACGAAGGGGCCGCGACTTCGCCAACTCATGCGCTCGGATGTGCCACAGAATTTCACCGAGATTGAGTGCGTCTCGAACCTGGATCGACCCCAAGTTCGTTCGCTGACGCTTGCCGACAGCCGCCCCTAACCGCCTCAAGATGTGGGAACGCAATGGGGAACGCTTGACAGCCTCGCAGACTGGAATGCCGTGAAATCAGCTACTTGGCGGGAAAGTAGTGGATGCCCCGTGAGGATTCGAACCTCAATTGACGGAGTCAGAGTCCGTAGTCTTACCATTAGACGACGGGGCATCAGGTTCCGGGAGGGCGAGAATCGCGGCTTGCTCCGGAAGAGGCCGCGCATCTAGTTTTGTGCAGCGCTCAGGTCAACCCCGTGTCTGCCCACGCCACTTGCCCCGCTTCGGCTTCGCGGCTAGCGTCGGCGACAAGTCCCCGTGCACAAGGGTTTGCACGGGAGGAAAAAGAAAGCTCCGAAGTATGGCGGACCATCCTCCGCCGGACACAAAAAGGGGGCATGGGACCAAACGGGGCGGCAAGTCCGGCAAGGTAGCCGATTTCCGCTACAAGCGCCCCTCCCGGCCCGACGGCAAACGTGGCGAGCGGCGCAATGCG
>Ga0066860_10000332_pt1 | contig 20082 bp, 20 predicted proteins | sample ETN07SmetaG_FD_65601 | JGI IMG/M metagenome (GOLD analysis project Ga0066860, IMG submission 65601) | Marine microbial and viral communities from oxygen minimum zone, Eastern Pacific Ocean - ETNP2014F14-07SV275 | ecosystem: Environmental > Aquatic > Marine > Oceanic ... | reverse complement strand
TTTCCATCTGAAGGTGGTGGTTCCGGCGAGCTGGTAGCGTGGTAAGTCCCGCCCAACAAGGCGCTGCACCTGACTGTTTTTCCGCTGCGCTCCAAAGCAGCAGGTGAGCTTTGGCGTTAGCTGCCCACACCATGACCAACGCGCCCGCTCTGATTCGAAAAATACATGAGGAATTTGGCTCCATTCCATTTCCAACTCATTGTGGCTTGTATGCGGCAATGGCGATGGATGATTGGATTTCTGACGAAACAGAATTGAGGAAGATTACACTTGAGAAGGATTACATAGGCGAGTGGTGGGATGTTCCACTGGAGCACCTGAAAGATTGCCTTCATTACTCGCTTTGCTACCTAGATTCGAGCGGTGTTGAGTTCTATCTGCCTGCGTACATGGTCGCTCTGCTTAGGTTTCCAGAGCAATTTGATTATCCAAAATGTTCTAGTGCTTGGAGTGTGATAATCCACTTCAGACTGAATGATGACGATGATGAGCTTAGGGAATACTCACGAGATAAGTTCTCTAGAATTGACGGTGGGAAGAAACGAGTTTGCCGTGAGTTTCTGCAGTACGTTGCAGCATGCCCGCTCTACAATAACCACGCAGCAGAACTTGCAAAGGAAGCCCTAGAGAATGATTTTTGGGCAGTTGACAACTAACAAATGGTTCAAGTCGCTCGCTTCGCTCACTCGGGACGGGCTAAAGCCCGCCCCTTAACCAAACGTTATGAATATCAAGGTGGTGCATGGATCACAGCCTGAGTGGCAAATGGATTGAGTACTATGTCACTGGAGATAAAGAGTTGTTCTGGGCTTGGGAGGCGCTTGATGACCAGGTCCGCCATACTCCAGAGCAGGCATGGCAACATATCTTGAACGTCTTGGCCGAAACGAATAGTGAATATGTACTTTCGAACTTGGCTGCAGGGCCGCTTGAAGATCTTCTCGTTCTCCATGGTCCCGCATTTATCGAGCGCATCGAAATTGCATCCCGCCAGATGCCTGAAATAGCGAAGCTTATGGCTGGGGTTTGGCGCAACCATATGTCAGATTCTGTATGGGAGCGTGTGCATGCGATCCAGACAAAATATTCATAACCAGTCGCACCAGTTCGCGGCCGGTGGCCGCCGGACGTCCCTGTCGGGCCGCCGCTGTGCTTCGCGTTATGACCTTATGAGGGAGTTATGGCAACGCCGATAATTATACTTTTACTGCTCTCCAGCCCGCTGGTTATAGCCTTTGTTTATTCAAAGGTTAGCGATAGACCTCTGAATACCACGAAATATGCCTGTTGGGGACTGGGAATAGCATTTATATATTTTTTCGTTGGGCACATTGTAAAAACGGCAGGAATGGTGGAAATGCTGCCTCCCTGGGTTCCTTTCCGTATTGAATTAGTCTATCTCACCGGACTCCTTGAACTATTAATAGGCATCGCTCTTTTTATACCACGCTATCAACCACTGGCTGCAAAGATTGCCATTGTTGTTTTTATTGTTTTCTTTCCGGCAAATATTTACGCAGCACTAAATAGCATTGGTCTTGGCGGACATGAATGGGGGCCTGTTTATTTATTGATACGCGGACCACTACAAATAATATTAATTGCATGGGCATATTTTCTGTGCGCAAAAGGCCACAGTAATTCAATGCAGCCGACGACTAAAGCGTCGTCTGATTGAGGCGTGAGGCCCAAAGGAAGCATTTATGACCGTTTCAAACGCTTTTGCCTTATTCATGCAAGAAGCCCCGGCTCATGCGGAGGCGTGGATGCAAGTCGCGAAATCACTTGATGCCGCCAGCGCACTTGACAAAAAGACCGGAGAGTTAGCGTACATCGCTGTTCTCGCGGCTACAGGCAATAACTCAGGCATTCCATTTCATGTGCTTTCAGCAAAGTCACATGGTGCAACGAGACAGGAAGTATTGAGTGCTGTTCTTGTTGGCTTGCCGGCGGTGGGTGCCGTTGTCACTAGTGCAATCCCTGCTGCGGTAGAGGCTTATGATGGGCAAAACGAATAAGTCCTGGCACCAGCAAAATCGCATGCCTAAAAACGCAACGCTGCAGCAGCGTATTGCATGGCACTTAGCTCATACTGAGGCTTGTGGGTGCCGTCCAGCCCCGCCATCCATACTCCAACTTATTCCTAAGAAAGATGGGCAAATTCTTGAAGCCTAACAAGGCCAGGCAACATCGTTCGCTGCGCTCTCTGGACAGCCTTTTCGTCGCTCGCTTTGCGCATGACTGCGCCATAATTACGCAAAACACTAAACAAAAAGTCTGCCGTTGTTGGCGGCGTTAAATATATCCATGAATAGCACAATGAAACTAGGCCTTCTTCTCTCACTCTTATCTTCCATGATCGGAGTCACAGCTACTTTTTCTGTACACGTATCCACTATACCATATTTTTATTTTAGCACTATCTTGTATGGTTTTCTTCTAGGGGTAATAGCACTTTGCTTTTCGACGGGCAACAAACACCCGTTACATGCTCTTGGCTACATTGGATTTATTTCATGTTTTATCCTTGGCTGCATCAACTTTCTGATTATACTTATAAAAAATGGGAAAGTCTGAAACATCTAACAAAGCCAGGCACAATCACCCCTTCGGGGCTGGACCCCCACACTGCGTGCTCCGGCCCGTGCTGGCGGCATTATACGGAATAAGCGATGCAGATCTTTACTGGCAAATGGAAGTCTGAGGCCGGTCAGTCGCTTTGGATTGCAAAGATTCCAGGGACTTCCCGAACTTACGCATTTTACAAACCAGTTAAAGGAAGGAGGATTTGGTTTCTCCCTTGTTACAACCTGGATGGTAATCACACGTTGCATATCGCCCTCCACATACTAGGTATTATGGAAGCGATGCTGGTATTGTCACCCGCATGCACAATTGACGATCGCAGTGATATATTGGTCGCGAAGCTGGAAGTCGGGTCCGAGACGCGCTGGGAGTTGACTGACTGGGGGTTCCCGTGGGTGTTTCCGATTAAAAATTTTAAAAGATGCTGATAATCACGCACAACAAGCCGCTGAAAGGCGTTTCGGCCACCAAAAGCGTCGCCTTCACTAGGACTCGCTTCGCGAGCCGTCTGGCGGGGCGTTAGCGGTCACCATATGATCCTACTATTGAAGTGGAAAATTTGGAGAATTGAAGCGGCCATTAGAAAGCTTGTAATAGCTGAGGGTTTCAACCCAATGGTCTGGTCTTTTGGTGTATATTACATCGATCCCAAGTATCTCATTTTTGTGGTCGGGGTGCCAACGGATGATGCAAAAGAAAGATTAAAATCTAATAGTTCTTTTACTGCATCGATGACAGAGTTGCTTTCAAAATTCAATTGGCCAATTCAGGCAAGGCATGAAGTCGTATTTGATATTGAGTCTCAAGAAACTGTCGACAGGGAAACTAACGGCAATTGGTGGCACCACTATAAATAGCACTGACAAGGCGCGCCAGTCGACAGTTTATTCCGTGGCTTTTTTGTGCTGGCCGCCACACTAGCAGAAGTCGCCACTCCACAAACTGCCGCTGTTGGCGGCGCTAAGAAGTCATCATCAGCCGATCAAAAATACTACATCTAATTGATCTAGCTATCGAAGCAGGCAGCAAAGGCGCCGCTGAGTTATCAGATGCATTTATAGCTCCGGATGATAACCTGGAAGCCGATGGTAAAGAGGGTACGCTGCGGCATTTCTTTGATTGCTGGTCTGATGCTTTAAATCATGATTTCGTGGTTTATCAAACAAAGAACCCATCCGAATGGGAGCATGCAGCAAGCGAGTTGAAATCTTGGTACAAAAACGAAATCGACGTCTTGTCCAAGCGCGAGCTATGGAATGAAGCTCTTCCAAAAGCCCCTTAACAAGCACGTCAACGAATCGCCCCTCCTCCAAGCCAACGCTGTCACCTTGACACTAAGTAACACCAGATCCAGATATTTTCATTAAAATCATGTCAGATCAGCGTTTCATCGCGCACGGATCTGATACCAATCATTACCCCTTTTCTCCTGCTACTAGCCAGAAGGCTTATTAAATGACTGTTTTTAAAGGCGGATGCCTTTGCGGTGCGGTTCGCTATGAAACAACCGCCGCCCCATTGAACCAGAGAGTATGTCACTGTCATGAGTGCCAAAAAGCAATTGGTGCTGCCTTTAACGCTCGGGTACTCATGCGCCTTGATGATGTATCCATCACCGGCCCAGTAAACACGTTTTACTCGTCCGACACCCTTGAGAGAGGCTCTTGCTCACGTTGTGGTTCGAGCATATTTTCCCGGCGCGCCGCTGCTGGTGTGATTGGTCTGACGGCAGGCAGCATCGATGACCCATCAGCTTTCAAGCCGGATATGCATTTTTGGGTATCATCCAAGCAGCCGTGGCTGGTAATAGCGGATGATCTACCTCAGCACTTGGAAGGTCCGCCCGCTAAAGGTTATTAATCTGGCGATTAGTGCCGAGGGCAGCCTGACCATTCGGCACAACGAAAATAGTTTGGTCCCGCCTGGGTTCATGGCGTCGTTACACCGCCAAGCAGACTCACCGACCGGGGCCGTAGACTGTATCGAGATACTGAGCTCTTATGCTATACATCTTCGGAGGACTCCCCGGAGTCGGCAAAACTGAACTATCCAAATTCTTGGCTCAGCATTTGTCAGCCGCCTACATTCGCATTGATACAATCGAGCAGAATTTGCGTGATGCGGGCCTTACCGACCTGTATGACGAGGGCTACAAGATTGCCTTTGCCCTTGCGCTAGAGAATTTGAAAAATGGCGTTCCGGTTGTTTCTGACTCGACCAACCCTGTTTCCGAATCCCGCAGCGCCTGGCGCAATGTCGCAGACGAAGCGTCATCGCATTATCTGGAAATAGAAGTCATTTGCTCGAACCTCGCGGAGCATCAGCGAAGAGTCGAGTCCAGAAGCACCGATATCCCTAACCTCATACCTCCCTCTTGGGAGAGCGTAACCTCGCGAGAGTACGAACCCTGGACTACGGCCAACTACGTGTTGGATACGGGCAATCGCTCTCCAGAGCAAAGCAAGCAAGAGCTTTTGTCTTTTCTTCGTAGCAGAAATCAAGCATAAAACGCATTGTTGGCGATCGCTTGAGCGTTAAAAGCGAAGAGCCGCTTGGCCGCTGCCACCCTTGCGGCGAAGCCCTCCCAGCCGCTGCAGGCCGCTACTATCCAACTGCTGGTGTGATACAAAGGACAACATCAATGAAGCATAGAGGCAGCTGTCTCTGCGGTGGTATTCAGTATGAGATCAATGGGCCGTTGACCGACGTGCTGAACTGCCACTGCTCCATGTGCCGCAAGCTCCACGCATCAGCTTTCAGGACGCGCGCCAAGGTTCAGGCTGCGGACTGGAAAACCCTCAAGGGTATGGAGTTGCTGACGTTCTATGAGTCGTCCCCGGGCGAGCACAAGGGCTTCTGCTCCAACTGTGGGTCTAGCCTTTACACCAAATTCGATGCCGCTCCAGAGGTCTATGGCTTTCCTCTCGGAACACTCGACACCGATCCGGGCGTCAAAGCCGGGCGTCACGTATTCGTTGGCAGTAAAGCGCCTTGGTTCGATATTACTGACGACCTTCCGCAGAGCTTGGAGTATGACTGAGGCGTGGCACACATTCTCGAGCGGCGCCGCCAAGCGCGGTGCATACCACGCTCCAGACACCTGACTATCACATGCCAAGGAAGCTAACGTGATTCAACTTCAGCACATCCGGCAATCACTGTTGAATGAGGACAGTCCAGGCTGGAGAAAGGGGCTGTCTTTCTCCTTCAGGCGCGCCCTGCTTGCGCGCCCAACAGACATGGCAGGGTATCCATGAGAACGCTTACATTTCTGCTCAGCCTAATGGGCTTCGGCGCCCAGGCACTCGCAGCAGGTGACGTCGGCAATGACCAGGAGCTGTGGATCATGGTTAAAACGGACAGCTTTTTCAGAGACAGGGATCACATCCAGCTTGTTGATCGCGTCACCAAGCTTGTCGAGTCGTCAGGGTTGGGAACCCTGGATGGACACAGCAGTGGCGGCCATCAGTTCGACCTCAGCTACTACGACGTTGCAAACTACGGCAAGGCCAAGTCAGTCATCGAGCAATACTTGAGCAGCAACTACCCCAATCTTGTCTACACGATCTCCGGCGACTACCAAACGACTTATGAAAATCCCTAGCGCCCGGACCACCCATGTCATCAACCCCATCAGGACACGCCATGCGCCGAGGTAGCTGCCTGTGTGGGGCGGTGGTGTTTGAGCTGCTGTCTGAGCCCAAGGCGACCACCCACTGCCATTGCAGGATGTGCCAGAAGCAACATGGCGCGGCCTTTGCCACCTACGCCAGCCTTCCTGCCTCGGATTTACGTTATCTCTCAGGTGAAGACTGCCTATCCCGCTATCACTCGTCGGAACGGGTTATTCGCACGTTTTGCCGCATTTGTGGCTCGAGCCTCACCTGGAGCGGCAGCAAGCAATTTGCAGACTGGGTCTCGGTGGCGGTGGCGACCCTCGACACACCGTTCTCGCCGAAAGGCATCAGGCAATCTCACACAGACTCCCGAGCCTGTTGGCTGGAATCCAGTCAGGGCACAGAGGCCTGACCGGCCGACACGCTTGGCGCAGGTGACGTGCCGAGCCGTCCTCCACCTGCGCCCTGCCCTTGCACCCGCACAGGAACGCCGGTATACAACCGGGTGTCCATATCATGGCGTACCAAGATACAACTCACTTCAGGACACGGCTTTTTAACAATGACGTTCAGCTTCCAGGGCAGCAAGCCCCTATGATCAAGCACTGGTTCGGTATTTTCCGCGCAGCGGTACAAAACTGGCTTGATAGTCAGGCGTTTATCTACGCCGCAGCGCTAGCCTTTTTCACGGTGTTTTCCATTGCGCCGGTACTGGTTGTGGTGGTCGCCCTGGTGGGTCTGGTGCTGGGTGAGAGCGCGGTGCAGGGGCAACTGTTTGCGCAGCTGGAGGGCACCATAGGGCCGGAGGCGGCGGGGGTCATTCAGACCGCGGTGGCCAACTCGCAGATTGATCAGAGCGGCATCTGGCCGGCGCTGATCGGGATATTTGCCACTATCGTCGGTGCCACCACGGTGTTCGCCAAGATGCAACAGTCGCTGAACCAGATCTGGGGCGTGGCGCCGCGGCCGTCGCGCAACAACCTGTGGCTGCTGGTGAAAAGCCGCTTGCTGTCACTCACCCTGATTCTCGCCATCGGGTTTATTCTGCTGGTGTCACTGATGCTGTCGGTCGCCTTCAGCGCGGTCATGGCCTTTGCTGACAGCTGGCTGCCGATTCCCGGCCCCGCCATGGTAGCCATGGAGTTTGCCCTGTCACTCAGTTTGACCACCCTGCTGTTCGCGTCAATGTTCAAGATCCTGCCTGATGTACTGCTGTCCTGGCGCGATGTGCTGGTGGGCGCCTTTATTACGGCGGTACTGTTTACTGTGGGCCGTTTTCTGATTGCCCTGTATCTGGCCTACTCCGCCACGGCATCGGCCTACGGCGCCGCCGGCTCACTGGCGCTGTTGCTGCTGTGGGTGAACTACTCTTCCATGATCTTGCTGTTTGGCGCGGCCTTTACCCGGGCGCATCTTGAAGGCCGCGGCAAGCACGTACGCCCCAAGCGCACAGCGGTGCGCGTGCAGCGGGAGCTGGTCGCCAAGGCGCCGCAGGACTGAGGAAAACGGAAACCCCTTGGCCGCCTGGGGGTATTTAGCAAGCGACGGCCAACGGATCACACCTGCTTATTTCGCTGCGATCACGCCCAATCGAGGGCGTATGTCACGTAAGTTACGCGTGGGGAGCCTTGATCGATGCCATATGCCCGCTGCATGTCGCATCAATCAGCGCGCCCTGAACAATAATAAAAGACGGAGTACACACATGAAGAAAGGGATTATCGCGCTCATTGCGCTGCTGGGGCTGGCTGGCGGCGTTTTCTGGGCAACCGCTGATGACGATATGCGCCGGCTGGCCCTTAACCTGCCCACCGATAGCAATGTACTGTTCTGGAGCAGCGATCAGCGCGACGCCGCTTTTCGCGCCATGGACCGCTTGCCGGTACTGAGCGAGTCTCGCGTCATTCCCGCTGGCGGTGAGGTCTACCCGCTGCCCGAGGGTGAACCGCTGGATGTGGGTGTCGATGTCGATGCCTTCATGACCTCACAGCACGCTGCCGCGCTGGTGATCGTGCACAACGGCAAGATCCGGCTGGAAAAGTACGGCTTGGACTTTGGCCCCGACGGACGCTGGACCAGCTTCTCGGTCGCCAAGTCGTTCACCTCGACTCTGGTCGGTGCGGCCATTCAGGACGGCTATATCAAGAGCGTCGACGATATGGTGTCGGACTACATTCCCGACCTGAAAGGCTCGGCCTACGACAACGTCACCATCAGACAATTGCTCACCATGACCTCGGGCGTCGCCTGGAACGAGGACTACGCTGACCCGCAATCCGACGTAGCCCTGTTCAACTCCCACAAGGCCGAGCCGGGCGTCGACGTAACCGTCAGCTACATGCGCCAATTGCCCGCCGAGGCCGAGCCGGGTACCAAGTGGGTGTACAAGACCGGTGAAACCAATCTGATCGGCGTGCTGGCCAGTTCTGCTGCCAACAAACCACTGGCCGAATACCTGTCCGAGAAGATCTGGATACCCTTTGGCATGCAGCAGGACGCCAGCTGGATGCTGGGCTCCACCGACCATGAGATTGGCGGTTGCTGCGTGCAGGCGGCTACTCGCGATTACGCCCGCTTTGGTCTGTTCATGCTGGGCGGTGGCGTTGCCGGTGGTGAACAGGTGTTGCCGGAAGGCTGGATTGCCGAGGCCACCACCAAGCAGGTGGACATCGGCCGCCCGGGTGCCGGTTACGGCTTCCAATGGTGGACGCTGGATGACGGTGCCTATATTGCCCAGGGCATCTTCGGCCAGGGCATCTTTATCGACCCCAACCGCCAACTGGTGATCGCCTCCAACGGCAACTGGCCGCAGGCGACCGACAGCCAGGGCGGCACGCAGAGCAAGGACCGCCTGGCCTTCTTCCGCCAGGTACAGCAGGCCATTGATGCCGAGACGGCGCGCTAGGAGTACGCGCGGCCACGCCTGCGGCTTAGACCGCCCTACCAACGTGTGCCTGCATCAACCCACCGGAGGGCTCGCGGCGGAGAAATGTACGGTGGACAGGTCATTGATTTGTCCACCACGGGCGTTGGGCTGATCGACGCCAATAAGACCTAAGCGCTGCCAACGCTACGCGATTGACCGCCCTACCGAAGAGTCCCCGCATTGAGCCACCGGTGGGCTGGCGGCGGAGAAATGTACGGTAGACAGGTCATTGATTTGTCCACCATGGGCGTTGGGCTGGTCGACGCCAATAAGACCTAAGCGCGGCCAACGCTACGCGATTGACCATCCTACCGGCACATGCCAAAAAAATCCCCGCGCAAGGCGGGGATAAACGTGCAGCACACAAGCTGACGGGGCATTGCATTCTTACTGAGCGGCCCACTCCAGGAAGGCATCGCGGCTTTCCGGGCTGAGCATCAGGTAAATTTGCTTGAGCGTTGCCAGGGTCGAGGCATCGTGCGGCAGGGTTTGTGCCGGAGCAGCAGCCTGCGACGGGGCCGGTACTGCGAGCGGAGCAGCAGCGCCAGCCTGGGCCTGCGGCGCGGCACCCAGCGGAGCAATGCCGGTGTCCTGGGTGGCAACGACAGAGCCGCCGCCAAACATCTGGCCGAGCATGGAGACGTAACGCGGACCAGGTTCGCTGGCTACGCGCTCGCCGGTGCGGGTATTAACCGCGTAGCCGGAGAAGTCATCTTCCATGGCTTCGGCTTCACGCAGGTTGCTCGGCTCATCAATTTCAAGGCGCCATACATCGCCTGCCTGGCCGTCGACCAGGAAGGTAGCGCTGCGGGTACGGACGATTTCGTGGCTCAGGCCACCGCCCACGTCGTAGCCATTTTCAAAGTAAGCGTTGATGCGGTATTTGCCCGGCTGCAGCTCCAGCTGACGCAGGCTGTTACCTACCATGCGGTTGGCTTCCGGTGCCGGCTGGCCGTTGATGTTCAGCACTTCCAGGGTGTTGGGCATTTCGACTACCAGCACCTGGGAGGTCGGCTGTTCGGCGCCCGAGTAAAGTTTGACGGGGGCCTGCTGGGCACAGGCAGACAGCAGTGCAGCGGCGGCGAGACAGAGAAGTTGACGCATGGGATAGAGCTCCTGGCACAAGTGAACATTGGGTCCGTTGGTGATCAACTTTCATGACCACTTGGCGACGAGATTAAGACTGTTGCATGTCACTTTAATGACAAAGCCGGACTGTTTTCTGTAACAGTCCGGCTTTGTGGTTACTTCTGGTCCTGTCGTGAGACGGGATTAGAAGTCGTAACGCAGGCCTACGGAGAAACCGGAAGCGTCTTCACCAGCAGCACCCGCCGGGTTGGCGGTACGTGCTTGACCCCAAGGAGTCAGAGCAACGTTTTCGTCGTTCTCGGTGATGGCGTAGTTAGCGTAGACACGAACAGCCTTGTCCAGCTTGTGCTCAATGCCAACAGCGATCATGTCGGTGTCGTAGTTGTCGGCGTCGGAGTCACGGGTCATCCACATGCCTTTCAGGGCAGTGGCCGAAGCCAGCTTGAACTCAGCGCCCAGGCCGTAGGTGTCGGAGGTCAGCTGATCCTGTACGGCAGCGGTAGCAGCCGGGTTGGAGTAGTCAACAGTCTGGTAGAAACCAACCAGCTTGATGCCGTCAGTGATCTTGAAGGCACCAGCAGCGCGGACGCCGTCACGCTCGCCGCGACCGGTATCTTCTTCAGCCGTTTCGTAGGCAACAGAAGCTTCCAGAGCGTCGCCAGCATAGTTCAGCGAGCCGCTGAATACGCTTTCGTCGGTGTCTTGGTCAGCAACAGTACCTTCTTGTACGGAGTAACCCAGTTTGGCGAAGAAGCCGCTCATGTCCGGAGTGGTGTACTCGATGGTGTTGTCATAACGCTCGTCGAAACGGGCGTTGCCGACGCGAGTCAGGTTACGCATGTCGCCGACTTGGTCGCCGAACAGGTTAGCCGGGCCACGAGCCGCTTTGAAGGGGCTGTCGAAACGACCCATGCGTACAGAACCGAAGCCGCCTTTCAGACCGACGAAGGTATCGCGGGTGTTGAAAGAGCTACCGTTGTCGGTGCCGAAGTCAATCTGCTGCTCGATCTGGAAGAAGGCAGACAGGTTGGAGTTGATTTCGTGGTCACCCTTGAAGCCCAGACGGGAAGAGTTGCTGGACAGGTTGGTTTCGGAGTAATCAGCACCGTCATCCAGGAAATCCACAGATACGTGGGCGCGGCCGTAGATGCTTACGTCGGCCATGGCGACGGCCGGGATGGCAGCAGCCAGTGCAGTAACAGCGAATCCAGCGATGTGCTTGCGCAGAGTCATTGAGTCTTCCCTCAGTAGTTTTTTGCGTTGACAGTGAAACAACACATTGGGGCTCGTTGATGGGACGGGCCCGGTGTTGGAGGGAATATTCGCAGTGCCGTATTTCAGATCGGTTGCGCAAAGATGAACATTCGATGACAGGGGAACTTTCTCCTGCGCATCGAACTCAGTCAGCGGCGTGATTTGGCAAAGTCAGTGAAATCAGTCAGATAGACAGAAAATCAAGAGGCAGGATCAGCAGATCGCAGCACGTCTGCCGCGATCCAGTCATTCAGCATCGCCAGCGCACCGGCAATAAAATCATCGTCTGCTGTCACATTCAGCTGCGCCAGTGCCGCGCGTAGAGACAACGGCTCGCGGCTCAGCAAATCAGCCAGCCGCCAGGCAAAGGGGGTCAGCTGCATAAAACGCACACGGTCTTGCCCGTCACGCCATACCAGCAGGCAGGATGGCTGGGCTGGCGGCTGAGTGGGCTGGTACTCTGGCCCCAACTCCTGCACCGGCCACTGGTACAGCAAAGGCCAGGCAAGCGGCGACCAGGCCAGCAGGCAATCTGCACTCGCAGCGCCCTGCCCGCCCGGCGGAATCTGCTGATCACTGATATCCAGTGCCAGTTCCACCCACTCGTAGTGAGCGAGCTCCAGCAGCCACGGCGGGTCATCAGCGCTGGCCTGGTAGCCCTCCTGCAGCCAGTCGATAAATTGCTCGCCGATGTCGCGAAAGTACGGTGACTGGCAGCGGTGCTCGGCAACGAACGCATCGATCAACTGGTCCCAGCGCGCCGCCGGCAACACCTTGTGCAAAACTGGAAAGGTGCCACGCACAAAGCCTTCGATATTGTTGCGAATCAGCCGCTCGTACACCGCCACCCGCTGTGCCGGCAACGCCTCGGGCAGCGGCTGCTGGCCCGGCGCGCGCACTCTCGCGGTAAAGCGCTGCTGCAGGTCCTTGTTCATGCGTGCACCGCCGGCAAAGTCGCAGCCTGCTGGTAGCGGCGAATCTGCTGCAATTCGGTCTGCAACTCATCCAGCGGCGGCATGTTGAAGTCACGCTCCAGCAATGTCGGGCGTACACCGTGACACGCATAGGTATGCTGCAGCAGCGCCCAGACCGGGTCGATGATCGCGGCGCCATGACTGTCGATCTTCAGGCCGGGCTCGGCATCGAAGTGCCCTGCCATGTGCAGGTAGGCGATGCGCTGCGGGGGCATCGCGCTGATGTAGGCGGCAGGCTCGCCACCCAGGTTGATGCTGTTGACGTAGACGTTGTTGACGTCCAGCAGCAGGTTGCAGTCGGCCTCGTCCAGCACCGCAGCAACAAATTCGGGCTCGCTCATCTCACCGGGCAGGGTCAGATAGGCCGAGACATTTTCAATGATAAGGGGTCTGCCCAGGGCGTCCTGTACCTGCGCAATGCGCTCGGCTATGCGGCGCACGTTGGCATCGGTAAAGGGCACGGGCAGCAGGTCATAAAGCTGGCCGTGGTCACCACAGGCACTCAGGTGCTCGCTGTAGACCTGAACCTGGTTGGCGTCGAGAAAGACGCGCAGATCGTTCAGCAGGCGCGTATCCAGTGGTGCCAGCCCGCCCAGATTGAGTGACAGGCCATGACAGATCAACGGGTAACGCTCGGCAACGGCACGAAACTGACGCGCCAGCCGGCCGCCCAGGCCGATCCAGTTTTCCGGCGCCACTTCTAGAAAATCGGCCACCGGCCGGGGCGCCTGAGCCAGCGCACCGAGCAGGCTGCGGCGTAGCCCCAGCCCGACTCCGTGCACTGGCAGATTGACGGTCGCGCTCACTCTCAGCTACCGCAAGTGCCTTCACCGCACTTGCCTTCGCGGTCGCCCTTACCTTCCTCGTCGCCGCAGGAGCCTTCGCCGCACTTGCCTTCCATGTCGTCGCCGCCGTGGTTGTCAGCCAGGCTGTAGCCACTTTGCAGCTCGGACACAGCGAAAGGATTGTCTGCCGCGTGCACTGCGCCGGTGGCGGCCAGCAGGCTGGCGCTGAGGGTGAGGACGGCTGTGTTGATCTTCTTCATGCGCATTCTCCAGTAACGTCTGATATCGAGCGTGACGGATTGCCACCCTCTACATACTAGACGTTGCTGGTTTGTCGCTGTTACAGGCCTGCTGAAATCATTTTGAGGAGTCACTCTGATCGGGCTCTGAGGCACGCTGCTGCTGAGCCTGCATGGCCCTGAGCAACGTCTCTAGCTCGGGCGCCTGCTGATCTGGAAGCTGACGAATCACCCGCTGGCTGACGCGCAACTGGCGAATGAAACGGCGACAGTGCACGCACATCGCCAGGTGCATGCGCACCGCGATCCGCTGTTTCAATGTCAGCTCGCCATCCAGCAGATCACTGGATAAAGCAACCAGATCCTTGCACTTCAACATTCGCCGGTTTCCTCAAAATGCTCCAGAGTTGCAAACACGCTCAAACGGGCGCGATGCAGCAGTACCCTGACATTGGAGTGGGAAATGTCCAGCAGGTTACAGATGTCGGGCAATTCCAGTGCCTGACGCTCGCGCAGCATCAGCACGCTGCGCTGCAGCTCGGACAGGGTAGCCAGGGTATGTTCCAGACAGTCACGCAGGGCCTGCTCGTTGAGCAACGCCTCGGGGGAGTCGGTATGCCACAGGGAGGGAGCCTGAGCCCAATGACCGTCGGCGGCAAAGCGCGCGTCATCAATGGTGCCGTGCGGGCCGGTGATGTCGTCCAGTAGCACCTCGCGCCGCTGCTTGCGCAGGCGACTCTTGGCGGTATTGGCGGTGATGGTCAGCAACCAGGTTTTCAGGCTCGCGCGCCCGGCAAACCCGTTCAGATTACGGACCACGGCCAGCCAGCTGTCCTGCACGACCTCGTCGGCACTGGCAGTGCCGACGATAGCAATCGCCACCGCGCGCATGGCGCCCTGGTACTGCTGCACCAGCTCGCGGTAGGCGGCCTGCTCGCCCTTGAGCAGGCGCTGGATCAGGTCCTGCTCATTGGGCATTGCGGCAATCAGCCCTTGCGCACGATCACGCTGCCGATGGAATAACCGGCGCCAAAGGAGCAGATAACACCGTGGCTGCCGACCGGCAAATCGTTCTGGTACTTGTGGAAGGCAATGATCGAGCCGGCCGAGCTGGTATTGGCGTATTCGTCCAGTACCACCGGCGCCTCCTCGGCGCTGGGGTCACGACCCAGCAGCTTGCGGGCGATCAGCATGTTCATGTTGAGGTTGGCCTGGTGCAGCCAGAAGCGCTTGACGCTGTCGACCTGCAGACCCACTTCGCCCAGGTGCTCGCCAATCAGCTCGGCCACCATCGGGCAGACATCGCGGAACACCTTGCGACCGTTCTGCATGAACAATTTGTCACGCGCGCCCACGCCGGACTCATCGCAGCGGTTGAGGAAGCCGAAGTTGTTACGGATGTTGTTGGAGAACTTGGTCAGCAGCTTGGTGCCGAGAATCTCGTAGGGGTGTTCGCAGACGGCGTCTTCGGCGCGCTCGATCACCACGGCGGTGCACGCATCACCAAAGATGAAGTGGCTGTCGCGATCGCGGAAGCTCATGTGGCCGGTGCAGACTTCCGGGTTGACCATCAGTACCGCACGGGCCTGGCCCAGGGCAACGGTGTTGGCGGCGTTCTGAATGCCGAAGGTAGCCGAGGAACAGGCGACGTTCATGTCAAAGCCGAAGCCGTCGATCCCCAGCGCATCCTGCACTTCAACCGCCAGCGCCGGATAGCCGCGCGGCAGGTTGGAGCAGGCGACGATCACACCGTCGATATCGGCGGCCGTGCGGCCCGCCGCTTCCAGCGCCTGGTGCGCGGCCTTGACCGCCATCTCGCACAGCAGGGACTGCTCGTCATCGCTGCGCTCGGGGATATCCGGGACCATGCGGTTCACATCCAGGATGCCGCTTTTGTTGATCACAAAGCGGCTCTTGATGCCGGAGGCCTTTTCAATAAATTCGGTGCTGGAGGCAGCCAGCGGTTCAACGGTGCCCGCTTCGATGGCAGCGGCGTTCTCGGCGTTGTATTGCTCGACGTAGGCGTTGTAACTGGCTACCAGCTCTTCATTGCTGATGCTCTGGGAGGGGGTAAACAAACCTGTTCCGCTGATCACGACTTTGTGCACGGTCGGTCCTCTTCTGATGTTATGAACACCGCTCCCTCACGATCGCTTCGGGGGAACGGCCAGTTGTCTGTTGCGGCGACTAGCGTGGCTGGCCGGGTATCTGCACCCGTGTCCATGCCGGCATGGAAGCCGGAGGCTGGTGCAAGGTCCGCCGCTCAGCAGTCGGCTGTCTCACCTTGACGACACCAATAGGCTGCAAGGCACGCTGCAAACCCGCATTTTTCAAAGCGCTAGCATAGACGAATAGCGCGCCAAGATCACGCCATTCGCCGCTCATGACGGCAAGTTCGCTGCCGCTTACTGGCTGCCCCCGTCCTGAATTTCACGCCAGAGTTTGCCCAGGCGCTTACTCGACACCGGCATGCGCGTGCCCAACTGCTGGGCAAACAGTGACACGCGGTACTCCTCCAGCATCCAGCGCCACTCATCCAGCCGGGGATCCCAGCGTCCTTCGCGCTGCCAGCGCTCGCTCAGCGCTTGATATTGCTGCCACAGCCCCTGTAGCTCGTCGGTCCAGGCACGGTCCCGCGGGACCTGGCCCGGCAGCTTGTCCAGACGCTGCTCGATGGCGCTGAGATAGCGCGGATACTGGCTTAGCCACTCACCGGGAACGGCGCGGGCGAAGCCTGGATACACCAGATGGTTGAGCTGCTCGCGCACGTCGTTCATCGCCAGCGCATGGGCCAGCTCCACCTTGCCCTTGAAGCGCTTGCGCAACCCGTGCCATTGCTTGAGCACGGCGAGCAACTGCTTGGCCAGCTGCTCACAGGCCGGCACCCAGTCGGCGCGGCCCGCCTCCAGGCGCGCGGCCAGCGTTTGCGGGTCGCGCGGCAAGGGCGCGTCAGTCGGCAAAAACACACGATCAACGGCGCCCAGCAGTACATCATCGGTCAGCTGTTTCTGCGTGCCGAGATCCCGGTAATAGATGGCTGCATCCTTCAGCGTGGTCAGCTTCTGGCGCAGATAACGGGCCTGCTCATTGAGCTGCGAGCTTTGCAGCAGCAAGCGCTGCAGACCCAGGCGGTGCTCGCGCAGGGCCAGCTGCGGCACGTCAAAGAGCTGCTCAACCACCTCTTCGCCCTGCTCTACCCAAGCGGGATAAAAATTGACCGCAATACCAGCCTGCTTGCGCACCAGCGTCTCGGGCAACGCATAGCTGCCGGGCGCCTCGGCGGGGGCGCTTTGCTCCGGTTGTTCGACAGGCGCCGCCTGCAGCGGCAGTCCATCGATCTCGGCGCACAGCGCACTGTAATCACGGCCCGCGCAGATCGGCTTGCCGGCGGCGTCGACCACCTCGATGCGCATGCGCAGGTGGTCTTCCAGCTCGGCGTCAGTCCAGGCATCAGCGTCCAACCGCACCCCGGTCATGCGGGTCAGCTCGCGGCCCAACGCCTGGGTCAGGCTGCCCTCGGCAAAGGGCATGCGCTCCAGCGCCGCGCGGACAAAGTCCGGTACCGGCACAAAGTTCTTGCGGATCGCCTTGGGCAGCGCGCGCACCAGTGCCACGCACTTATCAAATAACAAGCCGGGTACCAGCCACTCCAGCCGCTGCGGGTCAATACGACGCAGCAAGGAGGCCGGGATGCGCACGGTCACGCCGTCCGCTTCATGGTTGGGCTCAAAGTGATAGCTCAGCGGCAGCGCCACCGACTCCCAGCGCAGTACGTCCGGGTACAGCTGCGCGCTAACGTCGTTGGCTTCACGTTGCAGCAGATCGTCACGCGTCATGTGCAGCAGCCTGGGCTCTTTCTCACTACTGCGCTTGAGCCAGCGCTCGAAACTGGCCAGTTGGTAGATGTTCTCGGGAATACGCTGATCAAAGAAGCGATACAGGGTTTCGTCATCCACCACGATGTCACGCTTGCGCGCCTTGGCTTCCAGCTCATCCAGTTGAGCCAGCAGTTGCTGATTGGCCTTGTTGAACGCCGCGCGGCCATGCCACTCGCCACCCACCAAGGCCTGGCGGATAAACAGCTCGCGCGAGGTCACCGGATCAATCGGGCCAAAGTGCACCTTGCGACGCGGCACGATGATCAGGCCATACAGCGACACCTGCTCGAAGGCCACCACCTGACCGCGCTTTTTCTCCCAATGCGGCTCACTGTGGCTGGTCTTGACCAGATGCCCGGCCAGCGGCTCAACCCAGGCCGGGTCAATCTTCGCGGCCAGGCGGCCATAGAGGCGGCGGGTTTCAGTCAGCTCGGCGACCATCACCCAGGCCGGCTTTTTCTTCGCCAGGCCGGAAGACGGGTGCAGCAAAAAGCGACGCTGCCGCGCGCCGAGATAATCACCCTCTTCGGTCTTGTTGCCGAGGTGGCTCAAAAGCCCCGCCAGCAGCGCCTTGTGTACCGGCTCATGGGAGGCTGCCTGGCGGTTTTCTTCCAGCCCCAGATCACGGCAGGTCAGGCGAATCTGGCGGTGGGTTTCGCGCCACTCACGCAGGCGCAGGTAATTCAGAAAGTTGCGCCGACACCAGCTGCGCAGCTGGCTTTGCGTCAGCGCCTGGCGCTGCGCCTCAAAACCGTTCCACAGATTGAGAAAGGCGACAAAGTCGGTGCCCTCCTCGTTCCACTGGGCATGCGCCTGGTCAGCCGCCTGTTGCTTTTCCAACGGCCGCTCACGCGGGTCCTGCACGGCCAGCGCCGAGGCAATCACGGTAATCTCGGCCAGCGACTGCTGCGCGGCCCCTTCCAGCAGCATACGGCCTATGCGCGGATCGACCGGCAAACGTGCCAGCTGGCGGCCGATGTCTGTCATCGCACCGCTGCGCTCGACCGCGCCCAGCTCCTGCAGCAGGGTAAAACCGTCGCTGATGGCGCGGCCGTCCGGCGGCTCGATAAAGGGAAAGTCCTCAATGCGACCCAGGCGCAGATGCAGCATCTGCAGGATCACCGAGGCCAGATTGGTGCGACGAATCTCCGGATCGGTAAACTCGGGCCGGCCGTTGAAATCGTCCTCGCTGTACAGCCGCACGCAGATACCCGGTGCCACGCGCCCGCAGCGCCCCTTGCGCTGATTGGCGCTGGCCTGTGATACCGCTTCAACCGGCAGACGCTGCACCTTGGAGCGCGGGCTGTAACGGCTGATGCGCGCCTCACCCGGGTCGATCACATAGACAATGCCGGGCACCGTCAGCGAGGTTTCTGCCACGTTGGTGGCCAGCACCACGCGGCGACCGGCGTGGGAAGCAAAAATCTTCTGCTGCTCGGCGGCGGACAGACGCGCGTACAGCGGCAGAATCTCGGTGTGCTTGAGGTTGGCCTTGCGCAGGTACTCAGCGGTATCGCGAATCTCGCGCTCGCCCGGCAGAAACACCAGCACATCGCCCGGCGTCTTGCTCTGACTGCGCTCGAACTGCTGAATCTCGCTCAGCGCGGCGACAATGCCCTGGTCAATGCTCAGGTCATCCTCGACGGTGTTGCCCTCCTCGTCGCGCTCGGCACTGAGGGGTCGATACCAGACATCGACCGGATAGGTGCGACCGGACACCTCGATTACCGGGGCGTTATCAAAGTGCGCCGAGAAACGTTCCAGATCGATGGTTGCCGAGGTGATGATGACCTTGAGGTCAGGGCGTTTGGCCAGGATGGTCTTCAGGTAGCCGAGCAGAAAGTCGATGTTGAGGCTGCGCTCGTGGGCCTCGTCGATGATCAGCGTGTCATAGCGATTGAGGTAGCGATCATGCTGGGTTTCCGCCAGCAGAATGCCGTCGGTCATCAGCTTGATCAGCGAGCGCTCGGAGGTCTGATCAGTGAAACGCACCTGATAGCCCACCAGTTCCCCCAACGGCGTCTGCAACTCCTCGGCAATCCGCGAGGCCACACTGCGCGCAGCCAGCCGGCGCGGCTGGGTATGGCCGATCAGCCCGTGGGTGCCGCGCCCCAGCTCAAGACAGATCTTGGGCAGCTGGGTGGTTTTACCGGAGCCGGTTTCACCGGCAATCACCACCACCTGATGCTCGGCAATCGCCGCCTTGATCTGCTCGCGCTTGTCGGCAATCGGCAGCGCATCGGGGTAGATAATCCTGGGAATCAACCGCGCCCGTTCAGCCACTCGCTCGCGGGAGGCGTTGAAACGCTCCAGCCAGCTGGCCGCCGCCCTGCCCTGATCATCGGCCGGCAGCTTTCTGAACTGCTGCTGTAAACGATGGCGGTCACTGGCCATGACCTGGGTGAAATCGGGCGCGCTGGCGTGCTTGGCTGACATACAGAATCCTGTGGCATGAAAAAAAGGCTCTTCGCGGACCGTCGCGGTAGTCCATGTTGTGCGGTCAATTTTCCCGCGGGTGCACAGTGGGCGGATAAAGCCAAAGGCGTGTCCGCATGCTTTGTGCCGGTCCTGTCACTGGCACATATGGCGGAGCGATCTCCAGGTTCGCAGCTAGGGCTAAATCCGCCTTTCGCCCTCACGGCGAGCCAAGGGGGGCTGCTTGCCCAGCCCCCCTTAGCGATCCCCCGGGGCACCCGACTACGCGGCCCTTCGGGTTCGCTGCGTTGCTCGGGCT
>Ga0066860_10000322_pt1 | contig 20457 bp, 20 predicted proteins | sample ETN07SmetaG_FD_65601 | JGI IMG/M metagenome (GOLD analysis project Ga0066860, IMG submission 65601) | Marine microbial and viral communities from oxygen minimum zone, Eastern Pacific Ocean - ETNP2014F14-07SV275 | ecosystem: Environmental > Aquatic > Marine > Oceanic ... | reverse complement strand
GGGGGAGTATGTGGCAATGGCGGGACTCGCTGGATTGTTGGCTTACGCGGCCGCGCTGGCGGCGATCGGCGCGATGGCGGCCACTTCGATCCGCCAGCTGCGCTATATCATGCTGCTCGCCGGGATCGGCGGCTGCGCGCATTTCGCGCTGCTCGGGCAGATCGGCTGGGCAATCATCGCTTTCGTCTTCGTTGCGGTCAACGCGATCCAGATCTCGGTGCTGCGGCGGCGTGCGCGGCGTGGGGCCATGCTCGAGGAAGAGGTCGGCCTGTTCGATCGGCTGCTCGGCATAGAGGATCCCGGACGGCAGCAAAGATTGCGCGACCTGATGCAGTGGCGCGACGTGGAAGCAGGCGCGGTGCTCATGCGACAGGACCAGCCCGACCCGCCATTGGTCTATGTTGCGCGTGGGGCAGCGCGCGTCGAATGCGACGGCCGGGTGGTGGGGACCTGCGGCCCGCAGGAATTCCTCGGCGAAATGAGCCTTGTCTCGGGCCGGACTGCTTCGGCCACGGTAATCGTCACCGAGCCCACCCGCGTGGCGACCTTCGACCGCGACGCGCTGGCGCATTATGCGCGCGCGGTGCCCGAGGTCGACACCGCCTTGACGCATGCTCTCAACCGCGGCCTCGCGGCCAAGGTGCGGCGAATGAACGAGGCCGCAACGCAGCCCGGTGACAAAATCGCACCCGAGCCGCAATTGCGCGGTTGACCGCGCGCGCCGACCGCCCTAAACGCGCCGCCTGCCGAGCGGGCTAGTGCCCCGGCAGGCCTTTCGGGGCGGAGTAGCTCAGGTGGTTAGAGCAGCGGAATCATAATCCGCGTGTCGGGGGTTCGAGTCCCTCCTCCGCTACCATTCTCGAATCCGCATGGGTTCGCATTCTTCCGTATAAATCCGAAAAAAACAATGAAATCAAAACCATGTCGCTGATTCGCGTCCGCTTGCGTTCGCTTGCATGCGCTTGAAGCCGGATTTGGAGTGGGGGTATTTTGGGGGTACTTTCGGGGGGTACCGAAAAGGAGCGATACCCCCAATGGCTTTGAGTGAGATTCAGATCAAGAATGCGAAGGCGGCAGAACGACCCTACAAGCTTGCCGACGGTGAAGGGCTATTCCTCCTCGTAAAAGCGAACGGTTCGAAGCTCTGGCGCATGAAATACCGCTATCGCGGAAAGGAGAAGCTGCTTTCCTTTGGTGCTTATCCTGACGTCGGAATAGCGGCTGCGCGTGAGTTGAAGACGCTTGCAAGGGCTGCCTTGGCCGAAGGCAAGGATCCGATGGTCCACAAGCCTGGTCGAGATTTCGAGCCAGAGAAAACCTTCAAGGCTGTTGCTGAGATGTGGCACAAGAATCGAAAGAGCAGCCTTGATCCAGCTCATGCGAAGCGTGTCTGGTCTCGGATGGAACGGGACGTGTTTCCGGTATTGGGCGAAAGGATGATGCACGAGATCACCCCCCCTGAAGTTTTAGGCGTGATCCGCAATATTGAAGAACGGGGGGCTCTGGATATCAGTCGGCGTGCGAAGCAGAGCATTGGCCAAGTTTTCCAGTTCGCCATCGCGAGTGGGCTTTGCGATGCGGACCCCACGGCTCATCTTCGCGGCGCTCTGAAGCCGCGACCTCGCGTAAAGCATATGGCCAAACTGCCGCTCGCTCTGTTGCCAGAGCTCATAAACAAGCTGGATCAATACAATGAAGAAGGGGAGCGACGCTCCGAGATTACTGGCGCAGCGCTCACCTTCGCGCTTCTGACATGGGTCAGAACGAAGGAACTTCGTTTTGCCAAGAAGCACGAGTTCGAGGATCTAGAAGGAAACTCTCCGCTTTGGCGCATCGGGCCTGATCGAATGAAGATGCACCGTGAGCATATCGTACCATTGTCAATGCAAGCCGCTTCGCTCGCCAAGGACATGATCGCATGTTCTCAAAGTGACTATGTCTTTCCCGGCCAGAAGCGTGGAGTGCCGCTATCCGAAAACACCATGATCTATGGTTTGTATCGTCTGGGCTATCACGGTCGGCAGACTGTTCATGGCTTCAGAGGTCTTGCGAGCACATGGGCCAATGAACAGCTTGTCGAAGTCGGCCAACCGCCAATGTGGATCCGAAAGTACCATGAAGACTGGGTCGAGCTTCAACTGGCTCATAGCGAGGAGAACGAAGTTCGCGGGGCCTATAATGCCGCAGAGTATCTGGCGCCCCGTCGCGCGATGCTTCAAGATTGGGCGAACTTCCTCGATGCGATGCGCGGAAAAACAGGCAATGTTGCGATCTTGAGAGCTGCGTGATTTAGCGTGCTATGCCGGGACTTGGCCCAGCCACTCAACTCGAAGGCGGTCAAAGCCCACAACGACACCCTCGGCGGTGACCTCGAAACCGAAGTCATCGTTCGATGGTTCGTAGCCTTCCAGAACCCAGTGGTCGCCTGCATCTGTCACGATAGCTGCCCCACGCGGGAGATGCTCGAGCCGTCCGCTGATCCTTTTCCGATTCGTGTTCATAGTGCTCCGTATGCCATCCATCTTTGGATAACGCTCCTCACATATCCCGGCGTTTCCCGATTTCTTGGAATTCCACCAGCACGGGATACCGCGCCGGGTCCCGCATTGTAGGCCGCCAATGCGAGATGGATCGCACCAAACCGGTCGAGCATCTGCCTTAGATATCGCGCGCCACCGTCGATATTCTGAGCTGGGTCGTGCCGATTGGTTACGCCGAGTTCTCGTGCGGTTGCAGGCATAAGTTGCGCAAGTCCGGCAGCACCAGCCGGACTGATCGCCATTGGATTAAACCGGGATTCTTGCCAGACCAATGCTTGGAGCAAGCGAGGCGGCAATCGATACCTTGCTTCAGCTTGGCGGATGAGGGGTTCGTAGAGCGTCTCCTTGAAACTTCGGTTGGCGGCCGATGGGTACCCTCCTTCGGTCCCAATGACCGCCAGAGAAGGATCGTACATAACTTCATTGTCTACCGGCTTTTCGACCCTGCTCAGTCGATGATCAAAGACCCGGAACTCCTGCGCCTGAGCGATGGCGGGGATCGCAATTGCGAGCCCGCAACACACGCCAGTTACCCATTTTCGTCTCATTGCGTTCTCTCTTGTCTTGCCTGGACAGGTGGCAGAACATAAATGGAACATAAGGGTGTAGGAAAGCGCCATACGCGTCCGGTAAGAGGAAAGGGGGCAGTCTGCAGGGGCAATTGTGCGGCGATGGAGCCAGTATGTCCGTTTCGAACTCAACCCTATCCCGCCCCTCGCTAGAGGACACCGCTCGCAAGCTCTGCGAGAGCCGCGGCGGCAAGTGGTCAGGCACCAAGGGCATGGCCCGTTGTCCCGCGCATGGTGACCGCAACCCTTCGCTCGGCGTTACGCTTGGCCGGAGGGCTATCCTACTGCATTGTTTCGCCGGATGCGATCAGGCGAGCGTGCTCGCTGCCCTCGCTCGAGAAGGGATCGAGACCTCTGCGCTATTCTCAGGCTCCTCCGACGAGTTTCCGATCCAGCCGCGCTATTCCAGCCAGCCATCGGCTGCAGCACTCCGCATCTGGCGCGATGCTCGACCGTTGCACCGAAGTCCTGCCAAGGCCTACCTCGAAGGGCGCGGCATCCTCGCCACGTCCCATGCGCTGAAATTTCATCCGCGCACGCCGCTTGGACCGAAGGGTCGCGCACGCTTCCTGCCAGCGATGATCGCTGCGGTCAGCCTCGACGAGGGGCCGATTGCCGTTCACCGGACTTTCCTGTCGCAATGCGGCAATACGCAGGCATTGTTTGCGAAGCCGAAACGCGCACTGGGGTCTCTCGGCGAGGCGGCGGTACGTCTGTTCGAACCTGCCGAGGGAAGGCTCGGTCTCGCCGAAGGCATTGAAAGCGCGATGTCGGCCTATGCGCTCACTGGTATCCCGACGTGGGCAACGCTGGGCAATGGACGCTTCGGGCTGGTTGCCATTCCGGAGAGCGTGAGCGACCTTCATCTCTTCGTGGATCACGATTCTGGCGGCGACCTTGCAGCCGAGCGCGGGCGAGGTGCCTATCTCCGTGAAGGGCGGCAAATCCAAGTTCGACGGCCTAAGTTGCGCGGTACCGACTGGAACGACGAGCTCCAGTCATGGCTGCGCCGAAAGGCGTGTCGCTAAGAGGAGAGAGAGCTTCTCGAATTCCTGACCCGGCAGAGGGCACGTGTCCCGATGCCTCAATCAGGAGGACGACAAGCCATGTTCCAGTCAGACTTTTTCCCAGACCGCGAGACATCAGGTACGGTTCCGCTCGCATTCGCAATCGGTAAGCAAATTTCCCGGCGACTTGCGGATGGATGCCATCTCACCCGACCTGACATTGCCGAGTTCTTCGCCTCTCAAACCGGCGTACAGGACTGGGGCAGTGCGTGGTCCATCGACGACTACAACAACGCGGTCGAGATTGGGACCTTGCTTTGGCTTCGCGAATTCTCACGCGTCGACCTCGATACCGGTTTCCACGAGGCCGCAGCGCGGTTCGATTGGCTCGAGGCAGCCTTGCCGCCTCGCCACGTGCGCAGCGAGGGCCAGGTCGAATTGCAGCAATTCTCCACCCCGCCGATCCTTGCTTGGCTCATGGCCAAGGCCGCGTCGCTTAGGTCTCCCGATCGCATTCTCGAACCGTCAGCCGGGAATGGCGCGCTTGCGCTCTGGGGCGACGCTCAAGATTGCTCCATGACGCTCAACGAAATCGATCGCGCGCGCCGCAATGCGCTCGCGCATATCTTCCCTCGTGCCCGTATATCAGCACATGATGGCGAGTTAATCGCCGAACTGGCCAATGGCCTCAGTTCCAACCTCAACCCCAGCGTCATCTTGATGAACCCTCCCTTCGCCCGAAGCCGTGAGCGGGGCGTCGATGGCAGCACAGCAATGCGCCACTTGCGCAGTGCGCTGCGGATTTGCGCGGTAGGAGGTCGCACCGTGGCAATTCTCCCGGACGGCTTTGATGCCGCGACCTTTGTCGAAGACCAGGAACAGGCTTCGCTGCTGCTCAACGTCCGGTTGTCGGGCGCATTCTCACGCAGCGGAACCGGAATCTCGGTCAGAATGGTCGTGATCGACAAGGCGGATCCTCAGCACCCTTCCACGATCATGGGAGAGTTCGCCGATCTCGCGCTACTGAATTCCTGCCTGGCGAGTTTGCCCGATCGCGCGCCGGCGCAACCGAACATCCATTGCCTTCCGGTACGCTCGGTTGCGACCTCCGTCGGCGGCGCTGCCTCGCGCAAGCCGGTCGCTCCTTTCGTGGCTGGGGTCGCCCAAAAGAGCGCCGCGGTCGCGCTGGACTATCAAGCCCTGGAAGAGCCTGCACCCGTTCCCGAGCAGGCGGGCATCTACCTGCCTTACCGACCGAGCCGCGTCATCATGCAGGATGCTGCCGTTCACCCGACACCGCTCGTAGAATCGGTTGCGATGGGCTCGGTCGCAGCACCGGTGCCGAAAGCGCGCCCTTTGCTTCCCGCCAATTGGCAGGGCGACAAACTGCTCTCGGCCGCCCAATGCGAAACACTGATCTACGCCTGTGAGGCTTTCGCGCGCGACCTCCCCGGGCAATTCCGTCCCACTCAACATGGGACGACGGTCGAACTTGCAGAGGACGGTTATTCCTATCGCCAGGGGTTCTTCCTCGGCGACGGTACGGGTGCGGGCAAGGGTCGCCAAATCGCGGGCGTCATTATGGATCGCTGGCTCTCGGGGGAACGCCGTCATATCTGGATCACCAAGAACGAGGCACTGCTCGAAGACGCGCGCCGCGACTGGGAAGCGCTTGGCGGACTCTCGCTCGATATCCAGCCGCTCTCCCGATGGAAGCTCGGAAGTCCGGTGACGATGCACGAGGGTATCCTGTTCGTAACCTATCCGACGCTTCGTTCTGGACGCGCCGAGGATACGAGGCTCGATCAGATCCTCGCCTGGGCCGCCGAAGATTTCGAGGGCGTGATTGCCTTCGACGAAGCCCATTCCATGGCGAATGCGCTCGGCTCTTCCTCCACCCGCGGCAAAGTCAAAGGCTCAGAGCAAGGGATGGCAGGGCTCAGGCTGCAAAACCACCTGCCGCGAGCACGTGTTTTGTATGCGTCGGCTACCGGCGCATCGGACATTGCCAATTTGGGCTACACAGCACGGCTTGGATTGTGGGGTCCGGAAACCGCGTTTCCGACGCATGAGGCATTCATGACCGAGATCCGCGCAGGCGGCGTCGCGGCGATGGAACTGGTTGCCCGCGATCTCAAGGCACAGGGGCTTTATCTTGCCCGCGCGTTGTCCTTTGCGGGGGTCGAATACGAGATCCTCGAACACCAGCTGAAGCAGGCGCAGGTGCGGATCTACGATGCCTATGCCGATGCCTGGGCGATCATCCATCGCAATCTCCACGAAGCGCTCGAAGCCACAAGAGTGGTCGACGAGGACAGCGGTGACACGCTCAATCGCAACGCCAAGGCTGCGGCGCTCTCGATCTTCGAAGGCACCAAGCAGCGCTTCTTTGCGCAGATCTTGCTTTCGATGAAGCTGCCGAGCTTGATCCCGGCGATGGAAGAGGCTCTCGGCGATGACCATTCCGTGGTCGTGCAGCTGGTCTCGACCGCCGAAGCGATGCTCGATCGGCGACTGGCTGATCTCTCGGACGAGGAACGAGAAGCGCTCGATATCGATCTCTCTCCGCGCGAATATGTCATCGACTATCTGGCGAAGAGCTTCCCCGTGCGCCTGATGCAGGTCTTCACTGACGAGGTGGGCAATCTGCGTTCCGAAGCGATGGGCGACGATCAAGGCAACCCCATTCTCTGCTCACGGGCCATCGCCGCGCGCGACGCGCTGATCGAGCAGCTTTGCGCATTGCCCCCTATCGCGACTGCACTCGATGCCATCATCGAGCACTTCGGAACCGAGGCCGTGGCGGAAGTCACAGGCCGCACGCGCAGGTTGGTCTTGGGGCGCGACGGTCAGCAGCAGCTTGAACGTCGAAGTGCGAGCGCCAACGTCGCTGAAGCACAGTGCTTCATGGATGGGACGAAACGTATTCTGGTCTTCTCGGACGCAGGAGGTACGGGACGATCCTATCACGCCGACCTTGATGCGCAGAACCAGCAGCGCCGCGTCCATTTCCTCCTCGAACCGGGCTGGCGCGCGGACAATGCGATCCAGGGTCTTGGCCGGACAAACCGAACCAACCAGGCTTGTGCGCCGCTGTTCCGCCCGGTCACGACCGATGTGAAGGGCGAACGCCGGTTCATCTCGACCATCGCGCGCAGGCTCGATGCATTGGGCGCTCTCACACGGCGTCAGACGGGGGGACAGAACCTGTTCGACCCTGCCGACAATCTCGAAAGCGATTATGCGAAGGACGCGCTCTCGCGCTGGTTCCACCTGCTTTACGATGGCAAACTAGAGGCAGTTGGTTTCGGGGACTTCGTCGAGCGAACAGGCCTCAAGCTCGAGAACCCCGATGGCGGCCTGAGCGATAACCTTCCCACGATCCAACGCTGGCTTAACCGCATCCTCGCGCTCCCGATCGCACTGCAGAACGGCATTTTCGAAGAGTATCTTGGACTTGTTGAAGCGCGGATCGAGGCCGCACGCGAGGCTGGCACGCTCGATCTGGGGTTAGAGACGGTCCGTGTCGACAGCTTCGCGGTGCTGTCTGATGAAGTTCTCCGCACCGATCCTGTTTCGGGGGCCGAAACCCGCCTCGTTTCGCTCGAAGTGAAACGCCAATTGCGCCCGCTGCGCTTGAAACGTCTCGTGAGGATGCACGAGATCGGATCACCCCAGGCTATCCCCCTGCGCAATGCGCGCTCGGGCAAGGTGGCCCTGTCAGTTCCGGCGCGGCGCCTCATTGCCGATGATGGCGCGGTGATCGAACGTCGCCGCCTTCTCCGCCCGCTTAAGTCCGCCAACTGGACGCTCGACGCGCTCGGTGAAAGCTTGTGGGAAGAGATCGGCGTGACCGAGTTCTCCCAACTCTGGGCACAGGAAGAAAGCGCCGCGGCGGCTTCGCCAGTGACCGAACGAGCGCATCTGGCGACGGGGCTATTACTCCCGGTCTGGAAGCGGCTGCCTGGCGAGCATGTCCGGGTGACGCGACTTGTCGCCGAGGATGGCAGATCGATCATCGGGCGCGAAGTCCTCGATATCGACTTGGCCAAGATCGCCGAGACGTTCGGCCTGAAGGGTGTGTCCGGTCCGGCTCCGGCTGAGCTCGGAAGACTGGTTCTGGCAAGCGGGACGCCCCAGCCGCTTGCCAGTCATGATGCACTGACCGTTAAGCGCTCTTTGGTCGGCGGCGAGCAACGACTTGAGCTCACTGGGTATGCGCCTGAGCGCCTCGACTGGTATAAGACCAAGGGCTGTTTCACCGAGATCATCCGCTACCGCACGCGCCTTTTCGTCCCCGTGTCGAAGGCATCCTCTGTTCTCCCAGCCATTGCGGCCTGAATGGCAAATCCATGACCAAGCGTGAGAGAGGGGAGGGAGCCGGTGGCTTGTCGGGCCATGCACCGTCGCGTGGCTTTTCAATCCATCAGGAGACAATCCATGATCCAGCCTATTCCCTTGAAGAAGCTCGTCCCAAGCCCGCGCAATGTGCGCAAGTCGAGCGACGTCCTAGCCGACCTGCAGCTGCGGGCGGACATTGCCGCGCGCGGCCTCTTGCAGAACCTCGTTGTGCGAAAAGCCAAGCGCGGCAAGTTCGAAGTCGAGGCCGGTGGTCGCCGTCTGGCTCAGCTCCAGGCACTGGCCGAGGAAGGTACGCTTCCCAAGAACCACGAGGTCACTTGCCTTGTCATCGAAGGCGAGGAAAGCGAAGTGCGCGAAGCGAGCCTCGCCGAGAACTTCCAGCGTCTCGCAATGAATCCGGCCGACGAGGCGCAGGCTTTCGCTGCGATCATCGAGGCGGGAGCCAGCACCGAAGACGTGGCCCGCCGGTTTGGTCTCACGGTCCGCTTTGTCGAGGGTCGTCTGCGACTGGCGGGTCTCGCACCTTGTGTCTTTGAAGCGCTCGCCGAAGGCGCGATCACGCTCGACATGGCCAAGGCCTATGGGGCGATTTCGGACATCGACCGCCAGGCACACGTCTATGCCGAGCTGCAGGATGCCTGGTATCAGATCACGCCTGATACGATCCGCCGTATGGTCCTCGATGCCACTGTTCGTGGCTCCGATCCGCGCGCGGTTCTGGTCGGGCGCGATGCCTACCTTGCTGCAGGTGGCCGCATCGAACGCGAACTGTTCGACGACGAAGCCAGCGAGAGCTGGATCGATGTCGCGCTGCTCGAAGACCTCGCCCAGAAAGCGATGGATGACGCTGCGAAGAAGGTCGCGGAAGAACACGGACTTGCCTGGGTGCGACCCACGCTTGGCAACTATGTCAGCCACGATCTCATCGAGGGCCTCAATCGGCTCCCATGCGAACCGGCTCCGCTAACCGAAGACGAGGCTCGCGAGCTCAGCGACCTTGAAGCCGACTACGATCGGACGGCCGCCATCCTTGAGGATGAGGACAGCGACGAAAGCGAGATCGCCAAGGCGGAAGAGGAACTGGTCTCGATCGATCGCGCGATGCGCGATCTCAACGACCGACCGCCGGTGCTTGCCGACGAGCTGAAGTCGGAGGCTGGAGCGTTCCTCGTGCTCTCTCGCAATGGCGAACCGGCATTGGTGCCGCAATTCTACACCGAAGTTGAAGTCGTCAACGCTGATGACGGAGCAGTCGAACCAGTGGATGCTGGGGCTGATACCAAGCGCAAGAGCAGCGCGCTTTCGCAGCGTCTGCTCGACGAGCTTGCGATGCAGCGCCGCGATATCCTGGCGATCCACCTGGCCAACGATCCCGCGCTTGCGCTCGACTTCATGGTCTTCACGCTCGCGGATGCCGATGGGCATGACTGGCGCGCGAAGAAGGCATCGACGCTGGTCGGCTCGGTAGCATCGGGACCGGTGGCCGGCTTCGAGGCGAAGGACGCCCCAGCGAGCGCTGCGCTTGCCGAATTCGCCGCCTCGCTCGACGAAAGCTGGCGCTCCGGTGAGACGGATGTCGAGCGGTTCGAACGCTTCCGCGCATTGAGCGATGAAGCACGTACGGCCTGGCTCGGCCATGTCGTATCCCGCACGCTGGTCGCTAGCCTTGCGTGTGAAGGCGATCGCTCGGCGCCGTTGCACGAGATTCTCGGGTCGCTGCTCGAGATCGAGACGGCGCATTGGTGGCGGCCAACGGCGGTGAACTATTTCGATCGCGTGGCGAAGGCGCGCACGCTCGAAGCGCTCGATGCAGCAGGTGGTCCCGAACTCGTCAGCCGCTATGCAGGATCGAAGAAGGCAGAGCTGGCAAGCGCAGCCGAGCGCATCTTCTCCGGCAATTTCATCGGCGAGGCTGATGTGAAGACGCGCGCGGGAGCGTGGGTGCCCGAGATCATGCGCTTCGGTTCATCTGAGGCGCCGGTCGAGGATGAAACTGCGTCCCCGACCGAAGACGAGACCGCGAACGAAATTGTCGAGCAGGCTGCCTGACCCCTCCTGACAGGTCCAGGTGACTCGGCGGGCGGTCCGTCCCTCTCGGGACGGGCCGCCATTCTTCATGTCAAGTTTGGGGCCGTATAGCGGTCTGGCCGGTATTGGTGGCTTGGCACCGCATAGCAGTCATTCGGCTAACGACCCGATTGCGGACTTTTGGCGATGGTCAATGGTTTCTGCGCTCGGTCATTTCTCTGGGAACGGGTGAACTCCTGTATTCAACTGTTACTCACCCCAACATATATCCGGCGTCCGAGGCAGCAGTAGGATAGGCAAACAATGTAGATCTAATGTCGTCCGCGTAGAGCCCATGTCGCATGGCTAAGCCGAAGATGTTGATGAGCTCGTCAGCGTCGGGGCCTACCAAGTGGGCTCCCAGGATGCGCCCCGTGCCGTTCTCGACTAGCAACTTGTGGCCGTAGATCTCTTCGCTCAGCCGCCTCGCCGAAAACCAACCGGGGTGCGAGCCAGCATTCACCGTGAAATCCAAACCTGCCTCACGTGCCTCACTTTCCAGCATTCCGACCCTCGCGGCCGGCGGCTCAGTGAAAAGTGCGCTCGGCACCCCCCGATAGTTCGGGGTTCGACCGCTATCTTCGAGTATGTTTTCTACCACGACCTTGGCATCGTGACTGGAGACTGGAGTCAGTGGCGGGCCATTTGCAGCAGCGTCACCCGCCGCGAAGACCTTGGGGTTGCTCTGGCTTCGTAGCTGAGCGCTGAGCACCAGGCGACCATCGTCAAACGCGACGTCTCCGGCCTCTAGATCGAGCGAGCCGATTGCAGGAACTCGTCCGGCAGCATGCACCACCAAATCCGCTTCGATCCTGCGATCGCCAGCATGGACGGTCAGAACGCCGCCTCTCTTCGTGACGCCGCTTGCCTCGGCGTCCACGATTTCGATGCCGAGATCGTCGAAACTCGGCATGAGCCAATCGACCGTGTCAGGGTCGAAGGCTTTCAGAATGCGGCCTCGTTGGACGATGGTGACCTTCGCACCGGCGCGCGCGGCGAGGTGGGAAAATTCCGCAGCTATGTATCCGCCGCCGACAAATACGATCCGGTCTGGAAGGGTTTCGAGTTCTAGAAATGCATCGCTGTGGGTCAGCAAGTGCTCGCCTTCGATACCAAGTGGTCGAGGCTCTGCTCCTGTCGCGATAAGAGCGTGAGAGAAACGGAGATCACTGTCGCCTACCGCGATCCGGTCGGGATTAGCAAAGCGCGCCGCGCCGTGGAAGGTAGCAACGCCCATTCGCTCGTAACGAGCTTCCTGTTTTTCGGGGATGGGGTCGGTAAAGCTGCGCTTGAATGCCTGGAGGTCACCCCAGTCAATCGAGAGCGAGCCTTCGATCCCGTTCCCCTTCATTCGCCTGTATGCAGCGAGCGCTTCTTCCCCGCTCACCATCATCTTTTTCGGGTCGCAACCGCGCAGCGCACATGTGCCACCGTAGGGTCTGTAATCGATAACCGCGCAGCGCTTCCCGGCATCGGCCATCCGATTGACCGCGACTTGCGCAGCAGTTCCCGAACCGATGGCGACGAAATCGAACGTTTCAGCCATTGCAGCAGTCCCCTTCCTGTATCGGGGGACAGGGAACGGTGCCGTATGAGCAGAATACGCAGCAATCGCCTTTTAGCGGCTGAAGGCGAACGCCGCAGCCCGCACAAGCGTGGAAGAACAGGCAAGCGTTGGTCGGCATTTCCATGTCCTCCTCATGGCCGCATTCGGGACAGCGCAAGCGCGAAATCAGGATCGGATCAGCCATAGAGGAACGCACCTGTCAGCAGTGCCGCACCGATGGCAATTCCTATGGCGGTCAGCGCTCGATAGGCCGATGATCCGCATGCACTGTCCGCCGGGCATGTTCGTGCCTGCCGAAACTGCCAGAGCAAACGGAGGGTCGCAGCAAGAAGAAGAGCCGACGCGAGTATCAGCAGCGGGACCCGATAGGGAGCCACTACCGGCGAGATGCTGCCAAGCCACGCCGAGCCCACACCCACCGACGCGAGCATCAACGGCAGTGCACAACATGCTGCTGCCCCGAAAGCTGCAAAGACACCGCCGCCTGTCGCTAACCCGTTCCACCATGTGTTTAAGCCGCGCATCAATCATCCTTTTGCAATCTTCGGTTCGCATACTTATTTACAGTCTGTAGCAACTACAGACTCAAGGGGCTGTCATTGAAAATTGGCGAAGTGGCGAAGCGGACCGGGTGCAACATTGAGACAATCCGGTATTACGAGCGGATAGGTGTCATTGGGCCGCCTCCACGAAAGGGCGCTTACCGCGACTATGCTCCTCACAACATTGAGCGCCTCCGCTTCGTCAGGCGCGCGCGCGAACTGGGCTTTTCCCTTGAAGAGGTGCGGGCATTGCTTGACTTGACGCCAGGTCAGGAAGTGCATTGCGATGAGGTGCAATCGATCGCCGAACAGCACCTAGCGAACGTCCGTGCGAAGCGAGCCGACCTTGAGCGGATGGAGAACGCTCTCGCTGAATTGATCGAGCAATGCGGGATCACGAGTAATGATCGGTGCCCGGTGTTGGAAAGCCTAGCGGGCGAAGGTTAGTCCAGCAGATCGAGGCTACGGACCAACGGGTTTCCACCCAACACTCACAATTGGCTCAGCCTGCCGGATCAGAAAAGCAAACGGTCCGCTTTTGGGCACCTTGCAACGTGCGGCCTATGTCCCGAATTAGGGGCGCATAGCCGATATAGTTGAAGGAGAGGGGAGAGAGCTTCGTCTCTCCTGAGCCGGGACATTTGAGGCCCGGTCATCAGGAGACCTCCCATGACCAAGTCCCGCCGCACCGCTTCAGTTTCTCCAGCCGGGCGCATCACTGCTGCCATCATTGAAAAGCTGGAACAGGGCACCAAGCCCTGGGTCAAGCCGTGGCGTGGCTTGCCGCTTTCTCGCCCGCTGCGCTCCTGCGGGATACCGTATCGCGGCATGAATACCTTCTGGCTCTGGATGGCGGCCGATGCCTGCGGATACGCTTCTCCCTACTGGATGACATACCGCCAGTGTCAGAAGCTCGGTGGTCAGGTCCGCAAGGGTGAGAAATCGACCATCGCGATCTTCTACAAGAGCTACACAAAGGAAGTCGAAAACGCTGAAGGCGAGCAGAACGCGGAGAGCCGGCGCGTGCTGAAGGCCTATTCGGTCTTCAATGCCGACCAATGTGATTGCCTTCCCGAGTTCTACCACCCCAAGCCGCTGGTTGCCGCGCTGGAGCCCGAAGGCCGCGAAGATCGGCTCGATGCCTTCTTCGCTCAGATCGACGCAGACCTGCGCCATCACGGAGCCCAGGCATACTACGAGCCGCTGCGCGACCGCATCACCATGCCGCCCGCTGAACTCTTCGAAGCCTATGATCACTACTATGCGACACTCGCGCATGAGCTGTCGCATTGGACCGGTCATTCTTCGCGGCTCGACCGCGATCTCAAGAACCGCTTCGGCAGCGACGCCTATGCTGCCGAAGAACTGATCGCAGAACTGTCCTCAGCCATTCTTGGCGCTGAACTGAGCCTTCCGGTCACCCACCTCGACCATCATGCCAGCTACATCGCGTCCTGGCTCAAGATCCTCAAATCGGACGAGCGCGCAATCCTAACCGCGGCTGCAAGGGCCGAGGAGGCAGCCACCTTGCTGCTCGACTTGGGCGGTCACCAATCGAGCGACAGCGACACCAATGTCGATGTCGCCCCCGAGATGTCGAACGCGGCCTGAGCAGGAGAGAGAAGATGGGAGGTTCCGTCAGCTATCTGACCGGCTCCGTGGTCGCCTTTCGTCTGCTCGAGGACGGCGAAGACGACGATGCGGACTGGGTCTATGAGTGCCTCGTCGACGAAATCATCGATACCACAAAGGTAGCCTTTCCTTCCTTCGAGACCTTCGATGGATGGCGCGGCCGCGAGGACCGTATCCTTTTGCGCAACGCCTTCGCCGATTGCGGGATATCGACCTATTGCGGGCTTGCCGCGATCTGGCTCGCCCCTCGCGATGACGCTCGCTTTTGGGAAGCCGACTCCTATCACCCACGCGCGGCACGCGCGCGCCACTGGATCGCCCAGGTAGCGCCGCGTTTCGAACGAATGTTCGGCGAACTCAAAATGGTCGGGCGTTTCTCAAACGGAGAGGCGGTCTTCGAACATCAGAAATCTTGCATTTGAGAGATAAGTGTGTATATCTTTCAGATGAAAGGAAAGGTCATGGCGACGAAGCCACTCGAATTGCAGCCCGATGATGGAAAGGTCCTCACCTCTGCTATCGCGCGCATTGCGGAGTTCTGGGGCCTCACCAACCCCAAGCTTGGTGCAATCCTGGGGGTGTCGGAATCGACGGCCTCGCGCCTGCGCTCGGGCAAGGCACAGCTCGACCCTGCATCGAAGTCCTTCGAAGCTGCTCAGTTCCTCCTGCGGCTATTCCGCTCGCTCGATGCTCTGCTCGGGAGCGATGACATGTCTGCGCGCGCGTGGCTGACGACCGCCAATCTCGATCTCGATGCGCGCCCGATCGATCTCGTCGACAGCTTCAAGGGTCTCATTACCGTTTGCGACTATGTGGACGCCCACCGCGCTCGCGTCTGAGTTCCGCCGCTACCGCCGAACGGTATGGCGGGTAGTCGAAGCACAGCATCGTATCTCGACCAATCGTTTGACCTCAGATCTTGGCGAGCAACAGCGGCTTGAGGAACTGGCAGATAGCGCAAAGCCCGACCTTGCGAAGTCCGCGCACGGGTTGCACTATCTCCTCGCTTCACCCTTTCGCTATGGCCACACGGTTGCCAGCCGCTTTCGCCGGGCAAACGAGGGACCCGGGATTTTCTACGCCAGCGAAGCCGAAGGCACCGCTATCACCGAGACCGCCTATTGGCGGCTCAAATTCTACAGCCGCTCGCCGGGGTTCGTTCCGGGCAACCGGACAAGCGAGCATCTGAGCTTTTCCGTAGCCGTATCGGTCACGCGGTTGACCGATACGACCAGGCCGCCGCTTGAGGCCGATGCCCAGCGATGGCTTGACCCGGACGACTATTCGCATTGCCAGGACCTTGCCGCTTCGGTGCGCGAGGCGGGGGGTCAGGCCATCCGGGCACGGTCCGCGCGGGAGCCGGACGGTATGAACCTGGCACTGCTCGATCCGGCCGGCTTTGCGAAATCGGAACCGGATCACGGTCGGGGGTGGCACTTGCGCCACGAGGGAGATCGACTAACCGCGATCGCGGCTTTCCCGCATGCGGAAGTGCTTGCCTTCACGCCGGGCCAGTTCGGCCTCCCGGAGCGCTCCTGAACCGATCCGGGACTCCTCCCAGACAACTCCAGCACCACTCCGACACTATCCCGCGCGAGCCTGTTCGCTGGTCCTTGTGCCCTGGACCGGTCAGGTCCCACCGCAACCCGCGCAAGGCTGCGGCCCGTGTGGCCCGCGCCAGCCTTGCCTTGCGGGGTTTCCCGCTGCCGCGGTGCGGCGTTCCCTTGTCCCGGTCCTTTTCGTGCACGGCGAACAGGCCCGCGCGGAAATTCCTCTGCCGGCACTCGCCGGTCTCAGGAGGACTACTCAGATGTATGACAGTTTTGCCAGCCAGCTTGCCGGTCTCGATCTATCCGGCTTCTCGATCACGCCTGCCCCTTTCAACGAGGCCGACTTCCCTTGCGAGGACGCCATGGCTCACACGCTCGGAGCGGTCTGGTCCGATCTCTTCGCGCTGTTCGCCGATACCGCGCTCGAATCCGACGCCGAGGATCTCGCCTGGGGCTTCGTCAACCTCTTCCACCGCGCTGCCAGCCGCAAGTCGGCCTTGGTGGACCGGGCCTCGGATGAAATCCGCGCCCTGTTGGCATCGGCCGACGGCTCCGAAGTGCATTCGTCGAACCTTGAGGAACAGACGCTGCGCGCCCAGTCGGCTGAAGCCAGCATGCTGGCATTCGAGCAGATGCGCGAGGTTGCGGCAGGTCTATACCGAGACGAAACCGGTTCCTCCTGGAAGCCCGTATCGGGATCGCGTGCGCGCCATTCAAAGACCATGACTTCGGCAGTGATCGATGCCCGCGATTTCCTGCGCGTGCGCAAGGAACGTCGTCAGGCTGCACATTCGCCAGAGGGTACACCGGTGGTCTTCGCCGGCGGCCGCAACCGCTTCGACAGCGAGAACGACGCCAAGGCATACGCGGCGAACATCTGGGCTACGCTCGACAAGGTACGCGAGGTCGTTCCCGATCTCTTTCTGATTCACGGCGGCGACGGTAAAGGAGCCGACAGACTGGCCGCATCCTGGGCCGAGCGTCACGAAGTCCAGCAACTGACGTTCGGGCTTGAACGCCGTCTCGGTGCCCGCGCAGGGTTCAAGCGCAACGAGCAAATGCTCGGTCTTAACCCTCGCTACGTCGTGGCATTTCCTGGTAACGGCGTGACCGAGCGCCTGGTGATCGAGGCCAAGAAGCAGCGTATCACGGTTGTTGATCGTCGCGGGCCATTAGGCAGCTGTCCCGGGTGAGCGTGCAAGGCCCGCTCGGCGTTTTCGCGCTTGCTTCCGGTCACCAGAAAAAAGGGCGGCCCCATTTGGAGCCGCCCATAAGGAGAGAACTCATTGCATTGCTGCTCCGAGCCCTTCGGGTCGCGAAGCTGACATAGCACTTAATCTCTTTGAGTCGATTGTAGGGTTACGACAGGCCCGAATAGATACGCTTTCGAACAACTTCGTTGCGTATCTGAGCGCCTCTGAAGCCACGCCACCCCGGAAAGACACGCATGCTGTTTGCAGCAGCGAGATACTATTCGTTCCCGCATCTGAATTACCAAGCTACAAGAACGCCAATGCAACTCGATGATCTTCTCCGTCGCTACTTTGCCTCGACCAATATGGCTGAGATATCACCCGACACTTTAGCTGCCGGCATCGAACATTGCCGGGTCGACCTTGGCCTCGAAGAGGACAGGGGCAAGCGCTTTGCACTGTGGTCGTTCCTGCACCTGTTCGGGTCCGCCCCCGACCTCGACGTGGCGTTCGAGGACGAGGAAGACCGGGAAGCAGCCCGCAACTACATGGATCTCCTGGCAGCATCGGAGAGCGATAGGATAAGCTGATTGCGGCAGGTTCCTGGCAACTTCAGACCCGCACCCGATACCCATCCGGCTTTCTTCGCGAACAGTCCTGAACCAGGTCAGCTGAGGACGGCAACCCGTTCCTTTGACGGCCGTGTTGGCAGCTGCGCTGCCTGCCCGCACCACCCGTCAGGAACAGGTTTCCCTTGGAGCTTCGCTCCTGCGGTGCAGTCCTCCCATGCCCTGCTTCTTTCAGATGTTCGCAAGCCGGAGATGGTCTCCGGTTTGAGGAACTGAAGGAATACAACCATGACCAATATCGCAATCCTCACCGGCCGCATCGCCCGCGATCCCGACACCCGCGAGACCAAGGGCGGCACCAATGTCACCGGGATCACCGTCGTCACCGATCGCCCCGCTCGCGACAAGGACGGCAAGACGTACAAGGACGAGAACGGCTACACTGCCAAGGAAAGCGAGTTCCACCGGGTGACCTGCTTCAATGGCCTTGCCAAGACCGTCGGGCAGTACTGCTCAAAGGGCCAGCTGGTCAGCGTCCAGGGCCGTATCCACTACACCCAGTGGGAAGACAAGGACGGGGTCACGCGCTACGGCACCGAGATCCTCGCCGACAAGGTCGACTTCCTCTCCCGCGGCAACGGCTCGGGAGACGACAACGACAACACCGACGCTCCCGAGATCGACTGAGCTCTCCCGTCGATCTCCATCCGAAAGGGGTCCTGTCCCAGCGGACAGGGCCCCTTTCTTATGTTTATTCCGATGGCGTCTGTACGGATCGGGAAGACGACGGCGCAGACGAAACCAGCTTCCGCAGGGCACTCTCTTCCCCGAGCTTGGCCAACTCGGCGGCGACCCTCGACAGGCCCTTTTTCGAAAAAGCCTCGACACCTGTTCCGAGGATCACGCGACCAAGTTCAAGCGCGGCCTGCTCTTCGAGTTGTTGTTTGCGCTGGTCGAGTGCCGCCTGGTCGGCTTCGAGCTTCCTGAGGGCGGCAACGGCGCTGCGTTTCGATGGCATTGGAGTTCATCCTTACTCCCCCTTCGCGTTCCTCCCGCGAGTTCCAATGGAACAGGCAACACCCTGTAGGAAAGTCCTTTTGCAGATGACTGCAAGGGCGCTCTTCATCGAGCGGGGGAGCGGCCTGGCTCACGGACTTTCAAGGATGACGGGCCCGGCACCGGCGCGTCAAGGACGGCGGGGCCCCACCATTTTGCCTCCCCTCCGCTGGCGCTCCGGTCCGACAAAATCGTTGCCCCCACCGCCGCTTCGCGGTCGCCCGTCCGGGCGATCCCTGACCCGCCGGCACCGCGCCCATCCGCCTTCCTCCTGTCGTCTCACAGACAGACATCAGGAGGAAATCATGACTACACTTGGCAATGTTGAATCGAACTCGAACAGCTATTTCGAAGCACTCGCCACTGCCGAACGGCGGGCCTTGCACAGCTTCTTCGACCAGCACGTCGTGGAAGACGACGATCTTGGATACTTCGCTCTCGACGAGGGCGACTACAACGCCTTGCCTGCGCACTTAGCAAACCGGGTGGTGCACACGGTGCATGGTAGCATGCTCGACGAATTTTGACGCACACGAGGGCAGAAGCCGGTTACGGTTTCTGCCCTTTTTTCATGTTCGCCGGTGGAAGGATTGCACGATTAGCGGAGCGGGACTTGTGACGCGCTCGGTCCCGCGCCGCCTGAAGCGGCGCTCCTGCGGGCGCGGCGTTCTTGCTCTTGGGTCCCGCACGCACTCCCGCCCGGCGCCGAGTCGAAGCGGCGCGAGTCTGGCGGAACCGACAGGTGCCGGTTCCTGGCCTCGCACGCGCTCCTTTGCCGCCGCCTTGCCGGGGGTGCGGTTCTTGTGTGGGGGCCGAATATCAGCGTGAAGCGAATGCGCTTTCCTGAGCTTGATTTCTGCTCCCGCTCCGGCAGGCCAGAGTGGAAACTGCCGCCAGGAATTCAATCGCCACCAGCACAGGATACTCACGCGCAACGGGGAACAATTTTGGCACACCGTACGCAGCGGGTGCTGCCAGGGAAGGCGCGGAATTGCCTCGCGAATTCACAACAATTCGCGAGTGACATCTTCTGTGCCGGATGCGGTCCAGTTGCTTGCCGGTCCGTGCCGAGTCGGCACAGATCGATCTAGCCTTCTGAAAAACGATGTGAATTTTCCGTTTTCCTACACCCTTGGCAGCGGCCTAGAGTGGCACTTGCCTTTCGAAGGGTGAGCCAGGTTCTTTGAACACAAGGAACTTGGAAAAATGCAAAGACACCACCGGTTCGTGACCTATGTCACGCCCCTGATCGCCGAATGGATCAGGAAACAAGCAGACGAGCGCAGGGTCAGCGCGAGTATCGTTGTTTGCGATTGCATCTTCGATGCCTGGCAGCGCGCGACCGAAGCTGATCTGAGGACGCCGGCGACCGATCCGGTGCGCCAGCACATCTTCATCACGGTCGCATTGGATGCGCTGCTTACGCATCATCCCGACAGCACTCTGCGCGACAGAACGGTCGCTGCCTACCAGCGCCGGCTGGAACGCCTCGGTATCGTTGCACCCCGATCCATGGGAGGCGACGATGAAGCATAATCTCGTCAACTTCACCCGCGGCAGCCAGCTCCTCGGGCATTTCGGCTTCATGTTTGCCGCGGGCCTCAAGGGACCCCTGATCGTGACACTCCTGGTCGTTCTCGGGCTGGTCTATTGGGACGTAAGCAGCGCGCTAGACGACTATCAGGTCTACCTCCTGTGGATGCATGCCTATGCCTCTGGTTATGCCTTCATGGAGTTCGATCCGGACAAGCTTGTGAACCTCAAGCTGGCCGATGGGAGCCTCGTCGCATTTCCCATTTCCGT
>Ga0066860_10000312_pt1 | contig 20818 bp, 21 predicted proteins | sample ETN07SmetaG_FD_65601 | JGI IMG/M metagenome (GOLD analysis project Ga0066860, IMG submission 65601) | Marine microbial and viral communities from oxygen minimum zone, Eastern Pacific Ocean - ETNP2014F14-07SV275 | ecosystem: Environmental > Aquatic > Marine > Oceanic ... | reverse complement strand
GACCTGCTGAAGCGCGAAGGCTTCGAGGTCGAGGATCATCACCTGACCACGCGCGAGGAGACCGACGCCTTCAAGAAGAAGCACGGCGTCGAGACCACGCCGCAGACCTTTATCGATGGCAAGCGGATCGGCGGCTACGACGACCTTCGCGAATACTTCGGGAAATCGCGCAGCCAGCCGCAAGAGGGCGAGACGAGCTACCAGCCGGTCATCGCGATCTTCGGCGTGGCCTTCCTGCTCGGCCTGGCGATCAGCTGGTATGTCTTCGATACCATCTTCACCGTTCAGGCGATCGAGTGGTTCGTCAGTTTCTCGATGGCCTTGCTAGCGATCCAGAAATTGCAGGACGTGCGCAGTTTCTCGACAATGTTCCTGAACTACGACCTGCTGGCACGGCGCTGGGTGCCCTACGGCTTCGTCTATCCGTTCGGCGAGGGACTCGCTGGGGTCCTGATGGTCGCCCATGCTTTGCCGATCATTTCGGTGCCGGTCTCGCTGTTCATCGGCACGGTCGGCGCGGTCAGCGTGTTCAAGGCGGTCTACATCGACAAGCGCGAACTCAAGTGCGCCTGCGTTGGCGGCAACAGCAACGTGCCGCTCGGCTTCGTCTCGCTGACCGAGAACCTGTTCATGATCGGGATGGGCCTGTGGATGGGGGCTAAGGCGCTTGGATGGGTCGTCCTATGATTTTGGCAATTCTTCTCGGCTTCGCTTTGTTCGCAATCTCGCTCTACTTCCACATGTGGATGCTGCGCGGAGCGAAGGCCGTGTCGCCGCCCGGAAAAGATCCCCGTCATCTGCGTCTGCTGGCTGGGTCGAGCCTCGTTCTCGTTAGCCACTTGGTGATCGCAGGGATTTTCGCCGGAGGCATGTATCTCGCATCGGCGTGGGGCCTCGGCAGCCTTGAGAAGGACGTCATCGATAGCTGGATGGACTATTACTATTTCGCGTTGATCACGATTTCGACCGTCGGTCTCGGCGATATTCTCCCAGCGGGCCACATGCGCGCGCTTTCTGGGATCGCGGCGCTGACAGGTTTCCTGATGATCAGCTGCACCGCGCAATATGTCTACAAAACGATGAGCAAACAGGAGGAATGATATGGCGAACGGCGAGCAACACGAGCATGAGGGAGGCGGCGGTAACTACTGGCGGTTCATGGCGATGGTCTCGACTTCCACCGTCATCATGTTCTTCCTCATGTATGCCAACACCTTCGATGCCGATCACCTTTTCTGGAGCGAAACCCGCTTCTGGATGATGTTCGTCATGGGCGCGATGATGATGATCGTCATGCTCCTCTTCATGTGGGGCATGTATAAAGACCGGACGAAGAACTTCATCATCTTGGGCGTTGGGGCAATCGTTTTTGCGCTCGCCCTCTGGCTCGTGCGCAGTCAGACGACGGTCGACGACGAGGAATACATGGCGGCGATGATCCCGCACCACTCAATCGCGATTATGACCAGCGAGCGCGCCAGCATCAAGGATCCGCGAGTGCGCAAGCTCGCCCATGACATCATTCTCGCGCAGCGCCGCGAGATCGCGCAGATGAAGTATCTGATCACCGATATCGAGGAGAACGGCGTGCGGACCGAGGAGCGTCTGCCGGAAGGGATTGAATTGCCGGATTCTTCTACGGCGCAACCAACCCCCGCATCCGTCGGAACGCCTGACGAGGGAGTAGCGCAATGAAGGCGAACCTTTTCCTCATCGCCGGACTGACCGCGACTCTGGCCGCATGCAACCAGAACACAGCGATCGGCAACGACCGCGAAGCGCAGCTCGATCCTCCTGCCGAGGCATCGCCGATCGAACCCGCATCCAGTGCGTTGGATGGCGTTGCAACCGCCTTGGTCAAGCCCGAGACGATGACCAACGCCGACATCGCCGCCATAGGCGGCGCGCGGGGGCGCTGCGTGTTTCGCTTGACCGAGGTGGGCTTCCCCGCCTTCGTATACGAGCAGGACGGCACTGGCTTCATCAAGCTCAATGGGAAGCTGATCCCGGTCGAACCAGTTGGTCCAGACCGCTACACCAGCGGTGAACTGCTCGTGGTCTCGCGAATACTCGACGACGAAGGGAATGCGGGATTGCGAGCGCAGCAGCTGATCGTGGTTCCGCCCGGAGCGAAGGACGAGCTAGGCTTCACCGGTTACGTCGACTGCGACCACTGATGCTCTGAATCGAACTTCGATCAAGGGCGCGCCGTATGGGAGCAAAACTCGACAGACCGGAGGCATGGCTTGCGATCCACGGCTTCCTTGTCGCCTTCGTCTGGGAGATGTTCCAGATGCCTTTTTTCGTATCTGCAGGACTGTCGGTCTGGCAGGTCACCATGCGCTGCGGTCTCGCTAGTTTCGGCGACGCCGGGATCATGGTGATCGCCTATCTCGGCACTTCTTGGATAAAGAAGGACATGACTTGGCTGCAACGTCCCGAACGATTGTCGCTCATTGCCTATCTCGCGACAGGGCTGGGTATCACTGTAGTCGTGGAGTTCGTGGCCGTCCGTGTGCCTTGGGGGTGGAGGTATTCCGATCTCATGCCCGAAATCTTTGGCATCGGTTTAATACCCTTGCTGATGTGGGTCGTGGTCCCCCTCACCTCACTTGCTCTGACGGCACGAAGCGCTTGCGCAGACCGAAATGGATAGGCAGCTGCGTTGCATCGGTAAGAGTCAGTCGAATGTTTTTGCACGCAAGTCGCTATCATCGCGATCGTCGATGTGACAGGCTTTCGACGATCCGGCAGTCCTTGATCCGATCCGCCTCACAGGACCGCAGTAGATCCTGAAGTTCCTCGTGCAAGGATGTAAGATCGGCGATCTTCAGCTCGACCTCTTGCATTTGTTTCCTGACAAGTTGATCTACGTCTTCGCACGGATTGTCCTCATGGTCCGAAAGCGCAAGCAACTGGCGGACCTGCGCCATGCTGAACCCCAGACCTCTGGCCCTGCGCACGAAAATCAGTGTCGACAGATGGCTATCGGAATAGTCGCGATAGTTGCTGTCGGTTCGGTCGGCGACGGGGAGGATGCCCTCGCGCTCGTAATAGCGGATCGTCTCCGCCTTTGTGCCGGTGGCTTTTGCAAGTTCTCCGATACGCATCGCTTGACCTTGTAGTTGCTACAAGGTGCATATGTTCTTGCGACTCGAACGTTGCAAGGAGAGTGGCATGGCGAAGTCCTGCTGCCAGACACCGGAGCCTAACACTGCCGCGCACAACGATCCGCGCTGGCGCCGCGTCCTGTGGATCGCACTCATCGCTAATGCAGTCATGTTCGTGGTGGAGATGATGGCTGGTGTAGCTGCTGATTCCCGTTCGCTCCAGGCCGATGCGCTTGATTTCTTCGGGGATGCCGCGAACTACGCGATCAGTCTTGGCGTTGCAGGGATGGCGCTCGCATGGCGCGCCAAGGCCGCTCTAGTGAAGGCCGCGACCATGCTCGCTTTCGGCGTGTGGGTAATCGGCTACGCGATCTACGGCCTCGTCGCTGGTTCGGACCCGGAGCCCCAGACAATGGGAGTGGTCGGCACGCTGGCTTTGGCGACGAACGTGATCGTCGCGCTCATGCTCTTCCGGTTCCGCGAAGGCGATTCGAACATGCGATCGGTATGGATCTGCTCTCGCAACGACGCGATCGGAAACGTTGCGGTTCTTGGCGCCGCCCTCGGCGTGTTTGGAACGGGCGACGCGTGGCCCGACCTGCTCGTCGCCTCGATCATGGCCGGACTAGCCCTGTGGGGCAGTGCGGAGGTGTTCGGCCAGGCACGCCGGGAGCTGTCCCATGGATAGCAATACCATTCCCAGCAGGGATGCATTTCTCGCAGAAGAATACCGACGCGCAGCCGAGGCTTCGGACGAGCAGAATTTCGAGGAAGCCTGGCACCATCTCGAACGGGCCCACGTAGTTGCTCAGGACCGCTTGGGACCGCACTGCGTCTCGCATTGGCGTATGCTGGAGCTTGCGTGGAGAACGCGTAATTGGCGCGAACTTCTAGGTCAGATATTCCGACTTTCCCTTGCCCCCATAGGCAACATCACCGGGAGACTTCCGATAGGAAACAGTGGTCGTTCGAATGTAAGCGCATTCGCTCGGATGGAAATAGAGCCGGAGATCGGTCGTGTGCTTGGTCAATCGCCAACTCAAGATGTTCGTGGCTCGAAGTAGATCGATGGTTTTGTTATGAAATCACATTTCGTCTCGCGAGATAGTTCTTTCGCAGCCAAGCCGCCAATGCTACCGGACACGCTATGACCCGGCTCTTCGCCCGCTCCCTCTTGCTTCAGCTAATCACGCTGTGCACTGCATTCGGTGTCCTGTGGGCTCCGATGGCGGAAGCGGCCGAATGCGCGGGAGAGCCTCCGATAGCATCTCAGCTCGAGCAACACGACGAGCCCGGCAATGATGACCGTGGCCCGGAGAAGCACGGCGCCTGCGCTCATGGCCATTGCCATCATGCTTCGCAGGCCGTCGGACGGTCGTCTGACGCCTTTGCCTTGGGCTCGGTCACGAGTGCCCTGCGCGCTGGCGACCAGCCCTCGTTCGCGTCCAATCTGACCGAACTCGCAACGCCTCCTCCTCGCGCCTGACGTTCGCCGCGCGTCGAACCTGTTTTCCGACGCCGAACTGAACGTCAGCAGAGGAATACCCATCCATGTTCGCCATATCGTGGCGAGCAGCCCCCGTCTGGGGGCTGATACTCGCCCTGTCCACGGGACCTGCCAGCGCGCAGGACCCGCGTATCGTCACGCTCGACGACGCCCTTGAGCTCAGCGGGGTCGCCGCTGAGGCCGATACCGCCACCACCAACCCCCGCCTCGTGGGGCCCCGCGCGGAAACCGATGCGGCGGTCGCGCTTGTCGATCAGGCTCGCCTGAGCCCGAACCCCGAAGTCTCGTTCGACGTCGAGAACGTCGCCGGCAGCGGCGCATTCTCGGGTCTCCAGTCTACCGAATATACGCTCTCCGTCGGCCAGCGTCTCGAACTCGGCGGCAAGCGATCCGCGCGGATCGGTGCGGCCGAAGCGCAGGCCGAACTGGCATCTCTCAGGGCCGACCTTACCACGGCCGAGCTGGGACAGCTGGTGCGCGAGCGATATCTCGCAGCTGCTGCAGCGGCTGCGCGGGTCGAACTTGCCGAAGATGTCGTGGCGCGTAACGAGGAACTGGCTCGCATTGCTGGTGTCCTTGTGGAGGTCGGCCGCGAGCCGCCTCTGCGCGCATTGAGGGCGGATGCGGCCCTTGCCGAAGCGCGCGCGCATCTGGTCGAGGCAGAGGCGGAGAGCCTGTCGGCTCGAACAGCGCTCGCGGCTCTATGGGCCGGCGGTGAAGCGCCGCTCGTTCCGGCGGAATTTCCGGATATCCCTCCGCCCGCTTCGCTTATGTCCGAGGCGCAGGAAAGCCTCACCTACAGGGTCGCGCGAGCCGAGAGCAATGTTGCGGCAGCGGAGATCGAGCGACAGCAGAGCCTGCGGATTCCCGATCCGACGGTCTCTGCGGGAGTGCGGCGCTTCGGGGAAAGCGGCGACAATGCCTTCCTCGTCGGCGTATCGATCCCCCTTCCTTTTCGCGACCGGAACCAAGGCAACATCGCCGCTGCCGAGGCTCGGTTGCGGGCAGCGAATGCCCGTGAAGCGGTGGCTCTCGCGGATTACGAGCAGGCGGTCGCCACGGCCCGGGCAAGGTATCTTGGTGCCGAAGCGCGCGTCGAGACCCTTTCGCAGACATCGCTCCCGCAGGCGGAGGAGGCGCTGCGCCTCGTTCGCATCGGATATCGCAACGGACGTTTTCCCCTGATCGAAGTTCTCGCAGCCGCAGAGGCACGCGACACGATCCGCGAGACGCTCATCGCAGCTCGCGAGCAGAGGGGCCTGGCCGCAGCCGAACTGATCGGGCTGGCCGCACAATGAAGGATTCACCCATGACACGCAGAAAGCTTGCGGTCCTCGTCGGTATAGTGATCGCGATCGGCGCCTTGGCGCTGATATTCTGGCCGACCTCCGAAATCGACGACCATGCACAGGAGGAAGCTGAGGCCGAGACATCCGAGGGAGTGGTGACTCTCAGCGATGAGCAGATCAGCGAGGCTGGCATAGAGGTGGCCGTCGTGCGGTCGGGAGCCGCTGTCGAGCTCGTCTTCCCGGCGACCGTCGCGGCGAGCCCCACCGCTTCCGCGCGGATCGACGCCCGCGCCTCGGGTGTCGTCCGCTCCGTCGGCAAGACGCTGGGCGACCATGTGTCGCGCGGCGAGACCGTCGCCCGCATCGAAAGCGCGGACGCTGCCGCTCTCGCCTCGCAGCTCAGCACGGCGCGTGTGCGGGTGAGCGAACTGTCGGCCGCCTACGAACGCGAACGGCGCCTTTTCGAGGAGAATGTCACGGCCCGCCAGGATCTGGAAGCCGCGCAGGCTAATCTCAGTGTGGCACGTTCGGAACTTCAGCGGGCGCAGGCTGCGGTGGCGGCAGCTGGCGTCAGCGGCGACGGGCGTTCGCTGGCGGTCACCTCTCCCTTGGCTGGCAGGATCACCGCAGCACCGATTGTGCTCGGGGCCTTCGTCGATGCCGGCGAGGAACTCTACCGCGTGGTCGATCCCAATGGCCTCCAGATCGAGGTGGCTCTGCCTTCAGCCGAAGCCTCTCGTATCCAACCTGGTGACGAGGCCGTGCTGGTCGTCGGCGACGGTCGGGAAATCGGCGCCCGGGTTCGTTCGGTGACGCCGTCGCTCGATACGGAGAGCCGCAGTGCGACTGCGGTCCTGTCGTTATCACGCGGCGTTCCGGGGCTTCAGCCGGGTGCCTTCCTTCAGGCACGGATCAGGCCTTCGGGCGAAATCGACCGCGACCGCATCGCGGTGCCGGAAGACGCTATCCAGGTGGTGGAAGGACGCGACGTGGTCTTCGTCCGGACGAAGACCGGCTTCCAGGCTCGCGACGTGGAGCTCGGGACACGATCCGCTGGTCAAGTGACGATCCTTTCCGGTCTTCGGGAGGGATGGCGGATCGCTGTCGCCAACGCCTTCCTGCTCAAGGCCGAACTCGGGAAGGAGGGCGCGACCCATGGTCACTGAGACTCGGACCGAGCCCGCCATGAAAACCGATGCAGATACGGGCAGCCATCGCCACGGTTTGATCGGGGCCATCCTCGACATCGCCGTGCGGTTCCGCTGGGCGGTCGTCGTCCTCACCGTTTTCGCAGCGATCTACGGCGCCATGAACCTTTTGCGCCTTCCGATCGATGCGGTGCCGGACATCACCAATACGCAGGTGCAGATCAACACCAGCGCGCCTGCGCTCTCTCCCTCGCAGGTGGAAACGCAGGTGACCTTCCCCATCGAGACCGGGCTTGCGGGGATCGAGGGGCTGGAGATGACCCGCTCGATCTCGCGTAACGGCTTCAGCCAGGTCACCGCGATCTTCGAAGAAGGCACCGACATCTACTTCGCGCGCAGCCAAGTGAACGAACGGCTGGCCCCGATCGGTGCGTCGCTGCCCGAAGGAGCGGAGCCCACGATGGGACCGATCTCGACCGGCCTGGGCGAGGTGCTCATGTATACGATCGAATACGAGTATCCCGGAGGTCGCGATGCGCCCAAGGGTGGTCGAACAGGCTGGCAGTCGGACGGGAGCTTCATCACCGAACGCGGTGATCGCCTCGACACCGAGGTCGCCAAGGCAGCCTATCTTCGCACGGTGCAGGACTGGGTCGTTGCTCCGCTCATGCGCTCCATCGACGGGGTGGCGGGCGTGGACTCGATCGGCGGCTATGAGAAGCAGTTTCTCGTCCAGCCCGATCCTGCTCGTCTCACCGGCTACGGTCTGTCGTTCGACTCCCTGATCAAGGCCTTGGAAGCGGCGAATCTCGCCGAAGGCGCCAACTTTGTCGATCGTGCCGGAGAGGCTCTGCTCGTCCGCGTCGATGCGCGGCTTGGGGGCACACAGGATATCGAACAGGCGGTGGTCGCGACCCGCGAGGGCGTTCCAATCCGGATCGGGGATGTCGCCTCGGTTCGCATCGGCGGCGACCTCAGAACCGGTGCTGCCTCGCTCAATGGCGAGGAGGCCGTCGTCGGCACGGTCCTCATGCGCAGCGGCGAGAACAGCCGCACCGTGGCTGCCGCCTCGGCTGAGCGACTGGACGAAGTCCGCGCTTCGCTCCCTTCCGGAGTGGTCGCCGAGATCGTCTACAATCGGTCGTCGCTCGTCGATGCGACCATCGCCACGGTCGAGAAGAACCTCGTCGAGGGCGCGCTTCTGGTGATCGCAGTCCTGTTCCTGATGCTCGGCAATATCCGGGCAGCGATCATCGCCGCATTGGTCATTCCGATATCCATGCTGATGGCGGCCGTGGGAATGAACAGGCTTGGTGTTTCGGGCAATTTGATGAGCCTGGGGGCACTGGATTTCGGCCTCATCGTCGATGGCGCAGTCATCATCGTCGAGAACAGCGTCGCGCGGCTCGCCGCCAGGCAGCACCGCGAAGGCAGATTGCTCAGCCTCGGCGAACGGCTGACGGAGACACGGCTGGCTGCGCAGGAGATGATCAAGCCGACCGTCTACGGTCAGGCGATCATCCTGCTAGTCTATGCGCCGCTGCTCACCTTCACGGGTGTCGAGGGCAAGACGTTCTCGCCCATGGCCATCACGGTCATGCTGGCACTCGCCTCCGCCTTCGTCCTGTCCCTGACCTTCGTTCCAGCGATGATCGCGGTGCTCCTCAATCGCAAGCTGACCGAGAAGGAGGTCAAGCCCGTTCGGATGGCGAAGGAAGGCTATGGCCCGGCATTGCGCCGCGCCATCGCACGTCCCTGGCCGGTGATAGGAGCCGGCGCCGGGCTCTTCGCCGTAGCGGCCTTCGTGTTCACCTTCCTCGGCAGCGAGTTCACACCGCAGCTGGATGAGCGTGACATCGCGGTTCAGTCGCTGCGCATACCGTCGACCTCGCTCGAGCGCTCGCTCGCCATGCAGAGACAGGTGGAGGACAGGCTCGAGACCTTCCCGCAAGTCGAGTTGGTGTTCTCGCGCACCGGCACGGCTGAGGTCGCGAGCGATCCGATGCCGCCGAACGCGTCCGACGCCTACGTGATCCTAAAGCCGCGCGAAGAGTGGCCCGATCCCGATCTGTCGAAGGACGAACTCGTCGCAGAGATGGAGGAGTCGCTGAGCGGTCTGGTAGGCAACCTCTACGAGTTCAGCCAACCCATCGAACTGCGCTTCAACGAGCTGATCGCGGGTGTTCGCGGAGACGTGGCGGTCAAGCTCTACGGAGACGACCTGACCGCGCTGACCCGGTCAGCCGGAGAAGTGGCCGAGGTGTTGCGGGGCGTTAAAGGTGCTGCAGACGTCAAGGTCCAGCAGGTCACTGGCTTTCCCACGCTCGACATCGCCTTCGATCGCCCGACGATCGCCCGCTACGGCCTGACCGTGGAGGAGGTCGCGCAATCAGTGGCCATCGCGCTGGGTGGTCGCCCGGCGGGACTGGTATTCGAGGGTGACCGCCGTTTCGATGTCGTCGTGCGCCTCGAGGATGCGACCCGGGACGATTTCGATCAGCTCGGCGCTCTGCCCATAGTCCTCGAAGGCGGGGTCACGGTTCCGCTTCGCACGCTGGCGGATTTCCAGGTGGTCGATGGTCTCGCCGAGGTTCGCCGGGAGCAGGGTCGCCGACTGGTGATCGTGTCGGCGAACGTGCGCGAACGCGATCTCGGCTCGTTCGTCGAGGAGGCACGCGCAGGCGTCTCCCGAAGCGTCGAATTGCCGCCTGCCTCCTTCATCGAATGGGGTGGGCAATACCAGAACCTCCAGGCCGCGCAGGCAAGGCTCGCCCTCGTCGTTCCGGTCTGCTTCGCGCTGGTATTGCTGCTCCTGTTCATGGCGCTTGGCGGATGGGTGCCAGCGCTGGCGGTGTTCAGCGCGATCCCGATGGCACTGGCAGGCGGGGTCTTCGCGCTTGCCTTACGGGGGATGCCGTTCTCGGTGTCCGCCGCGGTGGGCTTCATCGCCCTTTCGGGTGTGGCGGTGCTGAACGGTCTCGTGATGATGACCGCGATACGCCAGCGCCTCGACCAGGGAATGCCTCTTGATGAGGCGATCTGCGATGGTGCACTGGCGAGACTGCGACCGGTGTTGATGACGGCGCTGGTCGCCTCGCTCGGCTTCGTGCCGATGGCCCTGGCGACCGGAACTGGCGCGGAGGTCCAGCGTCCGCTGGCCACTGTCGTGATCGGTGGATTGATCACCGCGACTGCGCTCACGCTCTTCGTCCTGCCAGCGATCGCGCGGCTCGTGCTCAATCGATCGGACGATGAGCGTAGCTGGCGCGAGAAGTGGTGGGACCGTCTGCGTCGAAACGTGACCAGCGACGAGCAACGCGAGCTGACGGACATCGCATGATGGTCCGGGAAAGGAGAATACGATGTTGAAGATAGACGAAGAGAACGGACTGCTGCGGATACGCGCGAGTGGCCAACTCGAAAGCTCGGACTACGATGACTTCGTGCCTCGGTTCGAACAGCTTGTCGGGCGAAAGCCCGGCAAGCTGCCGATTGTAATCGAACTCGCGTCCGATTTTGCAGGCTGGGATCTGCCCGGACTATGGCGCGATCTCAAGTTCGACGCGCGTCATCAGGACAGCTTCGGCAGGATCGCCATCGTCGGCGATGCGAAATGGGAAGAGTGGGGCACCAGACTCTCCGATCCGCTCTTCCGCGCCGAAATGAAATTCTTTGAATCCGCCCAGCATCAGGTTGCCGAGAGCTGGGTCCGCTCCGGGGAGGACACGGCATGAGTGGTGACCATGATATCGATCTCGGTTCGGCCGGGAAGCGCCGGACGCTGTGGGTCGTGCTCTGGCTGAACGTTGCGATCGCAATCGGGTTTTTCGTCGTCGGCTACTTCGCGGACTCGAACGCGCTCTTGGCGAACGGGCTCGACAACTCGTCCGACGCGATAGTCTATGCGCTCAGCCTGCTCGCGCTGGCCCGCTCGCGCATCTGGCAGCGTGGTGCGGCGCGGTTCTCCGGGGTCATGCTCTTGGTGTTCGCGGCAGGTGTCATTGCCGATGCCGTGCGTCGGTTCGTGGAAGGCTCGGAGCCAGGTGGATTTATGATGCTCGCGATGGCGGCAGTCGCAGCCGTGGTGAACCTTATCTGCCTGCGGATGCTCCAGCGGACGGAGGACAAGGACGTCAGCATGCGCGCAGCGACGACCTTCAGCTTCAATGATTTCATCGCCAATGGCGGGATCATCATCGCAGGCATCGTCGTGATGCTCACCGGCGCTAATTGGCCCGACCTGGTGGTAGGCGTCGCTGTGGCATGCATTGCCCTTTATGGCGGCATCCAGATCCTGCGCGATGCCCACATGGATATCCATGACGAGGAAGGGAGCGAGCATCGGAAGGGGGATCAGTTCCGGACATGAGCAATCAACACACACATGGTGGGCATGGCGGCCACAGCCACGGCGAGGAGAACCTGAGCGATCGCCAGCTGATCTTCGCGGTCGCGATCAACGTTCTGCTTACGCTCGCTCAGATCATCGGCGGGATAGTCTCGGGTTCGCTGGCTCTCATTGCCGACGCCCTTCACAACTTCAGTGACGCCGCCTCGCTCGGCCTCGCGTGGTTCGCCCGAAGGATCGGCAGGCGTCCCGCCGACAGACGGATGACGTTCGGTTATGCGCAGGGCGAGGTCGTCGCCGCGCTCATCAATCTGACGACGCTGCTCATTATCGGCTTCTATCTGCTCGTGGAAGCGATCAACCGCTTCGCCGATCCGCAACCCATCGAAGGATGGACGGTGATCGCCGTTGCGGGCGTGGCATTGGTGATCGATCTGGTGACCGCTTTCATCACCCACCGCGGCGCCAAGGACAGCATCAACATGAAGGCGGCGTTCCTTCACAATGTGTCCGATGCCATGGCCTCTGTCGGGGTGATCGTCGCCGGGGTCCTGATCCTGCTATACGATCTCTACGTGGCCGATCTGGTCATCACCGTCATCATCGCCGCCTATGTGATCTGGCAGGGGCTTTCGTTGATGCCGCGCACGGTTCGCCTGCTTATGGGTGCGGTGCCAGATGACGTCGAGCTGCAAGAAATCATGGACGAACTCGAGGCGATCGATGGGGTCGAGAGCATCCACCATCTGCATGTCTGGAACCTGGGAGAGCACCGCCGCGCCCTCGAAGTGCATATCATGCCGTCCCATTCGTCTCTCGAACGGTTCGAAGACCTGAAGCGAACGGTGCGACTGCGCGTCTCCTCCCGGTTCGGTATCGAACACACGACGCTGGAAGCCTGCTTCGCGACGGACTGCGATGAGGGACTGATAGCCCAAGCCGGGCATTCCGGACGCTTATCTGAGGAATGAACTCGCACTTGAAAAGCACGGGCGGCCGTATCCTATCGGTTCGATGCGGTATTACTTGGCGGCTTCGGACAGGAAGATCGCCAGTCTCTGCACGGCCCCTCGCTCGGCTCTGTAAGTGACTGAGCGCCCTTCTTTTGTCGAAGAGACCAACCCCGCGTTTCGCAACACCGATAGGTGCACTGAGGTGTTGTTGGGCATCGTATCGGTCTGCTCGGCAACTTCACTAGACGTGATGCCGTTCGCCGCTCGCGCTATGGCTAGGAATATCTCCAACCTGGTTGGCTGAGCCAAGGCACTGAGTTTCGCAACGGCATCCATCTTTTCCATTCTCCTGCTGATAGCGTCAGCGATCCCTACCGACAAGTTAATTCAATACTTCATTACCTATTGAAGTATTTTCTGTTCATGCTATGTGCCGTCTCCCGAGGCGCCGGTAGGTCTGGTGCGAAACGTGAGGAGCGGTGCCATGGAAGATGCCGCGGAATTTGAGTTCGAACCCCTTCTGTCGGGAGCGCCCGCCGACTGGGCGCTCGACCCCCTCGATGACAGAAGCGGTGGCATGCTGGCGATAAGACGGGTCTCGCTCGTTCGCGTCGCTTGCGTGGCAGCCGAGACGGGAGCTCGGATGCAGCGCGATGGTCTTGCGGGTGATCCGATGGACTGGATGGTCGAACGATCGCCCTTGTTCGGCGGGCTCGCGCCGATCGAGGCGTGCCTCGAGCGCGGCGCCTTTCTGAAAGCCGTCACCCTGCACGGTCTCGGTCTCGAAGCTGACGCGGCTGAGATGATTTATGGTCGCTTCGGCTTCCTCGACGCTCGAGATGACGTGGAGAGCGGCAATGACTGATACCGGTCGTTCCAATGTTCGCGAACTGCGCCGCATCGAACTTTCCGTCGGTGAAACCGGCTTCGGCGATCCCGATGGCCCGCTTCGCGTCGCTGTGGTGGTGGATGTCGAGACGACGGGCCTGTCACCGCAGGAAGACAAGATCATCGAACTGGCGATGCGGCGGTTCACGTATGATCCCGAAGGACATATCGTCGAGATCGGCAGGTCCTGGTGCTGGCGCGAGGATCCGGGTGTCGCCCTGCCCGAAGACATCGTGCGCATCACCGGCATCACCGATCAGGATCTCATCGGCCGTCGCATCGATGAACGCGTGGCCACGGACATACTCTCGTCCGCCGACGTGGTCATCGCCCATAACGCCGCGTTCGACCGCCCCATGGTAGAGAACCGGCTTTCCGCCCTGCCAGCGAAGCAATGGGCCTGTTCGTGCGTCGAGATCGACTGGGCGGGCGCCGGCTTTGAGGGTCGCTCGCTTGGCTGGCTCTGTGCCCAGGCCGGTTGGTTCTACGATGCACACCGCGCGCAGGGCGATGTCGATGCGGTGATCCAGCTGCTGCGTCACGAGGGCACCGACGGGCGATCGTTGCTCTACGAGCTCGATGACGCTTCGTCATGCGACAGCTTCATCATCGAAGCGGTTGGCTCGCCCTTCTCGACCAAGGATGTGCTGCGGATGCGCGGCTATCGCTGGAACCCGACGAGGCAGGTCTGGTGGCGTGAGGTCATGGACGATCGGCTCGTCACCGAGCAGGCATGGCTGGCCAACGAGGTCTACGCGAGCGGAAAGGGAGCCCGGGCCCTCGGACCGCGTCTCACCCGTCGCGATGCCTACAGCCGCTTCCGCCTGGATGATGGCGTCTGACCCATGCGCTCAAGAGCCAGCACAGGAGAAACGAAAATGGTAAAGAAGCCGACCCGCCGCATGGCAGCTGACAAGCAGGTCGCAAAAGCGGCGCTGCCGGACGGCCTCGTGAACGCTGCACCGGTGCCCTACCCGGTGGCCAATATCAGCATCACCGCGCTGCAGGTGTATCAAAATCCCGATCGCAAGCCATCTGGTGATGGACCTTGGAACAACGAGGCCGATAAGGTCTCCTGGATCGACGAGACGACCGGTCTCGGCTGCATCATGCTCCGTCAGAGGAACGGGACGATCTCGGGCTTCGTGGGGGTCGGCCCCGAGCATCCGCTCTTCGGCTTCGAGGCGGACGCGGTGCCGGTCGGCGTTTCCAACACGGTCCACGGCGGCGTGACCTACGGCAAGGCTTGCGAGGTCAACCGGTTCGAACGGCGAGCCCACGGCAAGCCGCGTCAGGAGCGCTACACGGTATGCCACACGAGTTGGGTCAGGACGGTTCAGGACTATCGCACGGTGCAAACCACGGAGGACCAGTTCCACGAAGATCTGTGGTGGCTGGGCTTCGACACCGACCATGCGGGCGACCTCGTTCCGGGCGGTCGATATGGCGAAGGTCGCAAGGGTGACGTCTATCGGGACCAGTCCTTCGTATACGCGAACTGCATCGAATTGGCGCGTAAGCTGAAATCGCTGGTCGCCGACCATCAGGCAGAGGTTGCGACCGACAGTCCGGATGGGGAAGCCACCGCCGGTAAGCCGCTCGGCCTTCCGCCCCCCACCGGGCACGGAGGCGAATGATGGTAGGTTCGTTTCACCCTTTCGGAGCCGACAAGGTGCGTTACGGCGACGATCGGCATCCCGATCTTCCGTGGGGATACTGGTTCGTTTCGACGTCGGACATTCCCGGACAACCGCCGCTGGTGGACGAGAAGGGCTGTGAATGGGGATCGATCCGTGAAGCCTTCTGGATCGATCGCCTTGGCCTGCCCTCGATCCATTCGGGTTGGATGAACGGTATCATGGAGTTCATGGCGAGCTATCTCGCGATCCTCGATGGCCGCTTCGTGGCGCCGGAGGAACGCGTCCGGGACATCTTCCTTGGCGATGGCCACCTCGATCAGTTCTTCAGGGCCTACCTGCTGGCTATCGGGCTGGTGAACGACACGGACGGGCGGCCAACCCCTGAAGGGCGCGCCGCGCTGCTGATGCTCATCGCCACCCGGACACGTGAGGATGCCGAAGACGAGGTCGGACTGGACTGGATCATGGCGAACCGGACGGTCGCGGCTCATTCCGAACGCCGGGCAGCGGCCGAGCAGGTCGAGAAACGGGAAAAGGTCGCTGAACGCATGGCGCATCGCTTTGCGACCGATACGATCGGCGGGGATCCGGTCGTGAAGTTGATCGGCCTTCGGATCACGAAGGAGATCCCGGTGCGCAGCACGCTCTGGACGATGACCTGGCCCGATGGCGACCGGCTTGCGAGGGACCGTTTCTATCTCTGGCTCCTGGAGCGTATCGATCGTTGGGATGCGTGGAGCGAGATGGTGACGCAGGAGGGCGCTCGTGCCCTGACCGAGCATTTCATGAAGCTCGCCTTCTGCCATGGAGGACACGATGCCATCGAATGAGTTGATCCCCTCCAGTCAGATGCACAACTCCTGCCTAGGTTCGGATATCAGTGAATTGCGAAACGAATACTATGAATACGTTCAACGGCTACCTTTCGGTCACAACAGCGACTACGGAAGGTCGGGTTTTCGCGCTATCAGGTGCGCGCATTATGTATCTGATGTATTCGAAAGGTTGACTCTCGCAGCCCAAAGCATGAACAGTGCAGGCATGAAGGAAACCGATTCGCCTACCAGTTCCGCTCGAACCTTGAGCGTGCGCGAGGACGCTGTGCGGGCCGCCAAGAATCGCATCGAATGCGATCTGGCAGCAGCGCGCGCTCGGGTCGAACGGCTCGAAGCCGAGCTGGAAAGCCATACGGCATTGCTTCGGCTGTTTGCGTTCGGATCGGATTATCTGGACGCGGTCCAGGCTCCCCGTGGGACGATCCGCGACATGCTCCACTCCGTGCTGCGGGCCGAGAGCGGACCGATCAGCGTCAGCCAGATGGTTGTGCGGATGACCGACGCTTTTGGCGTCGATGTTCCCCGCACCAGCATATCCCCGGTGCTCAAGCGCATGGAGGAGAACGACGAGGTTCTCCATGTCGGTCGTAGATGGAAGTTCAACGAAGAGGGGCCGTCCGCAGCCACGGACGGCCCCCGGGATGACGTGTCCACCCACCCTACGAAAAGAAGGAAGACCATTATGCTCGGATAGCACTCCGGTAGAAACCGAACGAACCATCGAGCCGTCATCTCGACGAATCGCACAACAGCGAATCGCCGTCAAGAGTCCTCTTGGCTGCCGTGGGATGCCGGCTCTCCAATTCCATCTGCAACCGCGAAAGGCGGGAGCGGACCCTGCCCCGAGGCGGGGTCCGGGCGAAGGAGTCGTCACGCATGGCGAAGAGACGTTACGAATTGACGGAGAAGCGTATTGCCAAGCTCCAGAAGGAGGGGCGCGGCGAGGGATTCGGTGCTGACTACCAGCCGTGGATCCGCATCCACGATTTTTCTTCGGACGGACGTGTCCATCGACGCTACAGTCAGAAGGTGCAGCGTATCGTCCAGCTGCTGTCGGATATAGAGGAGGACATCTTCCTCAAGTTCGACGCTTCCGATCTGGTCATCGACATCCGGGAACAGTTCCCGCTGCCGCGTGCCGATACCCTGCGTATCGCTGAATCGCATGGGTCAAGGCATCCCTGCGTCAAGGGTGTCGTGGCAGTCATGTCGACCGATTTCGTCATCGATCTACCCGGTCCGCGTCGGATCGCTATCGCCGTTAAGAACCGTGAGGAATTGGCCAAGAGACGGGTGCGCGAGAAGCTCGATATCGAGAGGTCCTATTGGCTGGAACGCGGGCATGAGTGGCACCTGGTCGTTGACGATGCGGTAAGTCACGATGAACGGCTCCATCTTCAGCAGACGGCGGAGTGGGCCTCGCTCGATCTGCTCGACGGAGTGGAGGATTGGGCCGAACGAGGTCGGGATCTCGTGCTCGAGATTTACTCCGCCGCCCCCAGCGAGCGTCTTCTCGACGTCCTCAGGCGAGTGGAGGGACGGCGCGGCTGGGAAGCCGGGGACGCGCTTGCTCTCACCAAGCACCTCCTCGCTATCCGCTCGCTGACATTCGTCGGCGGTGGACGCCTGGATGTTTTCGGTCCCGTCGAGCAGCTCGAAATGAGGGAGACGAGCGATGTTCTTGCAGCATGACCTCATCGAGATCCTCGGAGGCCCGGATCTGGTCGACGAAGATGAGTCGCACCCTCCCGAGCCTGTGGTGCAGGGTCGCCTGAAGATAATCTGGTCCGACCACGGAACCGGCGAATTCGTCTATGTCGACGCCGAAGACCCAAGATCCTATCCGGTCGTATGTCACCGCGATGAGGCACTTGAACTCATCGATGCCGGACGTTGGCGCATCGTCGAAGGCTTCGCGCCCATCTATCCATCGGACACCGACATTCCCGAGCATCACCGTGCCAAGCGCGATGCGGACTGGGAGATGATCAGGCCCATCATCGATCGCAAGCCAGATGTCTTCGTGAAGATGCTTCGCGCGAAATTGATCAATTCCGCCGCGAAATTGCATGGCACGACGAAGATCACCATCCGGAAGCACCTCTTGCGTGCGTTCCACGGGGGCATGGTCGCCAACGCGCTGCTGCCGGGTTGGGACGCGATCGGCAATGCCGGACAGCCAAGGCCGGGAAACGCGGATGGACCGAAGGTCGGCCGCCCGGTCACGCACGGGGCGAAGTCCGGCTGCAACATCACCGAGGATATCAAACAAGTTTTCCTTATCGCCGCTGACACATACGAGCGCACCGAGGGGCTCGATCTCCTTGGAGCCTATCACCTGTGCATGCGGATGTTCTTCAGCGAGGTCGCCGAGGATGTGCGTGCCGGCAGAACTACCCGTGTTCCTACCGCCGAATACGCAAAGCGCGGCCTGCCGCGCTACGAGCAGTTCTGCTACCATGTTCGGAAAGAACGCGGTCGGCTGGTGAGCGAGCGTCGCCGTATGGGCGAGCGCATTTGGGCGCTCACGTCGCGTCCCCTGCTATCCGATTCGACCCGTGAAGCATGGGGCCCCGGAGCGCGCTACCAGATCGATGCCACCATCCTCGATGTGTATGTCCGCTCCCGCAGGGACCGGCGGCGACTGATAGGTCGTCCAACACTCTACGTGGTGATCGATGTTTTCAGCAGGATGATCGTCGGTTTCTCAATCAGTTTTGATCCGCCCTCGTGGCAAGCGGCGATGATGGCCCTCGCCAACGCGATGTCGGACAAGGTTGCCTTCTGTTCGCGTTACGAGATCGAGATCGAGCGGAGCGAATGGCCCTGTGCTCATATGTGCGCCATCCTCGAGGGTGACCGCGGTGAGATCGAATCCGCCAAGATCGATGGTCTAGCGCAGTATGTCACGATTGAGAACGCCGCCGCCTACAGGGCTGACTGGAAGGGCATCGTTGAGTCGCGTTTCCGCATCCTGCAGAAGCCGTTCGGTCCCTACGTCGATGGTTATGTCCAGAGCGACTTCCGGGAACGTGGTGCTAGAGACTACCGCCTCGATGCGGTTCTCGATGTCGACGACATCACCCGGATCATGATCGGTCGGATTCTCTACCACAACAACAGCCACGAACTCGTCAACTATCCCAAGCTGCCCGAGATGACGGCCGATGGCGTTCCCGCAGTGCCGCGCGAGATGTGGAACTGGGGCATCGCCAATGTCGGCGGGAGACCGCGATCGGTGCCCGAGGACGTCCTGCGATTCAAGCTGCTTCCCCGCACCCAGGTAAGGACGAGGCGAGAAGGCATCTATCATCACGGGAACTTCTACACCTGTGAGAAGGGAATTCGCGAAGGCTGGTTCGTGAAGGGCGGCGCCCGGACGCTCACGATCAGCTACGACAAGCGTTCCTGCGACGAGATTTACGTTCACGACCCCTCTGAACCCAAGGGGTTCATTGTCGCGCGGCTCACCCCTGCGAGCAGGCGTTCCGGCATGAACGGCTGGGAAGTCGAACTCCAGATCGCGTGCGACCGCGAAATCTCCGCCAATCGGCGCGACGAGCAGACCATGGCGCGGGCCTCGGCGGAAAGCGACATGGACTCCATCGTCAACGCTGCGCGGACGAAGATGCGCGAGGCGGGTCCACAAGCTTCACTGGCGTCCCAGGTGAAGGGGCTGCGCGATGCCAAGCAAGAAGAACTCGAAAGCGATCGCGCGCAGGACGCGGCCGAATATCGGGCCGCGATCATCGGAGAGCCCGACAGGGGCGAAGAGGAGAGCAGCTCGGCGACGGTCGTAGACATCGGATCCGCGACGAAGCCGGACCGATACGCGACACCGAGCATGCGTGACATCCTGAGACGCGATACCGAGAAAGGAGCAGAACGATGATCGGGATCAAGAACACGGACGATCCTACCGCAGGTGCGGATGTCGTCCCGTCCGGATGGCTTCCCGAATACTGGCGCAATCCCTTCACGCGTGCTCTCGGCTTGCCCCCCGAACTGGGCGAGCGTGTCGGCATACTGGACAAGCGGCCAGACTTTGACGCAACGGAACGTAACCTTCCGCACGGTCAACGACGCTACTGTGTATTGCGCATCTTCGATCTGATGGTTCCGATCGCTCGGCAAGTGCAACTGGTCGAACGCATCAACATGATCATACGCCAGGGCTACAAGTCGCGTGATCCCTCCAAAGGTCTTCACAAGGCCGCATTTCTAGCAAGCGCGAGGGCCATAGAGCGTTTGGGAACTCGCGAGCAATACAGGTCGAGCGAAGAGGCCGACCCTGTTGTCCCGATCGGCGGTGTGCCGGTAAGTTTCGCGCTGGTCGGCGACCCGGGAATGGGAAAGACGGTGACGACCTCGAACACGCTCGGGGCAATTCCGCAGAAGATCCTACCTCACACCGACTACCATGTCGTTCAGGTTGTGCATCTGCGCGTTGATTGCCCGACCAGCAGCGGACGACGTCAGTTCTGTCTGAACGCGGTCACCGCCCTCGACGAGATTCTCGGCACCACCTACGTGGATAATCTCGATAATCCACGTCTCCCCGTGGAGTATCTCATGCTGCAACTTTCGCATCTCATGACGCTTCACGCCGTGGGCCTGCTGGTCGTAGACGAGATTCAGCATCTCCTGACAGTGAAGGAAGGTCCGAAGCCGCTGTTGAACTTCCTTGTTACCATCCAGAACACCTTGGGTGTTCCGGTCATGCTCATCGGCACGAATGAGGCTCGGCCTTTGCTCGGAAACGCCTTTCGTAAGGCCAGGCGCGCTGCCGGCCTCGGCCAGCCGAACTGGCACCGCATGAAACAGGATGACGAATGGACGGATTGGCTGGATGAGGTCTGGCGCTATCAATGGACCGCGATCGAGACCCCGCTCACCCCGGAGATCTCCGCTACGATTTACGATGAGTCGCAGGGCATCCTCGACGTCGCGATCAAGCTCTTCGTCCTCGCCCAGCTGAGGGCGATCGAACTCGGTGAGGTCAGGGGTGAACCGGAGACGATCACTCCCGAACTGCTGCGCAAGGTTGCTGCCGACGAGTTCGGATGCATCGAACCGATGATACGTGCGCTGCGTGATGG
>Ga0066860_10000302_pt1 | contig 21169 bp, 9 predicted proteins | sample ETN07SmetaG_FD_65601 | JGI IMG/M metagenome (GOLD analysis project Ga0066860, IMG submission 65601) | Marine microbial and viral communities from oxygen minimum zone, Eastern Pacific Ocean - ETNP2014F14-07SV275 | ecosystem: Environmental > Aquatic > Marine > Oceanic ... | reverse complement strand
CACTTGCCCTTTCCTTTGGAAAACAATGGCATGAATCTTCCCAAACTCCTTGGTATTATTATCAAGATTCAAACTGGAATCAAGGGTGGTATGATGACAGCCTTTCCCTTTCATTGAAATATGATTTTGCGCTTTATCATGATCTGAAAGGCATCGGCATGTGGGCATTGGGTTACGACGGTACCAACCCGGAACTGTGGGAACTCCTTTATGCCAAATTTAGTGGAGGACTGCCTCCCACTTCTCCAACTGATCTATCTATTAAAAATATTGGGGGAGGTGAAATTCAAATTAATTTTAATGGCGCAAATGGAGCAGAAGAATACATTGTAATAAGAGATTATCTTGAAATTGAAAATGACAGCGATACCTTAGGCATTTTTTCCGAAAGTCCTATCATTATGTCTGGGTTAATCGAAAGTGAAACGTACTTTTTCATCATTGTTGCAAAGAATATTTTTGGAAACAGTGACCCAACTGAAATGCTGGGTGTAGTTCCAACGGATGAGCCAATTTCTTGCTTAATTGTGAATGGGTTTGATAGAATGGCAGGGACAAATAATACGTTTGATTTTATTCGTCAACATGGCAGTGCACTACATATAGCAGGATATTCATTTGATTCGGCGTCCAATGAAGCAGTGATAAATGGAAATATTTCGTTAACCGATTATGATTATGTTGATTGGATCCTTGGCGAGGAGGGAACATCCACCAGTGCCTTTACGGGTACAGAGCAAACCTTAGTGAAATCTTTTTTAGAAAGTGGAAGATTTTTATTCGTCTCCGGATCAGAAATTGGTTATGACCTTTCCGGGCAAGGCAGTACATCGGATCACCAATTTTATACTAATTATTTAAAAGCAGATTATATCTCCGATGCAGCTGGTAGTAATGTTTATAGTGGATATGGCGTTAATAATAGCATCTTGGACGGCATCACAGGGGTTACCTTTGATGATGGTTCCCAAGGTACCTATGATGTTGATTGGCCCGATGGAATTTTTCCGGTAGGAGACGCTTCGATTTGTGCAAAATATGACGGGGTGAATTATTCAACACAAGGTGGCATGGGAGTTGAATATGTGGGCACATTTGGATCAGGTAATGTGGATGGTGGGTTGGTTTATCTTGCAGTTGGATTCGAAACAATATACCCCGAATCTAAACGAAATGAGCTTATGGTGCAGATTATGAATTTGTATCAATCACAACTGGGAATTGGAGATAATATACCATCTCTAATGCCATCTTCCCTTGTAATCAATAAATTGTATCCCAATCCAACTAATACGTCCTTTACACTTAATTTTTCATCACTATTAAATGAGACAATAACAATCACCATTACAGATATTTTGGGTAGAATTGTGAACCAATCAACCCTGACTTCAATCCAAAATAATTCCAGTTTTACCTGGGACGGGTTAGATCAAAAAGGTCAACCAAGTCCAACAGGATTATATCTTGTTTCTATCAGTAATGGAAAAACAGTTCAATCCAGGAAAGTGACTTTATTAAAATGATTCACCGGATTTCCTTTCTCCTTTTTCTCACTTTCCTTTTTGCCCAGGAAGAACACTCATCTATTCATCAAGAACAGTTGAAACACTATAATAATACACCATCGCCACCTGTTGAAAAAATTCATGTTTTAACAGGCTTGGATGTACTGTTGGAAAAAAAGCAATATGTCATTCAGGGAAAGTCTATTGCACTGGTTACCAATCATAGCGGGATTGATCGATTTGGTATTCCTAATTACAAGCGACTCATGACCATGGACGATGTGGATTTGAAAGTCATATTTACTCCTGAACATGGGCTTTTTGGGGATGTTGATGCTGGAAAGGAAGTTTCCTATTCAGAAAATAATCTGAACTTACCTGAAGTCATTAGTCTCTACGGAAAAACGCGGAAACCTTCAATTGAAATGCTTGAAGGGATCGATTTAATTCTTTATGACATCCAAGATATTGGTGCTCGGTTTTATACCTATATCACCACACTAGGGTTAGTCATGGAATCTGCTGGGGAATTAGGAATCTCAGTGATCGTTTTGGATCGTCCTAATCCAATTCGGGGCGATATTATTGAAGGACCAATCTTGAATTTAGATTATCAAACCTTTGTGGGTTATTATCCAATCCCAATTCGTTATGGTGGGACCGTGGGTGATTTGGGCAATAAAATAATCCAAGAAAAGTGGATCTCTCCCCTTCCAGAATTAGAAATAATCGAAATGGAAGGTTGGAAAAAGAATCTCTGGTTTGATGAAACAGATTTACCTTGGGTAAAACCGTCGCCTAATATTCCGGATCTAGAAACAGCCATTATTTACCCTGGAATGTGTATCATTGAAGGAACAAATTTGAGTGAAGGTCGTGGAACCCAAAATCCATTTAAACAAATTGGTGCACCATGGGTAGATGGAAAACTTATATCTCAAAAACTCAATAAATATAAATTACCGGGAGTTGTATTTAAGCCCGTCTTATTTACTCCTATTTCCATTCCGGGAATGTCCACTTACCCAAAATTTCAGGATGAAAAATGTTCGGGTATAGAAATTGTTATCATAGATCGAAATAATTATAACAGCGTAAATACAGGTATAGTTACTTTATTTACTCTTTACTCCATGTATTCCGAAAATATTACATTTAAAGAAAAACATTTAAACCGACTGTGGGGTAGTGACCAATTATTAAAGGAAATAAAGAGAGGTACTTTGCCCTTGGATTTCATTGAATTCTACTAAGAAAAACACACTATTTTATTAAAATCATTTTATGCTGAGTGATTGTGGTCCCATTCAAGATTCTGCAAAAGTAAATTCCACCCGGCGCTTGTTTTTTCTGATCGTTTTTGCCATCCCATAAAATCTCCTGCCAAGTCTCCCCTTCAAATACTTTTTCATTGACCAAAGTACGAACTGTTCTTCCAAGAATATCTAAAATTGAAATATTTACAGTCCCAGATTCAGGTAGGTAGGCAAGAATTGTCGTAGATGGATTAAATGGATTTGGAAAATTGATTACAGGGTTTTCCGGTATAATTGATTGGGAATTTTTATCTGAAACAATATTCAGTGTGTTTGAATATTTATAAATGGTACGTCCACATGCATATCCTACATTTTGAGTAATGAACTGGGCACGATTCATTCGATTACCAAATCCTGCCGAACTCCATGAATTACCGCCATCTGTTGTTACATAGGACGGATCAGAACTATTTCCACCAATCCAACCCAATGTATCATTCACAAATCCAATACCTTGGACAAAATAATAATTTTCTGAAAATAATCTTTCTTCCCAAATCTCTCCCCCATCCAGTGTTTTCAAAAAATAAATGGGTGCCTCATAATTTCTTTGAAGGGATACATATCCAACCTGTCTCGAAGGGAATGAAATTTTCCAGGCCCATTCACCCTGCCTTGAAGTAATGATCATTGGCTCCCATGATTCACCTCCATCCACTGTTCGCAATACAATTCCACTGGATTGTGAATGGTTTTCATTTGTGAGACCGATAATAAATCCTGTATCCGGATCAAAAAAATATAAATCGATCAAGCCAGCAACAATTTCACTTAAATCAGTAGAAACCCAAGTATTTCCCATATCCATGGTCTTGGTAAAAAATGCAGGCCCACGCACGCGGCCCACAGCACACATAACTGTGTCATTCACTACTTGCAGTCCACATATGCCTGCAGGTTCCGGTCCCATAAAATCATCAAAAGGTTCCCATGATTCTCCTCCATTGGATGTCCGGTACAGTTTTATGGTATCAAGCGCACCAAATTCTCCATAACCCACATTACCGGCCCAACCATTCATGGAATCAAAAAACCCGATGGATCGAAAGTGTGAATTCTCCTGATTCAACTGTAATTCCCAGCTATCTCCAGCATCGGGAGTATAATATATCTGGCCCCAGCCATTCACTGCCCAACCCTGATTTTCATTAATAAAATTGATATCATTAAACCGAGATACCACGGGAGCATTTGGTAATGTCACCCACTCTCCTGGTTGGGAAAAAAGGAAAGGAGTGCAAAAAAGATAAATAATTAATTTCATCATTTTATATTCTGGTACCTATTTTAATTTTTCATCATAACGAGTTTTACCATCTCTAAATTAGAATTTTTGTCCGGTTGAGCGAAATACATCCCATTACTTAGTTTTTCACCCAGATCATTTTTTCCATCCCAACTTAAACTCATATTTCCCGGCCCGATACTTTTATTCCCTAATGATTTAACCTTGCGACCTAAGAGATCATAAATATCGATTGAAATATTAGCAGCATCTTTCAACTCAATACTAAATATGACTTGATTAGAAAATGGATTTGGATAGGCAGAGTGTGAAAAATATATCGGTGGAATCTCCATAGATTCTATATAATCAACAATATCTATTCGAATACTCGGCAATTCATACCAAACGTTATCACCAGGACATGCAGTGGTACCAAAATAATCCCTATGTCCAAGTAGTGATGCCGGATTTTGCTGGTAAGCATCTGAAATCCAACCAAATAATTGCATAATAGATTCTCGACTTTCAGGTGTCATCGTCTGAAAACAATTTTCTTCAGGTGGATGGTAACATCCCAATAGGCAGACACCTATATTCCCTGTATTTGCACCACCTACATGTGACCCAACGACTGTTTCAGGCCGACCCTGATAAATATTGCCTCCACGATCAACAAGAAAATGATAAGCAATATCATTCCATCCTCGTCCATTCTGATGAAAATCCTGAATCCATCTAACTTGACTTTTACCTTCAGCTAAATTTTCTGCACTACAACAGGCTGCATGATGAAGCGTCAACTTATCAATATAGGGATGGTTACTATAGGAATATTTTGGAGGTTCTGCTCCCCATTCTTCTCTTGTAACAATGATGGGTTTTGGAACATCACCATCCATTATATTCATGGGGCGTGAAGTAATCTGAATCATCTCTAAATCTGGAATAAATCCAATCACTGATTTAATTTGTAATAATTCAGTAGCAATTATGGTATAGGAAAATTGACTTAATTTTTCCTTTGATTCATTGGTAAATGTTGCAAAGGTTGTACCCGAGTTTTCGCCTTGGAATATATTCCCCGAATAAGATATAGATTGACCTCTCTTATTAATAATAGAAAAAGTTACACTAATGACAGATTTACTTTCAATCTCAAGTGCGCCACCTTCTAATAAATAATCTATTTGAGAAGATTTTCCTTCATGTATAAAGAAGGATAAACTGTCATGGATTTGAAGATCCGGATATTTGTCAATTAATGGGCCCAAATCTCCAATTTGGGAAAATAGAAGATTAAATAATAATAAAAATTGAAATGAGAAAATTCGTTTCAATTCAATAATATATTTATAGATTAAAAATTAAACCCTATTGATAGCCGCTTTACAAAACCTAATGGCCCAAAATCAGCAGAAGTATATTCAAAAATAAGGTTGCCAGATGTTTTTAATACAGGGTACTGCAATCCAAACCCAAGAGTAATTCCTTCTACGGCATCTTTTTTTCCTATGCCAGGGTAACCAGCACGGACTGATAACATATTGTTAATGTTTGTCTCTATACCGACATTTAAATATTCATAATTATCATTAGGGTGCACCGCATCCAACGCAAACAATATGTTTAATTTTTCTTTATTGATTAAATATCCTCCAACACCAACTCTGAAAAGTAGCGGTAAAGGGAAAGCATCTGTCTCATATTGCGCATTAACAAACTCAATGTTACCCTGATTATTTAGATCGGGATCAACACTTAGATTCATATCTCTACCCGCTAAGGAAATATCATTCCCAAAGTTGGAAATACTTGCACCTAATATTAAATCTTTTATAGGTGTCTTATATTGCACACCAATATCAACAGCCACTGTCTGTCCAGATGAATGCCAAATACGCTGTCTTACATTTTTAATGCTAGCCCCCAGAGATAGTTGATCGGTTAGACTCTTTCCTATGCTGATTCCAATAGACAGATCCTGAGCATTAAACTTTTCACCCGTTCCCGTTGGATTCTCCACAGTCCGAACTATATCATCTGGAGTAGTGAGCATCGTGAGTGACAATGAAAAAACACCTACACGCGGCCATAAGAATCCAAAAGATCCGTAGCTATAGTCAGTGCCAGCGAGCCAACCATTATTTTCAAAATATACCTCGATTCCCTTTAAATGAGCAAGGCCGGCCGGGTTCCAAAAACTACTACTAAGGTCAGCACAAAGAGCAACATTTGCACTTCCCATAGCCAATCCTCTTCCGCCAGAACTTATTTTTAGAAACTGTGCAGCAGTGGTTCCAACCTTTGATATATCCTGATCACCATCAAGCTGAGCATGGATCATGGACCCAATCAAGATCAAACAAACAGAAGTAATATGCTTAATTTTTTTCATTATTTAATTATTGCAAACCTGCCAATAGATTCGTTTCCGTTTTCACTTTTGACATGAAAAATATACATCCCAAAAGATACAGGGAAATTATCAGATGTAGTAAGATCCCAATACTCAATACCGTCATCGATAGAGCTATTATGATTTAGTGAGGTTACAAGGTCACCTATCATTGTATAAATATTAATCTTACAATTTGCAGGTAGGTTAGCAAAATACACTCTCCTGGGACCTCTATCTTGTGGGTTCTGAAGATCCAGTGGCTCGATACTGCTTGAAACTACATAGGGATTTGGCACTACATAGATTTCTTTCATATTTGCTTTTTCTACTGTACTCTGCTCTTTGGCTGAAGTAGTTGAAAAAGTGAATATATCGTCTACAAATGTTCTATTTGTGAAGATAGAAAAAACGTCTCCTCCTATAGGAGAAACAGTATCGCCATCAGCTGGTTCATAAAAAGTAAGCTCCCACGCATAAGAGGACGTGGTTGAATCCTTCAATAAGATTATTCGCTCGCCAGGGTTCCATAAACTGTCATTAGAAATGGTTTCAACCATTAGGAAAGGAATTTGCTTTTCAGGAAATCCTCTTGTCGTTTCCCAAACCTCAAAGTTTGCTTTAACATATTCATATCCAGGTCTGTAGTTAGAGCTAACTAGTGTATCAAACCAACGAATCTCATAGTCAGCAGGATATTTGTTCACAGGAAGATTATTGAAAGGTTTTACATCAGCTGTCCAATTATTTGGGCTGTTTGTATTCCATCCGATTTTACTTTCATCTAGCTCTAGCTCTTCATTTTGCACCGTTAGTGTCATACCATCGAAAATAGGATTACCTTCTTCAGACGCTAATTTTTTACTATTACGAATGGGATAATGTTGATAAAGCGCCATCACTACTTGACCCTCTGTTATCAAACCATCAGTAGGAATCAATATCTGGCCATCGCTGTCTAGGAGGTCAAAATCAATCCCATCAGTAAACTGACTACCATCTGAAGATGTTAATGAAAAACTGGTTGTGTCAACATTCTTATGTGATAGTTTATGGTACTGACCAAGTCTGACTGTTATGGTATCAGACACATTTCTCTCATCTAAAACACTATAGTTAAGTCCATCATCTTCATTGAAAATGATTTTAAAATTATTCTCATCCTGAACCGCAGTAGGATCAATAATCTCAAGGCTACCTAGGCCTGTACCATTTCCCTGAATCTGCACCAATCCATCACCATCAATTACAGAGGAAACATAACCTGCAGTAACTGGCCTGGGAACAATTGACATTGTATTCACATCCAGAAGAACCTCACCAGTTTCTGGATTCACTGTAATTGTTTTTGAGCACTCGGCTGGTGCAACCATTAGTTCAGCATCACCATGGTCATAAGAAACAACAGCGTAGTAATACGTCTGACCATTAATAACATTGTTTGAGTCTACAAAAACATGACGAATACCTGTATTGTCACCAAGATTATAACTAATACCTCTTCCTGTGTACGGGATTGAACTAAGGCCTGAGTAATCATTAACAACATCAAACTTTGCAGACGCACCATCAACTGTTTTCAAAGGTTCAAACAAAAATTTAGAGCCATTCGCATCAGTTATAGTTTGCTGATCAAGAAATGAAGGATCTGTTGACCTGTAGATTACATAACCTTCAAAATCATACGTCTCGGTGATTGGGTCAAACGAAGACTCAGCAATATTATCCCAGTATAAAGTAACCTTCTGATTACCCGGTACAGCGGTTACATTTGGCTTTTCTGGAGGCTTAGCAAACTGATAATTTTTCTCGTAAATGTCCTGAGCAGTAACCGCGTTAAGAGTAAGGTCATCATAATCTTGACCAACCAATAAAGCTATGCTAAATCGTCTTGCTTCATTAGCAGGAAGATTGATTGGCCCAGAACTATAAATAAAAATATAGTCTCCAGCCTGAACAGAGTTTGCAGAATCAAAAACACCAGGAGTCAAATAATTTTCATAAATATACTGATCATTTGATATTCTATTTTGGCTAGTAAAAGGAGGTGAAGCAAATCCTGTTAGACCAATCATGTCTGACTCATCAAGATCAGTCCAGTCTATATTTGGCTCACCAGGAAGACGAATGTCAAACTGGTCACCTGGAGTAGGGATGCCATCACCTTCACCGGTATCACCAGTGTTTGGAACGCCGTCAATACCAATATCGTGTTTTTCTACATTCCAATCGCCATCTTCATCTATACCATTATCCTGGCGCTCATCAATTAGCCCATCATTGTCATTATCAATACCATCGTAGGGATTACCTGGACTCTCTAAAAACTTGTAGCCAAAATAACCCGGGACTTTTCCTGTCACATCTGAAATACCATCAGCGTCCCAACAGTAAACCATATTTAGATCTTTATCAAAATACGAAAGGTCATCCTGCCAGTTTGATGGACCGCCAATATGTGGATCACCCCACATACCAAAAGTAACATCTTCAAGATCTTTATCGCTCTTATTCGTTACCTTATAAATGAGAAATATAATATCCTCAGCCAGAGGATTAGCCCACTGATAGTAACGGGACTCAATCTCTATTCCAAGACCTTGCCTAGAAGAATCAGTAGAAAATGGATAGTATTGAAACTCTTTATTTGTTCGATCATCAACAACAAAAAATGATTCTAGATCAGAGTTCGAGGCGCCCTGTCTTAATGCTCCAGGCCATTCATAGTCTCTTAAGTCTTCATTATACCATCCAAAAGGCCAACTATCAGGCTTACCGTCTCCATCACGATCGAGGTCATTACTTGTGGGAATATTTTCACTGATAGGATCACCATATGGAACAGTAAAATCATCGTTCCAGGCTAGCGGCTCCCAACCATAAAATTGTAGCCCATCTGGAGAAACCTCACCACCCAAGGAAGTAAGTCCATCACTAATTACTCTTGCGAACCAAGATGTATCACCTCCAGAGATTTCAAAAAAGGCATCCTGATGATGACCAGATTCTAAGGGCACCCTAGCACAAATAAATGGACCAAACTCATAACCATACCCCAGATTTTCCCACACAATATCGGTAACTCTGTTGCCAGGACTTGATATTGATCCATAGTTCCATATTTCTGCTGTAATCTTATTTCCATTCAAGATAGCCTTTTGTCTCTGCAAAATCTGTTCATCCATTGACTCAGCTTTTCTGCTGGCATAAAGCCTGTCTCTCCACCTATAGTAGCGATCATGGTCACGCTCGGTCCACTCTTTTTTGGGGCCATTAATGTACCACTGAACATCTTTTCCAAATGGCCACTGAGCATTAATACTTGACAATAAAAATAAAATAAATGTTATTAAAACAGATTTTCTCATACCTTAAATATCCAGTGAGAGTCCTATCTTAAATGACCGCGGTGAAGAATAATAATTAGGTCGAGTGGTATAGTCTTCCCAGGTATGTATACCAGGCATACCATAGTTAGCGATTAACTGTTCCGACTCCTGATTACTTCGAGACTCATATGTATATTTAGCAGATCCCGTGTCATCGAAAACATATCTCTCATTTATAATGTCAAACAAATTATAGACTCTTACAAACAATGCAACTCTATAGCCACCAATCTTTTTTCTCGTCTCAAGCTTTGCGTCTACATTTTTCTGAACTGGCTTACGACCACTATTTGGTTTTGGAACAAAGTTAGCATTCGGGATTGATGGTGTGTAAGGCCATCCTCTGGAAATCTTCCCAATAATACCCAGCGTCGTGCCAGAGGGTTCACCAATGATTACCGTTGCATTTAAAAGATGAGACTGATCCCATGAAAGGGGAACAATTAATTTTTCTTCTTCAATACCGCTGAGAGCATTAAAATAAAAAGCTCCAGAGTTAACAGAGTTACCCTCTGATTTTTGGTAGGTATAATCAAGCCACAGGCTGCTCTTCGAAACTGGATCATATCTCTTGGTAAGTGAAAGGGTAAGTCCGCGTGTGTTACCATAATCTTTATTTAGATATATCGAATAGTTAGATGGACCATAGTTAGGACTGTTATAGCGAATACTTTGAAGCGCTAAGAGTTCTCGAATATCCTTGTAAAACAAATTAATGTCCATCCCAATTAGATTACCAAACTGCTGCTGAAAACCAAACTCATATAATACAGTTTTTTCAGGTTTAAGATCAGGATTTCCAACCGTTGGCGCTAGTCCAGCACCAAAATAACTTTCTCTGTATAAATTTCTAAGTGTAGGCATCTGATAAAAATGGCCATAAGAAAAATGGAATATACCTTTATCAGTGATTGGAAGTGACACACCAACCCTGGGAGATATCATCGTCTTTGTCTTTGCTGCTTTTTGATCTGCCTCTGGATAAAGAAGACTTGAGATGGTTGAGTCATTTGGGACAAAGGCATCATAACGAATACCTAAGTTCATAATCATTGAGCTGTATTCCATCTTATCCTGAATGTAGCCTGAGTACTGAAGAGCGTCCTTATCATAGTATACATGATACGGAGATTTATTCTCAGGCAGCACCGTTGGCTCATCATAGTTCTGATTGTATAATACTTGCAGATTACGCTCATTCAAATTATCAGAACGAAAACTTAGACCAGTTTTGATCTCGTGATTGTTATTGATCTGGCTAGTAAAATCAAACTTACCACCAACAGAGCTTGATACTCTGTAAGTGTGTCCCATCTGCGTACCGCCAAATAAGAAAGTAGCAGAAGTAGGCTCAGTATTAATATAATCTGTATTAACATATCTCTGATCAAGGGTGTCTTTGTATAAATAATTTTTATAATCTGTGTCACTGAGAAAAACGTTCGCCTCATAATAGCTTTTTGGTGACAAGGAGTGGTTTATCTTTAACGCATGGTTATTATTTTCTGAATACCCCGTTGAAACACCATCAGGGTTATACTTATAGACATGCGAATAGCTCTTACTCTGTGAGCTTGAAAGAATAGACTGTGTAGAAATTTTCAGTCTTGGAGAAACTCTCCAAGTTATTTTTGATAAAAAATTGCTACTTTCACTAGGATTCATTGGAACATAACTGCTATCGCCAGACATCTGGATATACCAATTACCGCTAGGATGGAAATAAGCAAAATCACTAGGGCTGTGCTCTCTCACCCCATACAGATAACCCTCACTCTGGCTCCTGCGTAATGAAATATTAAATGTTAGCCTGTCACCTAAAAAAGGAAGAAGCGGGCCAGACATAAACGCATCAAGCGTACTATTCGACGAAAGTGTCTGATTAGATATATTGGGGAAAATAGCAGTAGCGTCAGAACTGTAATCACCCGTATAGTAAGAGAGACTACCATCGTAGTTTTTTCCACCATCCTTGATCTTTACATTCACAACACCACTCATAGCGTTTCCATACTCTGCATTAAAAGCGCCACTCACTAACTTCATCTCTTCCAGTGCCTTGTTACTAACATTAACTGCTAGTGAGTTTGTGAAAAATGGGTTTGAAACAGAAACACCTCCAATGTAATACCCAACCTCATTACTCCTTCCACCTCTTACGTGTAAGGCTCCACCTGCGCTCTGGTTTACACCAGCGTGGGTACTAAGGACACCAAGAAATGACTCCACGGGCATGTTTTCGATTTCTTTAGCCGTTGTCACCCTCTGCGAGGCAGTTAAATCTTTTTGAACCAGAGGTCTATCAGCGATAACGGTTACTTCTTGCCCTTCAACCACAGTCTCCTCAAGCTGGAAATTTATTTCAGTAGTCTGAGCTGTTGTAACTCTGACACTTTTCATTATTATTGGCATAAAACCAATCGCATCCGCACGAAGCGTATACGTTCCAGGAGGAACATTGAGGATTGAAAAACGACCATTAGCATCTGTTGCAGCACCCAGGTAACTATCAACAATTATGATATTGACTCCTACCCCAGGCTCACCATTTTCTTTTTGGCTAACAACACCCGTTATTTTCCCGTTTGAACCAAGCAAAAGCCCAGAGCATAATAAAGAAGCAATTAATATTTTCATGGAGTTAAAACTATTGGGGGGGACAGGATTTGTCCCCCCCTTATAATCATAGTTTTTACTAAAGGACGCTCAACTACTTGAGCAGGGTCATTCTCTTGACCTTTTTCATACCAGCCCATTCTAGACTGTAAAAATACATTCCAGTTGAAACTTTTAGGCCATTTTTGTTATTACCGTGCCACATCACCTCATGCGTACCTGCAGATACAAGTTTGTTATTGATCAGTGTATTTACCAACTGACCATTAACGTTGTAGATCTTTACAGATACTTTACGACTAATTGGTACTGTGTATTGTATCATCGTATTTGGGTTAAACGGATTCGGATAATTCTGCTCCAAACGATAATCTTCAGGAGCAATAAATGTAATCGGATCTGTACCAAGTACTTCTGATCCATTCTCTAAGATAACAAAAGTCCAAGCCTTAGAGTTCGCTACTGTTGTGTACACAGTGTCATATTGGGAATTTGTTGCGTTCCATGTATATGACGTATGCGTAAGAGAATCTCTATTATTTTGAAAGGACAATAAAATTTCATTTTTACCATCTCCATCAAAATCAAGTTGATCATCACCCCAGCGTGTCTGGACCTTAGAAGGGAAACCCCATCTATATGAGCGGCTTTCAGTAACGGCGCCAGTTTCATCTGTTGTAGTTGTATTCTCAGTAACATCGAGCTCACCCCAGTAAATTACTTTCTCAAGGTAGCTTGAACCAACAGAAGGGTCAGGACCAATATATTCCAAAGCGGAAACATTTGGTCTGCTCCGGCTTGAGAATATATATGGATTATCATGACCATCATAGCCGCTGCCAATATCACCTGAGAAGCTACCAGCGTTACCAACCCTGTGGACCTGGTCTGGACCTATTGTTGTAACGTCCTCACCAGCATCATAGTCTACAACATAAATGTCACCAGCATTAACGCTCCATGAACCACCATAGTCCGCATAATATACCTCATGATTTCCATCACTATCTACATCATAAGCATACCCACCGAAAAGTGAAAACTCATCGCTTGGATAAGTGGGCTGATAATAGCTACCCGCGGCACCAGAATCAGCGATCACATAAGTATCAGGTCCAGTTGCACTGAAATTGTAAAGGTTAAAATAATTCCAGTGGTGATTAACAACCTCATAATTACCGTCACCATTCAAGTCAGCAGGAAGCGCATGATACGGGCTTCCGCCACCGTAAGTGTTACTATTTGTTTGAAACTCAGTAACCCAAGTTTCTAAACCTCCACCAGAATTATGTACTAGGTCATCGTTTGGTGATAGTGACACAACAAGTGCCCCTCTAGGGCTACCACGTCTGATGGCTGTGATAAGCTCTTGCTGCCCATCACCATCTATATCAAAGATAGTAAGACGCTCATGGTCACCTCTAAAACCAGAACCATCGTCACCACAACATATAGCTACTTCAACAGCACAGATAGCAGAAGGCTGCTCTCCATAGTTGTCACTGCCTTCTACACCATCCCACTCATAGATATGGTATCCTTCTGCGTCAACATTACTTGAAGGGAATACAATCTCTTGCTTACCATCACCATCAAGATCACCAACGTTAACAGTTCTTGGGTTATATACATGGTTACGTGCTTCTACAACCGGAGAAGACCAGACAACGTCAAACGCATTGTTAGCCATATCCATCTCGTAAACAACCACACGACCACCAGCATAATCCGTTGCAATCACCTCATGCTTACCATCCATATCCATATCCATACCACCAATAACAGTTCTACTATTACCTGTAGGATCAGACTGAAATAATGAGTCATTAATCGATTTCTCACCAATCGCAGCGATCGACCAGTTTGGTGCTAAGTGATAATCTTCATTACCACCTTCCCAGTCCCAAGAAAAAGAAGTATGCTCTAGAACAATAATCTGAGGCTGAGAAGGTTCAGTTGAGAACAAGTTAGTAATCACTACTTCGTTGTTTCCATCTCCATCTAAATCTGTGTCAGATATGTCAAGAGGATAGTAACGATCTAGTGCTTCGCCCTGACTTGATAAAATTGTAGCCATCATGTAGTCGGCAGGATCTGTTGGATCATTACCCACATACTCAATCCAGACTACAGTCTCATTTGTACCCGTACCAACAATCATATCAGGTTTACTGTCACCATCAATGTCACCCATGTCAGCACCTCTACAGGAGTTTCCTCCAAAGGTTAATACCTCTGAGAAATCAGCAGCTGTAATATCAGCAACACCATTACCAACGACTGGTCTCATCTGTAAATCATCAACGTATATACTACTAACGTCTACACCACCAACATACATGACACCAACTTGAACAGTTGTAGCACCCGCTGGAACCATAGCCAAGACCTCTACAGAAGTCCAGGAGTTTAATGACCCTTCAGTTGATGTTACATCCACTTCCTCATAATCCATACCGATCCATGACCATCCATCTCCAAAATACTTTGCGAAAAGTGTGGCAGTACCTGAAGCCGCTGTCGTAGTTGGACTACCAACTAAAACATCGGCAGATATATAGAACTGCGTACCCACAGCCAAAGCATTGGCTCCTGTATATTCAAAATAAGCGTTGTTCTCAGTACCATCTCCAATATGTGGAATCATAAGAGCAGAGTCACCTTCAGAAGCTTCAAAGACTATAGCCGTAGTATCAGAAGTAACCAACAGCGTGTCACCAGTTACAGCAACAGTTATTCCATTATTATCCGGATAGAAACTCCAACCAGCTGTGCCACCATCAACTCCGCCATTTGCAATTACATTTGGCGAAATACTATCAAGCGCAGGATTATCAAAATAATAAAGTTTACCATTTGTCATTGGAAACCAAGCATCGATGTCATCATCACCGTCTACATCTTTAAATGCAAAACCAGTGCTGTTAAATGAACCAGGATCATTATCCGGGAAAAGGCCATTAAGATCAGCGGCTAAAGCATAAGTGTTTGCGCCAGTAGCCTCAAAAATAGCAAAGCTAAAATTATCCCAGGTATTTACCCAAACCTCAGGACGACCATCCATATCTGTGTCAGCAATGTCAACATCATAGACACCGCCGCCAGCTAGGTTATCTACATCCATGAACTCATTAGTAAATGATGCAAGATCATCAAGCGCATCTCCAGTAAGTGCATCAATTGATAAACGTCTTCCACCACGGTCAACAGTAGCAAGCTCTGTTTTACCATCACCATCTATATCTGCCATAGCATATCCAGCTGGTCGAAAATTGTCAGTAGTTTCCATACCATAACGAAGTAAATGTGTTGCGGTCGTAGGAAACATACCATTAGTTCCTTGTTCAAAAATATATGTTCCCCATGTAGCATCATTCGATCCAAGCGCTGGTGGAACACCAAAATAAATCTCATGGTTACCATCACCATCTATATCTCCGTGAAACATACCGGGAAGACTATTCCCTGGATCAGGAGAGACAAAGTGCCAAACATAATCATATCCACCATTACCATCTGATTCATAAAGGTAGATACCAACATTACCTGGGTCTGGTCCACCAGGTGGTAGCGTTTCATCCATGGTAAACAAAATTTCAGAAAGACTGTCACCATCGAAGTCCATTCCAGCCATAACACTTTGTGCACCTAACACAGAAAAATCTGCAAAATTGGCATCACCGTGGAACATTAGTTTGTTTTCAATTTTAAAATCAGCTCCAGGACGATAATCATCAGCAGATATTGCTGTTACCATTAGAACTGAAAGTAGGAATGCTAGCATTCTTTTCATATTCGAACTCCTTTTGTAGTGAGTAATTAATAATTGACGCATTGGTAAATACGTTAACTATTAGATTAAGCATAGATAAAATAATCTTAGCTGATACTAATATAATTTATATTTTTACATAGTTCCTACAATTAATTGAAATAACTAATTATTAAGGATAAAACAGGACTTTACTAAATAAGTTTTTTAAAATATAATATTTATTTTTAATAAATTAAAACTTAAGACAAATAATACTCAAATTATTAAGGTAGTTATGAAGGCCTTTTCAATTCAGAACTATTTTTAAAAAGAAAAACCATATAACTAAAGTTCTAGATCTAGACCTATGGTCACCTGTCTCCCTAGCGCTGGTGCCGTAATAGACCTAGAAATATCTGAGTGACCTGTGAGGTTTCGAATATCCATAAAAACAGATACTTTTTTTGTTACCAAGTAATTAAACCTCAAACGGATTGATGTAAACGGGTCATATACTTTAATAAGATCCCTACTATAATAGGAGATCGTAGGAATGTCAGGATTATAAAATCCGTCATAGTATAGGAGCCAGTCTCTGCCTTTTTTCTTACCAATATAGTTGATATCAAGAACAACAGATCCACCCTTTTTAGATTTTACACTGAAGCCAGGAATGCTATAAGCTAGAGAAAGATTACCTGTTGACTGAGGAACATCATTTCTTCGAGTGCCTTTATCGTAGAAACCTTCAAAACTAGGATCACTCTGTCGCAAGGTATCTTCTCCCCACCTACTGTCTAAGATAGAATAATTTCCACTTATATCTATTGGGCCGAGTCTTATTTTTGTCGCAATCTCCCAGCCTTTATTAATGATCTGACCAAGATTAACGTATTGATATTCTTCTTTAGGAGTATAGAGATCATCGATACTACGGTCACTTGAAATACCATCTAAGAATAGTTGATCAAAATACGTTACCTCAACAAAAAAATTATCGCCGAAATAAAAATCACCTCCGAGCTCATAGCCAGACTGACGCTCGGGCCTGAGATCCGGATTACCTATATTTTTACTGGTACTTGATTCACTTGGAAGTGCCTGCATTGCCTGAGGGGGGTTGATGCCCCCACTGCCCCAGGCAGCCCTGGACTTAAATAAAACACCACCTATCTCAGATATATAAGAGAATCCAATTCTTGGACTATAGTGAGTACCATAATCTTTACCAAAATATTCATTCTGTTCCATGCGCTCACCAAGTGTTAAAAACATTCTATCATTGTAGTCAGCCACAAGCTCCGCATAATAACCAGAGTTTTTATTGCTCTGGTCAACAATTTTCGCGTTATCAAAGTCTTCGTAGTAATACTGATCTTTTTCTTCCTCCAAATCACCTGAAAGTCTGATATGATTACTTATCGTCCTCTGTGTACCGGCCGTAAGGTCTACATTAAAATAATTTGATAATTTATTTTTGTAATGCCAAAAATAATTAAGGGTGTAACGGTTCCAATTTTCGGTAAGATATACCGACCCCGAACCTGAAAAAGATTTTTTATAAAGAAAACGTTTTGAATCGTTCCCAATCACTATGCTCTGATATAGATCAGGGGAAAGGCTATGTGTAACATTAAGACTAAACCCGGGTTTATAATAGCTGGTTCCACCATTGGTCGAGTCAATTCTAAGCGCATCATCCCAGTGCGCAGGGGCATTAACCCAGGAACGATCTTCCTTGTATTCAAGAAGATGATAGAGATTACTGAAGAAACCCTGTCGCCCCCAACTGTGATAGGTTTTTACATCAATGACCGTAGGGCCAATACGGGCGTTAATAGAACCATGAACTTTTAGCTGTTCAATTCCCTTTCCATTACTTGGCATTACCTCTTCATCTGTAGAATTGTTAAACCCTAGGTTATAACTAACATTTGACGCGCTACCTCCGCTTATACTAAAAGCGGCCTCTCTACCTATCGCATTACTATTCAAAATAGGCGCTTCAATGATTTTTTGAGCGAGCTTTACCTTCATCCTTGTCTTATTCGAGTTTGAACCTTTTTTTGTAAATATATGTATAATACCGCTCTGAGCATTAGAACCATGCAAGGTTGATCCCATTGGACCTCTTACGACCTCAATCCTTTCAATATCATCAGGGTCAATAAAATCAGCTATGCCAGGTTCAGACTGCATATCAAACCCAAGAAGTTCTATACCATCAATATAGATTTTCACATCCCCAAGAGGCCGCCCTGCGCCACTAGTACCACCTCTCATTGTAAACGCGTAATTATTTTGCCCAGGCCTTGATGGAAGATTAGCATATCCTCCAGGAACTCTGCCGGATAAGACCTCATCAATACTCCGTACCGGGAGTCTCCTTAGATCATCCTGTGAAATAATTGTTACTGGTGAGGCCTGTGCTCTTTTTTTTCTTTCACTAAAGCTAGCCGCAACAACAACCTCATCAAGATCTACTAGAGACAGAACAAGTTCAAAATCTACGGTCAATGATTGACCTTTTTTAGTTTCAATCTCTTTTGTCATTGTCCTGTGCCCAATGTACATGGCAGTAATTTTGTAGGTTCTGCCTGATGGAATTTTTTCTATTGTGTATTTCCCTGATATATCTGTAGCTGCACCCAATAAAGTGCCTTCTATAAATACATTCGTCCCTGCAAGAATCTCTCCTCTGTCACTTTTTACAACACCAGAAATAGTAGTTGATTGTGAGTGCAATATTGAAACAATAGAAAGAAAGAAATATAGATTAAATCTCATATTATGAAGTTTTACTCATAGCTTCACTATTTTAACAATGTCATTTTACCAGCACCGGAATGATGCTCTGACTGTAAACGATAGATATAAATACCAGATGGAACCTGACAAAGGGATTGATCTCTTCCATCCCAACTTACACTGTGACTTCCTGTCTGTAAATTACCAAGCATGAGACGGCGTACTAATTTCCCATCCAAAGCATGGATAGATAAACTAATTTCAGAGATTTGCTCTACTGAGAAATTTATATTTGTAGTTGGGTTGAAAGGGTTTGGATAATTTCCATCAAGCTTAAACATACTTGGCGCGGGTTCATCATCAATCGCTAAGGATCCTATCAGAAACGAATCTATTTCAGTAGCGGACATCTCACCATCAACATTCAGAGCAGTGACCCACCAATAGATCTTTGTCCCATTTGGATAGGGATCTATTCGTTTGAGATAGTGCCAGTTTTGATATAGGAGGTTCCACAATAGTGGCATGGAGCGTACGTAAACATTTGCGCTTAATGAATTAACTTGCCAGTTAAGCACGATGCCTCCTGGCTCAATCGTTTCATATTCAATCCCACCATTAATTATAACATCAACCAATACCTCTGAATAAGGAGGTATATATTCCGGAAGCGTATCAGTAGTGCTCAGACCAACATGCCAAATCTCAATCACTGGAGGCGTTGGCATTGAAGTATATTCTACATTTGATACACTTTGATCTAAATCCGCATTATTATTTTGTGAATCATTCTCCGCTCCAAGAGTAAGTGATATAAAAAAAATAAAAAATAAAAACAACTTCTGTAAAATATTCAACATATGATTTTTCTCCTTAGCTACTAGTGAATTTCATTATTTTGGGTTTATCTAAATGACTATCTATAAAATTCCTAACATCTTCTGAAGATGGCCTAGGTGCTTTGGCAGTAATAATTTTACCTTCACTATCAATCATCATAAACCGAGGTATAAGGCTAACACTAAATGCTTTCATAAAATCTGAGTTTAAGCCTTCAGCATCATACAGTTGAATCCCACCAACATTTTTTTCAGGAACCATTTTTCTCCATTTTTCATAATCATTTTTTGAATCAATTGAGATGCTTACAAACTCAATATCTTTATTTGCATATTCTTTAACCAACTCTTTTAAAGCAGGCATCTCTTTGATACATGGGCCGCACCAAGTTGCCCAGACATCAATATACAATAATTTTCCTCTTAAATCCTCTAAAGATATCGAGCCACCATCAAAGTTTTCATAATTAAAATCCACTGAAGCGGTTCCAGCTGTTGTAAACATAGCTGATTTATACCTAAGAGTTAATTTCTCTTTCATTCTGTCTGAAGCTAGTAGCGTCATAATCTTATCGTAGTCATCATCTATATTCTCATTCTCTTCCTTGATCTCCCTAATCAACATACTAGCAATTTGTTCTCTAATATCAGCACTTTTTAAATCACTAATTTTATTTTTGACAAAATCAATTATTGTAAGACTTGTGTCTTTTGACAGTGCAATTTTTGATGATAACCTAAAATTTTCAAGGATGAGATTTCTATATGCTCTGGAATATCTGAAAATTTCATCATCATCAGTATTCATACCTAAAATTGGGTCAAAATAATTATCTGGTAAAACAGGGTCTACTTTTTTGTGATAGTTATAAAACTTTTTGTAATTATTATACGTTTGTAAATATTCATACTTGATTAATTTCTTTTCAAGCTCCGTATCTTTTTGGCTTAGCTTTGAATTAGCAAGCAAACTAAATAGGGTGTCCCTAGTCTTTTCAATTTTCGGCAAGAACTCATTTAGAGGAACAACAAAATATTCTTTAGTATCACCAACAAGGTTTGCCCTAAGCTGAGATTTTGCAACATTATAATTATTTTCTTTTTTTAAATCACCAGAATAAATTATTGAAGTGAAAAAATCACTTGCGTCTATGCTGACATGAACATTTTGTCCCTTTTTAAATCTAACTGTGGTGTAAGACCGTCCAATCTGAAAAAAATAATAGCCATCTGTTTCAACTTCCACTAGCCCTCTAAAGTTGCCTAGAGAGTCAATAGGAATCTGTTCCTTGAGTGTACTATTATAGTTGGAGACCTTAAGAAGATCTTCACTATTATTTTTAATGTTTCCCGAGAACGTAATGCGTGTATTG